>OLOS01000196.1_pt1 | contig 71655 bp, 59 predicted proteins | sample 1672631 | NCBI WGS metagenome assembly OLOS01 (sample SAMEA3136707, study PRJEB25190) | human gut metagenome | biome: human gut; feature: human-associated habitat; material: faeces | place: Austria | collected 2013
GCTAATGTGTTAAGTTTTCAAGGTGCAAATTAAAAAAGGTTACTATAAATTACCCGATTTGTCGGGCAACTCATTATTATGACTTCCGGGACATCCGCTCAAAAAAGAGCCCTGCCAGAAACCACAGAGGATAATAGTCCAGCCGGATCAGCCCCTTGTAATGAAACCGGCTGTCTGAGTAGTCCCAGGGACAGATGCCGCGTTTTTTCAGAAAGCTTCCGGTAAGAAACTCCACACAAAAGATAGCGATCGCATAAATGGTACCGCGTATCCATATATTTTTATTTTTCAGTAAGCGGCCAAGCGGAGAAATCACCGACGCCATGCCGTAGATGGGAAACATCCACAGGGAGGAGCGGCCGAAAAGCTTCATCTCCCGCCTGCGGAAAGCGAGAAACCCGGTCCAGAGAAGCTCCATGCACCAGCCGTAGATACCGCATTTGATAAAATTATTCTTCATGTCAGAAGTATGTGCGCTTTACATCATAATTATACATGATACAGCAGAGTCCCTCTTGCCAGCGTCCGGAGTAAGCGATAACCGCAAAAATCGTACGCCTGTCACTTGAAAAAAGCAGTATTGTATACTATAATTAATACCTATATTGATGAGATAAAGCAGGGCGTCTGCACACCTGCATACGCCCGTGCTTTGGAGGCATAGATTATGGACTATAGAGAAGCAAGAGCATACCTGGAGGATTCGGCAAAGTACGGAAGTGTATTTGGGCTTGAAAGTATGCGTCAGCTGCTGAGCCGTCTGGGTGATCCCCAGGATGAGCTGAGATTTATCCACATTTCAGGAACGAACGGGAAGGGTTCGGTACTGGCATATCTTTCTACCGTACTGAAGGAAGCGGGATACCGGACAGGGCGCTATATTTCTCCCACATTGTTTCATTACCGTGAGCGGATACAGGTGGATGAACAGTACATAGACCAGGAGTCGCTGGCGAGGCTGACCGGACAGACTGCAGAGGCGGCCGGACAGATGGTACGGGAGGGAAGACCCCACCCTACGGCCTTTGAACTGGAGACGGCGATCGCTTTTCTCTATTTTAAAGAGAAAGCGTGTGACATCGTCGTGCTGGAGACAGGACTCGGCGGACTACTGGATGCGACGAATGTGGTGAATACGACGGTCATGGAGGTGCTCACCTCCATCAGTATGGATCATATGGGTGTTCTTGGAAACAGTCTGGCAGAGATCGCAGAGAATAAGGCCGGAATCATTAAACCGGAAACAGCCGTGGTATCCCTGAAGCAAAAGCCGGAGGCGATGGCAGCCATTGAGCGTGTATGCAGGGAACAGAACAGCCGCCTGTATGTGGCAGATACAGAAAAAGCTTCCAGTGTCCGGTATGGATATGATGAGCAGCATTTCAGCTATGGAGGCTATGAGGATCTGAAGATCTCTCTGGCAGGAGCTTATCAGATCACCAATGCTGTGATCGCCGTGGAAGCAGTAAAGGTCTTAAACAGGCTGGGCTTCCGGATCTCAGAGGAGCAGCTTCGCAGAGGACTGGCGGAAACGATATGGAAAGGACGCTTCACAGTGATCGCCAGAGATCCCGTTTTCATCATTGACGGTGCCCACAACAGGGATGCGGCACAGACATTGAAAAAATCTTTGGAATTGTATTTTACAAATAGAAGAATCTTTTATATAATGGGTATATTCAAGGATAAAGAATACGAGGAAATCGTGAAGACCACAGTGCCCTTGTCAACCCATGTGATCACGATAGAGACGCCGGGAAACGACAGGGCATTGGCGGCGGGGGAGCTTTTGCAGACAGTGAGAAAATACCAGCCCTCGTCAGAAATGGCCGGAAGTATTATGGAGGCAGTACAAAAAAGCCTGAAAATGGCAGATAAAGAAGATGTAATCATTGCGTTTGGTTCGCTTTCCTTTCTGGGGGAAATCACAAGGGCAGTGGATACTGTAAGGAGCGCAGAATTATGATCGATCAGGAAAAAGTAAAAGAAGGAGTGCGGCTGATTCTGGAAGGAATCGGTGAGGATGTGAACAGGGAAGGACTGGTGGAGACGCCGGACCGGATCGCCAGAATGTACACAGAGCTGATGAGAGGAATGGACGAGGATGCGGGCACACATCTGAGCAAGCGTTTTCGCGTGGATAAGAATGAGATTGTCCTGGAAAAGGACATTGTCTTTTATTCAATGTGTGAGCATCATATGCTCCCGTTTTACGGGAAGGCGCATGTTGCATACATACCAAACGGCACCGTGGCAGGCTTGAGTAAGATCGCACGTACGGTTGAGGTGTTTGCCAGAAGGCTGCAGCTTCAGGAGCAGCTCACTTCTCAGGTGGCTGACGCATTTATGGAGCATCTGAATCCGCAGGGTGTGATGGTCATGGTTGAGGCGGAGCATATGTGCATGACGATGCGCGGGATCAAGAAACCGGGTTCCAGGACCGTTACCATGGCGGCTCGGGGCGTGTTTGAGGGGAATGAAACACTGCAGAATACATTTTATCAGATGGTAAGGTAACAGGAAGATGGAAAGAGCAAACAGGATATTGAAAAACCATACCTATTGTGCCTGTCTCCGGCAGATTGATGAGCTGGAGGCAGAGCGCATTTTCTGTGGCCATGACATGACACATTTTCTGGATGTGGCACGCCTGGCCTGTCTTTTTAATTTTGAAGAAAACCTCAAGGTTGAGAAAGAGCGGATCTATGCGGCCGCTCTTCTTCACGATATTGGGAGACATATTCAGTACAGGGAAGGAATACCGCATCAGAAGGCGGGACTTCCGATCGCAGAAGAGATTCTGAAGGAATGCGGGTTTGACGAGGCGGAAAGAGCAGATATTCTGGAGGCGATCGGCAGGCACCGGGATGTTACGGTGAAGGATGAGCCCACGCTGGCAGGTCTGATCTATCGTGCAGACAAGGCATCCAGGGCATGCTTCGGATGCCGGGTGGAAAAAGAGTGTAACTGGAGTGACGAGAAGAAAAACCTTTATTTAGAGTATTAATGACTCCCCGGCCCGAAAATACGAGAAAGCAGCCGGAACAGAGCGGATTTCGGACGCTTCCGGGTTTCGGAGGTTTCCGGGTTTCGGGAGTACACAGATACAGGAAACTGGGAGGAATGACATATGAAGATCGGAAACAGAGAGTTTGACCTGAAAAATAAGACTTATATCATGGGGATCCTGAACGTGACACCGGATTCCTTCTCAGACGGCGGCAGATGGAATGATCTGGATGCGGCCAGGCGGCATGTGGAGGAGATGATTGCAGAGGGCGCGGATATCATCGATATCGGCGGCGAGTCCACCAGACCGGGCTACACGATGCTTTCTGATGAGGAGGAGATCGCCCGTGTGATCCCCTATATTGAAATGGTAAAGAAGCATTTCGATATTCCTGTCTCCATCGATACCTATAAGGGCGGTGTGGCAAAGGAGGCTCTGGCAGCAGGAGCGGATCTGGTCAATGATATCTGGGGGCTGAAATGGGATGACTGTCTGGCTCATGTGATCGCAGAAAGCGGGATGCCCTGCTGTCTGATGCACAACCGCAGGCAGCCGGACTATCAGGATTTTATTCCGGATATGCTGGATGATCTGCGCGAGACCCTGAGTATTGCAAAGGAGGCGGGAATCGCAGAGGATAAGATCATTCTGGATCCGGGTGTAGGCTTTGGAAAGACGTATGAGAACAATCTGGAGGCGATCAACCGGCTGGAGGAAATGCAGAAACTGGGGTATCCGATCCTGCTGGGAACCTCCAGAAAATCTGTTATCGGCCTGACACTTGACCTGCCATCCTCCGAAAGAGTGGAGGGAACGCTTGTGACAACGGTGTTTGGTGTGATGAAGGGAGCATCTTTTGTGCGTGTTCATGACGTGAAGGAGAATTACCGGGCAGTGAAGATGACAGAAGCGATTCTTGGAAGAAAGTAAGAGGACAGAATATTGGATAAGATTAAAATAAAGGATCTGGAGCTGTACTGCCGTCACGGAGTCTTTCCGGAGGAAAATGTTCTGGGACAGAAATTTCTTTTTTCTGCAGTGATGTATGTCAGCACCAGGGAGGCAGGACGAGCGGATGAACTGGAAAAGTCCATACATTACGGCGAGGTGTGCCATTTTATAAAGAACTATATGGAAACACACACGTATAAGCTGCTGGAAACGGTAGTGGAGAAGCTGGCAGAAGAGATTCTGTTAAAATGGAATCAGATCGAGAAGCTTACCATGGAGGTGAAAAAGCCCTGGGCACCGGTGGGACTTCCTCTGGATACTGTGGCAGTTGAGATTACCAGAGGATGGCATACGGCTTATATTGCCCTGGGATCCAATATGGGAGATAAGGCAGCCTATCTGCAGCAGGCCGTTGATATGCTTAAAGAGAGACAGGACTGCAAAATTGTAAAGATATCAGATTTTATCACAACAGAGCCATATGGTGTGACGGAGCAGGATGTGTTCTTAAACGGGGCGCTGATGATGCGTACCTTACTGACACCGGAGGAGCTGCTTGATTGTCTTCATGAAATAGAAGCAGCTGCGGGAAGAGTCCGCACCCTGCGCTGGGGGCCCCGGACGCTGGATCTGGACATCCTTCTTTATGATGACCTGATCCTGGATACGGAGGACCTTCACATCCCTCACATTGATATGCAGAACAGGGACTTCGTACTGAAACCGCTGGCACAGATTGCACCATATAAGCGTCATCCTGTTTTAAACAGAACGATCGGACAGCTGGAGGAGGAATTGGATGGTTGATTTAAAGGAATTACGAGATGAGATCGATGTGATCGACAGGCAGATGGTAGACCTGTTCGAGCAACGGATGGAGCTCTGCCAGCAGGTGGCAGAGTATAAGATCAATACCGGAAAAAAGGTCTTTGACCGGTCAAGAGAAACGGCCAAGCTGGATACGCTCAAGGGGCTGACCCACAACGAATTTAACAGGCATGGCGTGGAGGAGCTGTTTCAGCAGATCATGGCAATGAGCCGGAAGCTCCAGTATCAGCTTCTTGCACAGAATGGTGTCGTGGGCAGACTGCCGTTTATTGCGGTGGATGAAATCGAGCGGTCGAAGGTGCGTGTGGTTTTTCAGGGGGTTGAGGGTGCCTACAGCCAGGCGGCCATGAAACAGTTCTTTACCGGTGAGATCACTTCTTTCCATGTGGAACAGTGGAGAGATGCCATGGAGGCCATCGCAGAGGGCTCCGCTGATTTTGCGGTGCTTCCTATTGAGAATTCTACTGCCGGAAGTGTGAATGATATGTATGATCTTCTGGTGGAGTTTGAAAACTATATTGTAGGTGAGCAGATCATCCGGTGCGAACACCGGCTGTTGGGCCTGCCGGGTACAGAGCTCTCCGATATCCGCAGAGTATATTCCCATCCGCAGGGTCTGTCCCAGTGTAAGCCATTTCTGGAGGAGCACAGGGACTGGAAACAGATACCGATGGAAAATACCGCCGTGGCAGCCAAGCGTGTGGCTGAGGACGGGGATAAGAGCCAGGCGGCCATCGCCAGCGCGTTTGCAGGTGAACGGTTCGGGCTTCAGGTGCTGGCAGACAGGATCTACGTAAACGAGGCAAATTCTACGCGCTTTATCATTGTCACGAATCAGAGAGTGTTCCGGAAAGATGCCGATAAGATCAGTATCTGCTTTGAACTGCCGCATACCAGCGGAAGCCTGTATAATATGCTTTCGCATTTCATATACAATAATATTAACATGACGAAGATCGAGTCCCGGCCGATCACCGGGCGGAACTGGGAATATCGTTTCTTCATTGATTTTGAAGGAAATCTGAATGACAGCTCTGTAAAAAATGCCCTGCGCGGTATCCGTGAGGAAGCCAGAAACATGAAAATTCTTGGAAATTATTAATGTGCAGGTAACTACTCAGAGTCATGCAGTTTTATAAATATTTGCCGTGGGGAGCCCTCTCACCGGAGGCAAATTTTATAAATCTATAGGGCGAGAGCCCTACATGAGCAAAAGGAAATCCTCGTAGAGGCGATTTTGCGAATGGACTCTGAATAGTTTCATGCGCGAAGAGCAGCGGGCAGAAAGAGAGGATTTTGTCGTCAAAAGTTACATAAGTTTCCGCCGTCAGACCGGAGTCTGTCTGAACGGTGGAAGGAATGCGTTTTGAGGAGTAGATTATGAGAAAAGTGACGAAGAAAGAACAGCTGATCGTATACCGGGATTTCGGCGAAGACAGGCTGCTGGAAAAAATGGAACAGGTTATGCTGTACTATGATATGGCCGGTGAGGAGCTTCCGGATGATCTCTGGTGGGAATCGGGAAGCGCGAAAGGAGACTACTGTGAATGTATCCATGAGCTGATCGACCTGACCGGGAACTACGGCTTTCGCGGGAATCTCTGGCATGCTTACCTGACGCATCATCTGGTGAACAATGAGAATGCATTCAGTAAGGCGTGTGAGATCAGAGGTGCCGTAGAGGGCAGTATTAATGAACTGGTAAAGCATGATTTCACGCTTTTTAAGGAATTATATGACTATGATTTCTCAGTAATGGAGAATGCGCTGGGAATCCATTTTTATGGTCTGATTTCTGACTATCAGAATGTAAATGAAGACAGTAAGATCTTTAACCGCCGCATTCGTGACCGTATCTGCAATCTGAGTGAAAAGCTCGGGAAGGCAAAGGATATTCAGGAATTCATGGAGGATATGACCTCCTTTTACAAGGATTTCGGTGTGGGCAAGCTGGGACTTCATAAAGCCTTCCGCATCGCCCATACGGATGAGGGGGCACAGATCGTTCCGATCACCAATATCACCCATGTACATCTGGATGACCTGGTGGGATATGAGATTGCAAAGAAGAAACTGATCGACAATACAGAGGCATTTGTTCATGGAAGGAAGGCAAACAACTGTCTGCTGTTCGGAGATGCAGGGACGGGAAAGTCCTCCAGCATCAAAGGGATCCTGAATAAGTATTACGATCAGGGACTCAGGATCATTGAAGTGTATAAGCACCAGTTCAAGGATCTGAATGATGTGATCGCGCAGATCAAGAACAGGAACTACCGGTTCATTATTTACATGGATGACTTATCTTTTGAAGAATTTGAGATAGAATATAAATATCTGAAAGCAATCATTGAGGGCGGGCTGGAGAAGAAGCCGGAGAATGTCCTGATCTATGCCACATCCAACCGGAGACATCTGATCAAGGAGGAATTTGCCGATAAGGAAGGACGAAGAGATTCCCTTCATTCCTCCGATACCGTACAGGAAAAGCTTTCCCTGGTATCCAGATTCGGAGTACAGATCTTCTTCTGTGCGCCGAATAAAAAGGAGTATCAGAATATTGTCAGAGTGCTTGCCCAAAAGTATGGAGTTACCATGCCGGAGGAGGAGCTTTTACTGGAGGCAAACAAATGGGAGTTAAGCCACGGAGGGCTCTCCGGACGCTCAGCACAGCAGTTTATTGATTATTTACTGGGGCAGCAGAAGGAATAGCTGCTTCGATACAGAGGAGGGGTTTCATGCAATACAAGATATTTGCTGCCATTGACATAGGTTCCTATGAGGTGGAAATGAAAATCTTTGAGCTGTCGCGCGCAAAGGGAATGCGTGAGATCGACAGTATCCGTCAGCGTCTGGAGCTGGGGAAGGAAGCCTATACTGCGGGAAAGATCAGTGTGGAAAAGATTGAGAGTCTGTGTATACTGCTGCAGTCCTTCCGGGAGATCATGAAAGGATATCAGGTGGATGCATATCGTGCCTGTGCGACCAGTGCGGTCCGTGAGACGAAGAACCGGGTGATCCTCCTGGATTATATTGAAAAAAAGACAGGGCTGAAGATTGAAGTATTAAGTAATTCAGAACAGCGCTTCCTGGATTATAAATCCATCGCATCCAGCGAAAATGAATTTAACAAGATCATTCAGAAGGGAACGGCGATCGTGGACGTGGGAGGCGGAAGCATCCAGGTATCCCTGTTTGATAAGGACAGTCTGATCAGTACCCAGAATATCCGGATCGGAACGCTGCGCATCCGCGAGCGGCTGGCGTCTCTGGAGAAAAATGTGACACACATGGAAAAAATGATCGAGGAACTGGTGAACAGCGAACTGGCAGGCTTCAAAAAGATGTACCTGAAGGAGAGGGAAATCAAGAATCTGATCGTCATTGGTGACAATTTCCGTGAAACAGCAAAGGTTCCGTCCATGACAAGAGAGGAATTTATGGAATTCTACCGGCTGGTTACGGAGTATTCGGCAGATGAGGCCGCAGAGAAGCTGGATGTTTCTGCAGAGAACATCTATATGCTGGTTCCCTCTCTGATCATTTACAGGCGTTTTATCGAGGAATGTGATGTTGAAACCATATGGATGCCGGGCTTTCATCTGAGCGATGGTATCGCATATGAATATGCGCAGAAAAACAAGATCATTAAAGCCGGGCACAATTTTGAGGCAGACATCATTGCATCTGCCAGAAATATGGCAAAACGTTATATGTGCGGCAAGAATCATATCCGTGCCATTGAAGAACTGTCTCTTATGATTTTTGACAGGACAAAAAAGCTGCATGGGCTGGACGCCAGGAAACGCCTGCTTTTACAGATCGCGGCGATTCTTCACGGATGCGGAAAATACATCAGTCTTTCAGATGTGGCGGAATGCTCCTACAGCATTATCATGGCCACGGAGATCATCGGGCTGTCCCATGCAGAGAGAGAAATCATCGCAAATATTGTCAGGTACAATACACAGGAACTGGATTATTATGAAAATGCGGGCGGGATCATGGAAAACATGACAAAGGATGATTATCTGGTGATTGCCAGACTGACCGCCATCCTGCGTATCGCGAATGCTCTTGACCGCAGCCATCTGCAGAAATTCAAAAATGTGAAAATAGAACTGAAAGATGCGGAACTGGTGATTCATGTGGAGACACCGGAGGATATTTCCCTGGAGCTGGGGCTGTTTCCTGACAAGGCAGACTTTTTCCAGGAGGTATTCAGTGTACGTCCGGTGATCAAAAGAAAAAAGGTGAGATAAGGAGGCAAGGTGGAAGAGGATGGAAAAATCAGAGTATAAGAAGTCGGAATATTATAGAAACAGGGAGCTTAGCTGGATCCGTTTTAATGAGCGTGTGCTGAATGAAGCAAGGGATAAGTCGATTCCTCTTTTTGAGAGACTGAAGTTTTTGAGTATTACAGCTTCCAATCTGGATGAATTCTTCATGATCCGTGTGGCATCCTTAAAAGATATGGTGCATGCCAAATGTGATAAGAAAGACATTGCCGGACTTACTCCGTCTGAACAGCTGGAAAAGATCCTGGTAGCAACTCATGATCTGGTGAATCTCCAGTATTCTACCTATAACCGTTCTCTGCTGCCTGCCCTGAAGCAGCAGGGGCTGAAGGTGATCACCGAGCATGAGAAACTGACAAAGGACCAGAAGAGTTTTGTCGATAAGTATTTTGAGGAGAACGTGTACCCGGTATTGACACCAATGGCGGTGGATTCCTCCAGACCCTTCCCGCTGATCCGCAATAAATCCCTGAATATCGGTGCGCTGATCCGGGAAAAAGGAGAAAAAGAGGCTTATGATTTTGCAACGGTACAGGTGCCCTCTGTGCTTCCGCGTATCATTGAACTGCCAGAGGGCAAGGATGGGGAGCGGAGAGTGATCCTGCTCGAAGAGGTCATAGAGCGCAACATCGGCCGGCTTTTCCTGAACTACGATGTCATCTGTGCACATCCTTACCGGATCATGAGAAATGCCGATCTCTCGATTGATGAGGATGAGGCAGCCGATCTTCTGAAAGAGATCCAGAAGCAGCTGAAGAAACGTCAGTGGGGAGAGGTGATCCGTCTGGAGGTACAGGAGGATATGGACAGCAGGCTTTTAAAGCTGCTGAAAAAGGATTTCTCCATTAAGGAGCCTGATATCTTTTCAATCAATGGACCACTTGATCTGACCTTTTTGATGAAGATGTACGGGATGGATGGATTTGATGAGTATAAGACACCGAAATACCAGCCTCAGCCCGTTCCGGAAATGATGACGGATGAGGATATCTTTACACAGATCCGAAAAGGGGATATTCTGCTGCACCATCCCTATATGACCTTTGATCCTGTTGTAAACTTTGTGAAGCAGGCGTCGAAGGATCCGGATGTACTGGCGATTAAGCAGACCCTGTATCGTGTCAGCGGCAATTCACCGATCATCGCAGCTCTGGCACAGGCTGCAGAGAATGGAAAGCAGGTGTCGGTACTGGTAGAGCTGAAGGCGCGTTTTGACGAGGAGAATAATATTATCTGGGCCAAGATGCTGGAGAAAGCAGGGTGCCATGTGATTTACGGACTGGTGGGACTGAAGACACACAGTAAGATCACTCTTGTAGTCAGAAGAGAGGAGGATGGCATCCGCCGTTATGTACATCTGGGAACAGGAAACTATAATGATTCAACGGCAAAGCTTTATACAGACTGCGGTCTTCTGACATGCGCAGAGCCTGTGGGAGAGGATGCTACCGCAGTGTTCAATATGCTCTCCGGATACTCAGAGCCTAAGAGCTGGAACAAGCTGGTCGTGGCTCCAATCTGGCTGCGTAAGCGTTTCCTGAAGCTGATCGAACGCGAGACGAAAAATGCACAGAACGGGAAACCGGCACATATTATTGCAAAGATGAATTCTCTGTGTGATAAGGAGATCATCGCAGCTCTTTATGAGGCCAGTGCCGCAGGCGTGAAGATTGAGCTGATCATCCGGGGAATCTGCTGTCTGAAGGTGGGCATTCCCGGTGTCAGTGAAAACATTTCTGTGCGTTCGATCGTGGGTAATTTTCTGGAGCATGCCCGTATTTACTATTTCCTGAATGATGGCAAGGAAGAGGTGTATATGGGAAGCGCGGACTGGATGCCGAGAAATCTCGATAAACGTGTGGAGATCCTGTTCCCGGTGGAGTGTGAGAAACTGAAAGCGGAAGCGCGCCACATTCTGGATATCCAGCTGGAGGATAATGTGAAAGCTTCTGTGCTCCAGCCGGACGGCACCTATGAGAAGATCGATAAAAGAGGAAAGGTCCTGGTAAATGCACAGGAGTTTTTCTGCCGCGAGGCAATGGAAAGAGCGGAAAGGCCCGAGACGCATGAGGAGGGAAGAGTGTTTATTCCGGCAGAGCCTGCAGAGGATATGGAGTAGAAAATGAAGTATTCAGGATATGAATTATTATGGCTGTTCTTTGCATACTCCTTTTTCGGATGGGTGATCGAAACAGCCGTGGCATCCGGAAAACAGAAAGCATTTGTAAACAGAGGTTTCTTTACGGGTCCTGTGTGTTTTATTTATGGTCTGTCTGCTCTGCTGATGACACTGACACTGGGAGAGCTTAAGAGCAATCCGGTCTTTCTGTTTCTGGGATGTACGTTGCAGGCGACGTTCGTGGAGTGGGTTACGGGAAAATTACTGGAACGGATGAATCATCACAAGTGGTGGGATTATTCAAACAGGAGATGGAACATTGACGGATATGTATGTCCGGCCTATTCAATGCTCTGGGGAGCGTTGGGAATGCTGGTCATCTGTTATGCCAATGAATTTCTGGTGGTCATCTATGAACTTTTGCCCGATCTGCTGACCAGGACGGCTATCTGGAGTATGATTGCAGTTGCGCTGCTTGACAGTATCGCTTCGTTTGCGGCAGTTTTTCACCTTCAGAAAAAGCCGTCAACAGTCAGCCGTTTTGACGCCCGCCTGGGTGTCTGGACAGTTCGTCTGCAGAACTGGGTCATCAGCCACGTGGAGAACCGTATGGTGAAGGCATATCCGGCGATCGCACAGGAGAAGGAGGTACAGGAGCAGGAGGGACATTTTGCAGAGGGATGCGGCTTCTATAAAATGTTCTGGCTGTTTTTTATCGGCGCCTTTCTGGGGGATATCGTGGAGACGCTGTTCTGCCGTTACAGCATGGGAAGATGGATGAGCAGGAGCAGTCTGGTGTGGGGTCCTTTCAGTATCGTATGGGGACTGGCGATCGCACTTGCTACGGTTCTGCTCCACAGGGACAGGGAAAAATCAGACGGCTATATCTTTGTGCTCGGCACCTTCCTGGGCGGTGTGTATGAATATGTATGCAGTGTCTTTACAGAGCTTGTGTTTGGCAAGGTGTTCTGGGATTACAGCAAGATTCCGTTTAATCTGGGAGGAAGGATCAACCTCCTGTATTGCTTTTTCTGGGGATTCGCTGCGGTCGTCTGGATCAAGATCATGTACCCCAAGGTCTCTGCATGGATCGAAAAGATTCCTCAGAGAGCGGGAAAGATCGCAACATGGCTTCTGGTCTGTTTTATGGCAGTGAATATCTGTGTTTCTGCTCTGGCTTTGATCCGGTATGACAGCAGAAGCCATACGGCACAGCCACGGTACAGATGGGAGCGGGTAATGGACAGGTATTTTGATGATGACAGGATGAAGCAGATCTATCCGAATGCGATTTCGAAGTAACAGGTAACCACAAGAAATAAATAGCACGACAATAGATAGAGATACATAGAAATACATAGAACAGGCAGCCTGCGTTACTGTTTATTAAGTAACGCAGGCTGCCTGTATACTAAAGCGTTCATGAACATCTGGCGAAGCGGAATGAGAATGACGCTTTCTTTCAGGAAAGCATGAACTTACCGATGATTTCTGAGACACCATCCTCATTGTTCGTCCGTTTTGTTATATAATCGGCAGCAGCCTTTACTTCCGGTGCTGCATTGGCCATAGCCACACCGATCGCTGCCGCCTCGATCATGGAAATGTCATTTTCAGCATCTCCGGCTGCGATCGTGTTGGCCAGCGGGATATCAAGGTGCTCGCAGAGTATTCGGATTGCTTCCCCTTTAGAAATGCCGGGTGCCACATGTTCCAGATATTCCGGGTTCGAAAAGAAACGGTCCAGTTTTCCATTGCACCAGACAGCTGTTTCGTCACGGAAGTTTTGCAGCTTCTCCTGGTCTTGCGGATACATGACGATCATTTTAACAGGTTCTTTTCCGTTCAACGCTTCAATCACATCAGGAACGACACGGCCGCCTACCTTTGTGCTTTTCATATAAGCGTGATAGATCGGGGTATCCGTCTCTGTAAGAATTCCTTCTTCATCATATGTCTGACAGTGAAGGCCCATCTGCTTCGCAGCATCGAAGATCTGACGGACGTATGGCAGGGGGATCGTTTTCCGGTAAATGCTTTCGCCTTTCGCTGTATCGTAGATCTCCCCTCCGTTAAAAGAGATGATATAGCATCCCTCTCCGATAAGACCAAGCTCCTTCGCCTGTGCAAGAGCACTGACGAGAGGACGTCCTGTGGAGATGACAACCTTGTGCCCGGCGCGCAGCGCTTCACGGATCGCTTTGCGGTTTCCGGAGGTAAATTCCTTCTGGTCATTTAGAAGAGTTCCATCCAGGTCAAGAAAAATGATCCTGCGGTTCTTTTCTTTGTTCAGCAGTTCCTCCAGTGCCTCATCACTGTCACTGATCCATACATCCTCCTCTTCGGGTGTTAGTCCGAGATATTCCCGCAGAGTACAGGTTTCATCACTGTAATTCCATTCTTCTGTATAATCAAAGATGGCATCAAAATGAATTTCGCCTTTCATGTATTGTTCTCTGAATTTCATAATAATCTCCTGATTCTTGCCGGTAACTGTCTGGGGCAGTATCCTGGCATTACTCATCTGTAAACAAAAGTTACCAGTCCCTTTATCCCTTTGCTTCTCTTAACTTAGTCAGCAGCTCGTACGGAATCTTCAGATTTCCCTTACCGGTTCCAAGGTCGATATCCGGCTTTGTGCTTCCGTGAAAATCGGAGCCTCCGGAGAGAAGAAGCTGATGTCTGTCAGCCATCATGCGGACATACTCCTCATCTGCACGCGAGTAGGTGGAGTAGAACCCTTCAATACCTGTAAGTCCCACAGCTTTGAGACTCTCGATCAGCTCATCCATGGAAGCATCATCCAGATGATACAGCATGGGGTGTGCCAGTACCGGTATTCCATTTGCCAGGCGGATCAGCTCAACCGCCTGTACAGGGGTGACCTTTTCTCTCGGGATGAAGCAGCAGGCATCATCTGCCAGATACCGGGAAAATGCTTCCTTAATGTCGGGAACGTAGCCGTGTTCCAGCAGGAATTTGCCAAAATGTGCCCTTGTCCAGACGGCATCAGGGTACTCCTGCATCATCGCCTCCCAGGTAATATCGATGCCTTCCTCGCGGAGGCGGGAAATCATTTTTTCGTTCCGGATATCCCTGGAATTCTGGAAACGGGTGAGCTGTCTGCAGAATTCCGGCATCCGGTAATCAAAATCCAGTCCCACGATATGAACATCTTTTCCGTGGAATTCCGTGGAAAACTCAATACCGCCGATGACCTCAAGGCCGGAACCCTCCGCAGCCGCGAAGATCTCAGGAAGTCCGTCAATGGTGTCGTGGTCCGTAAGGGCGATTGCCGCCAGCTTCTTTTTTAATGCGTAATCCACCAGCTCCGTCGGGGTAAAGGTACCGTCGGAGCAGTTGGAATGTACATGTAGATCGATATATTTTTTACTCATTGCTGTTCCTTTCTGCCGGAGCGTACAGGTATCCTCAGACAGGAATACCCGGTATGACTCCGAAATGATATGATGTTGGGGGCAAAAGCATTTGACCCCATGATGACCCACGCTTTCAAAAAAGCATCCTCACCGCAACAGGAAAGGATTTCATGTGGTTTCTACTAGTATACCCGTAACGGGAAACGGTTTCAATAGAAAAAGCTGTTTTAAAAACGGTTTCTGTGATAGAATGTAACTGTTCAGAGCCGGTTTTGCGAGTGGGCTCTGAACAGTTACCTCTTTTTGAAAGGAACAGATGAAATGAAAGCATACGATTTTGAGTTTTTAGAAAAACAGGGCATACAGCCGTCATTAATACAGGAACTGCAGAAATTCAGGAAGGAAAATCCGGTGGATGACGGGGTGATAAACAGACTTGCCCGTCCGGAAATGCCGTTTTTTGGAAAGGATATTCTGGAAATGGCGATTACAGGGCTGCTGCAGGGGGAGAATCTTCTCCTGAGCGGGGCGAAGGCTACCGGGAAAAACATTCTTGCGGAGAATCTGGCATATCTGTTCGGACGTCCTGTCTATAATATCTCTTTTCATGTAAACACAGACAGCAGTGCACTGATCGGAACCGATACCTTCCGGGACAATGAGGTGCAGCTCAGAAAGGGACCGGTCTATCAGTGTGCGTCCTATGGCGGCTTTGGCATCCTGGACGAAATCAATATGGCCAAAAATGATGCGGTTTCTGTCCTGCATGCCACACTGGATTACCGGAGAGTCATAGATGTTCCCGGATACGAGAAGATTGAAGTCCATCCTGCAGCGCGGTTTATCGGAACGATGAATTACGGATATGCGGGGACGAAGGAGCTGAATGAGGCACTGGTGTCCAGATTTCTTGTGATCAATATGCCGCCTCTGACAGAAGAGCTTCTGATGCAGATCATGAAGACCTCTTTTCCGGATGCGAAGTCTGCGGCTCTCCAGCAGTTTTCCGGTCTGTTTCTTGATCTTCAGCTGAAAGCCTCCAATGGTGAGATCTCAACAAAGCCGCTGGATCTGAGAGGACTCCTGGCAGCGGTCAAGGTCATGAAGGGAGGACTCTCTCCCCAGGTGGCAATTACAATGGGAATCACCAATAAGTGCTTTGATGTCTTCGAGAGGGAAATGGTGGAGGATATTGTGATGACAAGGATTCCGTCCGGCTGGACCTGTGCGGATGTCTTTTGAGGAAGAGCTTATGGATGAATATTATCGAATGGAGGCGGAAAACAGAATCCGCAATCTGATGTGGACGGTGAGCGGCGATTATGCTCTGGATACGGAACCGGATCTTGCACATTATTCAAGATCAAAGGATATTTCCATTTATGACGCTGTGAAGCAGGGCGCATTTTCGAAATTTTTTGATAAAGAGCAGTTTGGCATGTATATGGTCAAAAAGGTCTTTCTCGGTGCGGAAGAACCGTCGCTGGTACAGATCGGACAGCTCTGTGTGGACAGTGCGGTTTTCCCGAAGATTGCCCGAGAACGTATCGGTGTGCCGGATATCAGGCGCCGGGCCTTCCTGGATCTGCTGGAGTATGACTTTGAAAAGCTGTCAGGCTCTTTTGCGGGGCGGGTCAGGCTGGCTCTGATGAGGGGCTATGTGACGGGAGATATGCATGGGGAAAAACGGATCCGGGAGGCTGCCGACAGAATCTGTGCATTGGCAGAGGCAGAGGATACGATGGAACTGATCCGCACGGTGGACAGTTTTTACAATACCTATATTGACAGAGGCTTCGAGAAAAAACATGGTGATCTGGAGAAAGTACTGGCAGTGACGATGGAGCAGCTTCGGACCTTTAACTGGCAGGATTATCTGGATGAGGAGATGCGCCAGGATCAGCTGGAACGCTATCTGAACCGGATGACGGATTCCATGACCAGGTCCGGTGAGGAGGACAGGGAAAAGAAACAGGGTAAGGGCGGCGTCATTTATCTGGATGAGGCTGCTGTGGAGAAGATGTATTCCTACATTGAACTGAACTATGGCAGATCCTATCTGAATGAGCAGGAGCAGAAGAGAATCAACAGCAGGGTATGCCGGGGGATCCACGGGGACTGTTCTCTGTACTTTACTGACGGCATTCTGTCCGGGATGGTAAAAGTGAATTCGCAGTCAGAGTATGCCAGAAAGACAAAAGAAATCAATCTGCGCACCTGGCGGCAGAACAGGCGGGTGACAAAGCGAAATATCGATCTTCTTTCTGATATGCTGAAGCGGACACTGCTGCTTCGCAGTGAACGTGAGGTATGTCCGGCGGAATACGGAACGATTATACCTAACAGACTCTGGAAGATCGGGAGGACTGAGGACAGGAAGCTTTTTGAACGGGAATTTAAAAAGGACAGCTCTGATTTTGTGGTAGATGTGCTGATTGATTCCAGCGGCTCACAGAGGGTGAGACAGAGTCAGGTGGCATTGCAGGCGTATATCATCAGCGAGGCACTCAGCAAAGTACAGATTCCCCACAGGGTCATGGGATTTTGTACCTTCTGGGATTATACCGTCATGCGCAGGTTTCGGGAATATGACGAGGGACGGGAGGCAAATGAGAGGATTTTTGAGTTCTATGGCTCATCAAATAACAGGGATGGTCTTGCCATCCGGGCGGCAGCACTGGGACTGTCAGAGAGGGCAGAGGAACACAAGATTCTGATCGTGCTGAGTGACGGAAGACCAAATGATATCATTGTGAACCGCCCGAACAGCAGGAATCCGAAACCCTATTTTGGCGAGTATGCGGTAAGGGATACTGCGTTCGAGGTGAGGAAGCTGAGAAATACAGGAATCGCGGTGCTCGGTGTGTTTGCAGGTGATGAACAGGATCTTCAGGCGGAAAGAAAAATCTTTGGAAAAGATTTTGCATATATCCGGAACATCGGAAATTTCGCAAATGTAGTGGGAAGGTATCTCCAGAAACAGCTTGAGGACGAATGATTGCCCCGGACTGTTTATAGAGCAGAGCGCAGATATATCCACTGTCATGCGAGCAAAGTGAGAGTCCTGCATGTGCAAAAGGAAAGCCTCACAGAGGCGATCTTGCGAATGGACTCTGAACAGTTACGAATAAAAATAAGGCGGATAGAGAATGAGTAAAGTGATAATCATTGGCGGCGGAGCTGCCGGAATGTTTGCCGCAGTGACGGCAGCAGAAAACAGACATGAGGTCCATGTGTATGAAAAAAATGAAAAGCTTGGAAAGAAGCTGTATATTACAGGAAAGGGCAGATGTAACCTGACGAATGCCTGTGATATGGAAGAGCTGTTTGAGGCAGTATGTACGAACGGGAAATTTCTGTACAGTGCATTTTATGGTTTTACGAATCAGGATGCGATCCGGTTTTTCGAGGAAAGCGGTCTTCTGACGAAGGTAGAGAGAGGAAACAGGGTATTTCCGGAATCCGATCACTCCTCGGATGTGATCAGTGTCCTGCAGCGTCAGATGAAGAAGCGTGGTGTGCAGATCCATTTGAATACAGGGGTAAAGGAGGTTCTCGCTGAGGAAGGACATGTAAAAGGCATTCTTACAGCAGATGGGAAAAAAGTGGATGCAGATGCAGTCATCATTGCTACAGGAGGATTCTCTTATCAGAGTACGGGATCGGATGGTGACGGCTACCGGTTTGCCAGAGAACTTGGACACCGTGTGACAGAGCTGTCACCATCACTGGTTCCTCTGAACGTTAAGGAAGAGACCGTGCGGCATCTGCAGGGGCTTTCTCTTAAAAATATCAGGGTTTCTGTCTTTGACGGAAAGAAATGTCTGTATGAGGATTTTGGTGAAATGATGTTTACACATTTTGGGGTGACAGGGCCTCTGATCCTTACAGCAAGCAGCCGGATACAGAAGCAGCTGAAAAAGAAGGAGCTGGTTCTGTCTATCGATCTGAAGCCTGCCCTGTCCGAAGAACAGCTGGATCACAGACTGCTGAAGGACTTTGAGGAGGCAAAGAATAAGCAGTTTAAAAATGCGCTGAACGGGCTTTTTCCTGCGAAGCTGATACCTGTCATGGTAGAAAAGTCCGGAATCCTTCCGGAGAAAAAGGTCAATGAGATCTCCAGGGAAGAAAGACATCATTTTTTGCAGCTGATAAAAAATTTCAGGTTGACCATCACGGGATTCAGAGGATATAATGAGGCTATTATCACAAAAGGCGGTGTTCACGTAAAAGAGATCAATCCATCCACCATGGAGTCCAGAATCGTTTCCGGTGTATATTTTGCCGGGGAGGTGCTGGATCTGGATGCAGTGACAGGAGGGTTTAATCTCCAGATCGCGTGGTCAACGGCTTATGCCGCGGGAATGAGCATTCCGCAGTAAGAGATGATGAGGAGGTTTTCGATGAGTTTTAATATAGCTATAGACGGCCCTGCGGGAGCCGGAAAAAGCACGATTGCAAAAAAAGTTGCAAAAGAGCTGTCGTTCATTTATGTAGATACCGGAGCGATGTACCGGGCGATTGCCCTTCATCTGCTCAGAAATGGAATATCACCGGATGATGAAGAGCGTCTCACGGAAGCCTGCAGGCAGATCACGGTCAGTATAGAGTATCAGAACGGTGAGCAGCAGGTCATCTTAAATGGTGAAAATGTCACAGGAGAGATCCGGACAGAGGAAGTTGGAAACATGGCTTCTGCAGCGTCTGCAAAGCCGTGTGTAAGACAGGCATTGCTGAGTATTCAGAGAGATCTGGCGGCAAAGGCAGATGTACTGATGGATGGAAGAGATATCGGAACCAACATCCTGCCGGATGCCCAGCTGAAGATCTATCTGACGGCAAGCACAGAAACCAGGGCAAGGCGCCGCTTCCTGGAACTTCGGGAAAAGGGAGAAGCATGCGATCTGGCATCCATCGAGCGTGATATTGAGGAAAGAGACAGAAGGGACATGACCAGGCAGATCGCACCCCTTTGTCAGGCGAAAGATGCCATACTGGTGGATTCTTCAGACATGAGTATTGATGAGGTGGTAACATGTATTATATCGTTGTATCATGATGCCAGGGTCAAAAGGTCATGATTTTCATGCAGATAGATACCGGAAAATTGAAATCACGGAGGCTTTAAAGATGAAAGTAAAAGTAGCCAAAACCGCCGGCTTCTGCTTTGGCGTGAAACGTGCCGTCGATAAAGTTTATGAACAGGTTGAAAAATCGGAAGTTCCTATTTACACCTATGGTCCGATCATCCACAACGAAGAAGTGGTAAAGGATCTGGAAGCCAGGGGCGTAAAAGTGATCAATGGGAAAGAAGAACTGGAAAGACTGGAAAGGGGGACGGTAGTCATCCGTTCCCACGGAGTATCCGAAGAGATTCAGAGGCTGATCGAGGAGAAGGGACTGCAGCTGGTTGATGCAACCTGTCCTTTTGTAAAGAAGATCCATAAGATCGTAAAGAAAGAAAGTCACGAGGGGGCTCATATCGTCATTATCGGAAACAGCAGTCATCCGGAGGTAGAAGGTATCAAAGGATGGTGTGAAGGGACAGTTACCGTACTGGAATCAGAGGAAGAGGCACAGAATTTTACCTGTGACGGGCAAAAAAAGCTCTGTCTGGTGTCTCAGACGACATTTAATTACAATAAATTTCATAAATTAGTTGAAATTATTTCCGAAAAGGGGTATGATATACTTGTTTTAAATACGATCTGCAATGCGACGGAAGAACGTCAGACTGAGGCCAGGAGCATTGCGCGGGAATCGGACGGTATGATCGTCATTGGCGGCAGGCACAGTTCCAATACCCAGAAGTTATTTGAAATATGCAAGAAAGAATGTGAAAATACTTACTTTATACAGACACTCGATGATTTGGATGTAGACTGGCTGCACTCCATGAGTTGCGTAGGTATTACCGCAGGGGCTTCAACCCCAAATAATATAATTGAGGAGGTTCTGAAAGAATGTCAGAAATGAGCTTTGAGCAGATGCTGGACGAGTCGTTCAAAACAATTCATAATGGGGAGGTAGTCGAGGGTACAGTTATTGATGTTAAAGAAGACGAGATCATCTTAAACATCGGTTATAAAGCTGATGGTATCATCAGTAAGAGCGAGTACTCCAATGACTCTAGTATTGATCTTCGTGAAGTTGTTCATGTAAACGACAAGATGGAAGCAAAGGTCCTGAAAGTAAACGATGGTGAGGGTCAGGTTTCACTTACCTACAAGAGACTCGCAGCAGAAAAAGGAAACAAGAGATTAGAGGAGGCTTTCGAATCACATGAAGTTCTGAAGGCTCCGGTAGCACAGGTATTAGACGGTGGACTGAGTGTCATCGTGGATGAAGCAAGAGTATTCATCCCGGCAAGTCTGGTATCCGATACTTATGAGAAGAATCTTGCAAAATATGCAGGTCAGGAAATTGAATTCGTTATCAGCGAGTTCAATCCGCGCAGAAGAAGAATCATCGGCGACAGAAAACAGCTCCTTGTTGCGAAAAAGGCAGAGATGCAGAAAGAACTGTTTGCAAGAATCAATATTGGCGATGTAGTTGAAGGTGTTGTTAAGAATGTGACAGATTTTGGAGCATTCATTGACCTGGGAGGAGCAGACGGTCTGCTTCACATCTCCGAAATGTCCTGGGGACGCGTGGAGAATCCGAAGAAGGTATTCAAGGTTGGCGAGAAGCTTTCCGTTCTGATCAAAGACATCAGCGGCGAGAAGATTGCACTGAGCCTGAAGTTTGAGGATCAGAATCCATGGCTGACAGCAGCAGAGAAATATGCAGTAGGAAATGTAGTAGAAGGAAAGGTTGCCAGAATGACAGATTTCGGTGCTTTCGTAGAGTTAGAGCCGGGTGTGGATGCACTTCTTCACGTTTCACAGATTTCTCATGAGCATGTAGACAAGCCGTCTGATGTACTGAATGTTGGTCAGATCATCAGCGCTAAGGTTGTAGATTTCAACGAAGCTGACAGAAAGATCAGCCTGAGTATGAAAGCACTGGAGACAGCTGCTCCTGCTGAGGAAGCCGTAGAAGAGTAAATCGTTTATTTGCAATGTATAATGAAGGGATATCTCATGTGAGGTATCCCTTTTTTTGCCCGTTTTCCAGTGATTAAGACTCGTTTACAAAACAATGATGATTTTGTTTTCTCTTCAAGATAGAATAATATGAGCCAAGGGACAAATGGACATAAAAATCCGAAGGCATCATGGGGTCAAAAGATCTTTTCCCCATGATACCGAGGATTTATGAATAACGGATTCATATAATAGTCAGAAAATGAGGGGAGAAATTTCGAATGATGAGACAGGAAAACAGAAATCACAGGATAAGGGAACGGGAAAGGTTTCGCAGAATGGAAAGAAGGAGAAGAAGGGTGCGGAGGATACGCAGAGCCATTGTCTGTATGTTCAGCCTGATGATGATACTGATCCTGCTTGGAATCATCACGCATATGTTGAAACCGTTCAGAGAGATGCCGAATACGGACAGGATAAAACACGCAGTGGTTGCATTTGAACAGGAGAACATTTTGGGAGAAACTGATTCAGAAAGCAATATGAAATATGAGATTCCCTGGCTGGACGAACTGAAAGCAATGGAGAAGCAGGACGGGCGTATCAGGGGTGTAGTAGAACATGCAGAGGAATATCCGGAAAAGGTATTAAAGATGCTTGCAAAGAATATTGAAACACTGGATTTTGTACTGAATTATTTTGATAAAAAGGATCTGCCCTGTTCGGAAACCATCGGAGAACTTGAAATGAACGGTGAGATTCCTTTGCTCATCCAGTGGGATGAGCGGTGGGGATATGGTTCTTATGGAAGCAGCATGGTAGCTGTCAGCGGCTGCGGGCCCGCCTGTATCGCTATGGTGGCATCCGGGCTGACCGGAAGGACAGATATTACCCCGTATTCGGTGGCATCCTACAGCGAAGAAAACGGCTTTCTGACACCGGAGCTTGATACCAGCTGGGATCTGATGACCTACGGCTGTGAAGTATTTGGTATTACCGGTACGATGCTGGGACTGGACGAAGCGGCTATGGCAAATACGCTGAACGGGGGCTGTCCGATTATATGCAGCATGGGTCCGGGAGACTTTACGGAAAGTGGACATTTTATAGTGCTTACATCCTATGAGGCCGGAGCCTTCCATGTGAACGACCCCAACAGCCGGATCCGAAGCGGGCAAATCTGGAGCTATGAAACGCTGAAAGATCAGATTGTAAATATGTGGTATTATACGGTTACAGGCGATGATTAAGAACAAGTTTCCTGTTTGTTACTGGTCTTTTACTATCGCAGTGCGAGATTATGCAGTATGCATCCTGCCTGTGCAGAAACCTTGCGTGTTACTGGCCACAGAGTGAACAGTAACACGCAAGATTTCTGCTTTTATTTTTGGGAGATTGTGCTATAATGGAACATAGGAAAAAGACTTCAGCCTAAACATGTTTCAGAAGTCCTGAAAGGTATTGCTCCAGTGCCCGGGTATCCGAAAGAAATTCGGGAGTACATTCCATGAAGTAAGAGACATCCTTGTAGTCTTTTTTAAATAAGGGGGTAACGGCTGTGTCATATACGGGAAGAAAGCAGCCGTTTTTTCTGCAGTAGCAGGTGGAGGCTTTTGCAGGAACACGATGCTCCCTGTCTACATAAGACGCAACACTTTTGTGGATGGCAGTATCCTCCAATGGCAGGTAGTAATAGTTTTTATAATCATTAAAAAAATATTTCAGATTTCCCCGGAATCCATGGATACTCATTCTGCAGGAAGATCCACAGGCAGTCAGATATCCGTGTTCCAGCGGGACGGAGATCTGCTTCGGAACAGGTGTCTTAAGAGTAAGAGAAAGGAGAAGCTGAAAAGAATTCTCATCTTCTTCCATCTGTGAAACTCCGGAAAGCTCGAATTTTCCATCCAGCAGATCTGAATAGGAGAAGAGGGAAAAGAGCGATGCGGTTCCCAGAAGATCATCATGATTATGGAGAAGCAGGATTTCCTGTAAGTCGTATGCTCCGGTCTGAGCAAACTGATGGTAGACGGAAATCAGTTTTCCACCATCCATAGTATCCTTTCTGGATACGGAGAGAAATTCTTCCAGAGATTTCAGGTTCATGGCAGAAAGCTTCAGAAGTTTTTTCAAAGGCCGGAATGTCCTGTATAAATCAATACTTTGCAGATTTTCCGGAAAAAAAGGAAGCTCGAGAGCTGTACACCTTTTCATGAGATAGGGGAGATCAAAGGCATCTCCATTAAAATGTACCAGAACTTGAAAGTCTTTCATAAAATAAAAGAAGGACGTGAGGAGCTCCTTCTCATCCTCCGGTGTTTCACTGAGCCACTGGGTCATTTTCCAGTTGTTTTCTTCCGGGAACAGGACACCGATGAGGTAGGTAAAAGAGCTTTCAGGAGAGAAGCCTGTCGTTTCGATATCAAAGATGACGGGTTTACCGAATGTTGAATAACGATCAGGAAATTCAAAAGCGGGAGTCCCGTATATTTCTGTTTTGGTTATCATAAAAATTCCTCCATAAAGGTTGAGCTGAAGACAGTATATCGCATTTTCCGGATTTCTCAAAGAAGAAAGTAGAAATGAACGGAAATGACAGAATGAAAGGAAAGTATGTATGTGGGAAATAGAGATTGCAGGTGTGGATTTGTATCATATACTTGCCTGGCTGTTTGTATATAGTTTTCTGGGGTGGCTGTGGGAAAGCTGCTATGTATCGATCAAGCAGAAAAAACTGGTCAACAGGGGATTTGTCACCGGACCGGTATGTACGATTTACGGGGTGGGAGCAGTCAGTGTTTATTTGATCTTAAAGCCTCTGGCTGACAATCTGATCGTTCTGTATTTCGGAGGAGTTCTGGTCGCTACAGTGCTTGAATATTTTACAGCAGTCCTTATGGAGAAGCTGTTTCACACAAGCTGGTGGGATTACAGTAATAACCGGTTTAATTTCCAGGGGAGGATCTGTCTCGGAAGTTCGATCGCATGGGGATTCTTTACTGTAGTAATGTTCCGGGTCCTCCAGCCATTTGTGGAAATGATCGTCAGCCTGGTCAGCGAGAGTACAGGTCAGGTCATTCTGATGGTAGTCATGTTCGTCTATGCAGCAGATTTCGGATTTGCAACAGCGACTGCGATGGAACTCGGAAAGAAGCTGGAGCAGGTGGAGAAGGCAATGGCGGATTTCAACGATCAGCTTCAGAAATCAAAGCTTTATACCTCAGCATCTGAGGCACTGGAGGCACTGGAGAATCACAGGCGTGTACTGAGAGATTTAAATTTAAAGGAACGCATGGAGAAATACCAGGAACTGATGTCAGAGCGTTTTGAAAAGCTGGGGCTTCAGGAACAGAAGGAAGCTGCGGTGGAAAAATGGAAAGAAGTCAGTGAGAAGCTGTCTAATGCTGTCAACAGGGGAAGCTGGAACAGCAGGCGTCTGATAAAAGCATATCCAAATCTTAGTAAGGCAACCAGGGTACACAGAAAGCTCATTCATCTGAGCAGGCTTGAAAGGAAAAAACATAAAAAGGATAAAAAATAAAGAAAGGAACGAGAAAGATGGCAAAATTAACATTTACGGGGGGAATCCACCCTTACGATGGGAAGGACTTGTCAAAAGATAAGCCGATCCGGGACGTGTTACCTAAAGGGGAACTGGTTTATCCGCTTTCCCAGCACATCGGTGCGCCAGCAGCGCCGGTGGTGAAGAAAGGTGATCATGTTCTGGTCGGACAGATGATCGCTGAGGCAGGGGGGGTTGTATCTGCGCCGATTCATGCCTCTGTCTCAGGAACCGTGAAGGGTGTGGAAAAGCGTCTGACAGTAACGGGAATGCTGGCAGATGCGATCATTATTGAAAATGACGGTGAGTATAAGGAAATCGAATGGCCCGAAAGGAAGCCTCTGGAGAGTTTAAGCGGAGCAGAGATTCTTCAGTATGTAAAGGAGGCCGGTATCGTCGGCATGGGAGGTGCAGGTTTTCCGACTCATGTAAAGCTGTCACCGAAGGAGCCGGAGAAGATCGATTATGTCATTGCAAACTGCGCGGAATGTGAGCCGTATCTTACATCGGATTACCGGAGAATGATGGAGGAGCCGGAGAAGATCGTGGCGGGGCTTAAGGCTGCACTTCGGATCTTTCCTCATGCGAAGGGAATCCTTGCAGTTGAGAATAATAAAAGGGATGCCGCACAGCGTTTACGTGAAGCAGCAAAGAATGAGGAGAATATCGAGGTCATGGAGCTGAAAACAAAGTACCCGCAGGGTGCGGAGAGACAGCTGATCTATGCGACTACGGGTCGTAAGATCAATTCCTCCATGCTTCCGGCAGATGCAGGCTGCGTGGTAGATAACTGTGATACCATTTATGCCATCTATCAGGCAGTCTACACAGGACGTCCTCTGATGCACAGGATCGTGACAGTGACAGGTGATGCGATCGCGGATCCGCGCAATTTCCGTGTATGTACCGGAACGAATTATGCAGAGCTGGTGGATGAAGCGGGCGGATTTAAGACACAGCCGGAAAAGATCATATCGGGCGGTCCGATGATGGGATTTGGTCTTTACGATCTGAATGTACCGACGACAAAGACTTCCTCGGCACTCCTGTGTCTTACAAAGGATGAGGTGGCAGAGTACGAACCATCGAACTGTATCAACTGTGGACGATGTGTGAGTGTCTGTCCGGGAAGAGTGGTTCCGTCAAGACTGGCAGATTATGCCGAGCGCCATGATGAGGAGGCATTTGTGAAAGCAGACGGTATGGAATGCTGTGAATGCGGATGCTGCAGCTTTATCTGTCCGGCAAAACGGCCTCTGACACAGTACATAAAGTCCATGCGTAAGATCGTATTAGGAAACCGAAAGAAAAAATAGAAGGGAGAACATGAAGATGAGTGACTTATTGAATGTGTCATCCAACCCCCATATCCGGTCACATGACACAACGGCAAAGATTATGCTTATGGTAGTAATTGCATTGCTTCCGGCAAGTGCTTTCGGTATCTTTCATTTCGGGCTGCGTGCACTTCTGCTGATACTGATATCAATTGCGACCTGCGTACTGACAGAATATACCTATGAGAAGCTGATGCACCGCAAAATCACGATCGGAGATTTCAGTGCGGTGGTAACAGGACTTCTCCTGGCATTGAATCTCCCGGTATCAGCTCCCTGGTGGATTCCGGTGTTTGGCGGTGTTTTTGCTATTTTGATCGTGAAACAGCTTTTTGGAGGGCTGGGACAGAATTTTATGAATCCTGCACTGGGAGCCAGATGTTTTCTTCTGATTTCCTTCACAGGAAGAATGACGAACTTTGCATTTGATGGATTTACGGGTGCTACACCGCTGGCAGCGTTGAAGGCAGGCGAATCCGTCAATCTTATGGACATGTTTCTGGGAAATACGGCTGGAACGATTGGTGAGACATCCGTCCTTGCGATCCTGTTGGGAGCAGCGATCCTCCTCTGGTTCGGAATCATTGATCTTCGGATTCCCGGAACCTATCTGGCAAGCTTTGCACTGTTCGCAGTGCTTTTTGGCGGTCACGGACTGGATGGACAGTATCTGGTGGCTCAGCTTTGCGGCGGTGGTTTGATGCTTGGAGCATTTTTCATGGCGACAGATTATGTGACGACTCCGATTACAAAAAAAGGACAGCTGGTTTACGGGTGTATTCTGGGAATCCTGACCGGCCTTTTCCGTATTTTCGGAAATGCAGCAGAGGGTGTATCTTATGCGATTATTATCGGAAATCTGCTGGTACCGCTGATTGAAAAGCTGACACCCCCTACAGCATTTGGCAAAGGAGGGAAAAAAGCATGAATAAAATTGTAAAAAATGCATTGATCCTGATGGCGATCACGCTGGTTGCAGGCATCTGTCTTGGATTTGTATATGAAATTACAAAGGAGCCGATTGCAATACAGGAGCAGCAGGCGAAGGAAGAAGCTTATCAGGCTGTTTTTCCCGGAATGGCTTCCATGGAAGCGGTTTATGGGCTGGACGAAGAGACGGATGCAGCACAGGTACAGGCGGAGGCAGATGCAGTCCTCACAGAAAATGATATGGGAGATATCCGGGTAGAGGAAGCATACCGCGCTGTAGATGAGAGCGGTGAGACGCTTGGTATTGTGATGAATCTTACGACATCCGGTTATGGCGGAGAGATTAATTTTTCTATGGGTATACAGAAGGATGGGACTGTGAACGGTATCGAGATCCTTTCCATCAGTGAGACAGCCGGTCTTGGTATGAGAGCAACAGAAGACGAATTTAAAAGTCAGTTCTCAGGAAAAAATGTTGAAAAATTTGCGGTAACAAAGAGCGGCGCTTCTGCAGATGATGAGATTGATGCCATCAGCGGAGCTACGATTACCTCCAATGGAATGACAAAAGGTGTGAATGCGGGAATCTGCTATTTCAGAAGCCTGGTGGAAGGAGGAGTATTCAATGAATAAGCTGACAGAACGTCTATATAATGGAATCATAAAAGAAAATCCTACTTTTGTGTTAATGCTGGGAATGTGTCCCACGCTGGCGGTTACTACATCAGCAGTGAACGGTCTTGGCATGGGACTGACAACCACGATTATCCTGGCACTGTCGAATGCCATGATTTCCGCACTCAGGAAAATCATTCCGAATGGAGTCCGCATGCCGGCATTTATTGTGGTTGTGGCATCCTTCGTAACGATTGTACAGTTTCTGCTTCAGGGATATGTACCGTCTCTGTATGACAGCCTGGGTATCTATATTCCGCTGATCGTGGTAAACTGTATCATATTGGGCCGTGCGGAAGCATATGCTTCTCAGAATCCGATCCTTCCGTCTCTGTTTGACGGAATCGGTATGGGGCTTGGATTTACCATTGGACTTACCTGTATTGGTATCGTACGTGAGGTGATTGGCTCCGGAAAGATTTTCGGTATGCAGGTCATGCCGTCATCCTATGAGCCGGTGACGATTTTTATTCTGGCTCCGGGCGCATTCCTGGTACTGTCTATGCTGACGGCACTTCAGAATAAAGTTAAGAAGAATATGGAACAAAAGGGACAGGAGACAAAGATTGGAACAGGATGTACCGGTTCCTGTGCTACATGCTCCAGCTCATGCAGTAAAGGAGGGGAAGCATAATGGGAAAATTATTGATGATCGCAGTGGGAGCTGCATTTATTAACAATGTAGTGCTGAGCCAGTTCCTGGGTATCTGTGCGTTTGTGGGCGTTTCCAGAAAGACAGAGACAGCTGCGGGAATGGGAGCGGCAGTTGTGTTTGTTATCACCCTTTCCTCACTGATTGCAGGAGTGATCTATAAGTGCATCCTGGTGCCGCTGAATGTCACCTATCTACAGACGATCGTTTTTATCCTGGTGATCGCTGCTCTGGTACAGCTTGTTGAGATGGTCATAAAGAAATACAGTATGGCGCTCTATGAAGCACTTGGTGTGTATCTGCCGCTGATCACAACGAACTGTGCAGTACTTGGAGTGGCATTGATCAATGTGACAAAATCCTATACGATTTTTGAAGGTGTGGTAAATGGATTCGCAACAGCAGTGGGATTTCTGATCGCCATTGTACTGATGGCAGGTATCCGGGAAAAGACAGAGCATAATGATATTCCCGAATCCTTTCAGGGATCGCCAATCGTACTGCTGACAGCGTGTCTGATGGCAATCGCATTTTTCGGCTTTTCAGGACTGAAATAAGGAGGAAGGCATATGAACGGAATAATACTGGCCGCCCTGATCGTAGGCGGTACCGGCCTGATTCTCGGTTTGTTTCTGGGACTGGCCGATAAGAAATTCAAGGTAGAAACAGATGAAAAGGTGGAGATGATCCGTGCAGAGCTTCCCGGAAACAACTGTGGAGGATGCGGATATGCAGGATGTGACGCGGTTGCCAAGGCAATCGCAGCCGGAGAGGCAGAAGTGTCAGCCTGTCCCGTAGGAGGTGTTGTTACAGCAGCCAGAATCGCCGCTATTATGGGGAAGGAAGCAAAAGAGGAAGAACGCATGGTGGCGTTTGTCAAATGTGCCGGAACCTGTGAAAAGACCCATAGCAACTATGATTACTACGGTGTTCGGGATTGTGAAATGATGAGTTTCGTGCCATCCGGAGGACCGAAAAGCTGTAATTACGGATGTCTCGGCTATGGCTCCTGTGTGAAAGCATGCCAGTTCGATGCGATTCATGTCATTGATGGAATCGCAGTTGTAGATAAAGAAAAATGTAAGGCCTGCGGAAAATGTGTGAGCAGATGTCCGAAGCATTTGATCGAACTGGTGCCTTACAGGGCAGAGCAGCTGGTACAGTGTGCGTCCAGAGATAAGGGAAAAACTCTGATGCAGGCATGTAAGGCTGGCTGTATCGGATGCAAGAAATGCGAAAAGGAATGTCCGCAGCAGGCAGTTACAGTGACGGACAATGTGGCACATATTGATTATGCGAAATGTACAAACTGCGGCACATGCGCTTCGGTATGTCCGAGGAAGATTATCGTTACTATTCACACGTCAGCCAGTTCGAGGTGTTTTCTGTGAGTGTAGCGAAGCGAAAGTCACGTAAAAACCCGAGAGTAGCAGCGCGATATGATGCAGAATGCATCATATCTGTGCATCGCGAAGCGTGTTACTGGTCACGGAGTGAACAGTAACAGATTATCAGTACACCAGAAAAAAGGTGAGAAATTGTCAGATAGCGAAAGAGACAACGGAAAGATACAAAAGAAGTGGAAGAAAGAGCAGTCTTCGTTTATAAAGGTGCAAAATGGTTAGAATGAGAAACCGTGTCATGCAGAACGAAGTAATAAGAAAGCTGACTTTGAATGTCAGCGCTACTGAAAGAAGGGAGAAGCATGATCATGAATAAGAGAAGATTTGGGGTTTTAGCTTTTTTCGTGTTTACACTCAGTCTGTTCGTTCCCGCTTCTGTATTTGCAGAGGGAAACGCGAATGGATTTGTAAAACAGGGAACAGCTACGTATTATTTTCAGGATGGAAAAATGCAGAAAGGCTGGCAGGTCGTTGATGGAAAGCGATATTTTTTTCGGAAAAACGGACAAATGGCAGTTGGGCGATACAAAATCGGAAAGACCACATACTATTTTAATACGAAGGGCGTTTGTGTAAAGAAGATTCCGGATGCATCCTGGGAAGTAGATAAGAAAGGGCGCCGCTACTGCGACGGAATGGATAAATATCTGAAGAACGGCTGGAAGACGATTCAGGGAAGAAAGTTTTGCTTCGATAAAAAGGGATATGTGCTGACGGGTATACAGACAGTAGGAAAATATACGTACTGTTTCAGCAGCAACGGTATCATGAGAACAAACAAATGGGTGCGCTCGAATGGAGGAAAATACTATTTCGGGGCTGACGGGCGAATGGTGAGGAATGCCTGGGTGGATGATATTTATCTTGGAGATGACGGCAGGCAGATCAAAGATTATGTGGATGAGACCAGAAATAACAGTAAGAAAACGGGATGGGTAGGATATGCAAGACTCTGGAAATACTATGTAAACGGCAAGCTTGTGACCGGATGGAAAGATATTCAGAATAAAAGATATTTCTTCCAGTCCACAGGATACATGAAAATCGGCTGGTACAATGATGGAAAGAACTATTATTTCCTGAACACCACAGCTGGAAGGGAAACTCTTGGTGTCATGGCAACGAATTTCATGAGAATTGATGGAAAGGTTTACTATTTCTTCCCGAAAGATGTGAAGGATTCTGACGGAAAGCTTCATCCAAGAGGAAGTATGGCAAGAGGGTTAATGATCCGCTATAATGGCAAGGAATACTCTTTTGATAACCAGGGAGTATGCAAAGAGCTGACAGAGAGCTGACAGAGAATCCAAACGAAATATGAAACAAAGGAAAGCCGCGGTGCTGCATTTCACGTGCAGACCGCGGCTTTTACAAACCACAGGAGATACTCTACCGGGGAAATCCGGAGGAATAGTGAAGCTGGTAATCTTCTGTGATAAACAGTGCTTCTGTATCGTCCATAGATTCAATCAGTTCCATTCCTTTTTCCATTCCAAGACCGAAGCAAGAGGTGGAGAGTGCATCGGCTTCTGCCGAAGACTCACAGAGAATGGTTACGCTGTAAAGTCCGTTGTCGAAAGGATATCCCCCGGCTGGATCCAGCAGATGATGATAAAGGATATCATTCTCTTCAAAACATCGCTCATAAATGCCGGAAGTTACCAAAGACTGATCATTTAGTGCAGCGGCAGCAATGGAATCAGAGGCATCAGCAAATGGACGCTGGATTCCAATGCGAAAAGCAGTGCCATCCGGCTTGCTTCCTACAGCCAGCACGTTACCGCCCAGATTAATCAGAGCACTGCCGGTACCTTCAGAAACGAGGAAGGCCTTCAGCTGATCGGCGATATAGCCCTTTGCAATACCGCCGAGGTCAAGTGCCATTTCCGGATCTGTTAGAGTTACTGTGTTTCCACGCAGGAGTATCTTGCGATAATCCACATGGGAACATGCTTCTGCAATATCCTGTCCGGAAGGAACCGCGGCATCTTTCCTGTGAAAATCCCAGATATCAGAAAGCGGGGCAATAGAACAGTCAAAGGTACCATTCGTCAGTCGGCTGTAGTAGAGAGCTGTTTCGAGCAGAGAGGCAGTCTCCTCAGATACCTCCACAGGCTGCCCATTGGCATGGTTGATCCGGTAAATGTCACTTCCTTCTATGGTACGTGAGAATAGATGTTCATATTCTTCACAGAGCGAGAGACACTCATTCAGAAGTGTCTCTCGCTCTGTCCTGCTGTCCGTTTCATAGATCGTGACTGTGATAACAGTATCAAAGTAAAAGCCGCTTTTGCTTACCGGATCATCTGTTTTTCCGCAGCCGGTCAATATTACGGCACTCAGGAAAGACAGCAGAAGCACAAGACACTTTCTACACATTCGGCAGTGAAGCAAATCCCGGAGCCAGATCTTCGTCTGTAGGGATGTAATCTCTCATCTCACCATTGTTGTATTTTCCGTATGCAACCATATCGAAGTATCCTGTTCCTGTCAGTCCGAATACAATGGTCTTTTCCTCGCCGGTTTCCCTGCACTTCAGGGCCTCATCAATGGCAACACGGATCGCATGGCTGCTTTCCGGTGCCGGAAGGATTCCTTCCACTCGTGCGAATTGCTGTGCTGCTTCAAATACTGAAGTCTGTTCGACAGAGACAGCCTCCAGAAGACCGTCATCATAGAGCTGGGAGACGGTAGAGCTCATGCCGTGGTAGCGAAGTCCGCCTGCATGGTTGGCAGATGGAATAAAGCCGCTTCCAAGAGTATACATTTTTGCGAGCGGACAGACCATTCCGGTATCACAGAAGTCATAAGCATATCTGCCGCGGGTAAGACTCGGACAGGATGCCGGCTCTACTGCGATGATCCGGTAATGGTCTTCACCTCGAAGCATATCACCTACAAACGGGGAGATCAGGCCGCCCAGATTCGAACCGCCTCCGGCACAGCCGATGATGATATCGGGATGAATGTCATATTTATTCAGGGCTGCTTTTGCCTCCAGGCCGATGATGGACTGATGCAGCAATACCTGGGAGAGTACAGATCCGAGCACATAGCGGTAACCTTCTGTCTTTGTTGCTGTCTCAACAGCTTCTGAGATCGCGCAGCCAAGACTGCCGGTGGTTCCGGGATGTGCAGCCAGAATCTTCTTTCCTACCTCGGTGGTTTCAGATGGGGATGGCGTCACGGAAGCGCCATACGTTCTCATAACCTCCCGGCGGAAAGGCTTCTGTTCATAGGAGACCTTTACCATGTAAACCTTACAGTCCAGGTCAAAGTAGGAGCATGCCATGGAAAGTGCTGTGCCCCACTGACCTGCACCTGTCTCTGTAGTCACGCCCTTTAAGCCCTGCTTTTTTGCATAGTAAGCCTGAGCGATGGCAGAGTTCAGCTTGTGGCTGCCCGAGGTGTTATTTCCCTCAAACTTGTAATAGATTTTCGCAGGGGTATCTAGCTTTTTCTCAAGACAGTATGCTCTTACAAGAGGAGACGGACGGTACATTTTGTAAAAATCACGGATTTCCACCGGAATATCGATGTAAGGCGTTGTATCATCCAGCTCCTGCATGGCCAGCTCACGGCAGAAGATCTGCTCCATTTCCTCCAGAGTCAAAGGCTGCAGAGTAGCAGGATTCAGAAGCGGAGCGGGCTTGTTTTTCATATCTGCGCGGACATTGTACCACTGTCTGGGCATTTCGCTTTCTTCCAGATAAATCTTATAGGGGATTTTCTTTTCTGTCATAGTATTAATGTTCCTTTCTTTTCTTTGTGAAGATAATTTGTTACTATACACACGTCAGCCAATTCGAGGTGTTTTCTGTGAGTGTAGCGAAGCGAAAGTCACAGAAAACCCAAAAGTAGCAGCGCGATATGATGCAGAATGCATCATATCTGTGCATCGCGAAGCGTTTTACTGGCCACGGAGTGAACAGTAACGATGATTTCGTAAAGGCACATACCCTGCTATGCAAGTATGGTGTCTCTTCGGGTTTTTGACATTTATATCCAAAAATACTATTGTCAGTTTACTATAAGGAAAATGGGAAATCAATAGTTACTTTTCAGTCCCCTGACCAGTACTAATGTTAATTATGCACTTTACAATCTTGTTAAATATGTTATAATGATTTTAGAAACATTTTTTGTGTTTAAAAACAATAATATTGTTTTAATTCAAAATATTCAAAAGTTAAAGGAGAAGCGAAATGAAGGAACAGTTATTGGGGAAATTTAAAGAGCTTTTTGGGGGTGAAGGCGATATTCGGGCTTATTTCGCACCGGGCCGTGTCAATCTGATTGGTGAGCATACAGACTACAATGGCGGACATGTATTTCCATGTGCTCTGACAATCGGAACCTATGCGGTAGCAAGAAAACGTGAAGATAAAGATTTGCGCTTCTATTCCATGAATTTTGAACGTCAGGGTGTGATAAAGACCAGTCTTCTGGAAATGGCACCTGGAAAAGAGAATATCTGGACAGCCTATCCAAAAGGAGTGATGTGGGCATTCGAGCAGCGTGGAATGGAGATTCCAAATGGTCTGGATATTGTAATCTACGGTAATATTCCAAATGGTTCAGGATTATCTTCCTCTGCATCTCTTGAGGTTCTGACCGGCTACATATTAAAGGATATGTTCGGGTTTGATGTTACGAACCAGGATCTGGCACTGATCGGACAGTATTCTGAAAATCATTACAATGGTGTAAACTGTGGTATTATGGATCAGTTTGCAATCGCTATGGGTAAAAAAGATCATGCGATCTTCCTTGACACCAGCAATCTGGAGTATCAGTATGCACCGATTCATCTGGAGGGAGCAAAGATTGTCATTGCATGCAGCAATAAAAAGCGTGGTCTTGGTGATTCAAAATATAATGAAAGACGTTCCGAATGTGAGACAGCTCTTGCTGAACTGCAGAAGGTGATTAAGATAGACAACCTTGGACAGCTCACAGAGGAAGAGTTCGAGGCAAACAAAGGTGCGATCGCAGATGAAGTGCGTGTGCGCCGTGCAAAACATGCCGTATATGAGAATCAGAGAACATTGCGTGCAGTGGAGGCATTGAAGTCAGATGATATTCGTCTCTTTGGTGAGCTTATGAATGCCTCTCATGTTTCACTTCGAGATGACTATGAAGTGACAGGTATTGAACTGGATACACTGGTTGAAGAATCCTGGAAGCAGCCGGGTGTGATCGGTTCCCGTATGACAGGCGCCGGATTCGGAGGATGTACTGTCAGCATCGTAGAAGATGATGCCATTGAGAACTTTAAGAAAAATGTCGGGGAAGCATACAAAGCGAAGATTGGATATGCTGCTGATTTCTATGTAGTAGAGATTGGTGACGGTCCTGTCAGATTATAGAAGATAAAAAATAGAAGATAGAAGGAGGAGTCTGCCGTGATTTATGAAAGCATTAAAAAACTGGTAACTTACGGTCTGGAAACCGGACTGATCTCGGAGGAAGATAAGCTCTTTACCACCAATGAGCTTCTTGAAGCACTGAAGCTTGACGAATACGAGGAACCGGAAGAGAACTATACAGATGTTGATCTGGAATCGACGCTGGCAGAAATTCTGGATTTTGCTGCTGAGAATGGACTGATGGAGGATAACAGCATCGTATATCGTGACCTGTTTGATACGAAGCTGATGGGACTTCTGACACCAAGACCTCATGAGGTCATCCGCAGATTCCAGGAGCTGTATGCACAGTCTCCAAAGGCTGCCACAGATGCATACTATAAGTTCAGCCAGGACACGGACTATATTCGCCGTTACCGCATTGCAAGAGATAGAAAGTGGATGACATCCACGCCATACGGGGATCTGGATATTACGATCAATCTTTCCAAGCCGGAAAAGGATCCCAAGGCAATCGCAGCAGCGAAGCTTGCAAAGCAGAGCGGATACCCGAAATGTCAGCTCTGTATGGAAAATATCGGATATGCAGGACGTACTAATCATCCGGCAAGGCAGAATCACCGGGTAATACCGATTACGGTAAATGGAAAACCCTGGGGATTCCAGTATTCACCTTATGTATATTACAATGAGCACTGCATCGTGTTCAATTCCGAGCATACACCAATGAAGATCGAGCGTGATACGTTTGCAAAACTGCTGGATTTTGTACGTCAGTTCCCGCACTATTTCGTAGGCTCCAATGCGGATCTTCCAATCGTAGGAGGCTCTATTTTGAGCCACGATCATTTCCAGGGAGGCTGTTATGAATTTGCCATGGCAAAGGCTCCGGTAGAATCAAACTTTACCGTTGAGGGATTTGAGGATGTAACAGCAGGAATCGTGAAATGGCCGATGTCTGTGATCCGTCTTCAGAGTGGAGATACCGAGAGGCTGGTGGCATTTGCAGATCATATTCTGAGTGCATGGAGAGGATACACAGACGAGGAAGCGTTTATTTTCGCAGAGACAGACGGAGAACCTCATAATACGATTACTCCGATCGCGAGAAAGCGCGGTGATATCTATGAACTGGATCTGGTGCTCCGCAATAACATTACTACAGAAGAGCACCCGATGGGGGTTTACCATCCGCATGCAGAGCTGCATCATATCAAAAAGGAGAACATCGGTCTGATTGAAGTAATGGGACTGGCAGTTCTTCCGGCAAGACTGAAATCAGAGCTTGAGCTTCTTGCAGAATATCTGGCAGATGGTAAGGATGTGCGTTCAAATGAGATACTGGAGAAGCACGCAGACTGGGTAGACGAATTCTCTCCAAAATACGATGGATTTACAAAAGAAAATGTCATGGATATCCTTCAGCAGGAGGTAGGAAATGTATTCATGAAGGTTCTGGAGTGTTCAGGCGTCTATAAGTGCGACGAGACGGGGCGTAAGAACTTCATGAGATTTATTGAAACATTGTAAATCCTGAAAATACTCGTGCAACAATCCGTAAACCAGTTTTGACAGCTAATAAACAGACAGGCATTGTTTGATTGCAGTGCCTGTCTGTTTTGTTAATGTTTCCGTAAAATTCTTAAATAAATCGAAACAGTATTGATTTAAATTGGAAGAAAGTGCTATAATCATGCCGATAAAAGTGTGCAAACATAAAGTGTTGTCAGGCAGGAGATGATTTAATGAAATGGATAAAGCAGTACAGGCACTTTTTGATCGTGCCCGTGTATTTCATTTTTTATATGCTGATATTCGGATATGTGGAGAAACGTTCAGGGGTGCATATCTATATTCTTCACTCGCGTCTGGATGATTTTATTCCGTTTTGTGAGTATTTTATTGTACCTTACTTCCTCTGGTTTTTCTATGTTGCCGGAGCAGTAGTTTATTTTGGATTAAGAAAGAATCACCTGATCGAGTATTATCGTCTGATTATGACTCTGGGAATCGGAATGACGCTTTTTCTCGTGGTTTCGCTGGTATTTCCGAACGGACATTCACTCAGACCCTGGCATTTTGAGCATGAGAATGTTTTTGTAGATATGGTGAGGTTCCTTTACAGCATTGATACCCCTACAAATGTACTGCCGAGTATTCATGTGTTTAATTCGATTGCTGTGGCGATTGCAGTCGCGGATTGTGAAGCATGTAAGAAACAGATCTGGGTCGTGCGCTGTTCCAATGTTCTGGCTATTCTGATCGTATGCGCCACGGTATTTTTAAAACAGCATACAGTCATTGATGTCGTTACTGCACTGATACTGAATGCAGCCTGCTATTATCTGATCTACAGGCCGCGTTATGTATTTGGACGAAAGCCGCTTCCGGAAACACATTAGTGTCCGGATAAAAAGAATCCTGTTTTGCAGGATTCTTTTTTGTATTCTTTCACGTTTCTTTGCGTATAATGGTAATAATTTCTCTTCCAATGAGGTTATTATGCGTATCTGTGATCTCCGTCAAAAAGAAGTAATTAATATCTGTACCTGCCGTTCTCTTGGATGTGTCGGTGATGTAGATATTGATCCAAAATCAGGCTGTATTCTATTTCTCATCATTCCCGGACCTGGAAAGCTCTGCTCCTTTCTTGGCCGTGACACGGAATTCATCATCCCGTGGAAATGTATCAGACAAATTGGAAATGACATAATTCTTGTTGAAATAAATGAAGATGAGTGTCAGAAAAAATGCGAGTAAGCTTATTACGACATCCATTCTGTCAAGGGCTAAAACTTTATAAAATTTTAGCCTTACATGAATATGTAAGAGCCATAATGTGAACCATTTTATTATACCATTTGACAGGAGGATTACATGATGGCTCTTAATAAGGTTGAGATATGCGGTGTAAATACATCCAAGCTTCCACTCTTATCTAACGAAGAAAAGGAAGCGCTTTTTGCGCGTATCAAAGAAGGGGATATGGAGGCGCGTGAACTTTATATTAAGGGAAATCTGCGCCTTGTACTAAGTGTGATCAAACGTTTTGGGAGCAGTAATGAGAATGCCGATGACTTGTTTCAGATCGGATGCATCGGGCTCATTAAAGCGATTGATAATTTCGATGCAACCTTGAATGTGAAATTCTCCACTTATGCGGTACCGATGATCATCGGTGAAGTCCGCAGATATCTGAGGGATAACAACAGCATTCGTGTGAGCAGGTCTTTAAGAGATACCGCCTATAAAGCAATTTATGCAAAAGAAAACTATATGAGAAAGAATCTGAAGGAACCGACAATTCATGAGATTGCTGAGGAAATCGGAATCTCAAAGGAGGATATCGTCTTCGCCATGGATGCCATTCAGACACCTGTGAGCCTCTATGAACCCGTTTACACCGAAGGCGGTGACACCCTCTATGTAATGGATCAGATCAGCGACCGCAAAAACAAAGAGGAGAAATGGGTAGAATCAATTGCTTTAAATGAAGCAATTAAACGGCTTGGAGAACGCGAAAAAATGATTATTGAAATGCGTTTCTATGAAGGCAAGACTCAGATGGAAGTGGCCAATGAAATTCACATCTCGCAGGCACAGGTAAGCAGGCTGGAAAAAAATGCACTGCGACTGATGCGGGCTTATCTGGATTAGAAAAACAAAAAACACCTCTACTTGGCTGACATGTGAATCGTAACAGTTACTGTTCATGTGCGTGTCAGCCAATTCGAGGTGTTTTTCATTGACAATATACAGGAAATTGGGGTATAACTAAGGAAAAGAATCAGAAGGATACTGTTTCAGTTACGATCAGGGAGGAAAAGAATGAAGTGTCCATTTTGTAACCAGGATAATACGAGAGTCGTGGACTCCAGGCCGGCTGATGATAATTATTCCATCAGACGGCGCAGGATGTGTGATGAGTGCGGGAAGCGTTTTACCACTTATGAGAAGGTTGAAACGATTCCTTTGATTGTCATTAAAAAGGACCGGAGCAGAGAAGAGTATGACCGTTCCAAGATCGAGGCGGGTGTTTTGCGTGCATGTTATAAAAGACCGATTCCTGTTCAGAAAATCAATGAACTGGTGGACAACGTGGAGACAGAGCTGTTTAACCGGGAGGAGAGAGAAATCGAAAGTAATCTGATCGGAGAAATCGTTATGGACAAGCTTAAAGATCTTGAAGCTGTAGCCTATGTACGGTTTGCCTCTGTGTACCGTGAGTTCAAAGACGTGAATACGTTTATGGATGAACTGAAAAAAATACTGAAGTAGACAGGTGAATATTTTGAAGAAAAGAATCGAACAGTTATTAAACGAAGAATTTGAATATGAACCATCACCCATGCGGATTTCGCAGGCGAGAATCCATGCAGTCCTCCGGAAAGGGGCGGCATTTCGCGGAGAATTTACCGTAGAAAGTGAAGACCAGAAAAAAATGAAGGGCTTTATCTATTCCAGCAGTCCACGGATGGGATATGAGCCCTCTGATTTTGATGGAATCAGGGAAAAGATCATTTATGAGCTGGACAGTACAGGAATGAACGAGGGAGATGTACTCGAAGGCGCATTCACAATCTGCTCAAATCGGGGAGAATATCAGGTGCCCTATCATATTGAGATCGCCAAAAGTGTCGTAAAGACTTCAACAGAGGTAATCGACAGTCTGGATGATTTCATCAAAATTGCAAAAGAGGATTTTCAGAAAGCGTACTCGATCTTTCTTTCAGACGGTTTCTTGAAAATTCTTTCCGGGCAGGCACCCCGATGGATGCCTCTCTATGAAGGGCTGCAGATGAAGCCATCTGGCTGTCAGGATATGGAGGAGTTTCTGATCGGTATTCACAGCAAAGAAAGAGTGAAGTTCTCACTGGGAGAGTCGAAAGTGTGCCTGGACAGCTCCGACCAGGTGCAGCAGGAGTCTCTGACGATCTTAAAGGACAGCTGGGGATTTCAGAAGCTGGATATTTCTTCTGACGCAGATTTTATTCAGCCGGAAAGACAGTCGGTTACGACGGATGATTTTATCGGGAGTTCCTGTTGCCTGAACTATCTGATCTGCCCGGAGAAACTTCATGCGGGAAATAACTATGGACGGATTCGTATAAAGAGTTCGTTTCAGACACTGGTATGTGAGATAACGGTGGTGAAATCTTCACACAATGCGTCTTCTTTGGAACGAAGAGAGCAGAAGAAAAGAATAAAAAGCCTTCTGGAGAGATACCTTGCGTTTCGACTGAACAGAATCAGTCTGAAGGAATGGGTGGAAGTATCACAGGAGGATCTGGATGAATATCGAAGAGCCGGCGGTGCAGAACTTATGGTCGAGTTGTACCGGGCACATCTTTGCTTTGCATCAGGCAGGGAAGAGGATGGATGCATTCTTTTGTCAGAATTACAGGGAAACAGGGAAATTGCAGCGATTCCCGAGCTACAGGGATATTACCTGTATCTGACGACCTTCTATAACAAAGACCGCAAGTATGTCGACTATGTTGAGGAAAGACTGCTGGAGCTGCTCGGGCAGAATCAGGAGAACTGGATACTGCAGTGGTTTTTGATGTATTTACAGGAAAACCTGGTTTCTCATCTGACAGAAAGGCTTGAGGTGATCCGGAGGCAGTTTCTGTGCGGCTGCAGGAGCAGGATCATGTATCTGGAAGCATATAAGATTATTGAAAAAAGTCCGCTCCTGCTTAAAAAATTCGGAGAGTTTGAACGCTGCCTTCTGCGATTTATCAGCAGAGAGGAACTGTTGAATAATGAAATCATCATGCAGGTGGGTGATCTGGCTTCCAGGAACAGAGAGTATTCTGGAGAATTATATGAGATTTTGAAAAAATGCTATCAGATAAAACCATCAGACGGACTGGCGGGTGCGATATGCCGTCTTCTGATCAAGGGAAACAAAGAGGGTGGAGAGTATTTTGAGTGGTACGAAAAAGCGGTGGAGGCGGATCTTAGAATTACCGGACTCTATGAGTACTATGTGAAATCTCTGGATCCGGAGAGTAAGGTTGAGCTTCCGCGAATGGTCAGAATGTATTTTGCCTATAATAATACACTGGATTACCGGAAGAAAGCGCAGGTATATGCAAATGTGATTGAAAATCGCGAAAAAGATCCCCGAACGTTCCAGAATTACCGCCCGATCATTGAAAAATTTATGGTGGATCAGATTGCTGCCGGGCGTATCAATCGTGAACTGGCCGTTATCTACCGTACCTTTTTAAATCGATCTGTACTAAATGAGCGGATGGCCAAACAGCTTGCAGCAGTCTTATTTTCCTGTGAAATACATAGTGATGATCCGAATGCGAAATTTGCAGTTGTGATCCATCGACAGCTAAAGGGAGAGCAGAGGGTCTCTCTGACAGGAAAAAAAGCAGTGGTCCAGATATATACGGATGACTATGAGATTCTGATTGAGGATGAAAAGGGATACAGGTATCCGTCCTTACAGCCAGTTGAGATGGTTCGGCTGCTTGATGAACCTGAACTGATCAGTCTTTGCAGAGAACTGGCACCAAAATGCCCGGAGATAATCCTTTATGTATGCAGAACTATGGATGAGAAGCATCCGGTCAGGGAAGAAAATGTTAAGGATTTTTGCAGCCTCCTGGATATGAAAGAGATCAGGGAGAGTTTCAGGGAAAAGATACGACAGGAGATTCTCGATTATTATTATCATAATCCGAAGTCAGAATCCTTATATGATTTTCTTCATGAAATAGAGCCCGGTCAGTTTGTTTTAATTGGGAAGAGGAAGCTGACAGAGCTGCTGGTATCGGAAGGGATGAGCCGGGAGGCTTTCGAACTGACGGAAGTCTACGGAGCGGAAGATGTGGACTGCGGCGTGCTGGTCCGTATGTGCAGCCGGATGATTATCAGTAAGGAATTCGATGAAGATGAAATGCTTCTCTCCAATTGCTGGCATTGCTTTGTGAATGATAAATATGATGAGACAGTGTTATCCTACCTGGTAAAATACTATGACGGTCCGATCGAGAACATGAAACGTCTCTGGAGAGCAGGAAAGCAGTTTGAACTGGAAACTTTTGAACTGGAGGAAAAGATCCTTCTGGTATTGGTTTTCATGCGATGTAAAGCCGGACAGACAGAAGAAATTTTTGCGTCCTACAGGCGGAAGATGGGTAAGAAGAAGCTTTTGAAAGCATATGCGATCAGCCGTGCCTATGATTATTTTGTCCGTGAGGAGACGATAGGTGATCAGGTATTTACATATATAGAACAGGCTTATGAGAGAGAAAAGATTCAGCCACGGGTATGTCTGCTGGCTCTGCTTCGATGGTATGCAGCGAGTGCATCCCTGACAGAAAAACAGCAGGAAAACGTGCAGAAGCTCCTGGAGGAATTCTACTATGGAGGAATGCAGTTTGCTTTTTATCAGAAATTTGACCGGATATTGACCCGGCCATTCCAGATACAGGATAAGAGTTATGTGGAGTATCGTACCAATCCCGGGGCCACAGTGACGCTAACATGGTATCTGGAAAAATCAGACGGAGAAAAGACCAGAGAAATCTCCGAGCCTATGAAAAATGTATATGAAGGAATCTTTGTGAAGGAATTTACCCTGTTCTACGGAGAAACCGTTCATTACAGTATTCAGGAGGAACAAAATGGTACCAGAAAAGAGAAGAACGATCAGACGCTTAGCTTTTGCAGCAACAGCAGTACCGGGGATCATTCCTGCTATGATCTGATCAACCGGCTGGCAAAAGCTCTGGATGACAGAGACGAAAAGGCGGTAAAACATGTGATGGAGCTTTATCTGGAGCAGAAATGTCTGGCAGATCACATTTTTCCGTGCAACGAATAGTTTCGGAGGCGAATATGGCAATGGAATATAATGAGGTAGTCATAGGGTTTGATCTCGGACGTGACTCCTCGATACTTACCTTTTATCATAAGAATAATACGGAGCCTATGACGGTCAGCTCTGTTCCCGGAGAAGAAAAATATCAGATACCTACACCAAGGGATTTGTTTCCGCTCATTGAGCAGGGGGCAGAGCTTGGTACTGCGCTGCTGTCAAATTTTTTCAAGATGTGCTTCGAAAAACTTTCGGCAGTAGGTCCGATGCAGGATATTTCTGTGATGGTAACGATGGAGAAGGTACGGCCGGTCTGGATTCATGAGATCCGGAGTGCACTGGAAATGCTGGATATCCCGCGTAACAGGATTTATCTGCAGGATCATCTGGAAAGCTTTTACTATTATGCATTAAGTCAGAGAAAAGATCTGTGGCGCTATAAGGTTGCATTATTTGAATATGAAAAGGACTACATAACAGGATATGAGCTGAGTATCGACAATACGACAAAGCCTGCATTTGTAAAGGTTAAAAACAGAGGACGCATCTGTCTGGATGCAAAGGTGAGAGGAAGCCGCAAGCCGGAGCACTGGAAGAGGATGAAGGATATCCGTTTTCTGGAGCTGGCTAAGAAGATTATGGGAAGTGATGCATTTTCCTCCGTGTATCTGGTTGGCGAGTCTTTTGATCAGAGCTGGGAGAAGGAATCTCTGAAATATCTGTGCTTCAGGCGAAAGGTTTTTCAGGGAAGAAATCTTTATTCCAAAGGTGCATGCTATGGTGCCATGCATCTGTCAGGGATGCAGCCTCTTGGAAGTTTTCTTTATGCGGGGCCGGATATGATCGAGCATAATATCGGCATGATGATGCTTCAAAGGGGAACGGAGAGCTATGTGAATATGATCAATGCCGGGATCAACTATTATATGGCATACTATGAGTGTGAGTTTATTCCGGATGATACGGAAGAGCTGGTACTTCTGTCAGGCAGTATCCATGGAGAAAAGAAGGTACATACGATAGAGATGACGGATTTTCCCGGACGTCCGAACCGGGCTACAAGAATCCATATGGAGCTGACATTTCCGGCAAAGAACAGGTGCCGGGTAAGACTTGAGGATATGGGTTTCGGTGAACTGTACAGAAGTACAGGGAAAATATGGGAAGCAGTCATCGAGCTGTAGAAAGGAGGTCAGTATGAGTGGTTTTCATTTGTGCCAGGTGAGAAAAGCAAAGAATCCGTATTATATTGAGAGCATCAGTACCAATATCTACACGATAGAGGAGCTGTGCTTCTATCTGAAGCAGAATATTTATCTGGTGGATGACACACTTGTAAATGAGACTCTCTGTAACTGGATCAGGGATGAGCTGGGACTTACGAAGCTGTACCGGAAGCTGACAGAGCGTCTCGCGGAGGCACGGGAAGGACGTATTGCCGGATTTATTTTTGCAGTATTTAAAGAGATCGAATACCTTTCGGCAGACGAATATCGAAAAGTGCAGGAGCAGATCTCCAGTATGGAAATACAGCCGGAGGATCTGCGCAGGAAGATGAAAGCAGACTATCTGATGAAATACGAAATGTACGGCAATGCCATTCGGGAGTACTATCAGATCTTAAAAGAGAGGAATCCGGGAAACCTGGGAATCCAGTTTTATGCTGCGGTTCTTGACAGCATGGCAGCGGCATATGGCAAATTGTTTTTGTTTGAAGAGGCAGCAGACTGTCTGTGGCAGTCCTATGGAATCGTCCGTTCTGCAACCACCTGGAACCGCTATCTCTCTCTGCTTCCTTTGTTTATGGACAGGGAGGCCTATCGCAGGAGACTGAAAGAACTGTCAGTGCCAAGAGAGCAGATTGACAGGATCGAATCAAAAAATGCCGGGTACATCCGGGCAGAAGTCCCGAAGGCACTGAAGAAATTAAAGCCCGAGGATTTTCTGAAACAGATCAGAGAAAGCTACCATAAAAGTGTGTGCTAGCAATATGATTACTTGTTACTGTTTACTCCGTGACCAGAAACCTGACGTGGTAACTGTTCAGAGTCATGCAGATTTATAAATATTTGCCTTGGGGAGCTTGCTCACCGGAGGCAAATTTTATAAATCTATAGGGCGAGAGCCGATCACTTCTATATATGCAGTTGACAGTTTCGGGAATCTATGTTAGTATGTGTTTGCTGATTTATCACATTAGAGTGCTCAATCAGTAAAGATACCGAAAGATACAGATAATGGAGGAAGTATTATGAAAAAGCAGATCATCAGTGTGATGTTAGCTGCATCTATGGTTGCAGTTATGGCAGCAGGATGCGGTTCAAAGAAAGCAGAGACAGAGGCACCGGCAACAGATGCAGTTACAGAGGCTGATACAGAAGCAGCCGGAGATGAGACGGTTGCATTAGAGGATACAGCAGATACAGCAGCAGGTGATACCTTTACCGTAGGATTTGACCAGGATTTTCCGCCAATGGGCTTTGTAGGTGGGGATGGCGAGTTTACAGGATTTGACCTGGATCTGGCAACAGAGGTTGCTAACCGTCTGGGCAAAGAGATCGTATATCAGCCGATCGCATGGGATGCGAAGGATATGGAGCTGGAGTTCGGTACGATCGACTGCATCTGGAACGGATTTACCATCAACGGACGTGAGGACGATTATACCTGGAGTGAGCCGTATATGGAGAATAATCAGGTGTTTGTAGTAAAGGCGGATTCCGGTATCTCTTCAACAGCTGATCTGGCAGGAAAGATTGTTGATGTGCAGACAGATTCCAGTGCAGAAGCTGCTCTGAATGATGATCCGGATCTTATGAATTCCTTTGGACAGCTGATCACTGTAGCAGATTACAATACAGCATTTATGGATCTGGAGTCCGGTGCGGTAGATGCCATTGCCATGGATGATGTGGTTGCAAGCTATCAGATCGAACAGAGACAGGCAGATTTCGTAGTGCTGGATGAGACTCTGGCAGCAGAGGAGTATGGTGTAGGCTTTAAGAAGGGCAATGAGGAGCTGCGTGACCAGGTACAGAAGGCACTGGAAGAAATGGCAGCAGACGGAACGCTGGCTGAGATTTCAGACAGGTGGTTCGGAAAAGATATTACTACGATCGGTAAATAAGAAACAGTTATCACAGGACTGTTGCATTCAGGCAACAGTCCTTTTTCTAAGTAACTGTTCAGAGTCATGCAGATTTATAAATAATAGTGTAACTGTTCAGTACCTTCACAGTTACGAGCAAGTTACTTTTCTGGTAAAGCGGGAGGATTTGAAGATGGATTATGGGATGATGCTTTCAAAACTGGCGGGGGGAATGATGACGACAGTTGTAATATTTGGACTGACTCTATTGTTTTCCATGCCCCTTGGCATGCTGGTGACGTTTGGAAGAATGGCTAAGAATGGAATCATTCGAAATATTACAAAGATTTACATATCGATCATGCGTGGCACGCCGCTGATGCTGCAGGTAATGGTTGTTTATTTCGGACCGTATTATCTGCTGGGGATCAATATTAGGCCATCTTACCGGTTTGTAGCTGTGATCATCGGATTTGTACTGAATTATGCAGCCTATTTTGCCGAGATCTACCGTGGAGGAATCGAGTCTATGCCGGTAGGACAATATGAGGCGGCTAAGCTTCTGGGTTACACAAAAAGCCAGACATTTCTGCGCATTATTCTCCCGCAGGTGATCAAAAGGATCGTTCCCTCTGTCACCAATGAGGTGATCACACTGGTAAAGGACACTTCTCTTTCTATGGTTATCGCAGTGTCGGAAATGTTTACGATTGCAAAGGCGCTGGCTTCTTCAAGTACCAGTATGATTCCGTATGTGGCAGCCGGAATCTTCTATTATGTTTTTAATTTCCTGGTGGCTTATGTGATGGAATATATCGAAAAGAAGCTCAATTACTACAGATAGGAGGACTGATTATGAAGCTATTGGAAATGAACCATGTTAAGAAGCAGTTCGGGGATCTTAAGGTATTAAAGGATATTTCCCTGACAGTAGAAAAGGGAGAGGTTCTTGCGATCATCGGACCATCGGGCTCCGGTAAGTCCACGCTTCTGCGCTGTGCCACCATGCTGGAGACCATGGATGATGGTGAGATGTTCTATCTGGGAGAACAGGCTGTGAGAAGTGAAGGAGGAAAGGCGGTCTACGCAAAGCCTGCCGATATCCGCAGGATGCAGGGATATTACGGGCTGGTATTTCAGAATTTCAATCTGTTTCCTCATTTTTCAGTCTTAAAAAACATTATGGATGCGCCGCTCCATGTACAGAAACGGGAAAAAGAGGAAGTAAAAAAACAGGCCATGGAACTGCTTGAAAAGATGGGGCTGGGCGACAAGGCAGACGTTTACCCTTATCAGCTGTCAGGTGGTCAGCAGCAGCGTGTGTCGATCGCAAGGGCGCTGGCGATGAATCCGAAGATCCTCTTTTTCGATGAACCGACTTCAGCACTGGATCCGGAGCTGACAGGGGAAATCCTGAAGGTCATTAAGAATCTGGCGGCAGAGCATATGACGATGGTAATCGTTACCCATGAAATGAATTTTGCAAGAAATGTGGCAGATCATATTATTTTTATGGAGCACGGAATCATTGCAGAGCAGGGAACACCGGAGGAGCTGTTTAACTCAAACAACCAGAGGACAAAGGAATTTCTCGGAAAATACGGGACGGTTTGAGATTTTATGTTACTGGTCACGGAGTGAACAGTAAAGATTTTATCGAACTTCGAACTTGCTTTATAGATTACATTGTTATATACTTGCTATGGTGTGAGGATCAGTACACCCACGCCGGATAACTCCGGCAGGACAGAAGACATAACCGTATCAGAACATAAGAATGTGGACGGAGTGATAATATGCGAAATATACATGACCAGAAAGCGGAAACAGAGAAGCTGAAAGAAGAGTGCGGTGTTTTTGGCATCTATGATTTTGACGGCAATGATGTGGCATCAACGATCTATTACGGACTATTTGCATTGCAGCACCGGGGACAGGAAAGCTGCGGTATCGCAGTGAGCGATACACAGGGACCCAAGGGACAGGTACAGTCCTACAAAGGCATGGGGCTCGTCAATGAGGTGTTTACCGGAGAGGAACTGTCAGGCATGAAGGGCGATATCGGTGTCGGACATGTACGTTATTCTACAGCCGGAGCCAGCACCAGAGAGAATGCACAGCCACTGGTTCTGAATTATATCAAGGGAACTCTGGCACTTGCACACAATGGAAATCTGATCAATACGCCCGAGCTTCGCAAGGAACTGGCATACGGCGGTGCGATCTTCCAGACGACCATTGATTCTGAGGTGATCGCCTATCATATTGCCAGGGCTCGTGTCACTTCTGCAACTGCTGAGGAGGCCGTGGCAAAGGCCATGAAAAAGATCAAAGGTGCCTACTCTCTGGTTGTCATGTCGCCGAGAAAGCTGATGGGAGCCAGAGATCCTTATGGATTTAAGCCTTTATGTATCGGGAAAAGAGATCATGCCTATATCCTGGCATCGGAAAGCTGTGCCCTTGATACGATAGGAGCAGAGTTTGTGCGTGATGTACTGCCGGGTGAGATCGTAACGATCACAAAGGACGGCATCCGGTCAGATACCAGCATGTGTCTTCCCGCAAAGAAAGAGGCCAGATGTATCTTTGAGTATATCTATTTTGCAAGACCGGACAGTCATATCGACGGTGTGAGCGTTTATCATTCACGCATCATGGCAGGAAGATATCTGGCAATCGACTCACCGGTGGATGCCGACCTTGTGGTGGGGGTACCGGAATCCGGAAATGCAGCGGCACTCGGGTATTCTCTGCAGTCGGGAATCCCTTATGGTACAGCATTCGTAAAGAACGGATATGTGGGAAGAACATTCATCAAGCCCGGGCAGAGCAGCAGGGAATCCAGCGTGCGTGTAAAGCTGAATGTATTGAAGGAAGCTGTGAAAGGCAAAAGAGTCATCATGATCGATGATTCCATTGTCAGAGGAACGACCAGTGACAGGATCGTAAGTATGCTGAAGGAGGCGGGAGCCACGGAGGTACATATGCGAGTCAGTTCGCCTCCATTCCTGTGGCCGTGCTATTTTGGTACGGATGTCCCGGCGAGAGAGCAGCTGATCGCTTATAACCGGACAGTGGAAGAGATCCGGCAGCTGATTGGTGCAGATTCTCTTGGGTATTTAAGCATTGACCGTCTTGAGGAGATGGTAGACGGTCTGCCTATCTGCAAAGGGTGTTTCACAGGTGAGTACCCTATGGAACCACCTGCGGAAGACATTCGCGGGAATTACGAAAAATAGAATAAACAATAGCAGGTGGTGAGATGAATTGCCAGATAGACACAACTCTATCAATAAATAGAAAAGAACATTTGTTCTGCGTCGCGGATAGTGCTATAATGTAATCAGTCGGAAACATAAGGAGGCTGATCATATGAAAGAAATACGTCCGTAACCGGACAAACAGATAGAAATGCCCGTATCCGGGCAAAAAACAATCGCGGGACACGCGAGGATAGCCTGCAGATACTTGGCTCATGAGGGCCATTGAACAGGAAGCTCCCACTTCAAAATCTTTGATTTAAGTGGTGGGAGCATTTAACTTGAAGATCAGGGAGACGAAGCAGCTCCCGGGATAAAAGGAGAGAACAGATGAGTACAGACAGATATCAAAGCCCATTGTCTGAGCGCTATGCCAGCAAAGAAATGCAGTATATCTTTTCACCGGATATGAAGTTCCGCACATGGAGAAAGCTCTGGATCGCACTTGCAGAGACAGAGAAAGAGCTGGGACTGAATATTACCGATGAGCAGATCGAAGAGCTGAAGGCTCATGCCGAGGATATTAATTATGAAGTGGCAAAAGAGAGAGAGAAGATCGTCCGTCATGATGTTATGTCGCATGTGTATGCATACGGTGTTCAGTGCCCGAAAGCAAAGGGAATCATTCATCTGGGTGCGACATCCTGCTATGTGGGTGATAATACAGACATTATCGTTATGACTGAGGCGCTGAAGCTGGTGAAGAAAAAGCTGGTAAATGTTATCGCAGAGCTGGCAAAGTTTGCAGATGAGTACAAGAACCAGCCGACGCTGGCATTTACACATTTTCAGCCGGCACAGCCGACCACCGTTGGAAAACGTGCAACTCTGTGGATGCAGGAGTTCCTTCTGGATCTTGAGGATCTGGAGCACGTACTTGGTACAATGAAGCTGCTTGGCTCCAAAGGAACAACAGGAACACAGGCCAGCTTTCTGGAGCTGTTTGACGGTGATCAGGAGACCATTGATAAGATCGATCCGATGATCGCAGAAAAGATAGGATTCAGGGAGTGCTATCCGGTATCAGGCCAGACCTATTCAAGAAAGGTCGATACCAGAGTCGTGAATGTGCTGGCGGGCATCGCTGCAAGTGCACATAAGTTTTCCAATGATATTCGTCTGCTTCAGCATTTAAAAGAAGTGGAAGAACCTTTTGAAAAGACGCAGATCGGATCCTCTGCGATGGCATATAAGAGAAATCCGATGAGAAGTGAGAGAATCGCTTCCCTTTCCCGTTTTGTGATGGCAGACGCTTTAAATCCGGCCATCACTTCTGCGACACAGTGGTTTGAAAGAACGCTGGATGATTCGGCAAATAAGAGACTGTCGATTCCAGAGGGATTTCTCGCAGTCGATGGTATTCTGGATCTCTGCCTGAATGTTGTAGACGGACTCGTGGTATACCCGAAGGTCATTGAAAAGCGTCTGATGTCCGAGCTCCCGTTTATGGCAACAGAGAATATTATGATGGATGCCGTTAAAGCCGGAGGAGACAGACAGGAGCTGCACGAGCGCATTCGCGAGCTTTCCATGGAAGCAGGAAGGAACGTAAAGGTTGAGGGAAGAGAGAATAATCTCCTTGAACTCATCGCGGCAGATCCGGCTTTCAATCTTACACTGGATGAGTTGAAAAAGACCATGGATCCGTCAAAATATGTGGGACGTGCACCGCTTCAGGTGGAGAATTTCCTGAAGAAGATGGTAAATCCGATTCTTGAGGAAAACAAAGAGCTGCTGGGTGTAAAGGCGGAAATTAATGTATAATAAATCAGTTTTACATATAGAAAAAAATGTAGTATACTAAAAAGGAAGCTGTTCGAACAGCCGGATTTGACTATTATGGGTCTGTTCAATATGGATATGAGCGGCCAGAGAGATTGAACCACGGGAGGAAGTAATATGGTACAAGCAGTTGTAGGAGCAAACTGGGGCGATGAGGGAAAAGGCAAGATCACAGATATGCTTGCCGAGAAAGCGGATATCATCGTAAGATTTCAGGGAGGCGCGAATGCGGGTCACACCATTGTGAATAATTATGGAAAGTTCGCACTTCACACATTGCCATCAGGTGTATTTTACGGACACACCACCAGCATTATCGGCAACGGCGTGGCATTGAATATTCCTGTTTTATTTAATGAGGTTAAGAGTATTGTGGACAGAGGCGTTCCCATGCCTAAGATACTGGTATCGAATCGTGCCCAGATCGTGATGTCCTATCACATCCTCTTTGATCAGTATGAGGAGGAGCGTCTGGGAGGAAAGTCTTTCGGCTCCACCAAGTCCGGTATTGCGCCGTTCTATTCAGATAAATATGCGAAGATCGGTTTCCAGGTAAGTGAGCTTTTTGATGAGGAGCTTTTAAAAGAAAAGGCAGTCCGTGTATGTGAGCAGAAGAATGTCATTCTGGAGCATCTGTATCACAAGCCGGCGCTGAAACCGGAAGAACTGTTAGAAGAACTGCATGGATACAGGGAGATGGTAGAGCCGTTTGTCTGCGACACTTCCGCCTATCTCTGGAATGCCATCAAAGAAGGAAAGAATATTCTGCTGGAGGGACAGCTTGGTTCCTTAAAGGATCCGGATCATGGTATTTATCCGATGGTAACATCTTCGTCTACACTGGCTGCTTATGGTGCGATCGGAGCAGGCATTCCGCCATATGAGATTAAAAAGATCGTAACTGTAGTAAAGGCTTATTCGAGTGCAGTAGGAGCAGGTGCGTTTGTCAGCGAGATTTTCGGTGAAGAAGCAGATGAGCTGAGAAAGCGTGGCGGTGACGGCGGAGAGTTCGGAGCGACAACAGGACGTCCAAGACGTATGGGATGGTTCGACTGTGTAGCGACGAAATACGGTTGCCGTGTGCAGGGAACGACAGACGTGGCATTTACGGTACTGGATGTCCTTGGATATCTGGATGAGATTCCGGTATGTGTGGGATATGAGATCGACGGTCAGGTGACGACAGACTTCCCGACGACTGCACAGCTCTCCAAAGCAAAACCGGTTCTTGAAAAACTGCCGGGCTGGAAATCAGACATCCGCGGCATCAGGAAATACGAAGACCTTCCGGAAAACTGCAGAAAATATGTGGAATTCGTAGAGAAGCAGATCGGATTCCCGATCACCATGGTTTCCAATGGTCCGGGACGTGAGGATATCATTTACAGATAAAGTTCAGGTATGCCCTGGCATACCTTTTACAGAGAATTCGCCGGCAGTTCATCAGAGTTTTGATGAACTGCCGGCGTTTTAAGTTATCATACGGAAAATTTGTCACTGAGCATTCTGCGTCAGTACACGCTGTGGGGAACAGAAAAGTTACCCTGGAGGAGAAACGTGCAGATCTGTCCGCTTATGTTAGACAAAAATGTCAAAAAAAAAATGGAAAGTGTAAATAATTTGTGCAAAAGATATAGTAATATAAAAGCTATCATGGCACTTATAAACGATGCGGGAAGCAAAGCATAGTGCCTCCGGCATCATGTGATGAAAAGGAGAGGAAGAATGAGAAAGGTAAGGCATTTAAAAAAGGCAGGGCAGAAGACGATTGCTTTTATGATTGCTCTGGGACTGACAGTCTCACTTATGCCGGCGGCACCGGTATTGCCGACAAAGGCTGCAGATTTTACCGGGACTCTGACGGAAGTGAAGGGAGTTGAGCGGGACAAGACAGATGTGAATATTGTCTGGGTTACCTTCAATGATAATGTGAAGGCAAAGCTTACATTCCTGGATAACGGGATTTTCCGTTATAATGTGGATCCGACGGGAGAATTTTCCAACTATGCGGTGCCCAGGAGCAGCAGCCATGCGGCACGGATCCAGCAATACCCGGATACTTCTGTAAAGTATGCACATCCGGAAGCCAGTGTGGAAAGCAGTACAGATGCTTTTACCGTCAAGGCGGGGGATGTGACAGTCATTTTTGACAAGGATACGGCAAAAATGACCATCAAAGACGGATCCAAAACTGTGATGGAAGAGAAAGAAGCGCTTTCCATTAACGGAACATCTACGGTGCAGACTTTGGTAAAACAGGAAGATGAGAATTTCTACGGTGGAGGAACGCAGAACGGACGCTTTGTGCATACAGGCGAGAAGATCCACATCGCAAATGAGAGCGGATGGACAGATGGAGGTGTGGCATCACCCAATCCGTTTTATTACACAACGGGCGGTTATGGCGTTCTGAGAAATACCTTCCGGGACGGGGATTATGATTTTGGCAAAGCAAAAGATGGCACTGTTACAGCGGAACATGAGGAAAATGAATTTGACGCTTATTATTTTGTGTCAGATGCTTCAGATGGAAGAGGCGTGGCACAGGAACTTCTGCAGGGATACTACAAGGTCACCGGAAACCCGGCACTTCTTCCAGAGTATGCTTTTTATGAAGGGCATCTGAACGCATACAACCGTGACTCCTGGTCAGATACATCAGGACAGAAGGCATGGACGATCAAAGGTACCGATTCCGCCTCCAGTGAAGGAACGACGATTTATGAGAGCGGAATGGCAGCAGGGTATAAGCTGTCAGACGGCATGTTTTCAGAGTCACTGAACGGGACAGGACCAACAGTTGCTGCTGATAAATATCCGAATGTAACAACACCTTATAAGTATTCCGCAAGAGCAGTGATCGATCAGTATGTGGACTATGATATGCCTCTGGGCTACTTCCTGCCAAATGATGGTTACGGTGCAGGCTACGGACAGAACGGCTATGGAATGACGGGCGGCGTGAATACAGATGGCAGCAGCAGCGCCGAGCGTCTGGCGGCAGTAGATGCCAACGTGGCGAATCTGAAAGCTTTTGCAGATTATGCAAAGACAAAGGGTGTGGAGACAGGACTCTGGACACAGAGTTATCTGGTACCGGATTCCAATCCGAACACAGAATGGCAGCTTCTGCGTGACTTTAAGAAAGAGGTACAGGCAGGTGTTACCACTCTGAAGACGGATGTGGCATGGGTAGGATATGGATACTCCATGCAGCTTGACGGAGTAAAGACGGCTTATGATACGGCAACAACGACAGTGAATTACCGGCCGAATATTATTTCGCTGGATGGATGGGCAGGCTCTCAGAGATACAACAGCATCTGGACAGGTGACCAGTATGGTGGAAACTGGGAGTATATCCGTTTCCATATCCCGACTTACATCGGAACCTCCCTGAGCGGAAATCCGAATGTGGGAAGTGATATGGACGGTATCTTCAGCGGAGACAAGATCGTGTCAACGAGAGATTATCAGTGGAAGATCTTCACCCAGGAAATGCTGAATATGGATGGCTGGGGAAGCTATGCGAAGACGCCGTATACATTCGGTGATCCGTATACAGGTATTAACCGTATGTATCTGAAGACGAAGGCGAAGTTGATGCCCTATCTGTATACGACTGCCTATTCTTCCTCAAATATCAATACCGGAAATCAGGATACAGGACTTCCTATGATCCGGGCAATGTTCCTGGAATACCCGGATGATCCTTATGCGTTCAGCAGGAGCATGCAGTATCAGTTTATGTTCGGTTCACAGTTCCTGGTTGCACCGATCTATCAGAACACGGCGGATACGCAAGGTACGGGCGATGATGTGAGAAATAATATCTATCTGCCGGATAAGGATGCCGTGTGGGTAGACTTCTTTACAGGCGAGCAGTACAGAGGCGGACAGACACTGAACAACTTTGCAGCACCTCTGTGGAAGCTTCCGGTCTTTGTAAAGAATGGTTCTATCATACCGCAGTACGAGGAAAACAACTCACCGTCTGAGATTGACAGGACAAACAGAATCGTAGAATTCTGGCCGGCAGGCTCTACGGAGTATACAGCTGTTGAGGATGACGGAACATACATTGAAAATGAGATTACAGAAGATGTAGAGTACGGTAAGATTGACAATATCTCCTATGGAGATCATGTATCAACCACCTACACCTCGGAGGTGAGCGGAACTACAGCCACTCTGACAGCAGAAAAATCTGCCGGAACCTATACAGGATATCAGCAGAATAAAAATACCACTTTTGTAGTACATGTTTCTCAGAAGCCGACGGGCATCACAGCTAAAAATGGTGAAACTGCGCTGAATACAGCAGAAGTAACAACAAAAGAGGCTTTTGAACAGGCAGTACCGGAAGCAGGAAAAGCAGTATGGTTCTACGATGCCGCACCGGAAATCGAAACCTATGCATCGGAGAAAGAAACTGAATTCAAGAATATGGTAAAAGATGTTAAGGTTGCACCGAAGCTTTATGTAAAGTTTGCCAAAGCAGATGCAAAGGCTGTGGATCAGACCCTTGTAATTGATGGCTTTGCAAATGATGGAAATCTTCCGGCAGAGAAGGAAAATACAGGGCTTGGCGTTCCGACCCTTACAGAAGATGAAGAAGCGAGGACACCGTCCAGCATTACTGTGAACTGGACGGCAGTGGAAGGTGCCACATCCTATGAGGTTATGGTGGATGGAATCATCAATACTGCAGGAGCAGCGCTTACGTATACCCACACTGATCTGGATTACAGTTCCTCCCATACTTATAAGGTGCGTTCAAGAAATGCAGATGGATATTCTGCCTGGAGTCAGGAACAGACATTTACGTCCGCAGATGACCCGTGGAAGGATACACCGGATCCTCAGAACATTGAATGGACGGGAACGCTGTATGGAAATCACAGAGCAGAACTGGCATTTGATAAGGAATTCCAGGCAGGTGATGGAGGTTTCCACTCGGGGGATAATGCCATTGGACAGACACTGACAGTAGATTACGGCCTTGCCTGGGAGTTTGACAGAATCGAATATTATCCGCGTGATGATGCCGGAAATGGTACTGTGACAAAGATGCGTCTGGAAACCAGCCTGGATGGAGTAACCTGGACAGAGGCGAAGGTATTTGACTGGAATGCAAATGCAGAGACAAAGACAATGACGGTCGGTGCAGCTGCCCGGTATATCCGGTTCACTCCGCTGGCAGCTGTAGGAAACTTCTTCTCGGCAAGTGAGATCAAGGCATATGTAAAAGAAAATTCCAGGGGCTTTGCAGTGGGAAGCACCCTTGGCAATGCAGAGGTAGCTGATGGTGATTATACGAATATGAAGAATTACCTGGGTATGTGCGTGAAGGATGAGACCTTTGTAAATCAGATCCAGAAGCGCTATGGCGATATCAATGGAAATGGTTATTATGATGCATATGATTATGCCTTTACCATGTTCCAGCTGGATGGCGGCACAAAGAAAAAGGGCAATGTCAGCGGTACGGTCGGCCTGCAGCCCTCCGTGACAGAAATCGCAGCAGGTGAAACCTTTACGATTGATTTCTATGCAGAGGATACACTTAATGTAAATGCGGCCGGAAAAGTCATCAGCTATGATCCGGATGTGCTTGAATTTGTATCGGTACAGAAATCAAATGCCATCGAAGACATGGAGGATCTGTCGATTCACAAGACATACGCAGATGGTACAGCGTATGTAAATCTGGCATTTGCAAATCGTGGTGACAAAGCGCTGTATAGTGGAAGCGGTACACTGGCGACGGTTACTGTGAAAGCAAAGAAAGCACTGTCTCTGAGCGGGACGGATGCCATCGATCTGACTGCCGGTATGCTGATCGGTCCGGATTACAGTACAGAAGGCACTGTGCTTCAGGGAACTCTGGAATCACCGGTTGTACAGCAGAAGTATCAGCAGAGTGATTTCGCCATCACGATGACAAATGAGAAGCTTCCGACAGATAACGGTACAAATGTATCATCCATGATCCAGCAGGGCAGCTACAACGGATTGTTTGACGGAAACAAAGGACGTGATTTTGAGTTTAAGTGGGATATTCAGCAGAATTTTGACAATACAGGGGCTCTTCCGGCGTATGTTACCCTTCCGGTAACTCTGCATTTCAATCTGAAAAAGCCGGGCACCCTGCGTAAGCTTGTCGTTTATAACGCAAACAAGGCGAACGGATATGTGACCGCTGTTAAGGCAAAAGTAAATTATGCAGACGGAACATCCTCGGAAGAATTCACGAAAAACCTGACGGGTTCTTATGAGGACTGGAGTGATTACTCTACGTTTACTTTTAGTTTTGCGGATGATAAGGAAGCCGACGGTGCAGATGTGACCATCCTGAAGGCAGTGAAAAGGGATGGTACAGAGATTGCCAATATGCTGACACTGGCAGAAATCGACCTCATGGGAAGTAAGGCAGAAGAGCAGACAGATTACACAGGGCTTTCAGAAAAGTATGAAGAGTATGCAAAGATTGTAAATACGGACAACAGGTATACGGAAGAAAGCTGGAAGAAATTCCAGGATGCACTTGCGGCAGCAAAGGCAGTACTGGATGATACAGCAGCAGATCAGGCGGCTGTAGACGCAGCTTTAGAGAATCTGAATCTTGCATATCAGGCTCTGGCAGAGGTACCGGCTGCGGTAGACCGTACAGAGATTACGAATAAGTGCAATACCTATGCAGCAGTGACCAACACAGGTAATACGTATACAGCAGAGAGCTGGAAAACCTTCCAGGATGCGCTTGTGGCAGCAAAGGCGGTGCTTGCAGATGAAAAATCAGATCAGGCAGTTATAGACAGTGCATTAAAAACACTGGAAGCTGCATATGCCGCATTGAAGAAGGTCTCCGATTCTGGAAAACCAGATCCGGAAACACCGGAGCCGGGAAATAAGACGCCGGTTGTCAAAGGAAAGATATATACAGTAAACGGAGAGAACTATCAGGTTCTAACAACTTCTGCTGCAGGAGGAACCGTGAAGTATAACGGATATGCTGGAAATGGCAGGTCCACGGTGAAGATACATGATACTGTAACACTGGAGGGTGCTGTCTATAAGGTGACTGTCATCGCAAAGAAGGCACTCTATCAGAAGAGCAAGGTAAAAAAAGTAACAGTTGGCAATAACATTTCCACGATCGAAGCTTCTGCATTTGAGAAGTGTACCGGTCTGAAATCTGTCACTCTCGGGAAAAATGTGAAGTCCATCGGCAAGCATGCGTTCTGTGGAGACAAGAAGCTCCGTACGATGATCGTGAAAAGTACAAAGCTGAAAAAGGTGGCAAAGCATTCACTGGCACAGGTGAAGAATCTGAAAGTAAAGGCCCCGAAGAAACAGATGAAGAAGTATGCGAAGCTTTTCAAAGGAAAGGGCGCTGCCGGTCTAAAGGTAGTAAAATAACATCACATCTGATAAAGAACACGCAGCTTACAGGCTGCGTGTTCTTTTTAGGGATGGTTGACATCCTATGCCAACATTGATAAAATAGCCGTGGCTGTCCAGAACAGAAGGGCAAAGGTTACTGTCCACTTCGTGACCAGTAACACGCTTCCTGATGTTCTGAAAAGACAAAGATAACCGGAGAAACAAGAAAATAAGTGGAGGAATCACTGTGACTGATATAAGAAAAGAAATTGAAAAACGCCGGACATTTGCCATCATTTCTCACCCGGATGCCGGAAAGACAACGCTGACAGAAAAGTTTCTTCTTTACGGAGGAGCGATCAATCTGGCTGGTTCCGTAAAGGGAAAGGCAACGGCAAGACATGCCGTATCAGACTGGATGGAGATTGAGAAAGAGAGAGGTATTTCCGTCACCTCATCCGTGCTGCAGTTTAACTATGGAGGATACTGTATCAATATCCTGGATACACCGGGACATCAGGACTTCTCGGAGGATACCTACCGGACACTGATGGCGGCAGATTCTGCTGTCATGGTTATCGATGCGTCGAAGGGTGTGGAGGCACAGACAAGAAAGCTTTTTAAGGTCTGTGTCATGCGTCATATCCCCATCTTTACCTTTATCAATAAGATGGACCGGGATGCCAATGATACCTTTGAGCTTCTGGATGATATCGAAAAGGAGCTGGGAATCGCCACCTGTCCCATCAACTGGCCGATCGGTTCCGGTAAGAGCTTCAAGGGCGTGTACGAGCGCGGAAGTAAGAAGATCACTGTATTTACCGATACCGAAAAGGGAACGAAGGAAGGAGAGGCCAGAGAGATTCCGCTGGATTCCCCGGAATTTGATGAAGTCGTTGACGAATATCAGAAGAGTCAGTTACTGGAGGAAATCGAGCTTCTGGACGGTGCCAGCGCAGAGTTTGATCAGGAGCTGGTGAGCAAGGGAGAACTGTCACCTGTATTTTTCGGGTCGGCACTTACGAATTTCGGCGTGGAGATCTTTCTGAAGCATTTCCTTTCCATGACCACATCTCCGCTTCCGCGAAAAGCAGATATCGGTATTGTGGATCCGATGGAAGAAGATTTTTCCGCTTTTGTATTTAAGATTCAGGCGAATATGAATAAGGCACATCGCGACAGGATCGCCTTTATGCGCATCTGCTCCGGTGAGTTCGATGCAGGCATGGAGGTTTATCATGTGCAGGGTGACAGAAAGCAGAGACTTTCCCAGCCCCAGCAGATGATGGCACAGGAACGTCACATCGTGGACAAGGCTTATGCGGGAGACATTATCGGCGTCTTTGATCCGGGTATCTTTTCCATTGGTGACACGATATGTATGCCTGGAAAGAAATTTGCCTATGAAGGCATACCGACTTTCGCCCCGGAGCATTTTGCGAGAGTGCGTCAGGTCGATACCATGAAGCGGAAGCAGTTCGTCAAGGGAATCAACCAGATCGCCCAGGAAGGTGCGATACAGATCTTTCAGGAATACAACACCGGTATGGAGGAGATCATCGTAGGCGTGGTAGGTGTGCTGCAGTTTGAGGTTCTTAAGTACCGCCTGGAAAACGAATACAATGTGGACATCCGTCTGGAGACGCTTCCGTACGAGCACATCCGCTGGATCGAAAATAAAGATATCGATCTGAATAAACTGGTGGGAACTTCCGATATGAAGAAAGTCAGGGATCTGAAAGGAAATCCGCTTCTGCTCTGGGTAAATTCCTGGAGCATTGGCATGACGCTGGACCGGAACGAAGGATTGCAGCTGGCGGAGTTTGGAAGATAGCATTTTTGCCAGATGGGGACTGTCAAGAGTTACTGTTCACACGTCAGCCAGTTCGAGGTGTTTTTTGTGAGTGTAGCGAAGCGAAAGTCACATAAAAACCCGAGAGTAGCAGCGCGATATGATGCAGAATGCATCATATCTGTGCATCGCGAAGCGTGTTACTGGTCACGGAGTGAACAGTAAGCGTTAAGATAGAGAAACGAAAAATTTGATTGCCAACTTCCCGCATCTTGGTATATAATAAGAACCATACAAGCATCCACAGAGAAACGAGGAGGTCTTTACATGAGCAGGGAAGAAAATCAGAATAATTATACATTACAGAGCGATGAGAGCTTCGGACAGGTGCAGATAGCAGATGAGGTTGTGGCGATCATTGCAGGGCTGGCAGCTACCGAGGTCGAGGGCGTTGCAAGTATGGCAGGGAATATCACGAATGAGCTGGTTGGAAAGCTTGGAATGAAGAATCTTTCCAAGGGGATCAAGGTTGCCGTTGAGGACGGCGTGGTACAGGTAGACGTAGCGCTGAATATAGCATACGGATACAGTGTTCCGAAGACCTGCCAGAAGGTACAGGAAAAAGTAAAAGCGTCCATTGAAAACATGACCGGATTAGAAGTATCCAGTGTAAATATACGGATTGCCAGTGTGAGCATGGAAAAACGTAAATGATTTATAGAGGGATGTCTGGTTTCAGACATCCCTTTTATTGGAAAGGAAAAGCGATGACAAGACATGAATTAAGAGAACATATTTTCAGACTGCTCTTTATGGTGGAGTTTCATGAGCACGAGGAGCTGCCGGAGCAGGTAATCCTTTATTTTGACGAGATGGGGGAGGCTTCCGAGAAGGATCTGGCATACATCGAAGAAAAGTATGCAAAGATTAAGGAATTGATCCCTGAGATTGATGAAGCGATCAATGCGGCAGTGACAGGATGGAAAACAGCACGTATGGGAAAAGCGGAGCTGTCCATTCTGCGCCTGGCAGTCTATGAACTGAAATATGACACTGAGATTCCGACGGGAGTAGCGATCAACGAAGCCGTTGAACTGGGGAAAACCTTCTGTGGAGAAGAATCGCCCGCATTTATCAACGGAATTCTGGCAAAACTGGTATAGACGGCGAAAACCATGCAGAAAAGAGCTTATTCCGTAGGGCAGATCAACACATATATAAAAAACATGTTTACCCGGGACTTTGTGCTGAAGCGCATTTATGTCAAGGGTGAGGTTTCCAACTGTAAATACCACACTTCAGGACATATCTACTTTTCGTTGAAGGATGAGACGGGAAGTATTGCCTGTATTATGTTTGCAGGTATGAGAAAGGGACTGGCTTTCCATATGGAGAACGGTCAGCAGGTGGTAGTACTGGGCAGTGTAAATGTCTATGAGAGAGACGGAAGATACCAGCTTTATGCCAGTGAGATCATACTGGACGGTGCAGGCCTTTTATATGAAAGGTTTGAGGCGCTGAAAAGAGAGCTGGAGGAAATGGGGATGTTCGCACCGGAGTACAAGCAGCCGATACCGAAGCATATCCGAAGGCTGGGAATTGTCACAGCACCTACCGGGGCGGCCATTCGTGATATGATGAATATTTCGTCAAGAAGAAATCCATACGTTCAGCTTATCCTGTATCCGGCCCTGGTGCAGGGAGAGGGTGCAGCCGACAGTATCGTGAGAGGAATCCAGACCCTGGATTCCTATGGAGTCGATACGATGATCGTGGGAAGAGGGGGAGGATCCATTGAGGATCTCTGGGCCTTCAATGAAGAAAAGGTGGCAAGAGCGATTTTCGCGTGCAGTACCCCCGTGATTTCTGCAGTCGGCCATGAGACGGATGTAACGATTGCTGACTTTGTGGCAGATCTTCGTGCTCCGACTCCTTCGGCAGCGGCAGAGCTGGCCGTAGAAGATATCCGTCTGGTGCAGGAGAGACTTTTGCAGTATCAGATCCATCTGAACCGCCGGATGGGGGACAGGATCCGTGAAGAAAGACTGCGTCTTTCGGGCTATCGGACAAAACTGACCTATCTGAGTCCCGAGAACCAGCTCCGGGAAAAGCAGCAGATGCTTGTGGAGCGCGAGGAGAGACTTTCTTCACTGATGGAACAGAAGCTCAGACAGAAGCGTCACCAGCTGGAGCTGTATATCGAAAAACTGAAAGGGCTTTCGCCCCTGGACAAGCTGAGCCGGGGATATGCGTATCTGTCTGACGAGGAGAACAGAAAGATTACTTCCGTGTCACAGATGCAGGAAGGAAGCAGAGTACAGATCTATGTGAGGGACGGAAGTGTGACGGCATATGTAGAAGAAGTTCACCGATTAAATAGATTCCCGGATAATCAGAAAGAATCTGATATGGGTTGAAGAAGACAGGACGATACAAATTGAGCCGTCAGGAATAGTAGTGATGGATGACGGAAGATATGGAAAAATCATGGTAAATATATGAAACCGTCAAAACATATTGAGTAACATGCATATGCATAAAATCCGGGAGGGAAAATGGCAGAAAATAAAGAAAAGCAGTCAGGGTCACAGAACGGGGAAATGACTCTGGAGGAGGCATTTCAGCAGCTGGATCAGACGATCGAGGCACTGGAAAGCAGAGAGATCACTCTTGAAGATTCCTTTGTGCAATACCGGAAGGGAATGGAGCTGCTCAGGCAGTGCAGCGAAAAGATTGATACCGTAGAGAAAAAGATGCTGGTTCTAAATGAGAATGGAGAAGCCTATGAATTTTAATGAGGAATTGAAGATACGCACAGCCAGGGTGCAGAAGATCATTGAATCCTGGCTGCCGGAAGCGGAAGGCTTTCAGAAGACGGTGCTGGAGGCAATGAACTACAGCATGCTGGCCGGTGGCAAAAGGCTCCGCCCCATGCTGATGCAGGAAACCTATCATCTGTTCGGGGGAGAAGGCAGGATCATAGAGCCGTTTATGGCAGCGATGGAAATGATCCACACCTATTCGCTGGTTCATGATGATCTTCCGGCACTGGACGGGGATGAATACCGGAGAGGGCGGAAGACGACCTGGGTAGTCTATGGGGAAACCATGGGAATCCTTGCCGGTGACGGTCTGTTAAATTATGCCTATGAAACGGCATGCGAAGCCTTCAAGATGGAGCCGGGAAATCCGTACATCGGGCAGGCACTGTCTGTACTGGCCAGAAAGTCCGGTGTCTACGGGATGCTGGGAGGACAGTGTACGGATGTGGAGGCAGTGGGAAAGACACTTTCCCGTGAGAAGCTGGATTTCATTTACCGTCTGAAGACGAGTGCTCTGATCGAGGCGGCTATGATGACAGGCGCTATCCTGGCAGGAGCTGCGAAAGAGGATGTTGAGGCAGTGGAGAGAATTGCCTCAGATGTGGGACTGGCCTTCCAGATCCAGGATGATATCCTGGATGTGACCAGCACGACGGAGGAGCTTGGAAAGCCTGTGCTGAGTGATGAAAAAAACGAAAAGACCACGTATGTGACGCTGGAAGGAATGGAAAAAGCAAAGGCAGAGGTGGAGCGCATTTCACAGAATGCGATCGACACACTGGACAGTCTGAAGGCAGAGAATGAATTCCTGAGGGAATTGATCATACATCTGATAAATCGCAAAAAGTAGGACGCCTGTTCCGGACGGTGGACAGGAACGGCGGAAGAAAAGCAGGTGATAAGATGATTTTAGAGAAAATAAATGAAGTAAATGACATCAAGAAGCTGGACAGCGGCGAGCTTCCGCTTCTGGCAGAGGAAATCAGGGACTTCCTGATCCAGAAGATCAGTCTTTCCGGAGGGCATCTGGCTTCCAACCTGGGTGTTGTAGAGCTGACGATGGCATTACATCTTGCATTTGATCTTCCGGAGGACAAGCTGATCTGGGATGTCGGACATCAGTCCTATACCCATAAGCTGCTGACAGGAAGAAGAGAGGGATTCGACACGCTTCGGAAGTATGGCGGCATGAGCGGCTTCCCGAAGCGCAAGGAGAGCAGCTGTGATGCCTTTGATACCGGACACAGCTCTACATCTATCTCAGCGGGGCTGGGCTATGCCAGAGCGCGGGATATCCGGGGCGAGGACTATCATGTCGTATCGGTCATCGGCGACGGTTCTCTGACCGGAGGAATGGCCTATGAGGCTTTGAACAATGCAGCCCGGATCAAATCAAACTTTATCATTGTTCTCAATGACAATAATATGTCCATCTCAGAAAATGTAGGAGGCATGTCCACCTATCTGGGAGATCTGCGGACGAATGAGGCTTACACCGGATTTAAAAGCGGTGTCACCAATACACTGAACCGGATACCGGTATATGGTGAAAGAATCGTAAAGCGTTTACACAAGACAAAGAGCGGGATCAAGCAGCTCTTTATTCCAGGTATGCTTTTTGAGGAGATGGGGATCACCTATCTGGGTCCCGTAGACGGACACAATATCCAGCAGATGATCCGTGTATTTCAGGAGGCGAAGAAACTGGATGAAGCAGTACTGGTACATGTCATTACGAAAAAAGGAAGGGGATACGCTCCTGCTGAACGCCATCCGGCCAGATTTCATGGGGCTGAACCTTTTGATATAGAAACAGGTCTTCCGACCCATAAAAGGACGAAGGCGAATTACACAGATATCTTTTCAACGGTCATGAGAAAGCTGGGAGACAGAAATCCCAATGTGGTGGCGATCACGGCGGCGATGCCGGATGGTACAGGACTGGCACGTTTCCGGAATATGTTTCCTGACCGGTTCTTTGACGTGGGGATCGCGGAAGAGCATGCCGTTACATTTGCGGCGGGTCTTGCGGCAGGAGGACTCATTCCTGTGGTTGCAGTCTACTCTTCCTTTTTACAGAGAGCATACGACCAGGTGCTGCACGATGTGTGCATCCAGAATCTTCATGTCGTCTTTGCCATCGACCGGGCCGGTCTGGTGGGAAGTGACGGAGAGACGCATCAGGGAATCTTTGATCTGTCTTATCTGTCTACCATCCCGAATATGTGCGTCATGGCGCCGAAGAATAAATGGGAGCTTTCTGACATGATGAAGTTTGCCGTGGATTACACAGGCCCGATCGCACTGCGCTACCCGAGAGGTGAGGCATATGACGGAATGCAGGAATTCCGCGCACCTGTCGTTTACGGGAAGAGCGAGGTGCTTTATGATGAAGAGGGCATCCTTCTTCTGGCCGTGGGAAGTATGGTGAAGGTGGCAGATGAGGTGCGCCGGCACCTGAAAGAGCTGGGATATCCGTGTACGCTGGTCAATGCCAGATTTGTCAAGCCGATCGATGAGGATATGCTTCTGGAGATGGAAAAGGAGCATAAGCTGATCGTTACCATGGAAGAAAATGTAAAGTGCGGCGGCTTTGGCGAACATGTACTTGATTTTTTAAGTGAGATCGGAAGCAGGGCACGGGTGATTCAGGTGGCGCTGCCCGACGATTATATTGAGCATGGAAATGTGGATATTTTAAGAAAAGAAGCAGGCATTGATGCGGATTCCATTGAGAAGCGCATTGTGGCAGAATATATAGGACTGTAATAGGAGATATTATGAAAGAGCGTTTGGACGTGCTGCTGGTAAAAAGAAACCTGGCTGCATCGAGGGAAAAGGCAAAAGCGATCATTATGTCCGGAAATGTATTTGTGGAGGGGCAGAGAGAGGATAAGGCCGGATCCATGTTTCAGGATACCGTGCAGATCGAGGTAAAGGGCAGCACCCTGAAATACGTGAGCCGTGGAGGCCTGAAGCTGGAAAAGGCAATGAGTCATTTTGATCTTACACTGGACGGAAAGGTCTGCATGGATGTGGGGTCCTCAACGGGAGGATTCACCGACTGCATGCTGCAGAATGGAGCGGTAAAGGTCTATGCGGTGGACGTCGGACACGGACAGCTGGACTGGAAGCTGCGTCAGGATGAGAGAGTCGTCTGCATGGAAAAGACGAATATCCGCTATGTGACACCGGAGGATATCCGGGAACCGGCAGCGTTTTCGTCCATCGATGTATCCTTTATCTCATTGACAAAGGTGCTGCTCCCTGTGAGAAATCTGCTGACAGAGGACGGAGAGATCGTCTGCCTGATCAAGCCCCAGTTTGAGGCAGGCAGAGAAAAGGTGGGAAAAAAAGGAGTCGTCAGGGACAGCCGTGTCCATGAAGAGGTGATCCGCAAGGTGCTGGAGTATGCAAAAAGCATATCCTTCGAGGCGCTCCATCTGGAATTCTCACCGATCAAGGGGCCGGAGGGCAATATCGAATACCTTCTTCATCTGAAAAAGAGGGAAGAGGGAACAATCTGGGAAGCGGTTCCGTTTTCGATTGAAGAGACAGTGGCGGCGGCACATGAGAAACTGGACAAAACGCAGGTGGTGTAGATGGACAAATTTTACATAATTACAAACAGCGACAAGGATCCAAGACTTGAAACCGCCGGATTTGTCCGGGATTATCTTACTGAGAAGGGAAAAACCTGCATCATACAGGAGCAGAGCCAGACAGAAGCAGGCAGTTCCTATAAGTATACCGATGCCAAACAGATTCCGGGGGATGTCGATTGCGTATTGGTTGTCGGCGGTGACGGAACGCTTCTGCAGGCGTGCCGTGATCTGGTGGAAAAAGATCTGCGGCTGCTGGGCATCAATATGGGAACACTGGGATATCTGGCAGAGATCGAGCGGCAGAATGTGCAGCCGGCACTGGATAAACTGATACACGATGAATATGTGACGGAAAGCCGCATGATGCTTGAGGGAACCGTTAGCAGGAACGGGAAAAGGCTGATGGAGGACATGGCACTCAATGATATTGTGATCGGCAGGGACGGGAAGCCCCGGATCATTGATTTTAATATCTATGTCAATGGAGAGTTTCTGAATTCTTATAGTGCGGACGGAATCATCGTTTCCACACCGACAGGTTCTACCGGCTACAGTCTGTCTGCCGGCGGTCCGATTGTCTCGCCGGAGGCATCCCTGATCCTGCTCAGTCCCATTGCTCCCCATACACTGAATACCAGAAGTATCGTGCTTCCGGATGATGTGGAAATCATGGTGGAGGTAAAGGAAGGGCACAGACGCGGGGAAGAAGGCGCTGTCGTGACCTTTGACGGGGACACCTGTGTGAGCTTAAGATGTGCAGATCAGGTGGTGATCCGGAAATCATCCAGACATGCGAGACTGGTTAAAATCAATAATATCAGCTTCCTGGAGGTGCTCAGAAAGAAAATGAGCAGCCAGTAGGGAAGCGAAAGTCAAAGAAAACCCGAGAGTAGCAGCGCAATATGATGCGGAATGCATCATATCTGTGCATCGCGAAGCGTGTTACTGGTCACGGAGTGAACAGTAACCATTCATGACGTATGGATTCAGGAGGGAACTATGAAGATAGCGAGACATGCAAAAATAATCGACCTTATCAACCGCTATGATATAGAAACGCAGGAGGAGCTGGCAGAGCGTCTGAATAAAGAGGGATTTGCAGTTACACAGGCGACTGTATCCAGAGATATCCGTGAATTAAAGCTGACAAAAATCTCTTTAAACGGAGGCAGACAGAAATATGCAGTGATGCATACCCACAGCACAAGTATGGATGAAAAATACCTGCGTGTACTGAAGGATGGTTTTGTATCCATGGATATGGCACAGAACATTCTGGTGGTCAAGACGGTTTCGGGTATGGCCATGGCAGTGGCTGCTGCGATCGATGCCATGCACTGGACGGAGGTGGCTGGAAGTATTGCCGGAGACGATACCGTAATGTGTGCCATCCGCAGTGTGGATGATACCCTTCTGGTGATGGACAAGATCAGCCGGATGGTCGGAAAGTAATAGAAACGGGAGAGAGTGGGAAGAGACTATGTTATGGAACATTCATGTTAAAAATATGGCGTTGATACAGGAGGTGGAGGTGGAACTCTCACCCGGCCTGAACATCCTCACCGGCGAGACAGGCGCAGGAAAATCTATCATCATCGGAGCAGTAAACGTCGCACTCGGGGCCGCATCTTTTAAGGGTTTTGCCAGAGAGGATGCGGACTATGCACTGGTCGAGCTCGTCTTTACAGTAGAAAATGATAAAATCAGGAAGCGGCTGCTGGAGCTTGATGTGCCTCTGGAGGATGATACTGTCATTATTTCCAGAAGGCTCACAAACGGAAGAAGTGTGAGCAAGGTGAACGGAGAGACGGTCACAGTGGCACGCATCCGTGAAATTGCAGAGGTGCTGATTGATATTCACGGGCAGCATGAGCATCAGTCCCTTCTGCACCGGAAAAATCATCTGACGATTCTCGATGAATACGCGAAAGAAGAACTGGAGCCTTACCGCATCCAAAATGAAGAATTATACAGGAACTGGCAGGAGAACAGAAAAAAGCTCTCGGAAATGCAGACAGATGAAACAGCCAGGGCCAAGGAAGCGGATTTCCTGCGGTTTGAGATCGATGAGATCGAGACAGCAGGCTTAACAGAGGGAGAAGATGAGAGACTGGAGGAAAACTATCGCCGGATGGTAAACGGGAGAAAGATTTCAGAGGCGGCAGCTGAGATCTGCAGCCTGCTCTCTTCGGACGGTGGAGCCGCAGAGCTGACAGGCAGGGCGATCCGCAGCATGTCATCGATTGCTGAGCTGGACAGCACTGTTTCCGGCCTGAATGATCAGCTTTACGATATCGACAATCTCCTGAGTGATTTCAACAGAGAGCTGTCCGGATATCTGGAGAGCTTAAGCTTTGATGAAGCAGAATTTTTCAGGACAGAGGAACGGCTGGATCTGATCAATCATTTAAAGGCAAAATATGGAAATTCCATTTCTGAGATTCTGGCATATCAGGCGGAAAAACAGGAAAGACTGAATGTACTGGAACACTTTGATGCCCATTTTCTGAAATTAAAAAAAGAACTGGAGGTCTGTGAAAATGAGCTCCTGGAAAATTCAGGGAAGATGTCCGGGATCAGAAAACGCTACGCTTCCCATCTGGAGCAGAGAATCAAAGCAGCCCTTAAGGATCTGAATTTCCTGAATGTTGAATTTCAGATTCGCTTTGACAGGATGCAGCAGCCGGGAAACTCAGGATTTGATGATATCTGCTTTATGATCTCCACCAATCCGGGCACACCGGTAAAGCCGCTGCACGAGGTAGCATCCGGTGGAGAACTGTCCCGTATCATGCTGGCAATCAAAGCAGTGCTGGCAGATAAGGATGCCACAGAGACGCTGATCTTCGATGAGATCGATGTGGGAATCAGCGGAAGGACAGCGCAGAAGGTATCTGAGAAAATGGCGGTGATTGCAGGGAACCATCAGGTGATCTGTATCACACATCTGGCGCAGATCGCATCGATGGCCGACAGCCATTACGTAATTGAGAAGAGAGTGGAGAATCAGATAACGTCCACTTCCATCAGAAAGCTGTCTGATACGGAGAGTATCCATGAGCTGGCACGTATCCTGGGCGGTGCCGAGATTACAGAAACCGTCCATGAGAGCGCCCGAGAAATGAAAGAATTGGCATTACGAACAAAAAAATTACCAGGTTGAAAACCACATTATTTCACATACTAGAAGCAGAAAAGGATGTACGATACAAGTACATCCTTATTTTATGCGAAAGGATGTGGAGGATGTGGTGAAAAAAGCCGGAATGATACTTGCCTTGCTTCTGTGTGTTCTGGGAGCGGCATCTTTTTATATGATCAGAGGAAGTATACCGGATGAACTGCATATGGTTCGCGGCTCCGGAAAGGAAATGACATTAGATCTGCCGTTCGTGGAGCAGGAGGCGGTCGAAGCGGGAGGACATGAAAAGTCCAATATCCCGGAGGGTGATGTGAAGATCAGCTGTAAGCTTCTGGGGGTGATCCCTATCAAAGAGATTGATGTTCATATGGTAGAGGAAAAGCAGGTGATTCCGGGAGGCGAGCCTATAGGCATCTACATGAAAACAAGAGGTATCCTGGTAGTTGGAACGGGAACCATTAACGGAATGGACGGACTGGACTATGAACCGGCTCTGAATATCGTTCAGTCCGGCGATTATATCACAGCGGTCAACGGACATCCGGTGGAAAAGAAAGAGAAACTGACAGAAATCGTAAATCAGGGTGAGGGAGCAGAAGTCGTTCTCGATGTGATGAGAAACGGGGAAATGACCAGTCTGAGAATATCTCCTGTAAACACAGCACGTGAAGAATACAGGCTGGGCATCTGGGTAAGAGATGATACGCAGGGAATCGGAACGCTGACTTTTATAGATGAGCAGAGGCATTTTGGTGCACTGGGACATGGAATCAGTGATGTTGATACAGGTGAACTGCTGAATCTTTCTGGAGGAACGCTCTACCGTACGGATATCGTTTCGGTAAAAAAAGGAGAGAGGGGAGCACCTGGAGAATTGGCCGGTGTCATACGGTACAGAGAGGAGGAAAAGCTTGGTGATATTCACGCAAATACGAATGATGGGATATTTGGAGATGTAAACGAAAATATGACGGCAGCATCTGTACCTGTAGAGGTCGCCTACAGGCAGGATGTAACAGAAGGACCGGTGGTGATCCGCTGTGCCGTGGACGGAGAGGTGAAAGAATACCAGGCAGAAATTGAAAAAATATATCTGAACAGCCGTGACGCAAACAAAAGCATAGTGATTCACACAACAGATCCTGCACTTCTTGAAACGACGGGAGGGATCGTTCAGGGAATGTCAGGGTCTCCAATTCTGCAGAATGGCCGGATCGTGGGCGCTGTCACACATGTATTTGTCAATGATCCCACAAAGGGATATGGGATATTTATAGAGAATATGCTGGATGCGGCGGAATGAACATTTAAACTGTCGATAAGGTTGTCGAATTACAGAAATAAGTTAGTGTATAATTTTAATTGGCAAAAATAATGGGAAGTAGAATTAACCACTTCC
>OLOS01000198.1_pt1 | contig 71437 bp, 63 predicted proteins | sample 1672631 | NCBI WGS metagenome assembly OLOS01 (sample SAMEA3136707, study PRJEB25190) | human gut metagenome | biome: human gut; feature: human-associated habitat; material: faeces | place: Austria | collected 2013
CTATACTTTTTGTATAAATGTCTCTCATCTATTTTTCTTTAACTTAATGACATTGCACCGAATGGTGTCTTTTTTCATCCCTCCCTTTTTCAGCTGTGTCTGATATATCCGTTTATAGGGTCCTACTTATGTATACAGTCAAATGCTGAACCGGTATGCGCATCCTATGCATACCGGCTGATATCAAATTCACAGCAATCTGCAGGAAGTGCTTCAAATGAACACCTTACTTTCTGATACAGCCTGCAGTTATGATAAACCCTTCACAGGATAAGGAACACAAGGTGTCTTTTTGCGCAGGAGCATGCTATACTTAGAGACAGAGGTGATGTTATGAATATCAGTTCCCGCTGTATTCTATGTCTTTTAAATAAAGAGGAGGCAGGCATACGGGCCTGTTTGGATGAGCATCAGAAAGCAGAGTATCTCAAGGACGTCATGCGGATCATGCTGGAGGCAGACCCCGCAGATACAATGCCTTGGATTTCCGATCAGATTCGTCAGCTACAGCCACCTGTTCCAAGAAGTCTTCCGGATTATGCGAAAATAAAAACGTATTTCAATACCATCCTGCTAGAAATGGAGCCGATGCTGAAAAATGCCATTGAGCAGGAGTTTGATCCTCTTTCCTATGCTCTGCGGCTTGCCCGCTGCGGCAATTACATCGATTTTGGTGCCATGGATTATGTGGATGAGGATATTCTGTACTCCCTGTTGAAGCAGGTAAAAGAGGAAACACTGGATGCTAGTGTCTATCAACGCTTCCTATCACAGGCGGCAAATAGCAGCAGTCTGCTCTATCTTTGTGATAACTGCGGAGAAATCGTACTGGATAAGCTACTCATACTGCAGCTGCAAAAGCACTTTCCGCATTTACAGATCGCGGTCATGGTACGCGGCGGCGAGGTGCTCAATGACGCGACGATGCGTGATGTCCGGCAGATACATCTGGATGAGGTGTGTACATGTACAAGCAGCCAGGTACCGCTTGCCGGCTGCGATTTGCGTCATATTGGTGAAGACGCACGAGCACTACTTGCATCCAGCGATATGATTATCGCCAAGGGACAGGCAAACTTTGAATCCCTGTATGGCTGCGGCCTGCCAATCTATTATCTGCTTTTATGCAAATGCGACTACTTCTGCGAACGGTTCCAGATGCACCATCTAAAGGGTATCTTCGCCTATGAAAAGACACTGGAAATATTCAGTGCAAAGTAAGGCGGCGCATGGAACCCCGCTATCCGCTAAATCAGGATGTATAGAGTCTCATCGTAACAGATGATAAAAGGCTTCTTAAACCATTGCGTACAGCAATGCTTTAGAAGCCTCTTTTTCTTATCCGATTCAGGAGATTCCCCATTCACTATCCTATACTGCATTCAGGCACTACCCGCTTACTTCTATTCAAGCATTTCATTAAATGCCTTAGACGCTTTGATACTTTTGCATAACCGCTTCATATATACCACCTGCGGCTGGCGGAAGCGTATCAAAGATTCCCGCATTTTGAAGCCCAGAGCCTCCAGCAGTCTGCAGGAGCGAATGTTCTTCTTTTGCGTTTCTGCCAGGATGCTTTCCAGCGTTCCCTGTTCTGAAAGAAATACAAGAACAGCCTGGATTGCCTCTTTCGCATAGCCCTGTCCCCAAACCTCCGGTGCAAACTGATAGGAAATCTCCTGCTCCATGCCATTATGATAAGGTCCGATTTCAATCAGAATCACTTGTCCTGCGCACTGTAAAGCCCTGATTGTCTATCCCCATCATCATATTGCGGAGCTTTTCCTCTGCACTGGCCTTATCATAAGCACCACCAAGATAGGTACGTACCTCATCATCTGTAAAAAGAATTCGTACATCCGCCAAATCCGATTCCTTTATTTCATATATACTGCATCTATCTGTTTTCAGCATATGATCCTCCCAAAAGAAAAGCGGTGCCTGTTGAACACAGAATCCCCGCTTGCCTTTATTCTTCCAATTGCTCCATACGCTCTTCAATCTCCAGCGCTTCCTTCTTCATTTCTCTGGAAATACTCTCCAGATCAATTTCTTTTTTCTTTAAACGGTAATTTACAAATTCCTTCACCGCCATATAAATCACAGCAAAGCATGGTACACCGATAAACATACCGATGATACCGAACAGTCCGCCCCCTACACAGACGGAGAACAGAATACCGATACTAGGCAGTCCCAGCTTATCCCCCAGAATCAGCGGTCCCAGAATATTGCCGTCAAACTGCTGCAGGGCGAAGACAAAGAGTGCAAAGTATAATGCGGTAATCGGATGTATGATGAAGAGAATTACAATCCCCGGTACAGCACCGATAAACGGTCCGAATACCGGAATCATATTGGTAACACCGACGATCACCGATAACAGCAGTGCATACGGAAACTGAAAAATCAGAGATCCGATATAGCAGAGGATTCCGATGATCAGGGAATCGATCGCCTTTCCCACGATAAAGTTATTGAAGATATCACCGCTTGCCAGTACCATACGATGCAGATACTCGCTGATTTCCTTCGGAAACAGTGCATAGTTGATTTTTTTTGCATAGCCGGACAGACGTTCCTTGTCGATCAGCATATACAGACCAGCCATAATACTCAGCAGGATGTTCAGCAGTGTGCTTCCAAAGGCATAGGTGGCCTTTGCCATCTGCGGTAGTGCATCCGTTACAAAGCCGGTAAGCTTTTCAAAGAAATCGGTATCCGTAATGTAATTGGTGACCTGCTGGGTATCAATGGCATACTTTTCAACAAAATCCAATGCAAATTTCTGGAAATCCTCCACATAGCCCGGAAATGCCTTCACCAGGGAAAAGATGCTGTCAAACAGCTGCGGCAGCAGCAGTGCCAGAAAGGCACATACAATGATGATTCCAAGCAGAACCGCCAGTACGGCGGCAATGCTTCGTTTATGCTGCGGCTTCATGCGGAGCCTTCCAAGCAGCTTTACTTCAATCAGCTCCATCGGTTTATTTAACAGAAATGCTATCGCAAATCCAAGGATAAACGGTGTTGTCAGAGAACAGACGCGTCTGAGTGAGCGAATGATGAAATCAATTTTATCGAAAGCGAAATATATGCTGATTCCTATGGCGATCACAATCACATACAGCCATATTTTCTTTCTCATGTCCTCGGTTAATCTAAATTTCATATAAATCGCCTCCATCCCTATCTATTCTATCATGAAAATTCTGTTTCATTTCTTACAAATTCGAAAGTATTAGTCATTCAGGATCCTCTGCTTCAGCTCTTCAAACACATAGCGGTCCTCACGCATCTGCGCTTCCCTCGTATTGGCCAGTGTTCGTTTATGCACGCTTAACAGCGGTGGCAGCTGAAGACGCTTGAAAGCGTTTTTTGCCCTGGTGGTCAGCAGCCACTCCAAATCCTTTAAAAAGGCATCCGGGTCATCGAGATGATAATATTTCATCCAGCGTGCAATGTCCTGCTTCCAGATACTGCCGTCTGCATAGCTCTCCATAAATGAGCGAAGGCTGAGGTCTGTACCCAGATGCTCGATGAGATAATCATGATAGAACCATTTCATCGGATCAAACTGTGCATCCTTCAATTCCGCACTCGGCGGCATTGTCCAATCCACCCCATGCTCATGCACGCACGGCAGCAGATTCAGCGGCACCACCTCTTTGCCGAAGTGCGCATTCAATGCTTTTGACAAATCAAACAGCTGCACCTTGGTCAAATCACCGATGAGCGACAATGCCCCGATGCTGTCCCCGTAGAGGGTACAATAGCCCAGAGCGGTTTCCACCTTATTCCCATTATTCACAACAACACCGCCAAGAATACCTGCAAAGCCGCTTAACAGATAACCGCGGGAGCGTGCCTGTACATTTTCCATTACCAGCGAAGGCATTGCTTCCACCGCGTAGCCGTATTCCTTATGAAACAGCTCAACACTTGCCTGCACGAGTGTTTCCATGTTTCCCTCCTGATATGCAATGCCCAGAGCCTTCGCCTCCGCAGCAGCATTGGAAATGGTCGTCGTACTGTTGTGGCGTGTTGCTATGTTATAGCCGTAAACACGTTTTGGCCCCAGGGCGGCAACCAGTAGTGCAGCCGTCACACTGCTGTCCAACCCACCGCTCATACCGACGATCCAGGGAATTGCACGATTAAATATCTGCGCATCAAAATCCCGGATTCCCAGAAGCAGCGCATCCAGCAGCTGCGGCTGTGTGGATTCCACTTCCCTTGTTTCCGCAAGATCTACAATCTGCATTTCCTCATGAAACCAAGCAGCCTGATAAATGGTTTTCTTCTGCATGCGGACACCGCTGCCTCCGGCCATGACCACAACATCCTTGCCACTGTTCTGCATACCGAGGGCATTGGCATAAATGACATTGCCCTTTAAGCTGTATGTCTGATCAAGCTCGTACATTGCGGCATCCAGATTGATATTGATATCTGTTAACTGAACCTCACGTCCAAAATTCAATGCAAAGACGTGTCCCTTAAATTCAATGGCGCTGTTGATCGGGTTTTCCTCGAAATAGCGCGCATCATCCGTATAGGGCGTATTCCGCTTAACCCGCATATGCGTCTGCTTGCGATACGCAAAAAATGCCGCATTGAATCTTCTGCGATTGCGATAGCGGATATTTCCCCAGACAATGGCAATATCCTCACTTTCCGCAAGCAGTGCTTCATTGAAGCTGTCCACATAGCGGCACCAGTCATCATCCAGCCACTGATCACCGAGCAGATATCCGCTGACGGCATTCTGCGGAAATACGATCATATCCGCCTGTTCCTCTCTGGCCTTCTGAATCATCTGTTTCATATAGGAAACGTTTTCCTCACATTTTCCCTGTTTGACATGCATGGTCACAACGGCAACCTTCATGATATCCCTCCTCATCTTCAACATGAGTATCATACCATGAATCGTACGAGAATTGAAGAATTCCCTTTTAAAGTTACGGCATCTCCTATATAATATAGAAACAGGAAAAGTGAGGTTGTTGTATGGAACAATATATCGTAGAGGGGAATATCTCTGTAAAAGCCGTTTTACTCGCTCAGAAGCGGGATATCATAAAAATCATAGTCGATGAGAAGAAAAAGGATCGCGATACCGCCTTTATTCTTCGTCAGGCAGCACAGCGCAATATCCCGATCGAACAAAACAGCCGGGAAGCCATTGATGAGCTTGCACAGGGAAAAACGCATGGCGGGCTGCTGGCACTTTGCGGGGAGCGCAGCTTTCAGACACTGCAGGCTGTCGCTGAAAAGGATTCAGTTTTTCTGGCACTGATCGAGGGGGTGGAGGATCCCTTTAATTTCGGCTACATACTGCGTACGCTGTATGCGGCAGGCTGCGACGGCGTCATCATTCCACCGCGGAACTGGACTACTGCTGCAGGAGTTGTTACCAAAGCCAGTGCAGGCGCCAGTGAATATCTGAATCTGATTGTCGCAACGGATATGGAGGCTCTGCTTCATGAAATGAAGCAGGCAGACATACAGCTTATATGTGCACAGCGCAAGGATGCAATCTCCCTGTATGACTATGCCTTTCCTTTAAAGCTGTGTCTGGCAATCGGCGGTGAAATGCGCGGGTTGAGTAAGCATGTGCAAAATCACAGCGACCAGAATCTGTTTATTCCCTATCGTCAGGATTTCCGCAATGCCATGACGGCAGCGGCATCTACGGCAATCTTCGCCTTTGAGCTTGTCCGTCAGAAAACAGCAGACTAACCATCCAAACCATGCAGCTTCGGCTGTATGGTTTTTCTTTTTTATATTCGTCGATACAAAAAAACTGTATCTGCAGGAGAATGTCGCAATGACATTTCAGACCTGCACATACAGTGGTATTTGCGTAGCTGTCAGTAAGCATGAGGTTCCTGCATGCACTGGCTCGTTACGGCTCCTGCAGCAGTGCAGACAGCTCTTCCAGCTCATCCTGACGCATGCCGATGGATTTCAGATAGGAAAAACAGCCTGCTTCATCCAGCATGGTGAGCAGCGGCTGCAGCATGTCCGGTGTGCTGTCAAGCAATGCGCGCACTGCCGGGATCGCCATTACATCCGCCGGAAGCATCCGGTTTACACCCAATGCATTATAGGTGGCGGACACCTGATAATCCGCAAGGATATCCTCATTGCATACACCGCACAGCTTCAGCAGGAGTGCTGCCAGTATGCCGGTGCGATCCTTGCCTGCCGTACAGTGAAACAAGACTGCATGTCCTGCTTTCCTTGTATTTCGTATATGGCGAAGTGCTGCACATACCGCCTCCGGTACGGCTCTCACCATATCCACATAATCCAGCTTCATACTGTCAAGAAATCTCTTTTGAGCCTGCTCATGCAATGAATCCGCAAGCGACACCTCCTCCTTCATAAAGGGAAGCGATACCCGCGCAATTCCATAGCGTTCGCTGTCATAGGGTGCCTGTATCTGTTCCGTTTTGCTGCGAAGGTCCAGAATCAGCTGAATATCAGCTTCCTGCAGCTTTTTCCAGTCCTCCTGTGTCAGGTTATTCAGCATATCACTGCGATAGCAGCACTGCCATGCCGTTATCGTTTCCCCACAGGGATAGCCGCCGAGATCCCGTACATTGCCGGCTCCCTGCAAACGCATACGGCGTGCTGTCCTCATTTCTGACTCCCCGTTTTTTGTTCATAGGGCCAGTGAACGATACCGCCGATGTTATACAGCTCATCATAACCAAGAGCCCGCAGCTTCTTCAATGCCGTCCTGGAACGCTGCCCGCTGCGGCAGTACAGATAATGCGGCTTCCCTTTCGCCACAACAGCAGCTGCCCTGTCTTCCAGCTCACTCAGGGCAAGGTGATCCGCTCCGGGAATATGACCATTTCGATATTCATCCGTTTCCCGCACGTCGATCAGCTGGATGTCTTTCCCTGCATCCAGCTCCTGCTTTACTTCCTCCATTGTTTTATCAAAAGAAAATCCAAACATAGCCGCCTCCTAATCCACGAACAGATAGCCGCAGAATATATATAGCATATTGATGTAAAAGGACCCCATGCCAAGGTATGCAAACCAGCGGTTCACAATGGCAAGATCCAGATAACCCAGCTGCATAAAGAGCAGCAGCAGAACGATAACGATTGCGACCACCTTGCGAAAAACAGCATTGCTTCGCTTTTTACGATTCAGTGAAACACCGAACATAAACAGAGAAGCAACCATGATGATGATCAGCAGCGTATGTACAAAGCCGCCCTTCAGCCAGGTTTCCACCAGTTTGGTAAGAAAGGCTGAAAGTACGATGATCAGCAGCGGTGTTCCCAGTCGTTTGACATCATCCATTTTATACTTCCTCGATGACCACTTTTTTCATAACATCGCCGTTGCGCATATTGCGTACAGCGCCCAGATTGTCTGTCACCTTGCCGAATACGGTATGTACCCCATCCAGATGCGGCTGCGGACAGTGGCAGATAAAAAACTGACAACAGCCGGTATCCTTACCGCGATGTGCCATAGACAAGCTTCCATCCTCATGCTTATGCGGGTTGTTTGCCGTTTCACAGGGAATCGTATAGCCCAGATCCCCGGCACCGGTTCCATATGGGCAGCCGCCCTGCGATACAAAGTTTTTAATGACACGGTGAAAGGTTTTACCATCGTAATAGCCCTCCTTCACCAACTTGACGAAATTCTCAACGGTGAGCGGAGCATCCTCCGGATACAGCTCAAAGGGAAGCTCTGCCCCGTTCTCCATTGTTATTGTTCCATGGTATATCATGTTCATTCCTCCTATTTCATTCTATAAATATACTATAATCCGACAAAAAAAACAACCGCCGGGAAGCTGAGGCGGTGGAAAGCATACAAACGGAAGCGTCGGTTCAAACTCCTGCAGTTCCCTGACTTTCAGCCCTCCAAAAGGAAAAGGGTTATGCCAGCAGTACCATATTGGCACTGTTCAGGATGCGTATTCTGCGCTTTCTGAAGATTTCGTTTCCGAATACTCCGTCAAATGCAAAATCATCAAACAGCCTGACCCGCCCTGTCATCGTATCCTTAAGGGTGATTTCAGCCTTATCCAGATAAAGCGTCCATTGCTTGATAATCTTTAAATCCATCCTTTCCAGTCCATGCACGCCAAAGCCCATGGCACTGCCTTCATGTACAACCGTGAGCGCATGCTCCTGAATCGCCTGATCCCCAATCCAGCTGACACGGGAGCCGCTGTCAAAGCCAAACAGCGAAATCTCCTGATCGGCTCGTTTTACCAGAAAGCAGGGAAAGCTTCCCTTCAGCATATTGGGATAGGGGATCCGAAACCTGTTTTTCAAAACGATGAACTGCTTTGCAACATCATCCAGCTCAAAGTCAAGCTGATGCAAAATATCCCAGCCAAGAATCCCGTCGAAGCCGAACAGATCGATGTTACCGAAGCGCAGGGAAAAATCTGAGGAATCCAGTGCAATCATCGCCATGTTTAAAACCTCCAGTCCCCCCAGCTGGACGGAGTCCGCTACCAGCCCCTGCATATCCCGCCGGGTTCCGCCGATACTTCCAATCTGCAGTTTACCTCCTGTTTTTTTCAGCTTCAGCTGTGCAATTTTTTCACTCTTGATGCCGCTGATCTGTGCTCCTGTATCCACAACAAAAACAGCCCGTACATGATTGATATAGACTGGAATTGTAAACAGTCCGAAGATATTGCGGGAAAGCGGAAGGGAAAATTCACGCTGATAATAGCGCAGCTCCCATGCATGTTCCTTCCCCATCACCTGCTCCTGCGCTTTTAATAATGCACTCGGAAACAGACCAAGGGATACCCGTTTCCTCTGTTCCTCATATTCTGCCGGCTGCACATGAGCGGCAGGATGACTTTGTACCTTACAGCTATGCATGCCATCACCTCCTGTCTTTTGTGTTCGATTATATCATAAGCATATGTGAGAATTGTGGGTTACTTTCCTTATGGTGCGGATTTTTATCAATTTCTCAAGTTTTTCGATTGCAGCTGCCTGTTCAAGCAATTCCGGTACAGCCTGCTGTACACGCATCCTGGCATAAAATGATGGAAGCGTTGGAAAGAATACCCACAGATTACGTTTTCATGTTGAAGAGTTCTTCATGGTATAGTAAAATGGATGCATGGTAAAAACATGGAAAAGGAGTGATTGATATGCAGACAAATAAAGCTTCACTGCCTGTGATGAGTGTTCAGGGAAAGGTGGATCATCCCATCATGAGTGGAAACGGATATCGTGTCGGTTATGACGGATATGGCAGAATCCCGATGGCGACAGGCGGTATTATTTACAACTATAAAATCGGTGATTCCTGCATGGGTATTGCAGGAGATCACATAGAGCCGGGCGTTAGTCTGAAGAATCCTGTAGAAAAAGAAAACAATGCACTGCAGGCCTTTGCCTGTATCGGAAACAGGGCGAAGGTCATCAGCGGCGATGCAAAGGGCAAAGAGGGCTATGTGACCGGAAAGCATGGCGGTATTGATCATGTAATGGTTTATTTCGATGAAGAAACGCTGGAGCTGATGACAACAGAGGATAAGGTGCTGATCAAAGCCTGCGGACAGGGACTTAAACTGATCGATCATGAAGAGATACAGCTGATGAACATCGATCCAGCGCTGTTTGAAGGACTGGGAATCGTAGAGGAGGAGCAGGGAATCAAAATACCGGTTGTGACCTGTGTTCCGGCCTATCTCATGGGAAGCGGTTTGGGAAGTGCGACCACCATGCTGGGGGATTACGACATTATGACGCAGGATGCACAGGCAAATAAGGAATTCGGAATCAATGAGCTGCGCTTTGGTGATCTGGTCATGATTCAGGATCATGATAACCACAACGGTCCGCACTATCGCAGGGGAGCGGTATCTGTCGGTATTGTTGTGCATGCGGATTCCTATACAAGCGGACACGGCCCCGGACTGGCTGTGATTATGAGCAGTCGGTGCGGAAGCATTGAGCCGATTCTGGATCCAAACGCGAATATCGCAAACTATCTGCATATAAAATAACTATACCAGCTGCAGCATATTGGATATGTACTGCGGCTGTTTTCATATGCCGGTATCATCTATGAACCATTCGAATCAAAAGCGGATTGCAGAAAACCGCCATATAGGATACACATATACGCCTACTGTATACACCTGCCTATTCAGAGAAGATTATGATTTCATACGCCGAGTACCCTCATGCCTTATGACATGTTGGCTTTTTTGTATCCTGTACACAAAAAAATGCTTCCATACCGTTCTCATGACGGCGGGAAGCATTCTATTAACCTATACAGCTAGTCTCTGTTTCCTACAAAACGCAGAATATACAGGAAGATATTGATGAAATCCAAATACAGCTCAAAAGCAGAATAGATCGAAAGCTTTTTCAGCATTTCTTCATCCCCTTCATAGCTTGCATACAGTGCCTTCATCTTCTGTGCATCATAGGCAGTCAGTCCGGTAAAAATCAACAGACCGATGGCACTCATCAGCATTGTGCTGGTATCAGCCCCCATGAACATCATAATAACCTCAGTGATGATCAAAGCAAGCAAGCTGCCAAAGAGAATCGGTCCAAAGCGGAGCAGATTCATTTTCGTCGTATATCCGATGACAGCCAGACTTCCGAAATACACAGTCGTCATCAAAAACGCCATAGCCAGTGTACCCGGCAGGTATACAAGAGCAAGCGTTGAGAAGGTGATACCGGTCAGCATAGAGTACGCCAGGAATAAAATCTTGGCACTTGTGGCGGACATCTTCATCAGACGTGCCCCCAGAGCGATGACCACACCGAATTGTGCGGCAATCAGAATCAGTGGCGCAAATCGCATAGTATAAATATAATAAATCAAATCTGTGGAGTATACAGCAAAGGCAGTAGCCGTAGTCACCAGAAGACCCAATGTCATCCATCCAAATGTACGTACAGCATGCTTCTGCAGGCTGGTTGCTGCATATTGCGGCTCAAAATAATCTTCATTGCGTTCAAACATAAATATTCCTCCTTTTCCTATAGTATAAGTCATATTGTATCATTTTTACAGTAAAATAGAAAGATTTTGCGGTATTTTATGATTCTTTATCAAATGCATGCACAATACCATCCGCAATCGCCTTAGCCATTGCCTCCTGATTCTTCTCTGATTTCAGATAGGACAGGTCACCATCATTGGATAAAAAGCCTGCCTCCACTAAAATAGTCGGAATATCGGTATATTCCATCAGAGAAAGCGGGGCGTCCGCCTCATCCTTCAGCCCTCTGCTTTTCATCCCCTTCAGACCCGTGAGCTGTTTATTTACCTGCTTTGCCAGTGCCCTGCTTTTCGCATCACTCTCTCTTACCCAGATTTCCGCACCCCTTGCGGAATCCTGCGCTGTATCCGAAAAATTCATATGAATCGATATAAAATAATCCGCTTTTGATGTGTTGGCAATGCGGGAACGCTCCAGCAAATCCTTTTCATTATCCGACGGCCAGGACACCTTGTCCTGCACTCGTGTATACACAACATCCACATCCTGCTTCTCCAGCAGCTTTCCGATTTTTTTCGTCAGCTGCAGTGTAATGTTTTTTTCCTTTGTGCCATCCGCCGCAACACTGCCGTCATCATAGCCGCCGTGACCGGCATCCAGAACAACCCGTCGCTTTGTGACCTTCTTTTCTTCAGCCTGCTTCTGTGTACGGATAACCAGTGTTTCCGCCTGCTGCTTTTTATCTGCTTTTTCCTGTGCATAGGCATTTCGTATAAAGGGTACGATTACGAAACAGAATACAATGACAGAAAAGAACAAAGCATGTCGCTGTACAAAATTCTTTTGCATGAAATCACCTCATGTTAGTTATATACATCTTTTTTCAGCTCCTGAATCTCCTCATATGCCGGACTTTCCTTATCCAGCCGTGAGGCATAACGCTCCAGAAGCCTGCGTGTACGTTTTTCATCATCATCCAGATATGCCAGAGCATAATGCAACACCACGTCGGTTACATCACTGTGTGTGGCTAACAGCTTTTGAAACATCTGTTCTCCTTTTTTTGATTTTAGTGCGATATATGCCTTTGCCTGTTCATACTGCATCCCGACACGGAAGAAATCGCTCGTTTTGGAAAATACATGCAGAAACTTATCGACAAATGCGATAAGTACACGGTACTGTTCCTTGTCCCTGCGTCCCTGCTCCATCAATATATCCAGCAGAAAGGTAACCACACCAATCATATCCAAGCCATCGTTAACCTGATACATCATAGCTTCCAGGCTGTCAATATGAAATCTTTTCGCAGTTTTAAACAGCAATCGGAACTGTTCCAGCAAATCCGCCGCAACCTGTTCACTGCCCTGTTCCATCAAATCCAGAATCGCATCGGATATAAGACCGTAATGGGTAAAGCCGAAGTCCTCTCTTCTTGCAATCTCCAGCACCGCTTCATCGATGAAGGCTTTGGGGAACGTTGCATGGGTATCGTCAATCTTCTGTGTTTCAAAGATAGCATCCGCGACTGCAAGATCGTTGTAGGTGGCTTCCAGACGCCCCCGAATACCCTCACAGGTAAGCGTACACCCAAGCTCCGTAAGATACGTATTGATTTCTTCACTGCGCATACCTCTGATTTTGTTCACCATGTCCTGCGACGTAACCTTTTGCAGATACAGCTCTTTCATACGATTCACTCCATTTCTCGCTCCTGCAGCTTCCCGGGGTGGTACCGGACTTGATTGTCCGATGCTGCTTATCTTTGGAATTTTCAAATCCCGAGTCATAACGATATCATTTTTTTTACAAATTTGCAACCCATGTTCTCTCTGCCATCTTTTGAAAGGCCTTTCTCCGATTGACTGACACAGTACAGCTTACCATACCGTGGATGGTGTTCTTTATGAAAAATATTGCTGGTGAAGTGTATGCAGTGCGCAGGCAGCTTGTGATTTCCTTGATTGTTCAGGCATCCAAACACCCGGTCTTGACAGCGACTTATACAAAACAGTGATTCACTATGAGTCTAAATGCAAAAACACAGAATCGCTTCCACTGGACTGTGAAATTGTTCTGTGCTTTCTATTATGGTATACCCCATTCAAACAAATGGGGAAAACATCCGGTATATCCGTTTTTATTTATCCTGCAGACTTTCACACAATGCATACAGACCATCCAGAAACCGTTCATTGTCCTGCTGTGTCCGCTTTTTCGCATGATTTCCGTAATTGCCATGCTTACGCTCCACACTGCCGACATGACGCATTGTGAGAAGGCGATTGATGTTTTCCGTTGTATAGGGGACTCCATTGCAGGAGATCGGATATCCTTCCTTACTGAGAACCAGTGCAGCCAGACCGTAATCCTGCGTAACAACAATATCTCCCTTTTTTACATGCGACAGCAACAGAAAATCCGTACTGTCTCTTCCTTTATCCGCCATAAGGATAACGACATGCTCATAGGGAAAGACATGGGAGGTATCACATACCAGTGTTACAGGAAAACCGAAATCCTCTCCTGCCTGCAGGGTTTCCTCAATCACCGGACAGCCGTCCGCATCGATATAAATATCAGACATGCTCGACCAGATGCGGGTCATAGCCGTTGTTTTTCAGAATTGCAAGCACATCTGCGATATGCTTGTTATCATTGGTTTCAATAATAACGCCGACTCTGCACTGATTAAACAGCATGGCATTCTGAATACGGTTATGATTTACAGAAATGATATTGGCTCCGGTTCTGGATATCAGCTCAATCATACGGGACAGATTCCCCGGCTTATCCATAACGTTCATATTGATGACTGCCTTGCGTCCGGTCTTCATCAAGCCGAGGTCGATTATTTTAGACAGCAGATTGACATCGATATTTCCTCCGGAAAGGACTGCAACGCATTTGTGATGCTTCAGATCCACCTTACCGAACATCGCCGCCGCAACACTGGTGGCTCCGGCTCCCTCAGCGACCATCTTCATTTTCTCTAGCAGTGTCAGTATGGCAGCCGCAATTTCCTCCTCACTGACGGTTACCACCTCATCCACGTACTTGCTGCACAGCTCATAGGTCAGCTTTCCCGGAGTTTTTACAGCGATTCCGTCCGCGATCGTACTTACATTCTGCAGCTTGATAATCTCCTTCTTTTCCAGCGACTGCTTCATGCTCGGCGCATGCTCGGACTGAACGCCGATAATACGGCAGCTGGGACGCATTGCCTTGATTGCAACGGCAATCCCGCTAATCAGACCGCCCCCGCCAATCGGTACGATTACCGTATCCACATCACTGAGCTTATCCAGAATTTCCAGACCGATCGTACCCTGTCCGGCAATGACATATTCATCATCAAAGGGCTCCACGAATACTGCGCCTGTGATTTCCTGCAGATTCTTCGCATACTCATAGGCATCATTAAAGGTATCTCCCTGCAGTTCCACCGCAACACCATAGCTTCGCGTTGCTTCAATTTTAGACAGCGGAGCGGTTTTCGGCATAACGATTGTTCCCTTGATTCCCATCTTCATGCAGGAATAAGCGACTCCCTGTGCATGGTTTCCGGCACTTGCGGCTATCACGCCCTTCTCGCGCTCCTTTTGTGTCAGAGAATGCAGCTTATGGTAAGCTCCACGCAGCTTAAAGGCACCGGTTCCCTGCAGATTTTCCGCCTTGATCCACAGATTTTCATGCAGCTTATCCGCATGCACCAGCGGTGTTTTGGAAATAACATCCTTCAATACTTCCTTGGCATCATAAATATTTGAAATATCCATACAATTTCCTCCTGTATCCTTATCTGTATTGTACTATGAATATCACCGTTCGAAAAGAGTGTTTTTCTACAATTTGGATACATTTTATTCACATTGTTTTTATATTGCATACAATCATCTATGTTATGCATACATATTTGTTTCATCGTATATATATCGTAGAATCCTGTATATCGTATCTGTTTCAGTATTCCCCGCCGATCTTCCTTCATACCAATAGCCGCGTCCGTCCGCAGCCATTCTCCTTATAGAAGTATAACCGTAAAAAAACTGCCGTCTCCAGTTGGAGAACAGCAGCTTTACAGACTTAGTCTTTTTCGATGAAGTCCAGCAGCTCCTTGGCCGCGATATTAATACCGTCACGGTTTTCTTTATCAAGTCCCAGGTGGGTGTAAATTTCTCCGACGAAGCAGCCGCTGTCGCGCAGTGCGACAAACATCTGGTCAATCAGAGGCTCACAAACCTCCTGCTGCTGCATCGGTCCAAACGGGTTCGCAAAGTAGGTTGTGGAAATACCGACCTCCTGTGTCGTTCCCTTGGCCATACGTTTTCCCTCCTTGCAGGTTGCCTTCGCATCCTCAAGAGTATCAAAACGATGCAGCCCCAGCTTATCATCATAGTTATTTGCATAGGCAAATAAGTCAATTCTATGATTCATCGCTACGATTTCATATGGTGCAGCCGGTGTGATAACACGGGCATTGTTGCTGGATTCCGGATTCATGAAAATGGAGCGGTCCATATCACGGTACGGGGTTCCCGGATCCAGATCATCCAGACGGATAAAGGCACCGATTTCCGTACCCTGTCCATAAGGAACACCGTCCTCCAGATGAATGGTACCCATATCATCAAAGACAACCTCAATGTCCTTAATGACATCCGCACCGGCAATTTTCAAGGCTTCAATGGATTCGGACTTACCTGCTCCGGAATCCCCCATCAGCATAATACCCTTGCGTTTTCCGCTCTTTAAGGTAATATTGACGAATGCTCCGTGAATCGGCAGCCAGCCCTTCTGCATTTTTCTTACGTTATGCAGTGTCAGTGTCATTTTCTTCAGATAACCGAAGTATTCAATACGTTCATGATAGCTGACACATCCGATCCATACATCATCCTCAGCATCATAATGGAAGGTTGTCTGTTCCTTGTCATCCTGATTACCGAATAAACAAATCAGATCCGGTTTTTTGCGGCACTCATCCTCATTCGCCAGCTCAAACAGATTTGCCAGAGATACGGCAGAGGAAATAAAGTCACGGTGGAAGTAGATAAAAGCAAGCAGGCTTCCGACCTTGCATGGATAACAGAACCATTCATCCGGTGTTCCGGTAAATTCCGTAATCGGATTGGTATCCCGTTCTGTAAACATCCCGGTACGCTTGTTTGACTTCGGATGAAGGATCATCGGTGTCCGCAGCATAACGGACTGAATGAATTCGATATCCTTTAATGCATCGTATTTAGGGCTCAGCTTTGGATTATCAATGTTTTTCACTGCAATCGATGCATTGGTACCAGCCTGCAGCTGACGGTATACACGGTTTTTTCTTCCCATGATCTGTTCCTCGATGTTACGGTACAATCCAAGAATCAGACTGGTAAAGCTGGAATCTGCGCCCACAAAGGTCAGATCCTGCAATGCATTTCCCTGTCCGATCGACATTACGGAGAATCGCTGATGCTTTTTCCAGAAGTTGTACATTTCCTCCACGAACTCCAGCAGCTTCGCTTTATCGTTCAGATATGGAGAATCCACCTCTTCCGCTTTGAATACACGCAGCATGCGGAACAGCTTCAGAATTTCAAAGGTTGCCTCTCTGGTTGTTTTGCCGTTCAATGCGTAGAAGTATAAAGCCTCGTTATCAGCTTTTAAGTAATCCAGGTAGTTATGAACATAATTACTGAACGTGGAAGAATTCAGCAGCTGGTCACCGGAATGTGCGTATCCTGCGCTGTAGTTCAGTATTGCAAGTTCTTTTGTTAAATACAATGTCTCTTTCATAATCTGCTCCTTTCAAATTCAAAAATGAAGTTGGAAAATAAAGTTAAATAACCCTATCGGGTTATATTATACAATAAAAAGAAAAAATAAGAAAGTAGTTTTTGTAATATTTTCATTTTATGAAAACTTTTTCAATTCCAATTTCTGTTTCGCAGCTGTGCTCACCTGTCGCACAGCATACTGGTAACGATTACATGATATGCGAGAGCCGGGAAAAGTATACCGCAATTTTGTCACACGCTTGTAAAAAGACCGTATTTTTTTGAAATCCTGAAGCACTTCGGTCTTCCATATATAGAAAGCGATGATGGGGATTCTCATCGTCAAGTGATCCAACCGGCTTTCATCTGTAGCTGTAAGGTACCTTTCCCATGTACCTTACAGCAGTTATTAAAAGCTTCAGCACTTGCATAGGCAGCCTGCTCTTCGCATGCATCACTTCGCGCTCTAATCTTTAGAAAAAAGTCCGAATCCCCTTCGAACTTTTTCACAGCATATTCAGACTGCCTGAAAGTCTCACGCAGACTTATTTCTGTAATTCCTTCTTGACCATGTCAACAATCTCATGCAGGGAAACATCACTGCTTTCATCAGCTGTTCTGGCACGGAATTCCACATTGCCGTCCTTGATTCCTCTGCCGACGGTGATGCGGTATGGAATACCGATCAGCTCCATATCCTTGAACTTCACTCCCGGACGTTCCTTGCGATCATCCAGCAGAACATCAATGCCTTCTTTTTTCAGTGCCTCATACAGTTCATTTCCAATGCGCATCTGTTCATCATCCTTGCTGGACACAACCACCACAGCGACCTCATACGGTGCCACGCTTGTTGGCCAGATGATACCGGATGCATCGTTATGCTGTTCCACGATTGCCGCCATGCAGCGCTCCAGACCAAAGCCATAGCATCCCATTTCCACAGGATGCAGCTTATTGTTGACATCCTGATATTCCAGACCGAGTGCCTTTGCATATTTGGTTCCCAGCTTGAAGGTGTTGCCGACCTCAATGCCCTTACAGAACTTCAGCGGTTTTCCGCATTTCGGACAAATATCCCCTTCATGAACCTGTGCAATATCCGCAACGGTTTCCACTGTGAAATCCTTCAGGTTTACATTTTTGATATGATGATCGGTTTTGTTTGCTCCAACGATAAAGTTTTTCATATTTGCCACTTCACGATCCATGATAATCGGACACTCCAGTCCAATCGGACCTGCAAAGCCAACCCTTGCATGGGTAACACGTTCCACCTCATCAAAGGACGCAAGCTCCATTTCATTTGCCTGCAGCAGCTTCAGCACCTTGGTTTCATTCAGCTCCCGATCCCCCTTCAACAGGAAGGCCATCGTTTTCCCATCAATGGAATAAATCAGTGTTTTCACAAAATCATTTACGGATTTCTGGAAGAATGCCGCAACATCCTCAATTGTTTTCGCATCCGGAGTTTCCACGATTTCCATATCCAGCGCCTCTACATCGGATGGCCTGCCGGTATCGATAACCTCGGTGATTTCCAGATTACTGGAGAAGTCACAGCCCTCACAGGTCACCACGACATCCTCCCCGATTTCGGTGATTGCCTGAAATTCCTCAGACAGAGAACCGCCCATAGCTCCGGTATCCGCCTTGACGATCTTATAGTTCAGATTGCAGCGATCCATAATATTCTTATATGCTTGAAACATCTTCATATAGGATTCCTGCAGACCGGCTTCATCAATATCAAAGGAATACGCGTCCTTCATGATGAATTCACGCACACGGATCAGGCCATAGCGCGGTCTTGTCTCATCACGGAATTTTGTCTGAATCTGATACAGGTTATATGGAAAATCCTTATAGGAGCTTCCCTTCATCATCGCTGCCATGGTAAACAGCTCTTCATGGGTCGGTCCCAGCACATAATTTTTCTGATAGCGGTCCTTTAATGCAAACATATTGGAACCAAAAGCCTCACGGCGTCCGCTTTTCTCATAAATTTCTTCCGGTATCATGGCAGGCATGAGCAGCTCCTGTGCACCTGCGGCATCCATTTCTTCACGTACGATTTCCTCAATCTTTTTCAGTACGCGTTTCCCCATAGGCATAATCATATAAATTCCACTGCTGCTCTTTTTGATCATTCCCGCACGCACCAGCAGATTTCCGCTTGTACTGTCTTCATCCTTCACGTTTTCCCGCAATGTATAAAAATACGACTTACTCAGTTTCATAATCTTCTCTCCTTAGTATCCTTTATAAAGCACTGCGATATCCGACACCTTCGTTATGCCGCAATACCGCATACCCACATATCCACACACCGTTCAGTATATACCGGAGCGATTCCTTGTCACAACCTTGCGAATCATGGCGTCCTTTTCCAGATGCAGGGGTACATGGGTTCTGATTTTCTGCATTGGTGTTTTGGCAACGTCCAAGAGATTTCCATCCATATCATAGAGCTCCTGCAGCTCAAAACGTGTGGCGGATATCGTCGGCCCAAAAACCTCCGCAGCGATATGTCCGCGAAAGTTATTGCGCACCTCCAGCGTTGCCATGCCGCTTTCTTCCTCATAATCCAGAACATAGGCGATAAATTCCTGTGTCACACCGGCTCCGTTGACACCGTACAAATGCCCGTGAAAGCTCGGCATACCCTCATAGAAGCCGCACCCGGTGGGTCGGTTTTCCGCCTTTGCCAGTTCATTATAATACCATTCCATCCGTTTGTCACTCAGTCTTCCGCCTTCCGCATAAATTTCATCAATCAGCATGCGGTAGGTTTTGATCAGGGTGGCGATGTAATACGCGCTTTTCATACGTCCTTCGATTTTCAGACTGGCGATACCCGCCGTAATCAAATCCGGAATATATTTGGCAGCCATCAGATCCTTGCTGGACATGGAAAACAGATCCTGTTCATCATGCAGTGCACGATCTCCCTCATACAGACGATATTTCCAACGGCAGCTCTGCGCACACCCACCGCGATTGGCATCACGGCCCGTCATATTGTTGCTGAGTACACAGCGTCCTGAATAGGAGATACACATACCGCCATGGATGAAGACCTCCAAAGGTACCTGCGTATGAGCAGCACTTGCTTTGATTTCCTCCAGCGTAACCTCACGGCCGAGAACGACACGATCCATGCCTTTCTCCTGCCAGTAATTTGCGGCGCTGGAATTGGTGGAGGAATGCTGGGTGCTAACATGAACCTCCAGCTTCGGTGCCCATTTTTTGGCACACATCATGATGCCGGGAGAGGCAGCGATGATCGCCGTTACACCGATTCGCTCCAGCTCCATCAGATATTCCTTTAAGCCGTGTAAATCCTCTTCATGGGGCAGCATGTTCACAGTCACATGCACATGGGCGCCATGCTCCTTCGCAAAAGCAACCCCCTCTGCAATCTCCTTTAATCCGAAATTACTGGCACGGGAGCGCAGGGAAAACTGCTTGCCTCCCAGATATACGGCATCCGCACCGTACAATACCGCGATTTTCAAACGCTCCAGATCACCTGCCGGAGCGAGCAATTCTATCTTCTTCAAGCTCTCACCTACTTTACCTTGCTTGTTTTCGTATAATAGAAGCCATGACTCACATGATCCTCTTTGTATTTCTTTTCATATTCCTGATAGGTCTGACGGCCGTCCCGCACGCCCTTTAACACATCCTGATACAGACGAAGCGCTTCACATACATACTCGATATCATGGAAGATACCGTCAATGCGAAAATGCCGTACACCCGCTTCATACAGCTCCCGTATTTCTTCAAAGGAGACAAGTGTAAATCCGGTAAACACATGGGTTCCAAGCGCATCCTCAACAATCGGCATATGATCATCCCGTGTTTCCTCCATCAGATACAGCTGATGATTGTCCGTTACCGCTTCCTCTTTCCCCAGAAACTCCATATAGGCACTCAGCAGCTTCCGCTTGGAATGCATCATATTCAATCTGCCATGCAGAACGACTTCACATTCCCCCTGTACATCCCGTGCCACTGTGCACATTTCCTGCAGGGTGATTTCCTTGGATATGGTTGCCATGCGGATTCCCTCATCCAGATAATACTGCATATCCATGGCATTGGTAATCAGGGTGTCCGGGTTGTAAATAAGCCGGTCCTTCATATCAAGACGCGCTGCCTCATAAAGAACACCCTCGTCCCCGTAATAGATGCCTTCCACATCCAGCTCCTTCAAAAGCTTCAGAAAGTCACGCAGCCTCTCCAGCTCTTCCTCCACAAAAATGCGGTTGACCAGAACATACATGCTGATTTGACAACGGACACATTCCGCTTTGATATCCGGCAGCTCCTCTATTGGAAAACAGGCAGCTCCTCTCGCCGAGAAAAACGGTACCGCAATCAGTACACTCTGCGCACCTGCCGTCTTTAATTTTTCTATATCACCAAACGCAAATGGTGTTGCGATGAAATCAACCATAACGTCACCTTTCCTTTATGTGTCATGTGCACGAAGGCACCCGCTAACACTGCTTTTTATTATAATATATTCTGTACAGAAAAGGTAGGGAAAACATCTATTTCAAACAAAAAACCGCTTTTCATACCGTTGATGACCATGATGTATCCGCGGTGTACATGGAAGAAAAATGTCCAAGGACATTCCGAAAGACAAAAAGCAAAGATAGATAAATAAAGAAGGATTTTGTATAATAATATGGGTGATATATATTTCCGCTTTTGAAAACAAACATACAGTAATTGCGACGGGATATTGTGACTCTTATTTCCCAGGGTCAAAGTAACATCATAAGGCTCGTTTTGTATGTTTAAAAAAGTAAAGAATAGAAATCATGTATTATCCCAACCCGTACGCAAGCACATAAAAAAGCACACTACGCAAAAGATGGTTCTTAATCATCCATACAGAGTGTGCCTTTTATATGCAACAAATAAAAACTCACACAAATTCATGTATGAGGTATGGTTTAAATGGTGCCACATGTGTTACATATACGAACCATATATAGTATTTTTATATTTCTGACTCTTTTGTATCTACCTATATTCTTTTCTAACCCTTGGCTTATCGTCATGAATACTATACCATGATTCATGTCAATTTACCATACTTTTTTTCAAAATAGTCACTTTTTCTCATTATCATTCTCATGATATTCGATTTTAATGATTTCTTTTTTACTTAAATCAACATACATCGTTAATATAGTCTGTTCGATAAATCCTCGTTTTTCACTGTCTGACAGCTCATTCCAATTATAACCATTTACGATCTTTATTTTTCCGAACCTTGCTTTCTCTTTATTTAATTTTAAATTGATGGATTTTACGATAGTATCGTATGCTTCATCCGAGAGGAAATCTTCTGCATATTGTCTGGAGACCGTTTTAAGCTTACGCTGCAGTCTATTGATATCTCTTAGAATATCTTCTGCTTCTCTTGTATAATCTGCTTTATCTATATGCGTGATCATATCATGTATTGCCTGATGACAAATCACATCCTGGTTGATCCTCTGATTGCACTTTTTACAATAATAGTAATAATATTTTTTATTCCTCTTATATGTTGGAATACCGCCTAAGATATTTCCGCAGTTCTTACACGTTATTTTATTTCTATAATAAAATTTATTTTGTTCTTTACCGTATGCAACGCTTCTTTTTCCGACTACTTTTTTAGCTTCCATTGCATCCTCTTTACTAACGATTGCTTGCATCACATCGGGGAAGACATAGTCTTTATAGGTAAATTCACCATAATATCCATTTTCAAAAATAATTCTTTTTATTCGATCCGTGCGTAATTTGTAATCGTATATTTCCTTGATCTTTATTCGTATATCAGACAGTGGATAGCCGGCTTTGGCATACATGAATATGCTTTTTATGATAGGGGCCGTCTCTTCATTGATGGTTAGATATTTTTCTTTATCTTTAGAATAACCAAGAAGGACCCCACTTTTCGGATATTTTCCTTCCATTGCCATCTGCAACAGACCGTCATTTGTTCTCTCGACAATCGTTTCTCTTTCCCATTGGGCAAAGATAGCAAGGATGCCGACGACTAGTTTTCCATTCGCTGTAGTGATATCCAGATTATCCATGACTGCTACAAGGTTCACATCATTATTTGCAAACATATTCAGGAGTTCATATGTATCGATCACATTCCTGGTCAAACGATCTAGTTTGTAAATGATAATCTCATCCAGCTTTCGATCCCTGACATCCTGCAGCATTTGTTTGATGCTAGGACGCTCAAGTGTCGAAGCAGAATGTCCTTCATCTATATACAACACCGCCTCAGTATAATCATCATTAAATAAATGCATATAGTCCTGGCATTTATTTTTTTGATTATCTATGGAGTAGCCGAGCGTCTGTTCTCTGGTGGATACACGACAATATATGCCGATTCGCTTTTTCTTTTTTATCTCTTTATTTTCTATCCCTAATTTATCATAAATGTCGGCTCTCCAGAAATTGCCGGTCCTCTGTCTGACAACACTTGTGAAAGTCATATGTTCCATCTTTCGTAGATAAGCACCTTGAGCCTTGACCGTAATGCGATCTAGGATAGAAATGACTCTTATTTTCATACGGAACGATATGTCGAGAATGTCCTGCACAGCCGCAGGATCCGACGATAATTCATCCGCACGTAATACGATTAGATCATCTGGGCGGAAGCTGTGGATCATCGCGATAAGAATAGTAGGGTAGTTATTTCCCTTCTGTATGAAACATATATTATGTGGCTGATAATTATTTATTTGTAGATAAGATTGCAGCTTTGTTTTTTTTATCGTATTCTCCATGACAACGATGGCTTTTCTATTTTGGTTATCTGTAGCCATCATGTAATTTCTTTTTAATTCTGTCTTTCTAATAATCCCTGCATTTAGCATTTTGTTTATGTTCCTCCTTTTTTTGGATAAAAGAGACAGAAAAAGAGATACCCTCATTGTATCAATGATAGGTATCTCTTTCTGACGATAAGCGCTTAGATTAGATTAGAATATAAGCAACTATATTATATTCATATAAAGATACATTTTCAATATTTACTTTTAATAATTTTGTGTGAAATTATGTGAATGCTCAAAAATAAAAGCCCGATCTTACCCGAACTCTGCCAAAAATGATGTCCGCTCGCTGTTCTATCATTATAATTCTTTAATTTCAAGTGTTGTATCATCTGCACCTTTTGTACGCTATTACATATAATATTCAGAGTAATCGTTATAACTCTCACCTCCAATTTATAAAAAGAATAACAGTCACTGACCGTTATCCTTTTCTCTATATCCATAACACAGGGATGACTGTAATTTTATGATTCTGCCTGTTCCCTTTCCTATATACTCATTATGGTTCACAATCTGTATACCTCTCAGATAGACTGCACGTATCTTGCCAAAGACTTCATGTCCGGCAAAAGTTGCATAATCGATGCCTTCATGTGCATCACTGTCTTGCAGAGTTTGATGGCCTTCAGGGTCATAAATAACGATATCTGCATCGTAACCGGGCTGAAGTCTTCCTTTCTTTGTAATTCCGCATACATCAGCTGGTCCAGAAGAGAACATCTGTACAAACTCTTGTTTGCTGATGCGCTGTTTACAGACCCCTTCACTCCACAACATCTGTAGACGATGTTGCACACCTGGCGCACCATTAGGTACTTTAGAGAAATCATGATACGCTTCGATCTTCTTTTTATATCCGCCGCTAACTGCACAATGATCAGAACTTACAGCCTCAATCATATGTTCATGAATTCCATGCCACAATGCATCTTGATCTTGTTCTTTACGCAGTGGAGGTGAGCATATATAACGTGCACCCAGAAGTCCCTCTTTTGCAAGATCATCTTCATTCAATATCAAATAATGGGTACATGTTTCACAAAATACAGGCTGCCCCTCGCGTTTTGCATTCATGATTTTTAAAAGAGCCTCTTTTGTGGAAATATGCACAAAAAAGATTGGAATATCACACCATTTTGCATAAGCAATCATTCGCTCTACCATTTCTGCCTCACTCTGTACATCTCGAGCATCAGCATGATATTTTGGCGCAATACAACCTTCTTTAAGTAGATCTTCTGTTCTGCAGGCAATCATATCCGCATTCTCCGCATGTACCATCAGCAACAGTCCACTGTTTCGAATCTTCTGCATAACACGCAGTATAGATGCATCATCTGCATAGTATGGTGTCCCTTTATAGGCCGTAAATACCTTTAACGCAGAAACGCCATATCCAGGCAGTTCCTGAATTTCTTCGATGACTTCCTCGCGTATATCCATCAACATGCTGTGAAAAGCAACATCAATATAAGGATAACGCGCTGCCTTTTCCTGCTGTGACATCAGCGCCTCTTTCAGCGACTGTCCTTTTTCCTGATCGACGAAATCAACAACTGTTGTCGTACCACCAAGGGCAGCTGCTTCTGATGTCTCAAAAGAACAGCTGTTAAAGGAACCAAAATGTGTATGTTCATCGATGCCTCCAGCAAACACATAACAGCCGGATACATCAACAACATAATCTGCCATATCCACAAGATTCTCTCCAAGAGCTAAGATTTTTTCGTCTTCAAATACAATATCGCCAGTAAATTCACCATTTTCCAGCAGTATGATACCCTGATGAATACATGTTTTCATATCACATGCCCATCTGTGAAAGATCAAATCGCTTCATGGCAGTTCTAGCACTGTTCATGGTCGTTTCCAGTAATGTATCCATATCATCCACAATATCTCTTGTCAGAGAGAGTTCCAGCAGAAATGGAAAACTGATACCAGAGACGATTTCTACATCTTGATGTTGCATACTATATAACAGTGCGGTCTTATAAGGCGTACCACCATCTAAATCACACGCAATCAGCACATTATCACATTCACTCATCTTGTCAGCTGTCTCTTTGAGTTCTTCCAGCAGTCCATCCATATCTTTATCTTCTGTAAAATCGATCCATGCCACATGTTCTTGTTCACCGCCAATCAGTTCCAGCGTACTGTACAACCCACTAGCAAAGTGACCATGTCCCATGATAATAATTTCCATATTCATATTGTTACCTGACACATGCAATATGTCTTATCCTTTCTTATGGAAGATAAAAAGGGAATACATCTTTTTATCTGTTATTACGCAGTCTGCGTGCTTCTTTTACGCCGTCCATGAAGATGCGTGCTTTTTCAGGATCAATCGGATTTTTCATATTTCCATTCTTGACCCATGTCCCTACGCTCACACCATCATAACAGGTCAGTATTTCTCTGATGTTATCACCATTGGATCCAGCACTGAGAAACAGCGGTACATCATCACCAAGACGTTTGCGCACATCATGATAGATCTGCATGCTCTCCTCTGTCGTGCGCCCACCGATGAACAGTCCATCCGCAAAGGCATTCTGTACACTGTCCCATGCAGCATCGACAATCTTCTTTCCACCAATCTGTTCATAATGTATTTCCTGTACATCTGCATATACAGGAATACGAGATCCAAGACGTTTGCGCATCATGCATACATCCACACACTGTGCATGCATCAATCCTGCATATCCTACTTCCATACCAGTATAAGTATGTTCTATCCGTATGAAATCTGCCTGTACCGCATCTGCAACAGCAAGTGATGCTACACCATCCCAATCAATCAGAATTCCCTGAATCATGTTGGGAAAGCGGCGTTTTAGTTCATAAGAAAGCACACTCATATAGGCAATCGTTTCGGGGGATGCTATCTGCTTTACAGGTGCATCATTACGATTCTGTATGATATAGCCGTCAAAACCGGTGTTCTGTATCATTTCCACTTCCTTGATACTAATATCCATAACTTCCTGAAAAGACATACCAGTATTGCGATAACTTCCAGGGCATGGTTCCGGCTGAATCATACAAAGGGCTAATGGAAAATCTGTTTTTTTTATACTCATTGACGTTCCTCCAGTTCTTTTGCATACGCCCTGGCTTCCACATACAGTCCAGAAGGAGGCAATATGCCTTTTTCAGTTATATAGCCACGAATCATTTCAGCTTCAATTTCCAAAAGTTTGAATCCGCTGAAATCTACATTTGAGCGGACATCCTCATCCCAATGAGATGCAAGTCGTTCACCATAGTCAAATGGCATGGCAGAGCAGCGTACATAACCTTCCAGCGGACGCATATCAAGCTTGATCAGCGGAGTCAACACATAGAGTGGTTTATGTATGGTGACGCAAAGCATCGCAACGATATCAGAACCGATCGTGTTGAATACCGTACCATCCGGATAGATCGTTTCTGCTCCTATGAAGACAGCCTGACATTTTTTCATGGCAGACAGCATTGTTGTATCTGGAATGAAGTGGACATGGTGACCACTTGCAAGTGCATTTTTCACAAACGGACGTCCGCCATCAAGTGCCCTGCTTTCACAGATATAAATGTGACGCCCAGAAGGCAGTGCGGATACAAAAGCATCTACAGTACTTGAATAATCGAATATCATAATAGATTCCATATTTTCACAAAGATGTACACCATAAGATACTAATGTTTCTGTATCCTTTTTTGCCTGTTTATCATACGCTGTAATCTGTTCTTTGACAATCTGTCGTATTTCTTCTACATCATGACCATGAAGATGTTCATATCCTCGTGTAAATATCATAATGGCATTGTAAATGGCACGACTGTTCTGCCCTCTGGTATCCTTAAAGAACTGTGCACACTTCCCTAAAAGAGTCAGCATTTCCTCACTGTCCAGATCCTGATCCGCAATATCCAGAAGGATCTTCTGAATCAGGCGGGTATGGGCATTAGCGCCGAGCACACGACTGTATACGATATCATCAAATTTTGATACCGCAGCAGAAGGCAGCAGTTCCCTCATTTCTTCTTTGCTATACATATATATCCTCCTTGCTTACACGTCCTATAAGTGAAGAAGACGCTGTGCGTTTTTGTTATATAACGCTTCTGAAAGCGATGATTCCATTTTCAGAAGATCAAATGTGTGAATGGAACAATCGCTGAATTTATGTGGATAATGGGTGCCGAACAAAAACTTGTCCTGTGGTATGTTGGCAAATGCTTTGCGCAGAATAGGAAATTCATACATGCAGGATGTCTCAACAAACAGATTTTTGCGATTCTTTACCAGTTCCACACATCCATATCCAAAGTCCGTGGTCCCCATATGCAGAAGAACCATAACAAGATCTGGATGACGATCCGCATAGAATGCCCACTGTGCCGGCATGGTGCGACAACCCCATCCCGTAAACACGTTGACAATGATACCTTTTTCTTCACAGACTGTCATAATTTCTTCCATATGAGGTGCAATTTCCGGAAAGTAACAGTGTTCATTAGAGTCTAGCTCTATCGCGGAAAACACACCCATATCAATCACCCGATGCAGTTCTTTCATCACATCACGTTCCTTCGGATTCAAAACTGCACAGCCGATCAGTTTATCAGGATGCTGTTTTATTGCTTCAGCAACCACATTATTCTGATGAACGATATCATACCCTTCAAGGGCAGATATCATTCTCATATCAATTTTATTTTCATCCATATCATGGAGACAGCTTTCGACATCATAAGTATCGCTGTCACGGTTCCATTTCAGATGTGCGTGATAATCGATTATCATATCGAATACCTTATGAAGCCAGGATACCGCATGCATAACCGATGACACCAACTGCCATGGTCAACAGCATCAGCAGAATTGGATTGGCTTTCTTTTTCTTCATCAGCCATAGCATCAGCAATGTATATAATACAGGCAGAAGACCTGGAACCATTCTATCCAGTGTCGTCTGAATACTTACCTCTGTCTCACCAGCCATATAAGACCATGGAATTGACATAGAAACAAAGTTACTTACGAAGCCACCAATGACAACATAAGCAGCAATACCTGCATAACGTGTCATCTTGGAAATCATACCACTGCTCTGCATGGCACCTACAAATGCGACTCCTTTTTCATAGCCTTTGAAAATACCGATGTAACGTATTACCTGACCTACGATTGCCATAACAGCAACAAAGATAACAGGCCCTAGAACACTTGTATAATTGCTGGCGATAACCATGGAGATAGCCAAACCTGCCATGATCGGACGCAGTGTTCCATGATACAGGGAATCACCAATGCCAGCGAGAGGTCCCATAAGTGCTGATTTAATGGCACCGATACTGACAGGATCAAAGTCATGTTCATTGGCATTGCGTTCTTCCATTGCGGCTGTTAAACCAATGACGAAGTGAGAAAGACGCGCTTCTGTAAGGAACAGTTCTGTATGTCTACGATACGCGTCTTTTTTCTCTTCTGGATCGCTGTATACTTTTTCCAGCACCGGAATCATGGAGAAGACGAATCCAGGAGCTTCCTGTTTTTCATAGTTGAAGCCGGTAACAAATCCTTCAGAATAGAAGAACAGTTTCCATAAATCTTTTTTTGTAAGTTTTGTATTAATTTCAGCCATGTCCATATACCCCTTTCCTTATGCTTCCTGCTTATTGTCATTGTAGTACGCCATAGCGACACAGACAACTGCAACCAGTGTGATTCCGATGTTTCCAATTTTCAAAAAACTTGAGAAAAAGAATCCTATGATGAAATAATACCAAATTCCTTTTACATTGATGGATTGTAACAATAATGCCAGTCCAACAGCACCGATCATACCACCACCAACAGCAAGACCATCAATAATCACCTTTGGTACAGCATCAATGATTGCCTGTACAGCATCAGCCCCAAAGTAGATTGCCATGAAAGTCGGAATGACAAACAAAATTAGATTGAAGATATTCGGCCACACCTGTGTATTCATGATGATACCAATTTTACTTCCACGCTCAACAGCAGCTTCCATGCGATGCTGTGTCCATACACACAATGCCATGTTACGGAAATACATACCCATCTGACCAAGTATCGCTAATGGTAATGCCGTCGCAAGTGCAAGCTGCTGATTACCGGATATACATGCGAATGCGGCAGCAATACCAGTTGAGAAGGTCTCTTCTGGAGGCAGCGCCGTACCAACAAATACCTGCCCCAGAAACATCAGCTCAATTGTACAGCCGACCTGCAGCCCGATATTGATATCTCCCATGATTGCCCCGACAATCGGTCCTACCACGATAGGACGGTATGTGAAAAACTGTGTGACATATTTATCAAAGAATGTTATCCACATGAAGATACTGACCATAATTGCTTTCAATAATAGATTTTCCATTTTTTTATCCCTTTCTTCACTGTTATGTTCTGTGTATGTTGTTAATACTTTTTCAGCAGTTCCATTGCATCAATGCTCTTGTCATTTGGTACGGCACGAATATCCAGATGGATACCTTTGGCTGCCAGTGCTTTCAGACATTCCACATCCTGTGCTTCCACAAAGATGAAACTCAACAGCTTCTTTCTTCCTGTTTCTGAACGTGCATTGCTGATATTTCCCACATTGATGGTATCAATATGAAATCCCAAATTGCATAGTGCCAACGCTGTTGCAGGGTTACGCAGCATCAGCAGAACTTTTTTATCATCCAGTTCACTCGATGCCAGCAGCTGTGCTGCTTCATTTATCGTTTTGATTAGCAGATTGATATTGGCAGGTGCCACAAGTTTCAGAAGCATCTGCTGTGTTGCATCACCTGCTGCCATATCATCGGCAATCAGAATCGTGTCTGCCTGTGCATCCGCAATCCATCGTGTTACGATCTGTCCATGAATCAGACGATCATCAATTCTCATAGTTGTAACTGACATAACATACTTCCTCCTGTTTCGTTATCGCTCCCATAGAAACTGCGCATTACGCCAGAAGACATCTTCAAGCTCATCCTCATCAAGTCCCAGATGATACAGCTTCTGTATTTCGATATTTGTTGGTTTATATGGCCAGTCCGTACCGAACAGTATCCGCTTTGAACCTAATACATCTACGGCTTCCTGCAGGATATCTGCTTCCATATTGGCGCTTGTTTCCACCCAGAAATTATCCAGGTTCTTGATTGCTTCAATACATGCGTGTCCAAATTCACGGCCACAAATATGAGTGAACACAAATTTCATATGCGGGCGTTTCTTCGCATGTTCAATCCATACAAACGGCGTACACAGCGGGCTTGCCCCTCCATGTATTTGTACATGAACACCATATTCACCAATGGCATCCAGCACACCACCAAGGCTTGGGCAGTTTTCGGCTGCATAACCATGTTTCCATGGCATGAATTTGACACCATTCATATGGCATTCACCTAATGTCCGATGTACTTCATCTATTGCATCAGGTGCTTTGGGATCAATATCTGCATATCCTTCAATCACTTCGGGAAATTCACACATGGCCTCATAGACCAAATCATTCTGTGCGCGCATTCCATTGCCAGATAAGGAACAGATACCGACCTTGCTGATTCCGAATGCCTTCAAATCCTCTACGAGCTGTGCAGCACTGTTGGCATCCCCTGATCTTGTCTTTCCCAAATGGGAGTGAAAATCATATCGTTTCACGAACGATTACCTCCATCTTTCACATTGACGATATGTACGTAATATTTGTAAGTTTCCGCTATATACGAGTTTTGTGAGAACTCAACCGGATGTCCTTCACTGTCGTAGGTGACGCGCTCTTTGTATACCAGCGGCTGTGTTTCTTCCAAAAACAAATCCCTGCGCAGTTCAAAACTGGCCATCTTCACTTCCAATGTCTCATCAGCACTTCCCAGAGATATGCCATTCTCTTCCAAATATTCATACAAAGACGTCGTTGTATCAAAATCATCCTCGCATATCTCAATACCAATTCTTGAACTGATATGGGATTCATGCAGAGCGATAATCTTACCATTCAACAGACGCAGACGTTTAAGATAGGTGATACTCTCACCTGGCACAATCTGCAGCCTGTCCGCTACTTTAACACTTGCTTCCATTTTACGACACGCAAGAATAATAGAACCCGGTTTGTCACCTTTCACCTTTGCATCTCCACTGAAACTCGTGAAAGAAGACAAGGGTTTCTCCTTCTTGATACGTTCTACAAAGGTACCTTTACCGCGTATTTTACGCAGATACCCATCATGTTCCAGGTCTGATATGGCTCTTCTTACCGTAATCCGGCTGACATCGAAGAGTTCCTGCATATCTTTTTCGGATGGAATCGCCTCCCTTTCTTTGAATGTTCCATCGTCAATACACTCTTTGATGAAGCGATAGAGCTGCTGATGGATCGGCGCTTTTGAATCTCTGTCCAGACTGAACTTTTTTCCCATGGTTAACACCCCACTTGTTATAACCTGAGTATACCACGTTATAACCATAGCTATCAACAGATGATATAAAATATTTTAAAATTTATTTATATACAGTCTGAAATGAGCATATGAACCCCAAAAATACAAAATAAATAGAAAATTCCGTCAATACGTTATAACGTGTTCGCAAATGAGGTAAATATTGGTACTAAGAAAAGTGATACATGTTATGATTTCATATATCACTTCTATAACCTCTATAATGTTTTCCTGCTTCAAAGGCTTTCTTCATAGCTACGCATGTATCGATATTCCCCATCTCATATGTCCCCCAGGCCATAAATAACACCTGCAGCGCATACCATCATGACAGTCAAATAATCCACGGAAACTTTCCAGCACATGCTGCATCTGTGTACAAACCTCATCTGGTGCCGTCATGATGATATAATCTTCATTGCCTAATGACATATAGCGAGGACAGGTGCAATCAATCAGTGTTTTCAGTGTGCACTCATATTATAAAAGTACACCAATGTTCCAAAGACGATGATATCCGCCTTCTCCATATCATCCTTCTGCACACAATATCCACCAGGATGAGCGACTATAAAGAAAAAGTGTATCTATGAAATGCAAGAAATGCGGGTGCGAAGAAGAAGTTCCACAATGGGTTCTGGCTGAATTAAATGATTTTAGTGATGATAAAACATATTAAATGATATGCCTGAATGTTATGATACAATGTTTGAAAAAGATAAAATGAGCTGATTTCCCATCAGCTGTTTTGTCATATTCAGTTCAAGACTTTTTGCACTTTGTTTGATAATGAAAAGAGCCGCGTCCTTGATCTGATCCCTGTCAAGTAGACACATAAAATAAAATTTTTATCCCAATTAATGGGAATATAGCAAAAGATGTGTTCATAGTATTTTTCCTCCTGTAAGTATGTTTCGTATCTACAGGGAGTATCCCAAAGATTGTGTAAACCTCTAAACTGATGTAAGATAAAATTACTCGGTTTGGAGGTTTTTAAAATGGTAAGAAAAAAGGATACGCCACGAAAAGCAATAATGCGAGAGTTCATGCAGAATTACCTGAAAGAAAATGATGTAAAGGTCAAGGATGGAAATGATGTCAATGCTATTATGCGTGATATGATGTCAGTTATCCTTGAAGGCGTTTTAGATGAGGAGCTTGATCAGGAACTCGGCTATAGCAAGTATGACTATCGTAACAAAGAAACTGACAATAGCCGTAATGGCCATTCGCAGAAAACGATGCATACCAGCTATGGGGATATGCAGATAGAAGTTCCCCGGGATCGTAATGGTGAGTTCCAACCGCAAATCGTAAAGAAATATCAAAATACGATCACCCAGGACATGGAGGAAAAAATCATTTCCATGTATGCGAAAGGTATGACAACATCAGATATCGAAAGCCACATGAAAGAGCTTTATGATATCGATATTTCAGACAGCACCATAAGCCGTATCACGGATAAGATCATGCCTATCGTAAAAGAATGGCAAGACAGACCATTAGAGAGCGTATACGCAGCGGTATTTATGGATGCTATCCATTATCATGTCCGCAGCGAAGGGCGTATCGTAAAAAAAGCCGTATATATAGCTCTTGGTATTGATATGGATGGACATAGAGATATTTTAGGGATGTATATAGGCGAGAACGAAAGTGCGAAGTTTTGGCTCTCTGTGCTTAATGGTCTTAAGAACAGAGGTGTTGAAGATATACTGATCGTTTGTGTAGATGGGCTCAGCGGATTTCCACAGGCCATTGAAGCTGTATATCCACAGGCAGAGATCCAGCACTGCATCATCCATCAAATACGAAACACCACAAAATTCGTATCCTACAAAGATATCAAAGAGCTGATGGGCGATTTGAAACGAGTATATACTGCTGTTACAGAAGAAGTAGCTTTGAATGAGCTTGAAGTTTTCAACGATAAATGGGGCAAAAAATACCCTAAGATTTACCGTTCCTGGAGTGATCATTGGGCGACCTTATCCACATATTTCAAATATCCGGATGCGGTCAGAAAACTCATTTATACAACTAATGCAATCGAGGGATTCAACCATCAGCTACGCAAAGTCACCAAAAGCAGGACTGTATTCCCTTCCGATAACAGCCTTCTAAAAATGCTCTATTTAGCCACTATGGACATCACTAAAAAATGGACGGGCAGACGCCAAGACTGGGGTGAGATCCGCTCGCAACTTGAGATCTATTTCGAAGAGAGATTGGCGGACAAGGAGATCTAAAGTTATATTTTTTATTGACATGTATAAATACTGCTGTATAATGCAGACAAAGGGCGAAGCCTATTAAATCAGCTCCGCCCATATCGTTAATTCTTATGGTCTTATATCAGTTTCTTGAGTTTACACAAACTTTGAAACGCTCTCTATCTACATTCTTACCCACTTTTTGATATTTACACATCTTTTGCTATATTCCCATTTATTTTTTTACCATTTGCACAATAGCAGCTCTCTTCATGTTTTTATTTACTTCTACTCAGTTGAATCTCTTTCGAACCCTATATTTATGGTTTGAATAAACTTTTGTAGAAGATAATTCCACTTTTTTCCGCCTTTTGGAAGTGAAATTTAGCTTTTCACTTCATCATTTTTTTCAAATAGTATCTTTTTTCTGCTTTTTATAACAAGATATGATAAGTAAAGTAAATTCGTTTAACACAAAAGCCTCATTTTATTTATCCTGTTTTGTGAAATATCAAGATACTTTTTTCTTTTTCAATTTCTATAAATGACCGATTATACCTTACTGTAGCTGCCCCGGTCGTACCGGAACAACTCAAAGGGTCAAGGATCACATCTCTTTCTTCAGAAGAGTTGAGCACTAGATCCTCTATGATAGCTTGTGGTTTCACTGTTGGATGACCATATAACATCTTGTTTATTTATTTGTAGGCGTGATCCAGTATGTGTGACCTCTTTGATATGTAGTATGTAATTGTGTGCATTTCCGAAAATACAAGCAATATTCTTTATCGTTTAGATAGTACTTTCCACATGCCGGTATAGGATTAGTTTTAATCCATACCAGGATATCATAATTACAGACGTGTTCTTCCACAAAAAAAATCAAGATAGGGGATGATCAGTTGACGGTTACACCATGTATAGATTTTGACTATTTTCAGCACACTAAGAAAGTAGTCCAATATCGAAAGCTCTATGCCAGAAGTAAGATCATCCGCAGATAACTCCCTTATCACTGAACGATAACTTTCCGATATCATTCTTCATACAAGATGTATTTTTTGTATCGATGTCATAATGGGGAGAGCGAATATCATCACGTAACATCGTTTCCTTCACTTTTTTTGCTTTCGTTGTATCTACATTCTACACACTATTTATAAAAATGCAAACCACTTTTTTGCATTTTTATATGGACAGTAAAAAAATATCTTTAACTCATTCGAAAAGGTTGAACAACCGATTAGTTGGAATAACGCTTTTAGAGTTTTACAAAGCGTTGTATCTTATCCAGAGGATTGCCGATTCTAATCAATGGAATTACTAAGAAAACTCAGTTGCCTTGATGATGTATGAGAATGCGATGAATCAAAAGATTATCATGAATAACAAGAAAATTATTGTCATAAAATGTTGGAAACATGTAAATGATTCGGTGTTTCTGATAACTGATCTGTTCAGCAATGAGAAGAGCATATATACTGGAGCAGGTGATGATCTGTCTGATTTTATGATAGAGAGCAATTTTCGATTTCTGGATGAGATATGCTGTTTGAAAGTATAAATAAGAGCGTAAATGCTTGTTACTCTGATGTCACAGATAAAGTAAGCTGTGAATATAGATTTTTGGTCTGGTTGGGGAGTGTAAAATAAGTATGCAGACTAGTGTTATGACCTTGTGATATTTAATTAAATTTTCTGGTAATCACAGCTGCCCTGATGTATGATAAAAAGAAACGGCAGTGATCCCTATGGCAAGACCAAAAAAAATATAATATCCATCTTACAGAAAAAGAATTGAAAACGTTGAAATCTTCTATCCGTAAGAAAGGAACATCAAAAACGATCCGCAGCAGATGCCAGATCATTCTCAATCTGGACGAATCCCACGGAAAAGATTTAACCCATGAACAAAGTGCAAGATCGAATGGTGTCTGCATGGCAACGGTTACCAATACTGTGACGAAATATATGAATGGCGGCATTGACGCCGTTACTGAAATTAAGAGGAACATAAATTCAGATAATGCAAGGCGCAAGGATGACGGACGTACAGAAGCTCGGCTGATCGAACTTGCCTGCGGAGCCGTTCCGGAGGGGCATTCCCGTTGGACAATCTGTCTGCTTGAAAAAGAATCCAAAGTGATCTTGGAAACTCCCGTGGGCAGGGAGGCAATCCGCAAGGCCCTAAAAAAACAAACTTCAACCTCACAAAAACGACTACTGGTGCATCCCAGCAAAAAAAGATCCGGAATTCATAGCTGTATGGAAGATATTCTTGACGTTTACGAACTTCCCTATGATAAGAAACATCCGGTGGTATGCATGGATGAAAAACCATACCAGCTTCTTGGTGAGGCAAGGGAACTACTGCCGATGATTCCGAGAAGTGACCGAAAAACAGATTCCGAATATGTCCGTAACGGCACTGTCAGCATATTTGCTTTTATAGAACCGCCTGGAAGGATGCATCATGTAAGTGTAAGAGAACACCGCACAGCGCTTGACTGGGCAGAAGAAATCAGATACATTACAGACGACATGTATCCGGATGCTGAAAAAATCGTCCTTGTGATGGATAACCACAAAACTTTCTCATTGTATAAGCGCTATCCACCGTAAGAAGCAAGACGCATCCTGATAAGGCTGGAGATCCATTATACCCCAAAGTATGGGAGTTGCTGGATATTGCTGAAATAGAGCTTCATGTAATGACTAGAAATGCCTCAGCCGCCGCATCGCTGAAATAGGACTGTTACGCAGCGAACTGTCTGCATGGGAAACAGAACGGAATACACTGGCAGCAAAGGTCAACTGGCATTTTAGAACCAGTGAAGCCAGAATAAAACTCAGTTCACTGTATCCCACATTTACTACTGCCTCTTAACGAGGTGGTATTATTATTAAAAATCATTGAGTCATTACACTAGTTGCTTCAATACAAAGATCGACAACTACGCAGATTTATCAATTATCCACAACTCCTTGATTTGTTATTAAACATATCACCTGAACTCAAAGCAGCGTATAGATTTAAAAATCTATGCTTATGTTTTAATATGGTAAGTGATTATGAAAATGCAGACCATGACTTTTCTGATTTTATGAAGGAAGTGAAAAATTATAAGTCCCTGTAATGATTGAGATGATCAATATGTTGAATAATTGGCATGTTGAAATCATAAATTCGTTTATTGTAGTTGATGGCAAGCATTTATAGAATGGTATCATAAAATCTCGAAATTCTATTGTTAAGCTCATTAAGATAACAGGTAATGGCTACGTTAACTTCGCCAGATTTAGAAATCGCTTTATATACTGTATGAATAAAAATGCTAAACCTAATATGGCAGGTTATGATGTATCATTAAGAATGAAGAGACATAAACGCAGTAAAAATAAAAAATAATAATAATGTTGTTTGACCAATATAAAAAGCAGCAGAATGTTCATTTTCTAACATTTCTACTGCCTTTTTAAAACCCTATGTTAATTTAGAGCCCCATTATATGATAGTCCAAAAGTTATACGATTTCTTAGTCATTGATTGCCTGCATGACAGCGTCGCTGTTTATAATGTTTAAATTAGAACTGTTTCCAACCAAATGGCTTTCGTTATAGAGTTTGTTGATTTACGGAGAGTGCCATGGACAGAATTGAGAATCGCCTCAAACTCCTCTAATACGGTTTGTGGGCAGCCGGCACCATTCAGTTTGACATTGATATAGGATTCCGCCTTTGTCATTTCCTTTATGTTGATTCATAACCAATCATATGATGTAAGGGTTCATAGATACTCGGACGCAGAGAGAGGTAGACCGGAAAGAAGGGCAACAGCCTAGTCTCTGGAATCCATTTCAATGTTGAGCAGCATCTCCAGATTATTGAGAACGGCATCCCGATAAAATTCACTTCATCTATAGTGATGACAGGAGTTTGCTGCTTTTCCAGGATAAATCGGTTGATCTAGTCCTAAATGATCTTGATGTTGTCTGTTATACGGAATGCCAGATGAACACCAATCTCAGCGGAAAAGTTGCAGTAAAAACATTCACAGTCAGAGTGGAATGACTGGAATAAACCACTTTATAAAGAGAAGTGGTTGACGATTATGGTGAAAGTCCCCCACAGTGTACTCACATCATATAGATTTTTGGATGATTTTGATCCTTTTTCTTTTGACTCATATTTTGATAATTATTTGTTTTCTAGATTTTTTACAATCACGGGGTAATCCTTGAATACTTCCTGCATCTCTTTTACTGCTTTAGAATGTGCATCTTTATCCATGCTGGATAATAATATCAACTTATCTTCCCATGACTTATAATTCAATGGTTCCTTTTCTAAAGAAGAATTCAGATATTTTAGCTTGAGCTCATCACTTGACGTAACACTTGCCTGATGCCTATCATATTCTGAAGCATTATAAGCATCGATATGACCACTGAAGTAGTTGTTGATCATGATATATGGCAATGTTGAGTTAGCATTACCGCAGCCTTTCCATCCAAAGACATCATATCCTAACTGATAATTGTGCTTTGCATCTAGATAGATATATGCACAGTGCCCTGGCTGCCCAATAGGGAATGTTGGAATACCATATGATTGAGCAAGAACGCTGCTTAGTTTAGACATAGCTCCACACACACCACCGTATTTGATAACCTCTTTTATCGTTGGATTAGAACCATAAAAATTAGGACCTTGAACGCTGGCACCTGTATCCGGATTGGTAGCGACATATTTGATCAGAGAATAGCCTTTTGTAATATCATTTCTGTTGATCATGTCTTGCTTATTCTCTTTCATATAATTTCTCAACCAAATCATATCCTCATCGGAGATTTTCGCATTGACCACGTTTCTCATCTCACGGATTGTCAATCCGGCAAAGTCTTCGAATAGAATTCCTTCTGCTTCAGCCCTCGCAAGATTTTCATATCTCTTCATTGGATCTATTTGGGATTTTACGTTATACCATGCGTACACACCTTTATTGAATTCCAAAGATGTAGCAATTGCAATTTTCAGATTTGTTCCTTGGTGTGATGATTCGTGCTTCTTCCAGATTTGATACCAAATTTCCAGTGATTCCATCTCATTTTTCACGTTAAACGTAGTATCTTTGAATTGATAAGATGACATTCCTGTCTGTTTAGAGGATGCTGCATTTCCGCCATCTAGGTATAGTCTCATAGCTTCCGGATTCTTATACAGCCAATCTAGGAACTTCTTGTGATCTGCATCTTTTTTTGCAAATACATCAAGCTCCGTATTCGTTAGACGTTTTTCAACGTTAGCTTTCAATATAGCGGTCATGGAATCTGTAGTAGCAAAGACGATATCCAATCCATCTGAAGTAATACGGACTTCCATCTTTTTGTTGCTCAAATTCAAATCTACCAACTTTTTCTCATCATCATATGTCTTGACTCTAAAATGTTCTGCGCCGGTTAATCGAATCTTATATCCAATCTTAAATGGGGTCTCATCTGTCTTCACATCCAGTTTTTTATTTCCAATAAAATCTTTCGAGTATACGACATTGCCTTTTAGATCAAGAATTTCCACTTTCTCGTATGAACCGCTAAAATACACGTGTGGCGCTGTATTCTTAGTTGTCAATTTTATATCCATAGAATTATAATCGACTTTCAATGACGCATATTCTCCATTCCCCAAGCCTGAAAAACGCATTGTTCTGTTTTTAGCATCCACTCGTTCCAGTTTGCTATTACGTACGATATATGTGAAAGGATTGGTATTGTTTTGTTTCAACTCGTCATTGTGATTCGTCGTGAAACGTGAAGGTTCCTGCTTTTCAATAATGAGACGATAGCCTTCTTTTAAATCGAATGTTTCAGTTTCTGCTTTCTGTGAAACATTTCCAATATAACTTTTTGCGTATGTGGTCTTTCCTTTTGTATCCTGAACTGTAATCTTTGCATACTCGTTCTTGATATAGGAATGTGGCATTCTATTTTTTGTAACTAGACGCGCAGAATTGCTTCCATCATTATAGAAGAATAATTGAGCAAACGTCGTATCGCTTAACCCCTGCAAAGTAAATTGCTGAAGCAGGTTACTTGCTTCTGACAATAGAGATGACATATATTTATTGTTTGTTTCCTTAGATTCATTCACTTTCTTTACCAGAGCGTCGATTTTTTCCTGTGTTACGTTTTCTGCCAACTTCGTACATGTGGTATCTGTGAACAAGTCGATAACTTCGGATTCTAGATCTGAACCGTTCTGTGATTTCATCACTTCTAGTCCATTAGCTCCCAGTTTAATAGAAGTCTTGTTCTTGGCAAGGCTCAAAGAGACTGGTTTATTACCTTCATCATATACTTTTATTCTTACATTCTGTTCTGCACCCGTTAAACGAATTTTATATCCTGTCTTGAAAGCCACTTTTTTCGTTTCTGGAATCAATGTCTTGCTACCTTCGAAATCTTTCGTATAGACTACTTCATTTACTTCATTGAGAACTTCCAGCTTTTCATAAGAACCCTTAAAATATGAGTGTGGTATCACTTTCTTTGCATTCAAAGCCAGGGTCATGGAATTGTAATCAACTTTCAGTGTGGCATATTCTCTATCACCTAATCCGGTAAAGTGGAATATACGGTTCTTATTGTCGATTCTTTCCAGTTTACCATTTCTAACGACATATGTATATGGATTGCTGTTGTTCTGTTTCAATTCATCGTTATGATTCGTTGAAAAACGAGATGGTTCCTGCATAACAATCGTCAAGGTGTATCCTTCCTTCAATTCAATGCTTTGTGTTGCAGCTTTTTCAGAAACATTTCCTACATATTTCTTTTCGAATACAGATTTTCCTGTCGTATCCTTTACCGTGATCGTTGCATAGTCTTTTGCGATATAACTGTGAGGCTGTCCTGCTCCCGTAACCAGACGAGCTGAATAGCTACCATCGCAATTAAAATATAGCTGAGAGAAAGTGCCATACAATCCATTCAGATTGAACTGCTGTAACAGATTACTTGCTTTAGATACTGTAGACAACATCTGCTCTTTATCAGCTTCATTGGATGCTTCAACTTTTTTCTTTACTGTATTGATTTTTTCCTGTGTCATATCTGGGACCAATCTTGTAAGAGAGCCATCTGTAAAAAGACTGATGACTTCGGATTCCAAATCAGATCCATTTTGTGACTTCATCAGTTCAAGTCCGCTAGCTCCTATTTTCAGAGTTGCTTTGTTCTTGGACAGCTGTAAAGACTGAGGGGTATTGTCATCTTGGTAGGCTTTTACTCTGAAATCCTGCTCAGAACCGCTGAGGCGAATCTTATAGCCGACTGCAAAAGGAATGTCTTCTATCCCTGCTTCAAGCCTCTGTTTACCATTAAAATCTTTGGTGTATACAACTACATTTGTTGTATCAAGAACTTCGATTTTTTCATAAGAACCTGAAAAATATGAATGTGGCGTAACATTTCTTGTTGTCAAGCGCATCTTCATGGAATTGTAATCGACTCTTAAAGAGGCATATTCATTGTTTCCTAACCCTAACAAGTGTAATACGCTGTTCTTGTCATCAATACGCTCTAATTTTCCATTTCTAACAACATATTTATATGGATTGGTATCATTCTGCTTCAATTCATCGTTGTGGTTTGTTGAAAAACGCCATGGCTCTTTTATTGTTATCGTTAGATAATACCCTTCTTTTAGATCAAGAGTTTCTGTTGTCGCTTGTTGTGATACATTACCAACATAATCTTTTGTATAGACATTCTCCTTATTTGCATCATCAATCTTGATTGATGCATAACTATCCTTGATATAAGAATGAGGCACACCTCCTTTTGTCACCAATCGAGCAGAATAGCTACCATCACTATAGAAATACAGCTGAGTGAAAGTGCCATACAATCCATTCAGATTGAATTGTTGAAGCATAGCATTGGCTTTTGTTATCAAAGCTGTCAATCTTTCTTTTTCAGCCTGATTGACGGTCTCAACCTTTGCTCGCGCTTGATCGATGTTTTCCTGTGTGATTCCATCAGCTAATCTAGTACATGTCTGGTCTTTGAATAAGCTAAGCACTTCTTTTCTTGCAACAGAAGTACTCTGTTCCTCTTTTACATCCGTCGTAGAAGTTGTGGCATGGATAGGTTGATATGGGATGTTTCCCATAATAAGCGAACTTAAACATACCAGTGTAAAGACTTTGTTACCTTTCATAGACATCTCCTTTCAAATAGATCTTGTAATTCTTGATTCAAAAAACAAATGGGTAAGTGTACCATTAATTCCCAATTTATGTGCCTTTGTAGATGTACTCTTTTGTCTTTTAAATCACTATTCTAAAAACAGCACTTGGTATTTTGTCTTACCCCCATACTTCCGCTGAAAGATTTGCTTCTGTTTCTTTTCGGATATCGTTATTTGTTCATGGGATGATCCTTTGTTAAGCACTCTCATTTGACAAAATAGCAAATGTCCATTCTTACTGATACCCCCTCCTTTCATGAGAAAAATTTAAATCCAATATTTACCAATCGTAAAAAAATATATCATGAAAAATAATGGAATTGCAACTCTTTTGCTCGAATATTTTACCACTTTTGATGTTTCATAAATTACTTTACTACTAAGGCATATATTCTCAGTGTAAAGCATTTTCAGCCTCTTGCTTTTTTGATAATAACACTACCAATTTTAAATATTTTCTTCCTTTCACATAACACTGTTCATGAAAGATTGATTCCGACACTTTTAGAAATCTTTTTCTTCTTTCATTTACTATCTGCACGGCAATCATTTAGATACAATCTGCTTTTTTCTTCCTCATCATTAATACAAATGAATTTGATAAAATGGCGAACATCGATAGAAAAAATTAAAAAATACCGTCATTCTCTTGTGGAACAGTTGTATCAATTCATTCTACAATCTTTGATTTTCTAACTACAATAAAGCTTATTTTCCAGTTCTGCCAGCTCAATCATATCTTTCAGTATGGTTGTGGGGTTTTCTTTATCTAATTCCTGTAACATTTTTTCGTAGGTGCTACTTGCCTTTTAACCGATGCAATGCCTTTTGTAATGTATAAGTCTCTGATTTCGTTGTTTATTGTATCTGCTCTCTGTCTTCTCCTATAAACCATGCCCAATCCGCATTTATCTTTCATTGATTTTTCGATTTATCGTCCTCTCTGTCTAAAAAAGCGGATATAATGATTGAAAAAAGAAAAAGCGATGCGTTCAGCGTCTCGATAAGTCAGTAAATCAACAACCGCATAATAAGCAAGCTCATTCTTCATACGTATTAAAATTTGTTTTTAATTTCTGTATCTTCAACTGTGCCATTCTTGACATACAGCTCATAATACTTCTGATACACACATATATGGTTCACTACATAAAGTACCCAGATATAAGATTTCTACAGTGTTTTTAGGTATATCATCTCCACATTTTTCTGTACTGTCCTAATCTTTCTGCTTACGAAAATAAGAAATACATTCACCTGCCTTATTTTTTCCTTAATGTGGAATATCTAAAATACCTGCTCTGTCATTGATAGCCAAACAAAGCCTTTTCATTACACCACCAACCGACATACAATAGAGCATAAAGTCATACTATGTGCCAGCAAATTTGTGTTTCCAAGAATATATTTGAATCATATCCACATTATCCATAATTTTAAAAAAACTAGTGTGGAATAATTATCACATATCAGCGCACATATCTTCGAGCATAGATAAATAGAGAGCAGAATTCCTATTATAACGATATCGCGATGTTTGATCACTATTCTTGTTTAGGTAATCTTGTGATATTGATCTGTAAGTAAGTTTTCCTATTTCTGTAAACTTTTTAATCATATCGTCTCTCCTATTTGTATAATTATAGATAAACATCACCTTTTCTCCTTGATATTGTATATATCTACCCCAATCATCATTTCCTGCAATCCTACGATAATCTTGTTTAGCTAAATGGAATGAACGTTCGAGATCATTATTTGTTTTTGGTATCTCTGGATTATCATAATACGTGAATAATCCTTCCCAAAATCCCTTGCTGTATCATTTTAGATTTTCCATAAACCCTTTCATGCCATGCTTTTGACCCTTTTCTTGAAAGGCTTTTATCAATAGACTTTTAAGAGCCTCCTCGTGCGATTGACTGGTGGAAAAGCTTGTTTTTTCTAGGCTTTTGACTATATCTCTTATGATTTCATACATCTCTTGCACCTTGTGATAGCTTCTTTTGTGATTTCTCCTATTGATCATTGTGGGAAACGTTTTAAGATATACTGAAAGTCTCTTTTTTTGCTCTACCATTCGCAATGAATGCTCAAACGATTTTTTTAACTCTTCCAGTCTCTCATAAATTTTCATCCCAGGTAGTTCTAGTGACGGTTTTCCATCTTCTAACAGAATAGATCTTATAGCCTCACAATATCCGTTTATGATTTCTTTTTCCTTCTCCTCTAATTGCTCATTCTGCTTAAAACTTACTTCGATTGCCTGCAAACCTCGCAGGTTTTTCTTGATTGTAGTTTTTAACTTTCTATCTGATGCTATCATTGGCTTTGAAATATCTTTTAAGTAATGAAACTGGCAGAACTGATAAGGAACATCCGAACGTAATTCTTTTAGAGCTTTCCGTATTGATCTTTGTCTATCTCTGACGAAACCAAGTATGGGAACATCTGTATTTACATATGGCTCTAAGGCTTCCTTCAACTCTTTCGAAGACCCATTTTTCATACTGATTGATGCAATCACTTTACCACACAAAACTTCTCTTAAAACATATAGTGGTTCATTCCCTTTCGCTGGTTGTATACCATCTAACGACAGTACGATACCACCATATCTTGCTTTGCAAGTCTGATAAGTCTCGTTTTGTCTTTCTGTGCTATCTGTTTTAAGAAGGTGCTTGTATTTCTCATACATTTCTCAACCTCACGGTCAGTTATCTGAACATGATACTGTTTCAATTCTTCCGCTATTTCCATTCTGGTTTTATGATTACAGAAACGTTGCTCTCCAATAAAGGCAAAAACATCCATACCATATCTTGTATACCATAAGCTTTGATGAAATGCTTCTTCTGATGAATATACGACATCATTTCCTTTACAGTTTTTATCTGGACATCCATAACCTAAATTTATAATCTGATATGTTCCGCTTAGTGTCATTACAATTTGTTTGATACACAATGACGATATACATATTGGACATCTTGTGATTTCTAGTTTATATACGAGTTTTTCCTCTGCTTCCACAGTATAGATGCTTTTCATAATTTATCATCTCCATTATTCTCATTATACACCCTTTGATGCCTATATTGATTATTTTGTGATAATTATTCCACACTAGAAAAAAAACATATAATCAGGTTTAAGTTGTAAGACATCAAGAATAACTGCTAGTGCGTCCGTAATTGGAAAGCGAACACGAAAGTAATCTACCAATAAGAACAATGGTTCTAGAGGATTGAAATGCTCAATCTGTTTTGTCATTGTTTCCTTTAATTCGTCTGTCAATGGCTGTTTTCCAATTCAATACGATCGTAATACTCACGACTAATACCACAGGCAACAGCAAATCGTAATTGTGATACACCGTATTCCTCACGCTTTTCTTTTAGTTGTTTTATATGCTGCATTAAAAAGTCCTATAAATAAAGTCCTATAAATATTGACGCCACTACAGATATCTTTATTTCTAAGTGCATTTTAATACAATTCAACTGACAAAACAGACTGCGTCCTATTTCATTATTTAAATACATAGGATGTTTTCTCCGATATTGGAACAGAGCTAAATATCCTTGTAGATAATGTGCTGCGACATTTAAAGGACTTATAGCTGTTTTTTTGTTCTTTAGGTGTCAAAAGACGGGATTTCATTAGGACGATTCAATTCTTTAGTAAGCAGGTTGTTTTTCTTCCTGCTTTTATTATTGTGCCGTGCATGGCATACATCTAGTGTATTGACATGATGATATTTAGTTGAATAGTCTTGGCTATTATTGCCGTTTTCTGGCACAATAAAAGAAACAAAGAAACGGTGGTGATTTTCTATGGCAAGATCAAAAATATACATTTTTAAGCTTAGTGATGATGAAAGGGCTACACTTCAAAAAAACATTTCGCAACAAAAAAAACTGCAAAACCGTTTTAAAGCAGTGCCTGATACTGCATGAGTCGGATGAAGAGCATGAAACAGGGCTCACCCATCCCTTGGTTGCTCACAGCTATGCTGTTTGACCTGCTACCATAACAAATATCATTCAGTCTTATGTTAAGAATGGCATTACCGATATTGTCGTCTACAAAATCATCCCTAATTCCAGTGCTGCATTGCTCAAGGTGGATGGAAGCGCTGAAGCACTCATTATCCAGATGGTCTGCAGTCCTACCCCGGAGGGGCATTCACGCCGGACACTTCGGCCCCACAAAACACCTACTAATGCATCCCTCCCAAAGATAACGCAGAATTCGTAGCCCGCATGGAGGAGATTCTGGACATTTATAAAAAGCCATATGACCCTACTGTTCCGTTGGTATGTATGGATGAAAAGCCATACCCAGCTGCTTGGAGAATACAGGGGGCCGCTGCTTATGCGCCCAGGTGATACCCAGAAATTTGATTCAGAATATATCCGAAACGGTACATGCAGTATATTTGTATTCGTGTAACCTCTAGGAGGCGTGCGGCATGTAAGTGTCCAGGAACACCTTACTGCGGTTAACTGGGCAGAGGTGATCAAGTACTTGGTGGATGTCAGCTACCCTGGCCGTGATAAAATCATACTTGTCATGGACAATCAGAATACCCAAGCCCTTTCATCCCTGTACAAAGCATTTCCTGCTGCGGAAGACCACATGATTGCTAAAAAGCTGTAAATCCATTACACTTCCAAGCATGTGAGCTGGCTTTTTATTGCCGAAATAGAGCTTTATGTAATGACATGTCAGTGCCTATCCCGAATGATTAACAATATAGACCTGCTCCGGCAGAAACTAGAAGCATGGGAGAGTGACCGCAATGGACATATGTCCGCATCCGATGGCGATTCACTACCGATAATGCTAGGAAATTCAGTACATCATAGGGATATTGATATCGCTAAAAGTAATCGGTTCACTACACTAATGTGGAATAATTATCACAAATTGGCGCATAAATCCACAAGTTTGGATAAATAAAGAGCCGAATCCCTGTTGTAACGATAGCGTAGGTTTATCCTATAGATGTACTCACTTCATCTATAGGATAAACCTACGCTATCGTTACAGTATTTATGTAATAATATTTAAATCACACTAATTTACTAATTAAGCCAAAAAGCACAGCCCTTTTAATACAATTAATAGAGGAATGTAAAGTTTAGGAAAATTATCTCCATCTAGAAAATGGTTGTATTAAAAAAACAGGGTATCTACCTACCAATGCCAATCAGTTAAGGAAGTTGACAAAATAAAAAAATAGATTAGATGTCTGCACAAGATGAAATGTAGATGTCTAATCTTTTTATAAACATATTTAATCCATAAAACATAGTAAAAAAGGCATTATGAAAAAAAATATGAGAGCCACTATGCTATATATAAATCAATATGCTTTTTTATAGGATATTGCCGATGGTGTTGTTGTCCTTTTTCGACTATAGGATCAATCTTTTTTTACCCACACGACGTTGTTCATAATATTTTCCTCAATCACTTGCATTGCAGTATTATAGATATCTTCTTCCATCATTACCAATGATTTGATAAACATTTTTTCATGATACCCACTGCCTTGTTAAAATTTCGCTTGATTACGTATTCTCCATCTTCCTTTTGTTCAATCGCTGCTTTTTCATTAATTTCTATCATTTTAATGATATCAAGTTATACAACCATATATCTGCATAAATACCCTGATAGAAGAGATGAGTATCTCTTTGAATCCTCTGAATTCCTCCAATTTTATCCTGTTCTTCAAACGATTATAGGATGTTTCTATCGTCCAGCGCAGATGATACAATTCCTTTAAGTCATCTATGCTGTATTCATTCATTGGCAGGTTAGATATCAGATATTCCACAATGTCTTTTCCTATAATGATCTTAATGAACCAAAGCTGATATGTGGTATTCATCAGATGCTGGCGAAACCGAATATCCTCTCGATAGTGATTTGTCGTTTTTCTATCGAATGTTACTTCAAATAATCTGTCTTCACCATCCTGTACCTGATCCATATAAGCTTTTAAAAAAACAGAAGATACACGAAATAGAAAGTATTGTTTTTGTTGTAACAGTTGATCTATGAGTCGCATAGACGGATACCCGCAATCAAAGGTAAAGATTGCTTTTGCAACATAATTTTCACAATAAGTTTTGATATGCTGTGCTGCCAGTGCCATTTCACTTAATGTACATGAACCGAATTGCATATCTAAAAACGTATTGTTTAGACAGTCATGTAAGGTAGATAAAAGTCCACCTACAGGTTTTGATTGATTTTTTGTTGGATTTGCAGATGCAGAGAATCTTCCGAATGCAGCTGTATTTTCCTTTGTGTTGGGAAGAATGATTTTTGATCCATCGACAGCCAATACAAGATTTCCTTTCCATTTTTTAAACTATCTGCTTCATTATCGTAATAATTTGCAATGAACTCATTACTCATGACACATATAGCCTGTGGATTGAACTTCTTCCTGGCGAGATAGAAAGCAGTTTCTGTAACCGGTTTTTTTCCTAATCTTGATAATAGTCCATGATATCACTCCATTGAGAACCGCCTTTTCAATTCAGCATTTGATAAACAAGATCAATAACAGAGTTATGGCGATTTCTGGTGAAAGAATGGGGATTATCACCTCGGATAAGATCTAGATGAAAAACGGAAGCCTGCTGAATGTAATCATAAAAAGTACGAATGACATTAGCACACATAGGCGTCACAACCATTATAAACAAAAAAAATCAATCAAAGTGTAAAAATCTGAATAATGGTTGAATAAAACTATAAGAGAATGAATGTAAAAACATAGAGAAATCTGTTGTCTATAAATGAATACCATAAGTTGTGTCCTCCTCGCCCTTTTCACTTATAAACACAGCCGCGATAGCGGCTGCTTTTTGATTCATTTGTCAATAGCAAAAAAGAAGGTATCTAGAGAATTTTTAAAATTTCTCCTAGTTTTCTCTTTTCCTATTTGTCAACTTCCTTAACCTATTGGCATTGGATAGGTGTGACTAAGTTTTTTTTATTTTTAAGTCTTTTGTGTTGAATCACCTTAAATATTGTGTATAATATAGATGAAGATGATCTTCTCCACAATAGTGAAGATAGATTATTTATTGTCGGAGTGATCGCCCTAAACCGTGGTAAAGTTTAGAGGGCGATCACTTTTTTATTAGCTTCACAGTTTCTAATATAACTAGTATGATCAGAAAGCTGATATATAAGTCAATATTCAAAATGACCACCTCCGAACTATTCACTGAAAGGGTTCACAGTCGAAGTGGAATAATCTATCTTCGTACAAAATTATAGCATATATTTCACAGTTGAAATACATATAATGTAATGTTTATCTCAACTGTGACTTTTGTTACTCATATCTACTTATTTACTGAGCTGCGCTATCAATCGGTTACATAAGAATATCATCCAACGTTTCCATGCAGGTCGTACCTGCGGATGCAAGAATTCTTCACGTTTTTGACAAGCAATCGCATGTGCAGGATTTTTGTTGCTATCTATTTTCTGCAGTACGATCCTTTTATTCATCCGGTACACATAGCGAAACTGCGACCAGAGTTTTTGATGCATCCGGGCAGTAGGGCGGAGCTGCTTAGGGATCTCTTGAATCTTTGTCTTTCCTAATACGACACTGAATAGATGTGTATGTATGATAGAATCGATCTCTGTATATATGACGGCTTCTTTATAAAAATGTTTGGCTATATGATCCAATGCCATCTTGATCGCATAGGCTTCTCCTTTCTGAATATTCTTTTCATTCTTTGGTATTTAGTTTTGGTATGTATGCGGATATGATCATCGATATAGATCGCACTGACGAGGATACCATCCTTTAAGCTGGCATCACAGAATATCTTTACTGCATAAGAACCTTCCTGAAGCAGTTCATGCTTCGTTCTATAATACTTATCGACGGCGTTCATATAGTTCCTTCATCATGGCAGTTGCCCCATGAGTTTATATGTTTCCTCTACATGTAAAGGCATCTCGTATATATCGTTCAAAGGTTCTTTTGTGACATTTTCATATCCTGCCACCAACAGATTAAAATCGATCTTACCTTTATATTCCTGTATCTTACGGATCAGGAGCTGTCGGTCATTCCTTACCTTACTGACAAATAAGACACGATGATCTATGACAGTCAGAGATAATGCGTTTGCGTATAACTCCTCATTGACCAAGCGGTTGTACGCTCTGATTTTTCTTTCCAGTCGCTCCTGCTTTGGATACGATCTTTCCAACTCTAAATACACCAATACCGCAGATGTCTTTGTCCTATCCTTGTGTTTGAATATCAAGACAGCATCCGGCCGGTTGGAAGCCTCTTCCAGATATGCTTCCTTTTCATTAAGTATTTCATCCACATACCAGTTCGATACACCTTGTTCGTATGCCTGTTGTAAGATGTCACAAACAGTGGCCACTTGCACTTGATGATACATGTAATAAGGACTGTAGTTTAAAAATGCTTTTGTATTGTCCTTTGTCTCATATCCCATATCTTCCATGTACTGGAGACCTCGTTTCCCTAAAGTAACGATCTTGTATCCGGTCCGGAAACTTGCTGTATGGTTCGCAGGTATGAATGTCCTCTCTATGATCAAGAAGTCGTGCAGAGCCAGTTGTAGGATACGTCTGTCGATCGTCTCTTTTTTTCTCCCCTCATACGCAAATAACTGTATATAGTCCATATCCACGAATCCGTGTCTAGCGATCCGGATCATCAGTTCAATATCGTCGTCCAATATTCTCGGTTTATTCTTATGTCCCATCACTAATTCCTCCTTTAGTTATCATAATAAATAGTTTATATTAAAGTAATAGTTACTATATCTATACAGTAGTATCAAGTAGTATATATAGTTATATCATGAGATAGATATATATGAGGATAAGGGGGGCAAGGTTCTGATTTAAGGCATAAAGCAGCGTTCCGTAAGGTTGTTATAGTTTATATTATTTTATAAGGTAAAATAAGGTAATTGTCCAGAATTTTGAAGTCTGAATTAGCCTTTAAATAAAGGATTTCATGGCGAAAAAGTGTGACATATATCGTACAGTATTCGGCACATATGTCGGCACAGCTCTAGGCACAGTAACCGGCACAGCAAATTCCATAGATCTTCGTCCTACTTCGACATGATGAACGGCAAGATGGCGAGGAGGAAGATGATCGCATAACAGACCGTGATGGCCGTCTGTATCCTGCCGTAATATCGATATCCACCATATCCCAAGATAGCACAGATGAATACGATCGTAAGTCCTCCGACTTGCTCATCCTGCAATGCTTTCCATGTATCCCGGAATACCTGCTGCACACTCAACAGCAGGTAGGAATCACTGATCCTTGTCATGAACTGAAAGAAGATGAACAACCCAAGAATCGATGAGATCAGGATCACCGGTCGGCGTTGTCCCTTTGGGAGGAGCTGCGATATCTTATACAATAGAAATCTTATCCGTCCCATTCTCCATCACCTTTCTTTCGTCTTTTTATTTTACGGAATACGATCTTTTCTGCCTCTTCTTTCGACAGGAAGTCACGACGCATCAAACTGCGTGCTTCGTTACGGTTCTTCTCTGTATTCATTTCCGCCTGCACATTCTCTCCTTCCTTGTGTGGTACTACTTTTCCGGCATTATACCGATATGGCGGATCCACTTCTACGAGTACCGTTTTGGCGATACGGTTGTCCTCTGTAGATACATATCCGATTCGGTCGGGAAGTCCCTGCAGACCATCGATATCCGGATGGCCGGGAAGGTTTGCGGACATACGCACGGCTCCATCACGCCCCTGTCGGAAGGTCACCTTCGTACCAGCATTCCCAAGGACGGCCTTCAGGAAGCCTTGCTGGAACTGTTCCAGATATTGCGTCATCGGGATCAGTGCCATACCGCCTTTCCTCAGCTCCGCCAACCAGCGCTCGTAGATATCGAACTGCACCTTGTGACATTCATCGATGAAGGTCAGATGTAGCCGTGAATTATCCGGACGCTTCAGACCGATCAGATAATATTTTAAAGAGATATATCCGACGATGATCCGTAGGTCATTGTCATTGAGACCTTTCAGATTGAATAAGATGATGTCACCTTTTTCGATCCACTCTGAAATCTTCCGCAACCCATCATACTTACTATGCATACCGAACATGAGCTTCTTCTTCGGCGTATTGATGAAAGGATCGGTACGGTTCAGGATCGGATCTACCTGTTGTTTATCGAAACGCCCTTTTAGGAAGGCACATGCATCATCCGCATATACATTATCCTTCAGTCGCTCATACAGTCGCTCACGCATCGTTTCATCCTGAAACATCTTTGGGATATCCATGATCGTATGCTCATCTTCATCCAGTAGGATCGTATTGATTGCACTGGTGATCATACGGTCTACCTGTACAGTGACTGCGGAACCGAACAACATCCGGAAATAGTCCAGGATCTCGGTAGAGGGGACATCCTTATTCAATAAGGAGATAGGAAAGATACAATCCTCATACCCAAAATCGATATAATGGATCTTTTCACGCAGCTTCATGATATCATGACCATCCGCCTGCAGCTTCAGCATCATATCGATGACCCCCAGCACACTGGTCTCTGCAGGATCGAAGAACGTGAAGCCCGGTATGTTCTTCTTCCCCTGTACGATAGATGTCAGGATATCGCGCATCATCTCCTCCGCAAAGCTCGATTTTCCGGAACCGGTCTGTCCGGAGATGACCATATGTTTCCGCAGCTGTAGCTGCTTCAGGAAGACCACACGATCCTGCATCGGATGATAGACATGTCCGCATTTGATCCCGGACGCAAATTCTTCCTCCTTCAATGTCCGCTGACCGATCTCAAGTTTGTGTATCCGTTTCAGTATCTCAAGATCCTTCTTATTGTAGAAGGTCGGGATCTGAAACAGGTTCATCAGTTCGTTTCCTGTCAGTTTGGAAAATTTATAGGTATCCCGATAGATCGCCCGAAGCTCCTTTTCTCCTGCTGTCAGATTGATGATCGTATTCGTGATCTCCAGGATCTGGTTTCTCTGGTATCTCGTCTTTCCGGATACCTTGATCATCACCTGCACATCGACATCCGTACTCACACCTCGTAACATGCTCTTCGTTGCACTGTAATTCTTTTCGACACTGAAATCGATCGTGATCCTCGTCTTGTTGCGCATCGTCCCCAGGATGAACAGGAAGATCTGATCATCCCGGAAGGTCGCAAGGCTCTTTTTCGTATCTTTCGCATGATCCAGCACATCATCCGTAAACAAGGTATGTACTGTCGTATACGGCGTGAGCGGTCTCACCGCTTCGAATACGTTCGCCTTATCCTGGAACATGTTCTGCAGGCTGTTCAGGACGAGCCCATTCTCTCTTTCATCACTCACCTGTAAGTAGAAAGAGATCATCCCATCCGTTTGATCCTTACCGTCGCAATCGATGATGAAACGATAATCCAGGATACAGTTTGGATCGAAGAGCTTCGATAGACGATCTCGCAACGATCGACGCCTTTTCGTTCCGGACAATGTCTTTAAAAACATCCGCATCGTATCTGCCTGGAACTGATGATCATATCTTGGTAATATCTGATATAACATTCCGCCTTCCTCCTAACACCTATATCTCTCCAAGAGGAGTAAGCATCCGTTCTCCATATCCCAGGATATCGTCCGGTGTGAGCCATTCCGGTTTCTTTTCGGGAGGAAAACTCTCATACAAGGCCTGCATGATCTCAATCTGCTCCCATTCATCATTGGCCCAAAGGTCCTTGGCATTTCGGTTGCCATATCCCAGATAATAGTTACAGTCCTCCACCATCCGGGAGAGGAGCTGATAGCGGAACGTCTCATCATGTTTCAATATTTCTTCTAGTACCATATCTTCACCTCATCTCAATAAAACTCGTTTCGATCGACCATGCCACGAAACGATATGATCGCATCTGCATCGCTTACGAAGTCGAAACTTTCTTCTACCGGTTCACCATCCGGAGATTTGATCCAATAGGTCAGCGTACCGAATGGATCCATGCCGGAGCGCAGGATGTATCCCTGATATTCATCCACGAGCTTACCGTCTGCCTCCATGATCATCTCCAATTCTTCCACATATATCTTTTCTGTAAAATGGCCATCACCAAGGATCCCCTCCACATACTTGCGCCACCTTTCTTCTACTTCCTTCATCATGATGTACCAATATTCCTGATATAGGACCTGATGTTGTTCCTCGTATCCCTCACTTTCCATAAGGGCATCACTTTCCAGGGCATCTTTCCAATATCCTTCGCTCTCTTCCATCTTTTCCTGTAGTTCATATAAGCGGTGGATGATGTCTGCTTTCCTTCCTATCATATCGGATCCTCCTCTTACTTTTCATAGAAGCCGTTTCCCAGGCTGCTCTCTTCTACCATCTTATAGATCCTCGCTTTCCCATCGATCCACTGTACACGCATCCGGACCAGATACCGGCTCGTATCGTTCCTGTCCGCATGCTGTGTCTGTGCAGTGTAGATGACATAAACTTCAAAGTCATCATCCGCTATCCTGTCGATAGCGCTGTCCATCGATGTGACCTGTGTTTCTGTCGTTTCTTCTTTTTTGATACGTTTGCTCTCTCTTCGCATGGCCGCAAGCTCATCCTTACTCAGATCCGGTACCAGTGACTGGTACAAGTCATCGCTGAGAAGTTCCTTGACCGGTTCGATACGATCCAGGAAGATATCACTGCTGCGGCCTTCGCTCTTCACTCTCACGAAGCGTTCTGCTGCGCTCTTACAGGCCTCTTCCACATCATTGGGAACATCCGACTGAGGAGATGGCTCCGTTGTTGGCTTTTTCTGTATCGTGGTACTGCTCTGCTGCGAGTTCACCTTCGTTTCTGATGGCTGATTCATCCATAGGAATGCTGCCGTCACAGCTATGAGGATACCCATAGACACGATCGTTTTCTTTTCCATATTTCACCTCTGTCCATTATTTGAATTTGATGTATTTTTCCGGATCCACACTGCCTTCTGTCGTTGCGATCACAGGGGTTGAGAAATGCATCTCCATATGTACATGGGATGCTGTCGAATTACCCGAATGTCCCTGGCTGCCGAGCCGTTGTCCTTTCTTTATGCTCTGTCCTGTCTTGACGTCCACATCCTTCATATGGCAAAGTAGGATATAGAGTTCTTTTCCTTTATACTTCATTTTCAGTTGGATAAAGTTTCCGGCACCGGCATAAGCACCACCCGGGCACATATTTCCAAGGTATCCGCCATCTGCAGGACAGCTCGAGGATGCCTGATATACCTTCGCATCACCGGGAGCGTAGATCGATGCACCATAGGAGCCATCCAAATCGACACCATAATGGAAGTCACCGATCGATGGTCGATTCCCATACCCACTGGTGAGCGTATAGCCCTTCAATGGTGGGATCAATGTCCCATCCCCACTGATAAAATCCAAGGCGTCATAGTAGGACATCACCTTATCGGCATAAGGAGGATCTCCATAGACGCTCCATCCGGTCTTTCCCTTCATGATATCGGAAAATTCCTTTGCTGCTTCCAGTGTCCATCTTCCACCTTTTTCACGATCGATCCATTCGATGAATCCATTTCCGAAATTATATCCACCTAATGCCACCCGGATGCGACCTTCATCGGATGCATCCTTGACCTTCGCCCTTTTCAGGCAATCCTGCAGCTCTTTGATACCGCAGCGGATCGAGTAATGCGGATCCTTGATCCCATTGGGTATCTGCGGATATTTTTTGTTGAACGGCCCTTCCGATGCCTGCATAGGATCACTGCCTGTCCCACCGGATTCTACCTGCATCACTGCCAGGATCAGATCCACATAATCTTCCATGCCTTCCAGCTTGGCGATCTTGGACACATAGGGACGATAATATTCGACAGAGGAACTGAGATTGTTTTTGGGCGTCTCATTCCCATCTCTCACACCACCGCCAAGGAACATCAGAAACACCATCATGATAATGATAAGGGGAAGGAAAAGGAGAAGGAGCTTCTTAATCGCCTTCATTTAGGAGGTTCTCCTCTTCCTGCGGCAGTGTATCCTCTTCCGGTTTTGTTGAAGCCTCATGTTCTGCCGGCACATCCTGTTCGTTTATCGGTCCGCTCTCTTGTCCTCCTTCATCGACATCCATTCCTGCAGGCACACTGTTTGGATCATCCGGCTGCTGCGTAGCTTGTGTAGGTTCTGTGTTCATTTCTACATCTGGGCTGTCTTCTGTAGAAGCTGACGATGTTTCTTCCGTTGCCTCTTCAGAATCCGTATGTTTCGCAGCTTCTGTAGGAATAGGATCATCATCCGAGCGATCTTTCAGATCATCTTCTGTTTCAGGATCCACTGTTTCCGGAACTCCTCCCACATCTGAGATATCCGGGGCTCCTGCATCCTCGATAAGATCATCGTCATCGTCCATATCGATATCCAACATATCTTCTTCCGCTATATCCGCTTCATCGCTCAGGTCTTCCTCTTCCTGCGTTTCTGCGCTCATGTTCTGTATGTCAGCTGCATGTTCTTCATCGAATGGTTCACCATTATCTCCCGGATCCGTTTCCTGTGCCCCACCATCGATGTCTTCCTGTGTCTCAGAAGTCATTTCATCAGATCCTTCTGTTTCACTCTCTGCTTCTGTAGGCGCACCCTCACTATTTGTGGCAGGACCAGCCTGTCCAGCCAGTTCGCTGTCACCATCTGCAGGTGCTTCCTCATGATCCACAGAGTCCACATCATCCTGTATATCGTCCGCATACATATCGGGATCTTTTTCATCTCGCAAGGCGTTGTCATCATAGCTGCTATCATATGGATCATCATGATCACGAAGATCACCATCATCACTTTCTCCATAGCCACCTGTTCCACTGCCGTTTCCTTCACCGCCCCCATCAAACGCATCACTTTGTGAAGCAGAGCCTTTCAACTGTCGGTACGTCGACATCGGAGAGGTACCCAACAGCATTCCTTCTGCCACGATCTTTCCATCTTCCATCAGTTTCGACATGATCGTCGGTAGATTCTTGATCACGAATCTGAGCAGGACGATGAGGATCACATCGACTGCCAGCATGAGCAGGACACTGTAAGCGGATATCTTCGTGCATAATTCTACCAGGAAGAACAGTGCCATACTGAACAGGATATCCGCAAAGATCGTGACCATGCACCACATGAGCCTGTCTGTGAACCATTGGCGAGCTTTGCGTCCATGCTTGAGCAGCCACCAGATGAGTTGATATACACTCAATCCCAGAACGATATATTTTGAGGCCTTTACAGCCCCTAAGCCGATACAGATCGCTGCGATGACGATACTGATCGCACCACGATGTACTAACAAGACGAAGGAGAGTCCCAAGACCCGCATTGCGGAACCACCATCATGCGTGATCGCATGATTTCCGAACTTGTCATATTCATCCTCCGCATTGTCTTGTGATGGATCGTTCAGGAGGCGCTGTACTCGCTTTCCTACCTTTTCGATAGCATCCTTATCGTCCGAACCGGCGATCTTCGCAAGATCTGTCGTACCGAAATGTCGTACCATGAACGGCTGTTTCTGCAAGATATCGAAGATGTTCTGCTTGTTCATGATCTCCGGATCTTCCTTCTCTTCTTTGAATACGAACGTTTCCGTCAACATCTGTGACGTCACGTTCTCGAACCCATTCGCAATCTTGCGTCCATTCTGACCGATGAAGGTGATGAAGGTCATCGATAGGAAGGCGGTAAGCACGATCTGTACGATCTGTTGCCATCGTACGATCCTGGTAAAGTCTTTGATGAGCTTATACAGGATAGAGGACAATGCAGCTATCAGGAGCACTTTATTGATCCAGGAATTGGGATCGCTCCAATCGAAAATGACCTTGTCGATCATATCAAAGATCCCCTGTATGACGGTCCCCAAAAAGCTGGAGGATACCAAGTTATAGATCGTCAACACGAAGAAGGAGATCACGAACCCGATCATTTCCAGAAGCAGCGTGATCAAATTCATGAAACATGTGACGATGGAATCCCCATCAAGCAGGTGAACCCTTTGGTCTTCGCTGTCATACTGGAATTATAGAGATTCTTGATATAATCCTGGTCCATTTCTTTTTTTCTCGTATCGTTATCTAAACTGATGATCGCATCCGAGAGAAAATCCGAAGTATTGGTATCTGCCTTTTCTTCATCGTTCTTCTGTGCTGTCGTCTCTCCCGGAGAATTACCGTTGCCGATCGCTCCATCCATAGATTCCGCATGGATACCTGTCGGGACCAGCAGCAGGAACAGCAAGCTCAGGATGGTGAGGCATCTACGCCATCTCATGACTTCGCCCCCTGTTCATCGATATCCTTGAAGGTGCGGAAGGCATCCGAGAACATCGGCAAGATCGCCATCTTCGTCAGGCATTTGCGGTTGTTGTAATCACAGTATAAGAAATTGTGCTGCTTTGCCTGGTCGACACCTTCCTCCTTCGTTCGATCCTGCAGGATAGCGGACAGCGTGGAATTGCCATCCAGATCGAAATGGCACAGGATACGCTGGATCTCGTCCTTGCTCTTCATATTGCCGATGAAGAACTGTCCGGTATTGTTGATGATGGAATCCGGAAGATCGCTCCAGTTCTGCAGGATGATCAGCATATCACACAGCTCCGATCTTGCGATCAGATTGTTGTTCACCAATACGGACATACCACCCGGGACTGTCGAATACAGTTTTGCCTCATCGAACAGCATCGTCTTCGCTTGTCCTTTGTACATACGCAAGAACATGTTCGTGATCTCATTGACCTTTCCCAGGATGAGGGAGAAGATCCGATGTTCCAGATTCCCGGAATCATAGTTATAGGTGAGCGAATCTTTGGAATACACCGGCATCTTCGCGAACGTGATCAGATTGAAGGGGCGATCGAGACGGAACACCTTCGAGATATCGGTATCATCGTCCCCGAAGAACAGGCGGGCCATCGGATCATTGTGCAGGGAATACAGGCTGCGTGCTAGTTTGGGATCCTTGTTCATCATGACATCGACCAACCTTCGCATCGTGATCCGTGTGATCTTTCCACTGTTGATTGCTTCGCTCAGCTCCATATATGCTTCATCGACCTGCATCAGATCGACCTCCTGCTGTGGATTGATGGCACGCACCAGGGCGATGATATCATTCTTGGCCGCTGCCAATGCATCTAAGGGAGAATCCGGATGTAATAGGAAGGCATCGAACATACCGTTTGGACAAGATGGATCTCCGATGATGAGGTGAGAGGTCAGATCACCGAAGCGATCCAACAGCTTCACGAGCTTGTGACGGTCACCTTTTGGATCGACCAATAGCAGCCGGTGCCCATAGAAGATCATGGAGAGGAGTGCAAAATAGTTGGCTATCTGTGATTTTCCGGAACCGGTCTCTCCGACAAAGGCCACCGTAGAGGACCCTGTCTGCGTCAATCCCTTGATCGGAGCCTCGATGTCGATCCGTACCGGCAGGTCTGCAGGTCTCGTATATGTGAGCACGACTCCTTTGTCTGCTTCTCCTATGTATAAGCCACCGAAAAAATTAAAATGCGCAAAGTACAAAACGTCTGTTAGATTCACATACCGGTAACAGCTATTCTTATATGGAAACAGGTGTTCCGCAAGCTGTTCCTGTTCCCCGATCGCATACGTCAACTGGATCCGTTTCCCTTCGAATCTCTTCTGCAGCTTGTCGCTGCGCTTCATCAGCATGTCCTGCGTATTGGCACGGATGCGCAGCATCATCTGCCAGCGGATCTTGGAATCTTCGATGGATGGATCCACATCTTCTCCGATCTTCGCAAGCTCGAAGGCTTTCTGTGCTTCCTTGTCCTTTCGTCCGCTGCTCTGCCAGTAACGGCGTGCATTCTTATGGATCTCCTCACGTTTTCCGGTCATATTGCTCTTGAAGGTCTGCGTATGCTCCAGATCGAACTTGATGATCGTGTCGACAGGGAAGGTATAGAGCTGGATCTCATTGACTGCCACATTCGCACGATACCCATCCTCCAATCGATCCTGGATGAGTTTATCTGCGATGAGCACTCGAGAATACAGCTCCCGGAATCCACCTTTGTTCTTCAGCGTCTGATAATGATATTCCAGCTCCGTTGCCTGCGGGATCGTGTAATAATCGGATATCGGTATCTCGATCGGGATCGCCAGATAATCATATAGATGCTGTATCTCTTTCTTGTCCGGTCGTTCCACACTCAGATCCATAGTCAATTTCTTGTATATCTGTTCATCGATGACCTCACTCAGATCGACCATCCGCTTTTCCAACGGATCGTTGTTCTTACTCAGCCAACCACTCAACCACTTTTTCTTCAATGGATCACGGTTGTCTGTAAAGCATATATGTATCCGATAGCGATACTTGATACCACTTGTCAGCTGCGCTTTGATATCCTTCATGAAGGAGCGATACAGCTTCTCTGTCTGTGGATCACCATTCGTCTCATATAACGTCTTATAATGCTTTAGGATACCCTGTTCATCGATGCGCTGTGGCAGGATATAGATCGCTCCCGGCATATTGACGGAAAGGATCTTACGATGCAGGTTATCGATCAGCGTCTGTAGCTGATGATCGGATGCATACAGGCTATTCATCGGACGGATCTCATAGTGATAACAGATACATTCCTTACAGTAGACGATGTTTCCTTCTCCATAGCTGTAATAAGGTTCAACGTACACACCGATGCACTCTCCCTTCTCTTTCCTTCGATAATCTATGTGTATGTCCTTGGGAATCATACAGGATGCGATAGTTCTTCACATCCCGATAGTAGAACGTGATCAGCTTGTTCTTGCGGCTCTCCCGGTCGATCTCTGTCAGGAACATCACAGCGCCGATCTCCAGTACCGCAGCGATCGCGATCGACAACAGGATCCCCAAGGATCCGAACAGATGATACGCAGGGATACCGATGGGGATCAGTGCAAACAACAGACCGCCCAGCATCACGAGTACCATCCCCCAGCCATTCAGTTCGATCCCGATATAGGGGATATACAGCTTCTGCTTGTGTGTCTCGACAGCCGTATAATTATAGGCGCTCTTCATGATGGCCCTCTAGATCTTGACGCCTACGAACCGCAATGCTTTCAGGACGAGGTCCCATATCCACTTGAGAGGTTTCGTCAGGAAGGAGATGATCGATGACGGCTCTATCTGCGCGATGATGGTGAATGCGATCAACACGATGAACCCGATGACGATCTCATCGATGACGGACTGCCATTTCCCACCGGTGCGGCGCAGAGATTCCTTTGCGCTGCGCAACAGGAACACCATGAGCGCCACGAATACGATGAGCAATACCAAATAATAAATGACCTTGAATCCTTCTAATTTTGTAAAATCCATACCTAATACTCCTCCTTTGAAATGATCTTGTTCGTTTTTCTATCGAACAGGAAACGCACGCTACGTTCCTGTTGGAATAGTTCCTTCGTTTCATAGCGGACGATCACATCTGCCTGTATCTCATCCTCATTCTGTATGGCGGATTGTAGACTGACGAATACCGGTTTCGTATCCGGATCCAATGGTTTCAGCGTTTCCGGATCCTGCATCAGGAGCCGTGCCTGTTCCAGATCAGCGGCATAGGTCGTAAAGAACAACTGGATCGTATTCGTGATCTCCTGCTTCTCCTGTTCCGTACAGTCCGTTCCCTTGATATCTTCTTTTTCTGTCTCCAGTCCTTTTTTCATATCTTCCTTCATAGCAGCTGGCGCAGTTGATATCATCGAGATCGGACGATCCACGATATAGTGACCATCTTTTTGAATAGAACGTATCGCGATATATGTTGTTTGTCGTTTCCTCTTGCCTTCGTCGTCTTTCAGATCGAGGGATACGCTGGCATAGGATGTGAGCCGGCCTTCCTCTGTATCGGATGGCTCCACCTGATATACTTCTACGGTTCCTACCTCGGCACTCTTGATCTTTTGATCATAGGATACGTTCCAGCTTCCTCCGGTCGTGAATTCCTGTAAGAACTGTTGACTTTCTTCATCCTTGGGATATTTATAATAGTTTTTTATATAATCCTCCAGGAAACTATAGTCGTTCACCGCTACTGCAGGCGTTATGTCCGGTCGTTCCTGAGCAAGGGAACGGAATCCTCCCAGCAGACCGATGCCTACGATCAGATACAGAACTGCTTTCTTCAATCGCACGATACGCCGTTGTCGCTTCATCAGCTTCTGTAGATGTGCTTCCAGTTCCTCCTCTGTATGTTCTACCTGTTTTCCCTCACTTCCTTCTGTGTGCTCTTCTATGTCTTGATCCAGGTGTTTATGTAGCCGTTTGAACAGCATCCTCCTCACTCCTTTCTATCATCCTTACATCGTTTCTATTGGCAGATGTACCAGTCACTGGTACATCATCGTAGGTCGAGCCGATAGCCTGTATAGATACCGGCATCATCCTGTAACACATCACACTGATACCTCCTTCCACTTGCCGCTCCTGCGGCATTACATTTCTCCAGTGCGGAAGAAAAGCTCTCTCCATCGGCGAACAGCCATGTCTGTACGCAGATCGATGGGGCCGGTTCCTGCGGCTTCTCTGCTTTCGGAGACGATGCAGAGCCTGTCGTCGTATCTTGTTCTTTCGGCGGCTGTGCAGTGGATGACCGTTCTGTCTTCTGTGGATGCTGTGGCTCCTTTTCCTTCGGCGCTTCTTCTTTTTCTTTGACGATGAGCCGCAGCTCCTTCGTGGCAGTATGGCCGCTGGAATCTTTGACCTGATACGTGATCGTATACGTACCGGCTTTCTTCACATCGAAGCTCCCACGGATCGATACGTCCAGATCACCGTCATAGTCACTATAGGCTTTCTTTACGTATGCTCTTGCATCGAATGCTTCCTTCACACAGATCTCGACCTTATCCTTCTTGAGTTGAAGGACAGGTGGTGTCGGTGCCACCACCCGGATCTCCTTCATGAACTCTTTTTGTTGTCCATCCTCTCCTACAGCGATATATAAGAGCTTCTTTACCCCCGGGGATGAGGTGTCGATCGTCGGATATAGGATCTTCACAGATGTCGTGGAACGGATCAGATCGACAGGTTTGATCTTCTCGTTCAGTTTCACCTTTTCCGTATCCTTGAATGTGATCGACAGGTCATCTTTATCTGCCGGTTTCGGAAATAAGAAATACCAACATCCCAGGCAGATCAGTAAGACACAGAGTACGAATGTTATATACTGACTTTTTCTCACTGTGCCTCATGCTTTCTATGAAGGAAGAAGACAGTGGCACATGCGGATATGCCGATCAGGAAGATCCATCCGACTATATTTGTATGGTCGCCGGTATTTGGACCGCCAGACGTAGGGAGCGGTCTGTCAGGGAAGATGATCGTACGCAGCTTATCGTCACCGTTGACCCAATTATCATTGATCGTTACCTTGATGACTTCCTTAGATAACTGATATCCGGCAGGAGCTTTCGTCTCTTTTACATACACTGTCCCATAGATCAGACCATCGAACACTGCTATACCACTCTTTGGATCTGTCTTCTCCGCTTTGATGATCTTCGTGCAAGCTGCATCGGAATACAGAGTAAACTCAGCTTCTTTTAAAATGCTCTTATGATCATAATAATCGACTTTCCGCACATGCAATGCCGGTAAAGGCGCATGTTTTGGGAATACTTCGATATGGTAGTTCATCTGTTTGGCGGTCTCATCCCACATCGGTACGCTGATCAGTGTCGGCTGTATCGTTTCATAGCCCGCCTGATCACTCACATACAACAGATATACGCCTACCTTTAGATCTGTGAAATCGACGATCCCCTGTGCATCTGTCCGCTTTGCCTGTAATGGGCTCTTGACCAATGGACGCAATGTATCTGCGGCCTCCTGTAACCCTTGCGCTGTTTTTATGTCGTTCATATCCACACCTGCAGAACGATACAGATCATCAAGTACATAACTTCCGCCCTTTATATCTGCGACACGTGCCAATGAGAGTTCCACCCCTTCTCTGGATAGTCGATCTTTCGTTTCTTCAAGTTCCACGTGTATGCTGCCCTTCTCCTGAACAGAGGGATCGGGTTTAAGTTCGATTTCTTGTGCTTGTATCGGCTTGATATAACATAATGACAACAGCAATAATGTCATGATGCGAACTATCTTATTACGCTTCTTCATGTTCTTTTGACCTCCTTCTTTTTCTATGATGATAGATTTCTTTTCCCAACAGGAGCGTGACGATCACAAAGGGTGCTGCCGTAAAGATAAGTTCTCGTATCGACATCATCGATCCCTGGATCGATTCCTTTTCCTGTTTCTCATAAGCTGCCCGTTCTCCTGTTATGAGCAGCCTTTTCGTATTGATCCCATACGGCGTACAGGTGATGAGCGTCACGAGGTCTCTTCCTTCTTGTATCTCCAACAGATCGGTATCCTCCGGATCTGTCGTTTGGATATCACAGATCCGATAGGCCAGCGTCCTGCCGAGCACATCGATGTAGAAGAGATCGCCTTTTTCCAATTCATCTAATCTGGTAAATAGCTTTGATGATGGAAGACCACGATGTCCGCTTAGCGCCGCATGCGTACTCTCACCACCGACAGGAAGACTGCTGGATCGAAGATGTCCCACACCTTTTGATAGGACGCTCTCACTCACACCGTGATAGATAGGAAGATCGACACTGATCTTCGGTATCTCGATGCGTGCCATGACATCGCTGCCCTTCAATCGCAGCTGTTTTTCATAAGCCTTCTCTGTCAGATATTTGTCACTGATCCCTTGGATATAGTTCCCTTGCGTTTGAAACAACATATCGTTATAGGTATCTGCCGCCTTCGACAGACCTTCCACCTGATCTTCATTGCGTCGCAGCGCTCTGGAATATGTCTTCAGGGAATCGGACTGTACACTTCGCTGATACAGACCACTCACTATGGGATAGCTGCAGATCAGAAAGCCGACGAGGATGATCGCTATGCTCCACCATCGTCTTCCGGATCTTTTTTCACGCTTCATTTCCCATCATCCACATGGTTTCTCTTTCTGTGGATACCATAACCGGCGATCATCAACCCTGCCCCAAGAGCGACCATGACGATCGTCAGCTGTGATCCTGTGACCGGCAGCTTGCTTCCTACTTTGTTTACTACCGTTAGATTCATGGAACCTTGCGTCGCATCTGTCTCCAGCTTATTATCTTTTTCGGAAGATGCACCATCATAGAATTCTTTAAAATGAGCAGTTGCCTCCAGCTTCTGCAGGATCTTATCCGTTGCGCCTTCGCCGGCTACGTAGCTGTTTCTATCGTTCGTATAGGTCGGTCTTACCGTCAATACGATCGGGTCCAATAATTTCCGGTATCCATCCGGTGCATCTACCTCCGAAAGGTAATACACACCCTGATCGAGACCATAGATCGTGAAATTGCCATCCAAAGGTGTGACGATCTCGACGGCTTCCTTCGGCTGTGTCCCACCGTCATAATCATTACCGCCTACAGAATCACGGTTGATCACGTTATAACCGTCAGGAGTACGTTTCAGATATACTTCCTTCGTACAGTCCGCATCGCTGTACAGACGGAATCTTGCGTCCTTCAACGGTGCGTCATGGTCATTGACCTTCGATACGTTCAGCTTATAGGTGAAGCACACGACCGTATCCCACGGTGTCTCTCCGGTCTTTCCGACACCATCCACATCCGGGTCATTGGAGAACTCCAGCTTCACACTGTTCTCGAAGCCCGGTCTTCCGGTATCCTTGGCAGCCTCATCGTTCAGCTTGGCATCATAGCGAAGGACGATCTTCTGTCCATAGATGTTCTCCTTGTCTTTGTTCATGCCTTCCGGAAACTCGCGGTCTACGATCTTCTTCAGGTCTTCGATCTCTATCTTGAATGTCGTTCCTCCTACATTTTCCAATATGTTGTATTCGCTGGGATCGACATCATAGGTCTTCTTTCCATCCATAATCCGGATCTTCACGGTATCCGGATCAAAGGTCAGTGCTTTATCCATCTTGTCATGGAAAGCGAAGTAATAGCTGTGATATCCATTCATATCCGGTACAGCTGTATCATAACGATACGGAACGGTCTGACCGATCTCATAATCTGCGATATCGTTCCATCCATCTGCACCGATCTCTTCTTTGTGGTCATCCTCCAGGATCTTCTTCGTGATCGAAGGATAGTCGGATTTGATTTTTACAGCAGCATTCGGATTAGCCGTATTCACCATACACAGAGAGCTTGCGGAGTGCGTCCCTGCATTATCAGATATCTCATCGGTGATGTAGTATCCGAAATCCAGACCGTCGAAACGGATATTGCCGTTATCCATCGTTTGCGTGACATGGATATCGGTCCCTTGTTTCTTCTGGGCACGCAGCTCTGTCGTGATCTCTTCGATGAAATAGCGGAATTCGCTGTATCTTCCTTCCAACTTCTGTTCTGTCGCAGCGCCTTCTACCTTGTGGTGATTCAAGGACTGGATGTAATCCACTGCTTCATATTCCGTTACATCCTTTGCCGGTTTGTTCAGGCGTTTCCCGATGACCTTCTGCAGGACATCCTGATAGGCAGGTGTCCAGGTATAGTTCACACTTTCCAGATGCGCTGCATTCTTTACAGAGAACAGCTGATACAGACGAAACTTCTTTCCTATGAGCGATTGTCCTTCATTCGCTTCGATGGTGATGGCGGCACCGCCTTGTTTCAGATCCACGATACCACCCGGCGTCGTGATCTCCTGAGCTGCATGGATCACTAGACTAGTGATGGTCAATGCCGGAAGTGCACCGGATAACAGCATCCCTGTCGCCAGAGCAGGGATCCCCAGATATTTCATTACGTTCTTTTTATTCATTCTCTAACTCCTCCTCGTAAGCTTTTTCTCCCTAAGAACATCAAACCCATACCTATGATAAACATCGGGAACATGAGATCACTGCCTGTTTCCGGCAATTTGATACCTACCATATTCACGATCTCCATATGTACGACTCTTGTTTTCTTCGTACCCTCGATGCGGATAGCACCTGTCGTGACCGTATCTTTCGGTGTATATTTCTTACCGTCTACCCATAACTCGAACAGGTCATTGACCGGGGAAGAGACGGTCTCGATCTCATAGATATGCGGCTGTTTCGTATCCGGATCTAGTGGGATACGGTATCCATCCGGTGCTTTCGTTTCTTTGAGGTAATACTTCGTTCGATCCTTCAGTCCGGCAAAGCTCAATACACCGTTATATGAGGTCCTCTTTGCGACTACCTTCGTACAGGCTTTATCGCTGTATAGCGTAAATTCCGCACCGTCCAGCAGCTGCTTGTGGTCGTTGAGCTTCGTGATCTTCAACGTAAACGGAGATACCTTATCACGCACGGTTATGATGCCATCGAATGCATCTGTCTTCTGGAAGGTGATGCCTGTATTCGTCAGGTCTGTCAGTACCTTGACGCCCCCACCGGATACCACTTCAAAACGTACTTCGGTAGGATTGATATCATAGCCATCCATGACAGCTTTTTCCTTCAATTTATAGACGCCTGGACGAAGACCTACGAACTGGATGGAGCCGTTCTTATCTGTTTTTACTTCTGAGGTAGTTCCATTCGGTTTTGTGAAGGTGAAGATCGTATTTGGGATATTCAGCTTCGGTTCTTCCTGGACCTTATGGATCCGCAGCTTGATGATATCCTCAAGGACATTTTTTGAAACTGTGATGACGCTGGTCGTTTGTGCTGCAGGATTGATCGTCACATCATATGACTTAGGATCCAGGCGATATCCCGGACTGGCCTTCGTCTCTTTCAGGGTATATTTCCCCAGATAGAGACCTGTTTTCGTGGCATTACCATTCTTATCCGTGGTCAGCGTTGCGACCAAAGCGCCCTTTTTGTATTTTACGGATCTGTCAGCAGGATCCAGGATATTCTCTTTCGCCCGCAACTCATAGACAGCACCCTGCAGCGTTGCGTCTCCCTGTGGTTTTTTATTCGTCTTACTATCTGCCTTGGATAGTTTCAATGTGCCGGACTGGCGCTTATCTGTGCCTGTCACGGTAATGGTCTGGTTATTATTGGAGATCGTGACAGGGTATTTCGTCTTATTGAGCGTATATCCTTTCGGAGCAATGACCTCTTTTACATAATACTCGCCAACACGCAGATACCCGGACAGAGAATAACCGGATGCCTTCGTAACGAGTCGCTGGAGCTCCTGACCTTGTTGGTTGAAGATCGCATACGTCGCACCTGCGACTTGTTTCTTGGAATCCGTATCGACCTTACGGATCTGGACACGCCCTTTCTTCCAATTATTACGAGCAATGAAAGAGGCCGTCTTATTGGCAGATACACTTACCTTATGGATCGTCTTGTCCAGAATCAGATGATTCGGAACAGCGCTCTCCTGCACATAGTAAGTCGCAGGTGCAAGGTCATTTACTGTAACAGTACCATCAGAGCCTGTTTGGTAGGTTCCGATCGGGGAAGACATATCGGCATTTTTAGATACCTTGAAGGAAGTATTAGGAACCATATTCCCATCTTCATCCTGTTTCGTGATCTTTAGTGCACCATACTTGTTTGCACGAATATTCAATTTAAATCTTCCAGGATCTAAAATCATAGGCTTGATAATATCTTGTCCGCCTGATTTTCGATGAACGATAGATTGACCAATCATTTCTGGGCGTATTTTATTTAGAATATATGTGCTATTCTCAGCTGCAGTAGTTGATGCTGTTACTGTCAGTTTATTGCCGTTCCGCTTCACACTGATTCCTTTTGGAATACTTTCTTTACCTTTGAAATCGGAAAGAACACCGTTTGTGTCAGTTAAAGTTTTACTTTCCCCAACATTTAAAGTTATTTTTTGACCGCTGAAGCTTGGCATTACTTTCATCTTTGCGATGGCAGCATTGACTTCAGCTTTTCTTTTTCCATAATTGGGGACATTATGATCTGTAGGTTTATATCCTAGATATTCCCATACCATCAGCTGACCAACTGCATAATTCCATTTCGATTGATTCGTATTGACATATGCATAATACCAAATTTTAGATATTTGCTCTTTATCATATCTAGATACAGCATAGCCATTCCAGCCATTGATTACTTCCCAAGGCTCACTGCATACACCGACACCTTGTTCGACATGGATCTTTTCAATCTTTTGATGATCGAACCATGCGGTCTGTACAGGATTGTCAGGATTGTGTGCTTGTCCGCTATGCCAGTATCCGGTATCTTCCAGCTTTGTGACATTGGCTTTGATCGTTATCGTGGATAACATATTAGATCCACATAGCAAGATCGAAGCGAATATCATGATGATACTTTTTAATTTCTTCCGCATCTCGTTTTCCTCCATAAATTTTCACTTATTTTTTTATAGGTATACTCATACAATGACATATATGAAACCTTTTCCTGTATTCGCCTTACGCTGCGAGCAGCTGCGAGTCATATCTTACCTTGTAGTAATTCATATGGTCACCTCCAACAAAAAAAAGACGAACCTCTGTCCGTCTTGATTTTCTATTAACAAAAAAGAAGCGATACTTTCGCTTCTACATTTTTTAATACCAATAAATGCTATATTTTGTTGAGCCATCACTAAATTCCACATACGTACTACTCCAACCATTACAATTATAATAAGGGTGATTTTGGTCAGTCATAGATTGATCAAATATTTCATCAGCCCATGCTTCTGCAGCTCTTGGATCATCAAACAATGGAGACTGCATAGAAATCGGTAATCCTTGTTTCCTTCCATCATCTACGATATATGGCTCAGAAGGTGCTGGAGTAGGTGTTGACGGCTTTGCCTGTGAAGGAGCGGAACTCTGTGCTCCATTGGAACCGGAGGAGCTTCCAGTATTCGCAGTGCTGCTTCCTTGTCCTCCACTTGTCCCTGCATTTTGATTACCTGTAGATGGAGAGGATGTCTCTGATCGTTGTCCTGCATTATTGTTATTCTGGGCTGCTTCAGATTTCTGTCCTTCAGTAGTTGCTTTTGCCTTTTCTTTTTCCTTTACGATGACTTTGAATTTCTTCTCCGTCTTGTTTCCGTTAGCATCAAATGCTTTTACAATGACTTCATAAGTTCCGGCTTTCTTTGTGTTTAATTTTCCTTTATCAATGCAGTAGCCTGATTTTTTAGTTTCTTTATCACTGTATTTCAAAGCACCATCTACGGGATCCTTTACTGATTTTACATTGTCTTTCAGATTAAGTTTATCACCTGCAGTGATTGTGACTTTATCCTTCTTCAGTACAATTTCAGGTCTCTTTGTATCTTTAACTATGATCTTCACATCTTTCTGGATAGTCTTGTCCCCATCAGTAAATGTGACCTTCAAGGTCTGATTTCCAACTTTCTTTGCATTGAAATCCTGTACTTTATCTACTTTGATATTTTTATCAGATTTTTTTGCGTCAAAGAGTTTGTTGTTATCCAATGTATCGCCATACTCCACAGTCAGTTTATCAACCGTCTTTACCTTCAGCTCTTTACTGCAACCTGTCAATACGAGCGCTGACACTGCAGCGATACTTAATAATTTCTTCATAATATATTCCCTCCACTTTTCTATCTATTTTTAGTATATCACTATCGTAAGGGGATAACAATTACATATACCCTTCGATATCTCTTTTTATGTTAAATTCCTATTTGTTGATCAAATGTATCATTTCCACTTGCACATGACATGTACCAGTGATTGGTACGCTGAAGTGAAAAGTTAAATTCCACTTTCAAAAGGCGAATAAAAAATGTGGAACT
>OLOS01000202.1_pt1 | contig 70347 bp, 93 predicted proteins | sample 1672631 | NCBI WGS metagenome assembly OLOS01 (sample SAMEA3136707, study PRJEB25190) | human gut metagenome | biome: human gut; feature: human-associated habitat; material: faeces | place: Austria | collected 2013
ATGAATAATTTAATTAATTATCCATTTATAAATCAGCTAAAGCTGCTTTAATAGAGTCAGCATCACCAGAAACATCTACAGAATCTGCAGTTGGTTCTAAATGAGCAATGTTACATCTTCTATTTTTAACAGATTCACCGATTACTTCAACGAAGTTTTCATCGATGATTTCTACGATTGCACATTTTTCGCCAGCTTCTCTACCAGCGGTTTTAACACAAACTCTTCCTACTTCAATTGCTGCCATTATATCACCTTTAATGTTGTTAGAATAATTTTTGTTATACTTTCAGGATCAAAACTGTCAGTATTAATCATTAAGTCATAGATATCTAAATTACTAATATCTATGTTATGAATATCTAAATATCTTAAAGCTTCACTTTCTTCACGAATTTTAATTTCTTTTTTAGCCACATCAACAGATTTAGATTCTCTTTGACTAATCCTTTGAGCACGAACATCAAGTGGTGCCATTAACCAAAGTTTTAAATCAGCTTCAACAAAATAAGCTGATAGTCTTCCTTCCAATATTAAATTCTCTGAAGATTTAGCAAGTTCAGCTTGTCTTTTATCAATTTCTTTATCGATATTATCATTACTTTCAGCAAACTCACTGAATTCAAGAACAGACATACCTTTTTCTTTAGCCATAGCCCTAAAAATAGAGCCTGAAGAAACAAAAGGAATATCCAATTTTTCAGACAACAGCTCTGCAGTTGTCGTGGTTCCAGTTCCAGCCAGTCCACCAACAGTAATTATCATTATTTTCTAGCCTCGTTTTTGAAATGTTTACGAGCACAGCTTGAGCATAAATACCCACCATATGGACGATTAGGTCTTTTATGGGATTTTGCTAATTTGTTAATTTCATATGGGCGTCCACGTGGAACTCCATGTAATAATTTACCACATTCAGCACAAACATGCTTAGATGGTTTTTTCTTTTTATATCTTAAAACATTTTCTCCACCAGGAGTGTTTTTATAAACTCTTTTATATGATCTTGATCTATATCTGTTTGCAGGCATTTAATCACCTAAATTAATTTTAAATAATAAATTTAATAATTGTGTAATAGCGTATTCAAAATAGAATATTATACTATATTGTTTTCATTATTAATAAATACATAGGTTAAGGATTAATTAAAATCATTGTTTGAAACCTAAAAATTTCCTTAATATTTGACTCATACCAAAAGTACATATGAAATACCAGAATAACCATCCAATATTATATCCGACAGAATGGCCTCCATACATAAAACTACCAATAAAATGCCAAATTGGAGCTAATGATACATAAAATGCACCAGGAGGCATAGAGATAACTAAACCACTAATTGGAGAAGCTCTCATCCAAAAGAATATCAAAATAATTGGAATAAAAGTAACAATCATCGGCTTGAAAGAATTAGTCATCATCTTACTTTGATTTTGCATAATTTCAGCTTGTTGAGCTTGAAGTTTAGCTAATTTCTTCCCGTCACCAGATTTTTGAGCTTCCCTAACCTCTTTTTGGTAGTCTTTCATTTTCTGTTGTATTTCATTCATTTCGTCTTGGTCAACTAATAATTTATTAGCTATTGTAGTTATTAATGAAACAATGAATGCAATAACCAAAACAGTTAATGCTGGATTTTGAGGATTCGGATCTAAAGCAAGCAATGGACTGAATATTGCATTTAGTGCCTCAAATACCATGTTAAATATGTCAATCATGAAATTCCTCTATTTATTTAAAACATCCACTAATTTTGAAACTGTAGAAGGTAAATGATTATCGTGATTTTCAATAATTTTTACGGTAGCACCAGTTAATGTAGCATAAGCCATAGATGCTGCCCTATTCATTTCTTGATGTAATTGAATATCTTTTGCTCTTTCAATATCTCTAGAACGAGTATCATCATTTAATCTTCTGTAAATAATTTCATCAGGATTAGCTTCAATCATGACAAAAAGATTAGGTTGCAATTCATTTAAAACCCAAATTGGAAGACCTGGTAAAAACCCAGATGGAGTATTTATAGTACAATGAGTATCTACAATAATATTTTCATTTTCAGATCTTTCTTTAATTCTTTTTGCTGCTTTTTCTTGAATTTCTTTTTGAACATCTGGAGATAATTTTCTTAAAGCATCTCTATCATCAACAATTTTCTCTTCAATTGCGATTTCAGTCATTATATCTCCATAATTTAAATGAATATAATCTACTTCTTCAAGTGCTTTATTAAGCAAAGTGGTACTTCCAGAACCTGGAATACCTGTTAATACTACCAATTTCAATTTAATCCCCCATTTTTAAAAAGATTGATGAAGAAGAATAATTATTCTCCTCCTAAAAATTTCCTGAGTACTGGATTTGCTGACATGAGTTGTTCCTCAGCCATTTCCTCGTATATTTTATGTATAATACCAACAGTAAGCAATACACCAGTACCTCCACCTAATGCTCCAGTTAAGTCTGCACAAAATGCAATTATACCTACATAAAGACCACTTATAATAGTAAGTGCTGGAATGTATTTTTTCAATATTTTATATAATTGACGTTTACTGCTTCTGAAACCCGGTATTTGAATACCTGACTTGTAAAGTTGTTCTGAAATTTTCTTAGCATTTAATCCACTAATTTCAACCCAAAGATATGAGAATAAAATTGCACAAAGCAAGAAGAAAATTGCATATATAATTACACGAACAGGGTCAGTTACTAACAAACTAACATCATTTGGTGTAGATAAGTATAATGCAATACCACTTACAGCTTTACCATTAACAATTTCACCGAAAATCGGGTAACCAATTTTTTGGAAGACACTTGCAAGAAGGGAAACGTTTACAAGTAATGCACTGGTTAAAATAACAGGCATGTTACTTGCATATACAAATTTTAATGGATATTTACCAACAGACCCTCTAATTCTTCCATGTCCTCTTACTGAACCATGAGAGATAGGAATTTCCACTCTCATAGATTCACCGTATACAACAACAAAGAATACAGCTGCTGTTGCAATTAATGGAATTAATACTGAAAAGTCAATAGAACTTGACCAGAAGGATTGGATAAATGCAGGAATTGCACCACCATAAATACCGTCAGATCCAGGTATGAAACTGAAGGTACCTACAAGAATAGCTTCACAAACACCAGCTGCAATAAATAAACCAATACCACTACCAAATCCCCATTTGGAGATAACTTCATCAAGATAAATTATCAATATTGCTCCAATAACAAGTTGAAGGAATAACACACCAAGATATGAATTATCAATTGGTACTAAACTTCCTGTCAATACCAATACACCAGCTTCAAACATTGTGAAGACTATGGATAATATTTTTTGTGTGGCCTGATACTGGGATTTATCCTCTGGAGAAGACAAATCTAAATCTAACAATTTGGAACCAACTAATAATTGCAATACAATTGACGCAGTTACAATAGGCCCAATTCCTAATGTTAAAATTGAACCGAAACTTCCCGCCATAACTGCTCTTAATTGAGCAAACTGGTCCACTGCTGCAGAACTCAAACCATATAATGGTATTTCAGTTAATATGAAGTATAATACCAAAATAAGAGCAGTCCATTTAAGTTTTTCATTAAAATCTTCATGATGCACAGGAGATTTTACTTCTGGTAAAAACCTAAATAATGGCTCTAAAACTTTTAATGATGACATTTTATTCCTCTAATAAAAAGAAAAAAGAAACTATAATTCGATAGCTTCTCCTCCCATTTCTTCAATTTTTTCAATAGCTGAAGCAGAAAATTGAGGTGCTGAAATAATGAAAGATTTAGTTATTTTACCTTTAGCTAAAACTTTATCATAACCTAATTCAGTAACATCAATAACAATGGAATCTCCATCTTTAGATGCTTTACCACTTTCAATTAACTTATCAGCTTGCTCTTCCAAGTAACTTAAGTTAACAGGATTTGTTTTTTTAATCATTTTTTGAGGTCTTTTGAAACCATGTTTACCATAATGGTCTGGGTCAAATTTTGCAGTCCAAGTCCAATGTTGTTTGGAAGCTCCTGCATTACCTCTACCACCTTTGTTACCTGCACCTCTACGTTTTTTGGTACAGCCTCCACCGTTGGATCTAGAACCTCTGAGTTTATTAATTTTACGTTTTGATCTAATCATCTTATACACCTAAAGCATTCTTTCTGCAAGATCTTTAATATTTTCTCCCCTGTAACCTAAGGATCCTCCTTCTTTAACAGAAAGACGGATGTCTTCATATCCTTTCCTTGGAGGGTGTAAACGGAATACAGGTTTAATATCTAAGTCCATTAATTTAACTTCGCCAGCAATTACAGCTTTAGCCAATTCTTCAATATTTTTGTAATCAGAATTTTCAGCTACATATTCATCAGTAACTTTGTTGTTACCTGTGAATTTACCTCTTTTAGCAATAATTTCAGCTAAAAGGTCTGCATCAATTTCACCCCAAGTGATGTAATCCTTAGCTTTTTGAAGCATACCATTGTAACTTGGAGTATCTTCAACTAAAACTGCATGGCTAATTCTGTTAAGTCTTAACATGTCTAAAGTATCAGCGATGTTTTTAATAACACCAGTAGTTCCTCTAACTCTTATAACTAAAAACATATTTAATCACCGTCTAATATTTAACTCCCATTTTCTTAAGGTCAGCTTCACTAGCTTTAACTGCACTTAAAGTTTTTAAAGCATCAAATATAGCATTAGCAAAGTTTACAGTAGTTTGAGTTTGACCAAAAGATTGAGACCATACATCTTTAATACCAGCAAGATTTAAGATTGTTTTACCAACATCTCCAATTACTAAACCTACTCCAGCAGGTGCAGGCATAAGGGAAACATTTACACTACTTGCTTTACCTTGTACTTTGAAAGGTACGGTGTGTTCTTTACCACAAACACAACCCCAATCTCCACAACCTCTTCTTACTTTAATAAGGTTGTATTTAGCATTGTCAACAGCTTTTCTGATAGCTGGACCTACTTCTTTAGCTTTTCCTTGACCTAATCCAACATAACCGTTTTTGTTACCTACAGCAACAATTACTCTGAAGTTAACTTTTCTACCAGATTTGTGCATTCTTTGAACTAAGTTAACATCCATTACTTCTTCTTCTAAATCTGGAACTAAAGCATCTACAATTTCTAATTCCATTATAGGAAGACCTTTTTCAAAGATTTCATCAATATCTGTAATGGTTCCTTCTTTAACTAATTTACCCATTTTAGTTTTAGGTTCCCATTCATCTATATTAAAACTCATAGTTATTCCTCTGCCTCATCGATATTCTTTTTGGTTTCTTCAAAGTTTTTAGGTAAATCTGCTGGTTGAAGGCCTCTTTCTAAATACTTTGAGAATAATTTTGCAATTTCATCATCATCTAAAGACTCAGCATAGTTTGCTACATGTTCTCCATTAATACGGGATTCATCTGGTAAAACAGCTTCACCATAAGGGATATCTAAACCTGCATCTACAGCACCTTTAAGAGCTGCAAATACTTTAGATCCTTTAATAGCAGATTTTAAACCAATGTCTAAAATTGCAGAGTCAATACCTTTAGCTAATGCTCTTTTAGCACAAAGGTAAGCAGTTAAATATACTGCAGAAGTATTACTTGCTCCACCTAAATAACCGTAATTAGCTAATTGTTTACTTACTGCAGATGCTAATGTAATATCTCCTTCAGGAGCATAATCAATAACTTGAACAGTTGCATGAGCATTAGAAAGTCTTACAACTAAACGAGATTTGTCATAATCGACTAATTTCATCCTAGCTGCGTAATCAGTTTTTCCTTCTCTTCTCCTTCTAAATGGTACTTTATAATTTGATCCTTGAGCCACGTTTATTCCTCCTATTTAATTAAATCATGGTCACGAGCATATGTTTTCATGTAAGATTTACTTCTGAAAGCACCACCCTTAGCCATTTTATATAATTTACGGTATGTAGTAGCATCAATTTCGTTTGCATCACGCATGTCTTTAAGATCTTTTCTTAAAGCTCTAATTGTAGTCATCCATTCTTGTTTTTTAGGATTACGAGCTTTTTTAGCTCCTTTTACACTACCTCTACCTTTCCTTTTTCCTTTTTTCTTTTGTTCTGCTAATTTTTTAGACCTGTAGCTACTAATACCTTTTTGAGGTTTAGCTTTAATAGCTCCATTATCTATTAACTGCTTTACACCTTCCCTAGTAATTGCCATGGATACTTCTTCCATTCTTTCAGGATCAATCCATACACGATTGAGTCCTACTTTAAGTATACTAGCAGCTAATCTTTTTTGAGTTGTAAGATTCATATATATAATCCTCCATTTTCAGCATAGCTGATAAATTTAGATAAAAATCTAAATTCCCTTTAAATCAGAAAAATCAATTCATAAAACCCGGAATTGATTCAACTTGAATAAATGTGAATATAATATTTATTTATTTAAAACTTTAATACCTAATTCTGATGCTTTTTCTAACATCAAATCTTTTTTCCTTTTACCAATAGAAGCACTTATTCTTGCAGCATCAGTAGCTGGGTTTAAGTCTTCTAATTCCATCATATTATGAACAAGAACATCATTATAACCTGAAGGATGTAAATCCCTAACCGCTCTAGGAGTTCTGTAACCGATAGCAGGCATATCAGGTTTTCCTGCTTCATATCTTCTCATTTTACTGGTTTTACCCCTAGGACGTCTCCATTTGATTCCAAGTTTTTTATAACGAGCATATTCTTGTCTTTTAAATCTTTTATTAGCCATTTAATCACCAATTCCTTATTCTTTGCTAATTAAATATATTCCATCTTGGAATACTCTAGGATCTCTTCCCCTAATTTTAGTTGCTTGTTCTAAGTTAGCCATGGTTTGACCAACATGTTCCTTATTGATACCAGTAATTGTTACCTCATCACCTTTAACTACTACTTTAGCACTACCTACTATTTTAGCAGTTCTTGGATGTCTTTCCCCGAGGAAATTGTCAATTACTACAATGTCTTTGTTTACTTTCACAGTCATTGGAAAGTGAGCAAATACAATTTTCATATGATATTCGAAACCGTCAGTAACACCAGTAATCATATTACTAATGTGAGCTTTTGTGGTTCCAATCATTGCTTTATCTTTTTTTCTTGGGAATGAAGTTTCTAAAACAACATTGTTTTCAACTTCACTAATATCCACATTAGGATATGTGAATTTTCTGGAGTCTTCTCCATTAGGTCCTTTTACAGTGACCTCATTATTATTAATTATAACTTCAACGCCTTCAGGGATTTCAATTTCTTCCCTTATAGCTGCAGCTACTACCATTTTATCACCTAATACATGTAAGCCAACAAACGTCCACCAATTCCTCTTTCTTTTGCCTCATAATGAGTCATAATTCCTTCAGGAGTTGTAACGATTAAAATACCAAAGTTTTTTGCTGGCAAATATCTTTTTTCAAATTTCTCAAATTCATCTTTTTTAACAGCATGACGAGGTTTAATAACACCACATTTGTTAATGTTACCTTCTAATTCTACTTTGAATTGACCTGCTCTGTTATCATCAATATATTCAAAATTACCAATGTAATTTTCTTTTTGCATTGTGCTTAAAACTTCTCCAATTAATTTGGATGCAGGTGAAATAACACAAGAGTCTTTTACTTGTAATTCGTTATTTCTAATATTAGTTAAAGCATCAGCAAGTGGATCCATGAGACTCATATTAAAACACCTCTAATTATATTTTTTAAAACCTATTTTAGGAGCTATTTCCCTAAAGCATTGTCTGCATAAGCTAAGCCCATATCTACTAATCATAGCAGAGTGGTCTCCGCAACGAGTACATTTTTTTGCAGCTTTTCCATATTTTCTTGGCAAAATATCACCTTAACATTTATTCAGTCACGTAATTGACATTAAAATTATCTTCCATATATTTCATAGTTTCTTCTTTAGAAATTCTATGTTTTGCTGGAACTTTCTTTTGTTGGATTCTTCTTTTAGCAATCCTGTAACCTGGTTTTTCAAAAGTAACAGATACATTCATACCAAAAATACCAATATCAGGATTATATTTCATACCTGGAATATCAATATGTTCTTTAATACCAAAGGAAAGGTTTCCTTGATCATCAAATTGGGTAGGTTTGATATTTTTATTAATTCCTTCTAAAACCATTTCAATAGCTTTATCAGCTTTTTCTCCACGTAAAGTTAATTTACATGCAATTGGTTGACGTTTTCTAATACCAAATTCAGGGTTGGTAACTTTAGAAAATGTTTTAACTGGAGTTTGATCGAACATTTGTTCTAAAAGGGTAATAGCACGAGATAATTTTTCACCTGCTTCTCCAACACCAATGCTGACAGTAGCTTTAGAAATTTGTACTTCGTTCATTGGGTTCATTTATTAACCTCCAATAAAGATATTGCTGGTTCATTGTCACCAACTACAAATGCATAATCTTTTAAAGTTAAAAATTCATCTTTAGCACTATTTTCAATAATAATAGTGTTAGGGTTGGAAGATTCGTTTACAATAATTTCAGAAACAGTACCTAACTCACCAGTGTGTTTACCACCAGTAATAAGTACACAAGCACCTTCTTTTAATTCGAAAACTTCATTGATTTCGTGGTCAGGTACTTTTAAGTTAATAACATCTCCAACATTGTAATCATTTTCATCAATAATTACATTTTTACCGTCATGAAGGTTTACTTGGATTTTTCCGCCTTTAATGGTAGATTTATTAACTATTTTACATAATTTAGAATCATTTTCTTCAATTTGGTTTAATTGTAATCTTCCTTTTTTATCTAAAAGCACTCTATAAACTTCACCAGTTTTTGGGATTTCAATAATATCCATGAAACCAACTGGGAATTTATAATCTTTAATTACTCTTCCATCTACAAGAACATTACCTGAGTTGATGATTCTTTTAGCTTCTCTAGAATTATCAGCTAATTTTAAAATATCTCTAATAACTAAAGTTAAAGATAAAGAATTCTCAATAGAATGTGAACCTGCTGAAGGTTTAACAGTCCAGGTATCTTCTTTAGGATGAATAGGCCAAGTTTTTGGTGCTTTGTATGTTTTCAAATGTTTTCTAGATCCCATTTTAGCCATTTTAATTGTCTCCTGTTACATTTTTAATTCTTCTATCGTCATCCATATCTGCATCAATAATCATTACGTTAGATGGATCTACTGGAAGGAAAACTGCAGTTCCGTCAGGTTTTGATAAAGTTACTTCTTCAATAGTTATTTTGTATGAACTGTAGTCCACACCTAAAACTGCACCTTCATGTCCTTTAAAATCTCCACGGAGAACTTGAACTTTGTCCCCTTTCCTAATAGGTAAAGATCTTTTACCAATGTCTGCTCTTAAGTCTTTACTTAAAGTAGCACTCATGTGTTTTCCACGTGCATGAGCAGGAGCATTGTAAAGAGCTTTTCTTTGTTTTCTTGGTTGTTTTGACATTTTTTCACCTATACTAAAATACTTGCTGCACTACCTACACTAGGCCATCTGTCAGCTGCTTCTTTAGCAACAGGACCTCTTACTTCAGATCCTTTTAAGATTCCTTCAGGAGTGATGATAACTGCTGCATTATCTTCAAATTTAACACGAAGTCCGTCAGCACGCATGTATTCTTTTTTCTGTCTGATTACAACAGCATTTACAACTTCTCTTCTCATGTCAGCAGTTCCTTTTTTAACAGAAGCAACAACTAAATCTCCAACACCAGCAACATCCAATCTCCTTCTTACACCTTTGAAACCTTTTACAGATATAATTTGGATTTCACGTGCACCAGTATTGTCTACACATTGGAGAGTAGCTCCAATTGGTAATGCTTTAGATACATTTGATGTTAATGCTTTCATAACAATTACTCTCCTTTTACTTCAACTAAAACAAAATGTTTAGTTTTACTTAATGGTCTGCATTCTGCAACTTTTACAGAATCTCCAACATTCACACTTAAGCAATCTGGCTTGTGAACGTTAATTTTGGATTTTCTTTTTTCATATCTTTCATATTTTTTTATGAATTTATAGTAACTACGTTCAACACTAATGGTCCTTTCTGCTTTGTTACTCACTACAATTCCTTCAAGAACTTGACCTCTTAAAGGTAAAGTTCCATGAAATGGGCAGTTAGGATCATCACATGTAGTTTCTGGTTCTTGAACATTAAGCCCAACCATATTATCACCGTATTTATATTTTTTTAAATCTTTTTTTTATTCTATCTTCAGGACGAATTGACAAAATATTACCATTAATTTCAACTTTCTCTCCAGTTGGAAGTTCGAATATAAATATTGAACCCTTTTTTGGAATTATTTTTTCAACATCATCAACTTCAATTTTAATGGTATTCTTTGTCTCATCAATAACAGTTCCTTTTAATCTAAGAGACTTGTTAGATACACTAGTAACACTTACACTTAATCCTATGAACTCATGATGGACTAAATTATTTACCGTAATCATATTTGCATCTCTTAAAAAACTGTAATCAGCAAAAAATTATAAAATTTTTATTGAAATGTATCGAAGAGATGAATTACCTTCTTCTTTTTTTATTATTCTTCTTAGATTCACGAATTTCTATTGTATCTGATGAAAAACCCATGTCAGATAAAACTTCTTTGACTCTTACTTTATGATCCCCTTGAAGTTCTATTTGACCGTTTTTAGAAGTACCTCCACAAGCACATTTTGCTTTAAGAGTTTTTGTAAGTTCTTTGATATCAATATCGTGTTCATCTATACCTTCGATAATAGTCATGAGTTTTCCGAATCTTCTCCTTACTGTAAATACTTTAACAGTTTGAACTTCACGTGCAATCTCTTCACACACACAAAGTTCTTCCGGAAGCCCACAGACATCACAGATTTTTGACATTTAATTCTCCTTCTGTTTTTCATTCAATATTGTAAGAACACGAGCAATTGTTCTTTTCAATTCTCTAATTTTTCCCGGGTTTTCAATTACCCCAGCAGCTGCACTTTTAGAAACATTTTTGGATAATTCAGCTCTGAGTTCAACTAATTTATCTTGAATCTCATCAACTTCCATGTCCCAAATTTCTTTACTTCTTAAAATCGCCATTGTTCCAACTCTTTTGAAATAATTAAATTTTTAATAATTTAACTATCCTCTTTTGCTTCTTCAGCAGATTCCTCTTCAACAATCTCTTCTAATTCATCGAGATCTTCTACTTCTTCAACAATTTCATCTTCAACGATTTCTTCGCTGTCGTCAAGTTCTTCAACTTCAACTACTTCATCGTCTTCAATAATTTCCATTTTTGGAGGAAGAATCTCAACTGAATCAGGTAATACAGTTTCTGGAGGCATGATTCTTACATATATACCAAGTACACCTGGTTTTAATTGAACTGTAGCAAATCCTTCTTCAACTAATCTGATTGATGGTTCACCACATTTTTTGATGTAACCTTCAACAAATTTAGCTACAGCAGATCTTGAACCTCTGATTTTACCAGAAATAGTAACTTCTACACCTTGAGCTCCAGCGCCCATGATTCTACGAATGGTAGAGTAAGCAACTCTTCTGAAATGCATACCCCTTTGTAACATGTTAGCTATTTTATAAGCCATGATTTTTGGGTTGAGTTCAGGAACATTTACTTCTTTAACTTCAATTTGAGGATTGTTTAAACCAAAGTCATTTTTAAGAGTATTAGTAATAGCTCTTACGTTTTTTCCACCTCTACCAATTACCATACCAGGTCTTTCTGCATAAACAACAACCATGGTACCTAAAGGTGTAATTTGAACATCCATACCACCGTATCCTGCTCTTTCAAGTTCTTTTTCTAAGTATTCATCAATTCTGGTTCTTTTAAGGCCCTCAGTGACGAAATCTTTTTCTATCATTAGTTAGCCTCCTGTAATACTATTTGAATATGAGTAGTTGGAGTGTTGAATGGGGTCATCCTACCGAATGCTCTTGGAATAACTCCAGGAAGTACAACTCCTCTGTGGCTGGAGATATGTTCAATGAATAAGTTTTCAGTGTCCATACCTTTGTATTCAGCATTAGCTTCAGCATTTTCTAAAACTTTTAATACTTGTTCTGCTGCTTTTACAGGGTATCTACCTGCTGCCCATCCTTCTTGTCCTTTTCTGTGACCAACTTGTCTGTTGTGTCTTTTGAAAGGAACAGATTTTTTCATATCAATAACATCTTCTAAATAATTTTTAGCTTTAGTTACTTCCATTCCTCTTATTGCATTGCAAATTTCAACACAGTGTTTTGGAGAAATCTTAAGAGATTTTGCCATAGCACGTGCAGTTTTTGCTTCATTAGTTTCTTTATTATAAGCATATTTATTAGCCATGATCTAATCTCCCTATTTAAGTGGTACAAACATAGATGATCTTGTAGCTCCCATACCTGGGTCTCCATGTTGAACTTTTTGTCTTGTTGGTGCAAATTCACCAAAGTAACAACCAATCATTTCTGGTTCGATTGTAACTTCAACAAAGTTTTGACCATTGTAAATACCGAAAGTTGTTCCAACCATTTCAGGTAAAACAATCATATCCCTACAATGGGTCCTGATTACAACAGGCCTACCATCTTTGCTGCCTTCTTTATTTAACTTTCTCATTTTATCCAAAACAATTTGTTGTCTTGGTAAAAATCCTCTTTTTAAAGACCTTCTTTGTCTTGCAGGGAATAATTCCATTACTTCCTCTAAAGACATGTCTTGTAATTCTTCAAGAGTATAACCTTTATATTTAAATATTTTTCTTGCCAATGAAACACCCTCTATCTATCTTTTTAATCCTGTTCTTTTAGCTGCAATTGAACCAACTTTTCTTCCTGGTGGTGCATGTCTTGAAACAGTAGTTGGACGACCAGGATGTTGCCTGTTACCTCCCCCGTGAGGGTGATCAACAGCGTTCATAGCTACTCCTCTTACAGTCATGAATTTCTTACCTTTAGCTTTGTAAGCATGCCATCTGTTACCAGCTTTAAGGAATGGTTTTTCTTTTCTTCCTCCTCCAGCTACAACACCGATACTTGCACGGCATCTTGGGTTAAGATATTTTAATTCACCAGATGGTAATTCTACAACAGATTGATTAGCATCATGAGTAATTAAAGAAGCATAAGTTCCAGATGATCTTACAAAACGACCTCCGTCTCCAGGAGTGTTTTCAATATCATAAATAGGAGTTCCTTCTGGAATTTCAGCAAGAGGTAAAGTATTACCAAATTTAATAGGAGCAGAAATACCACATTCAATTTCATCATCAATTTGAATGCTTTCAGGTGCTAAGATAAATTTCTTTTCACCATTTTCAAATTTTACTTCTGCAATTGGAGCAGTTCTTGCTGGATCGTGTACAATATCAGTAACAATTCCTTTAATACTACCTTCTTTTTCTAATGCATCGTAAGACCTGTATCTGATTTTATCTTTAAAACGATGAGAAGCAACACGGTGAGCAGGAGTTCCTCTTCCTCTTCTTTGAATTATTAATCGTTTTCCCATTATAATTCCTCCTTAGAATACTCCTATTTTGACAGCGAGTTCTTCTGCCATTTCTTCTTCAACAAGTTTAATAAATGCTACTTTATTACCACGAGGAGTGATATGAGTAGTTACTCTAGCTACTTTTTCTTCGTATAACTCTTCAAAAGCCCTTTTAATTTGACCTTTGTTAGCACTACGTTTTACAACAAAAGTAATCTCATTATTTTTATCGATTAAATTCATGGTTTTTTCAGTAACATGAGGTTTAATAATAATTGAGTATGAATCCATAATAATCACCTTATTTATCCAAAATTATTGGAATAAACCTCCTAATTTTTCAACAGCTGATTTAGTGAAAATAGTGAGTCTTCCTGGGTGAGTACCTGGTGCTAATAATTCTGCATTTAAGTTTTCAACAGTTACTACATCTACACCAGCATGGTTTCTTGCACCTAATTTGATACCGTTATCTTCACCGACTACTAAAAGAGGTCCTTTTACTTTTTTGTATTTTCTTCCTCTGGTTTTACCCCTACCCGCTCTTATTCTTTTACCTTCTTTAGCACGGGTAATGTCATCGTAAACTCCTAAGTTTTGGAAAATTTCACGAGTTTGTTTAGTAGTTTTTACAGAACAAATATCATCTTCAACAATAATAGGTACTTGTTCAAGGTCTCCTAATTTGTGACCTCTGTTTTCAACAAGTTCTTTATTTGCAGTAGCTGCTACAGCAGATCTGATTGCAAATCTTCTTTCTTTTATGTTGATTTTTTCGTGATGATTTTTTTCGGCTCTTGTAGGATGTGCACGTCTACCACCAACAGCCATTGGTACAAATGCTGCTTTGGAACCGTTTTTAATCCTAGGTACTCTAGCTGTACCTCTACCGGATCCCCAACCTTTTGCAGAAGTTCTTTTACCTGCTTTAGGATCATTACCCCATGGTTGTACTCTAGCGGTTTGTGCTGAAATAACAGCCCTTTTTATTAAATCAGGTCTGTATTCTTCATTAAAAATAGCTGGAAGTTCGATTTCTTCTTTAACTTCCCCTTCCATTGAATAAACGTTTGCTTTCATGATTAGACCCCTTGTTTAGATTTTGTACTTATGTAGTTTATTTGAGGCATATCCTCAGACTTTTTATTAGGTCTAATAGGTTGTCTTAAAATAACTAATCTTTTAGATGGACCTGGTAATGAACCTTTTACTAAAACATAGTCATTTTTAACAAGACCATATTTTACAAATCCGCCATCTGGATTAATTTGATCAACTTCATCAGCAGATGCGATTTTTAAGATTTTTTTATTAAACTCAGTTCTTTTATGGTATCCCATTTGACCTGCTTGTGCTACAGTCCACATGGTTCTTGATGGAGTCCAAGGTCCAATAGAACCTACGTGTCTTCCTTTACCTGCTCTTACAGCTTTACCATATTGAATTCTGATTCCCCATCTTTTAACTACACCTTGGAATCCTTTTCCTTTAGTAGTTGCAATTGCATCTACAAATTGACCTTCGTTTAAGATATCACTAGCTTTTACTTCATTACCTAATAATTCTAATGCAGTATTTAATTTTTCTTCAGGATTTGCTCCTCCAATACCACATTCAAATATGTCCGGTTTTTTCTTAGGTACGCTAGTTACTTTTGGATTAGTATGGACTAAAACTTTAATATCTTCAGTTTTGTCTAATACACCTTGTATTTTTGCAATAGCTTCAGATTTATTGTATTCTTTAGGAAGAGAAATTTTCCTTGAGAGTTCTTCATCTAAATTATCTGCAAGTACTTCGGTGATCACTTTTAATCCACGAGAAGTTTTTTCGTATGCTCTAATTCCCATTACTACGACTGGAGGTACTTCCAATACGGTTACTGGAGTGAAAACATCCATACCATTAGTTGGAGAGTTTTTGTCAGAATCAGTCACTAACGCGTGAGTCATACCGACTTTATAACCTGCGAGGCCGAGTAATTTTGGTTCATCATTTTGTGGCCAAGATTTTATCCTAGGGGTTTCTTTAGCTGCTCTTTTCCTTGGACTAAAAGCAACAGACCCTTTTCTTGGCTGGTGATGTCTTACCATTTATTTTACCTCCTTAACTAATATTTTCCTTTATTTTATTATATTCAAATTTTTAAATAATAGCTATAAATAGCTATTTTCAGATTTGGGTAATATTACACTAAGTATAATATTATCCGAGTAATAAATAACCGCAATAAAATCACAGTTAAATAAACATCAAAGTTTAATATATTCTTTTGAGCGAAATTAATTGAAACATAATTAAGCGCTCGTTTAATGTATAAACCATTCTGCGCTAAGTAATTTTTAGGAGAGTCCTAAAAACATCAATGTATAAAAAGTTGAGCAAATTATCTATTAGCCATGTATAAAAACTAATAATTAATAAAGAGAATTAAAATCTCAAAATGTTGAATAAAGAAAGTGTAGCGACAACTGCCTCTTCAGTTCTAACAGTTTCAGTTCCTTGGTTAGGGATAGTATTTAACTTAATATGTTCCCAATTACCGCTAGAAACATCTTCTGAAATTGAAGAATATGGGCCACCAAACAAAATAGCAATATTTTTAAATTCATCTACTTTAAGTTTTAATTCATCAAAAATAGAATCAATATAATCCCCATATCTTGTAGTTTCAACAACAAAATCTGGTTTAATTAATTTTAAGCTATTTTTAAGACTCTTATTAGAAGATATTACATTATATCCCCAGTAAATGTCATCTGGTTTATCAGGTGTGACTATTACTTCTTTCTTAGCAATTTTTGTAATCTTAAAGTTAAAAATTTTCTTAACAGTAAGTTGCTCTTTGCAGAATGCAAGTTTATCCATACCTATATCCACAAAAGTTCCTTTCTTATTTCTTTTAACAGTAAATCCCTGTCTATAGTCGCCCACGTCTGGTTGACTATTAACTGGATGATGAGGAGCTCTAAGTGGTGGAAGAATACCTACATGCTTAAGTTCTGGCATTATAGGAAATGCACTTTTCCTCAAATACTGAGGAGTGTTCATATAATTTAAAACTTCAGCAATAAATTCTCCATCTTCTTCCCCATTTTCATTTTTAATGTGGTCATCATTATAAATAACAACATTATCAATCTGAAATACTGCTAAAGCTCTACCTAAAACTCCCACTTTAAAAGTACGAACTTTAAGATCTTTAGATTCAGATAGAAAAGAATTCGGAATAAATACAGATAGCTCATCTTTATACATTATTTTAATATTAGTAAAATAAAGTATATAAAGATTTCCCTACATTTACATAGCTATCACTAATAGACTTATACATTTTATAAATATTATATCAATTATAATATCTGTAGCCATCTTATTATGCTACCAACTTTTATACTCATAAGGAATATATTAATATAATATATAGATTATGTAGTATATAAAGGTATTGTTTTTCTATTTAAAATAAGTAAAATTTAAAGTAAAGCTCGAATTACTATTATTTCAACATTTGCAGATTCCTTTGTATGAAATTCATAAATTTTAGGAATGGGAAAATTATATCTGAAAATATGGGTAATTTCCAAATCATTTTTTTCAAAATAGCTAAATAAAAACTCCTCAGTTGATGCCATATGAAAGGAATACAAAACTTTTGGAGACAGTTCAATAGCCTTATTGATAAATTTTAAATCAGACCCCTTTTTTGCATTTTTTTGTGATCCGAATGGTGGATTTTGAAAAATAGTATCAACATCAAAGTCATTTTCCAAATCACAAACATCACCACATATAAATTCAACATCCCCACAGTAACTGCTGGCTAAATCAATGGATTCTTTATCAATATCAACACCAACAGCAGAAGTAGCACCTAATAACATAGATGCAATTGCAAATATTCCAGTTCCACAGCCTAAATCCATTACTTTTTTATCTACTATATCACCTAAAGAATATGCATTCCATAACAAATCTGATGCAATAACAGCAGGAGTAGAATACTGTTCAAGGTCTACTTTCGGATTTGGATGACTGGGAACATTTTGTATAGCCATTTCCAAATGTTTCTTTTTAGTAATTTTTTTCATCTAAACAACATATTTAATTATTATTTCTTATATAATTATATTATTAATAAAAATTAAAAAGAGGTTTCGAATGTTTGAAAAGATATTAATTGCAAATAGAGGAGAAATTGCAATAAGAGTTATGCGTGCCTGTCGTGAGCTTGATATCCAAAGCGTAGCTATATACTCTGATGCAGATACAACATCCCTTTATACAAACTATGCTGATGAAAGCTACCCTTTAGGTAATCCTTCCCCAGCCAAGTCTTATTTAAATATAGAAAAAATCATAGATATTGCACTTGAATCTGGAGCCGATGCTATTCACCCAGGATACGGATTTTTAGCTGAAAACCCTAAATTTGGTGAAGCATGTGAAAAAAATGGAATTAAACTTATAGGACCTACCGGTGACGTGATCCATCAAATGGGAGATAAAATAACTTCAAAAGCTCTTATGAAAAAAGCTGGAGTTCCTGTTATCGAAGGTACTCCTGAAGGAGTTACAGACATTGAAGAAGCTAAAGAAATAGCTAGACAAATTGGATATCCTGTAATTGTAAAAGCTTCTGCAGGTGGTGGAGGAATTGGTATGCGTGCTGTTTATGAAGAAGACGAATTAGTGCGCGCAATTGAATCTACACAATCTGTTGCTTCTACAAACTTTGGAGATTCAACTGTATTTATTGAAAAATACCTTGAAAAACCTAGACATATTGAATTCCAGTTATTAGCTGATGAACATGGAAATGTTATTCATGTAGCTGATAGGGAATGTTCTATCCAAAGAAGACATCAGAAATTACTTGAAGAGGCACCTTCCCCAATTATGACTGAAGAACTTAGAGCTGAAATGGGAGCAAGTGCAGTAAAAGCTGCTGAATATATCGGTTATACCAGTGCAGGTACTGTTGAATTCTTATATGACAATGGCCAATATTACTTCCTTGAAATGAACACCCGTATTCAAGTAGAACACCCAATTACCGAACTTGTTACAAATACCGATTTGATTAAAGAACAAATCAGAATAGCTAATGGTGATGAACTCAGTTACGAACAGAAAGATATACAAGTATCAGGTCATGCAATCGAATGTCGTATTAATGCAGAAGATCCGTTAAACGATTTTGCACCAAATCCGGGTAAAATTACCGGTTACAGATCTCCTGGAGGACCTGGTGTACGTTTAGATAGTGGAGTTTATATGAATTATACCATTCCTACTTTCTATGATTCCATGATTTCAAAACTAGTAACCTGGGGAAGAACTAGAGATGACTCCATAGCCAGAATGAAAAGAGCATTAAGCGAATACATTATTTTAGGAGTTAAAACTACAATTCCGTTCCATAAAGCTATTTTAAGAAATCCTAACTTTATTAGTGGTGACTTAAACACTCACTTTATTGACCAATACAAAAACGGTATTGAAAGTGAAATGGTTAATGTGATTGCAGAAGATTTGGAAAATGTAAATAAAATGAAATCCACTTTTATGCCAAGTAAAAAAATAGCTGCAATTTCTGCTGCTGTTGGATCTTATTTAAATACTGCTAAAAACCAACAAATGAATAAAAAATAAATTGGGGATTTAGAAATGCAAAATGAAATAGTAAAGCTATTGAAAAAAGAGGGAAAATTATCTGAAAAAACTATTGATGAAATAAGCAATATTGAGATTGGTGATTTTTCTGATTTAGTCAGAGAACTTGGAAAAGAAGAAACTGAACACATTAAAAGAGATGAAATCTCAAAAAACTTAAACACCAAATACATAGGTAAAGATATCTATATATTTAATGAAGTAATGTCTACAAACACAATAGCTAAATTTTTATCAATGAATGGTGTTGGAAACGGAGCAGTTGTAATTTCTGAAAAGCAAACAAAAGCTAGAGGCAGATCAGGTAAAAACTGGGAATCTCCTCTTGGTGGTGTCTGGTTATCAATTATATTAAATCCAAATGTAAACCACTCCAAAATCCCATTAATTACCCTTGCAACTGGTGTGGCTGTTGAAAATACCTTAAAAAGAATAGGTGTTAAAAATGCCGAAATAAAATGGCCTAATGACATTTTAATTCATGGCAAAAAAGTCTGTGGAATACTGACTGAAGCAATAACCAGCTTTAACACTATTGAAAGTGTTATTATTGGTGTTGGAATTGATGCAAACATAAGCATTGAAAACTTCCCTGAAGAATTACAGGAAAACATGACAACATTAAATGATGAAATTGGTGAAAAAGTCGATGAAAACCTTCTAATTAAATTATTTTTAGAAGAATTTGAAAAAATCAGCGAACAGTTCATAAATGAAGAATACGAAACTATCTTAAAAGAATGGAGAAAAAACTCCTACACTATTGGAAAAATCGTAGAAGTACACGAACCATTCAGCAAACCTTATGACGGTTATGTTTTAGGTATCAGCAGAGACGGATCATTAGTTGTGGAAAAAATTGATGGAACTTTAGAAAAAGTAATATCTGGAGAATGTATAATTAAGAAGTAAATACAATCTCCCTGCATTTATCTTCATTTGTAACTACTTCCTGTAGCTTATTAAATGAAGATTCTATTTTTTTATTTAAATCATTTAAATCTAAATTAAATGCATCTTTTGTAGACAAATCAAATCTTATTGTTGTAGATGCACCTGGCATTGAAACTGGAGGAATTGTAATAATTCCATGGTCTTTTAATAATATAAATGCAAAAATAAATGCCAAATCATTATCAGATAAATTATGTGAAACTTTAACTTCACTAGCTAAATCATAAGATGAAATCATGACTCCTGTTGGAGTTTCACTAAAAGCATTAAAATTCTTACTTAATAATTTAAACAGTTCTTCTTTTCTTGAAAATCCTTTAATTAAATTTTCACCATTAAAATTTTTAATACCGTTAATCATGGCTAAAATAGCTGGAGGCTGTGCTTCAAGACCAAATTGATTAGCTTTAACTTTGATTTTATCAACTAAATCTTCACGACCTGCCATTAATCCGCCTCTAGGACCCGGCATTAATTTATCAGTACTGGTAATTGCAATATCTGCACCTAAATCACAGGCTTTTTTCTGTTTAAATACAACAGTTCTAAGTCTGGCTCCTGATGCATCATCAACCATAACAGGAATATTCTGTTTGTGAGCCATTTCAATGACTTTTTTAAAAATATCTTCATCAATGACTTTATGATCCATTGTTGAACCTGTTACAACAACTAAAGAAGTATTTTCAGGTATTTCAAATTTATCAAAATCATCAGTTTCAAAATAATTAGCTCCAACCAATTCACAGCTTCTCGGAATGGAAGGATGGGCAGGTAATTGGGCAAGGTAATGCACAACATTAGACCCTTTATCAACTAATGAAAGAACAGTAGCTAAAATACCTGAAGAGGTTCTGTTAAGTGGAAGAATTTTTTCCCCACCTAAATGTCTTTTTCCAACTTCCTGAATTTCATCTTCAAAAATAGCTGGTCCTACATAAGTTTCAAGTAAACTTAATTGGGATGATGAAGCAATAAATCCTCCAGCCAAACCAGTTAAATCATATAATCCACTGCGACCTTCAGTTTCAATGATGTTTTTTATAATAGATAAAGCATTTTCTCTTTTTTTAACTTCATCTAAAGAATTGTTAACTATCATCTAATCAGAGTCAAATTCTAATTTAAAGTCTTTGAAAGCTTCAACAAATGCTTTTAAATCTTTTTCAGGTACTGGCATTTGAACAAACTGTTCATTTTCAGGTTCTTCATAAGAATATTCTGCATCAGTAATTTTACCTTCAGGAGTTGTCCATAAAATTAAACTGTCACTTAATTCTTCAGGTTTTTTATTAGGGAAAAATATTTCCACAGAAGCTCCTAACTGTACAAAAAACTTTTCTTTTTCTTCATCACTTTTATTTACTTTTTTAATTTTTCTTACTCTGGATTTCAATTTTTTTTCAGCAAGTTCATTTATATCTGGCATTTATAACACATCCTGAAACTTTATTTATATATAATCTAAATTATAGTTAAAATTCACATATTATATAAGCATTCTTATTTGATTTAAAAATTAGTCGTATAAACTGTTACCATCACTGTCCATAGCTACTATAAGTGGTCCAAAATCTTTAACTTTTAAATTCCACATAGCTTCAGGCATTCCTAAATCCAGCCAGTCAACACTTTCAATTTCTTCAACTGCATCAACATAAAGTGCTGCGCATCCGCCAGTAGCTACAACATATAATGCATTGTTTTTAACTAAAGCTTTTCTTACTGTATCATCCATTCCTCCTTTACCTATTACTATTTTAGGACCCATATCAATAACATCACTTTGATAAGGATTCATTCTCATAGAAGTAGTCGGACCTACAGCTACCATTTTATATCCGTTTTCATCTTTGGATATAATTGGTCCTGCATGAAATATAGCTGCACCTTCAATATCCAATGGGGCACCCTGTTCTAAAATTCTTTTATGTGCTTGGTCTCTTGCAGTTATAATGTTTCCAGTTAATGTAATTACATCGCCAATTTTCAAATCAGTCAAATCTTCGTTTTTAACCGGCACTTTAATATTTTTTTCCATTTGGTCACCTTGTAAATTATTATAAATATATAAAATTTTTAGCTTTTATAAATTTAATGGGTAGACACCGATGCTCTTTTCAAAAACTTTGTTGATTTAAAATTTTTTGATAAAAATTAGTTTAAAATTTTTAATTCTGTTTAAAAACTTGAAATAAACAGAATTATTGGCATATTATGTTTCAAATCAATTTTTTAAGAAAAAATTTCCTAGTTTTTCTTCATTTATTTTATAATTATCAATAATTTTTCCGTCTTCCATATGCAAAACATGGGAACACACTTCCATTATTAATTCAAAATCATGAGTAATGATAAATGAAGTAATGCCTAATTTTTGAAGATAAACTAAATTTTCACTAACTTTCATCATATTCTTCAAATCAAGCCCACTTGTCGGTTCATCAAAAATCAGAAATTCCTTATCTGAAGCAATAGCTGATGCAATAGCAACTCTTTGTTTTTCACCGCCAGACAATGCCATAGGGTGAACTTCTTTTAGATGAATCAGATTTAAGTTTGTTAATATTTCCTCAGCACGATCTGTATTTTCATCATCCATACTCAGCAATACTTCATCAAGTACACTTTCAGTGAATAATTGATGATTAACATCCTGCATCACCATATATGTCTTTTTAAGCAAGTTTTTTCTTTTCAAATGATTATCTCCCCAAATAATTTCCCCTTTACAAGACTTTTTAAGTCCGCATAAGCAATTTGCAAAAGTAGATTTTCCAGCACCATTTTTTCCGATGACTGCAATTATTTCATTTTTTGGGATTTTAACTCCATCAATACTTAATACCTGATTTTTACCATATTTAAAATTAAAATTTTTAAGTTCAATCATTTCATGATTATTTGAATAATACTCACTATGATTAACATCCAATTTTTTCAAATTTATTTGTCTTAAACCGTAATCCCTATGGTCAATATGTCTGAACTGGTCAATAGACCATTCATTAGTAATTTGCCCTTTTTCCATAAATATAACTCTATCAACAACATTACTTAAAAAGAACAGTTTATGTTCAGCTATAATAACCGTTTTTCCGGATTCTTTCCATTTCTTAATAATGTCCTCCAAATCCCAGCTAGATTCCGAATCTAAATTTGATGAAGGTTCATCAAGAACAAATATGTCTGGGAAAACTGCAGATACTGATGCTCCTGCAATTTTTTGCTTTTCACCACCAGATAATTTAAAAATATTTTTATCAAGAAGATGCTGTAATCTAAAGTCGTTTACAACATGCCTCAATCTATTTTTTATTTCATCAGTATTCATTGCAAGATTTTCGCACCCAAAAACTATTTCACTTGTTGTATCCACATTGAAGAATTGTGTTTTTGGGTTTTGAAAAACGGAACCTATGTATCTTGATATTTCATAAATTGGCATTTCGCTTATTAAATTACCATTCAAATATACATTTCCATGTCTTGTTCCCTCGAAAAAGTTGGGAATAATTCCGTTTATTATGCGTGTTAATGTTGTTTTTCCACAACCTGATTCACCACAAAGCAGAATGACTTCACCTTTTTCAATATTCTGATTAATATCTTCAAGATTACAGTTATCCTTACTGTTGTCATATGAAAATGAAACATTATCTATTTTAAGCAATAAAGACACCACCTAAAAAGTAATACACATAAACTCCTAAACCGATTAATGAAACCGCCAGTAATGCATAATCTATTTTATTTAATTTAACTTCCATAAAATGAGTTCTGGCTTCAGGATTACTTAATCCCCTTGTTAAAGAAGCTGCAGATAGTTCATCTGCTGTTTTAATAGCACTGACCAGAATAGGAATCATATAAAATTCCACCAGTTTTAAAGGATTTTTCAATGATTTAACATTCAAACCAAAGCCTCTCATTTTCATTGCATTAGTTATTGATTTAATTTCTTCATAAACTGACGGAATATACCTAAAGATAACTGAAAGCGGAATAGTAACCTCTTTCGGAATATTGCTTTTTTCCATGGAAGCTATAAATTCACTTACTTTTGTTGTTGTGACTGTATAATATCCCATCATCAAAATAGGCAACATTCTAGTAGTTGTATAACTAAACATTATCATCAATATTGCAATTATGCCTGTTGCAGTTGGAAGAAGATAAATCTGAATATATTTTGCAACAATATAAATTAAAATATAACTTAAAGCAAGCTTCATACGATTTGAAAAAAATAAACAAATAAAGGGAATTAAAACTAAAATTCCACTAATGTATAATGGCACTTCATTAAAAACCATGAAACTTATCAAAATCAAAATTATAATTTTAGTTCTTGGATCCAATTTAAAATTTAGTTTTAATCCCATAATATCACCTTAGGCCACACCCGCTTTTTCAAAATGTTTTTTCAAAACAATTTTTCCAATATATGCACTGAATAAAGCGACAACAAATGTTGCAATTATCAAAATAATCAGCATTTCATTTGTTAAAAACGGTAAAATTACATTTACATAGTCAGTTCCCATTGATGCACGAATTGACTCAACAAAATAATCTCTTAAAATGTAAAACGGCAGCATATTACCAAATATTCCTAATGAGAAAAATCCATAACTGATAATTGAATTTTTAATAGAAGAATAATCTCCAATTTTTAAAACTACATCCGCCATCAATCCACAAAGTGTATAGACTACAATTGGAATCCATGTGTGACCGCTTAAAAACATTACAATTCCCAAAACCAAACCCAACAATGAAGTCATTCCAAATTTATCAACTCTTGTTAAAAACAGCATATATGGAATTCCTGCAATTAACGCTACAATGACCGGCAATGCAATCATCAGTATTGGGATATAACCCAACATTCCAAAAATAAAAATTGAAACTGTCAGTATCACTGCAAAAATACCTACAGTGATTAAATCTTTTACATTTAACATTTTACTCATTAATATTACCTCCTATTTTATATTATACTAATGAAAATAATTTGGAGAATCTAAATTTGCCATTCTCCACTTAAGTTCTGTAAATCAACCATCTTTTTAAACAAACCATTATCTGCAATTAGTTCTTCAGGCATTCCCTGCTCCACAATTTTGCCGTCATCTAAAACAACAATTCTATCAGCATTAGCTATTGTTCTCATCCTATGAGCAATGATGATGACTGTCTTGTTTTTAATCAATTCAGACAATGCCTTTTGGATTTTAGATTCATTTTCAACATCTAAAAATGAAGTTGCTTCATCCAATAAAATTACATTTGCATCTTTTAGAAGTGCCCTTGCAATTGAAATTCTTTGTCTTTGACCGCCTGAGAGCAACTCACCGTTTTCACCAATTACAGTATCATATCCATTTGGAAGTTTAAAGACAAACTCTTCACATTCTGCAAGACGGGCTGCTTCAATCACTTCTTCATCAGTTGCATCTTTTCTTCCAACACGAATATTTTCCAAAATTGAATTGTTGAACAATATTACATCCTGAAAAACAATTGAAAAGTTTTCCAGAAGCTTTTCTGAGTCCAATTTGGATAAATCCTGACCTCCAAGTGATACTGTACCTGATACAGGATCCCAAAATCTTGCTGCAAGCTTTGAAACTGTACTTTTACCTCCGCCGGAAGGTCCTACAAGAGCTGTAACTTCACCCTGCTTTGCAGTAAATGAAATATCAGTTAAAACATCCTTCAAATCATCGTAATTGAAACTGACATTTTCAAATTCGACATCATAACCGTCCAAAGAATAATCATCCAAACCCCCTTCAACTACAAGACTTTCAATTTCCTGAGCCCTTGTGATTTTATTGTCCATCATAAATATTTCTGCCAAAAACATCAATCCGTTTTCCAGTGGAGAATAAACTGATGCAGAAGCTATCAAGAATATTAAAAAGGTAAAAATTGATATTTGAGAATTTATTATTAAATATGAACCTAAAATGATTACAGATACAATTCCTAAATTTAATACAACTTTTCCAACTATTACTCCTGAAGCGGCCATTAATTCAGCATTAATTCTTGATTTTTCAATTGTTGAAGTTAAACTGCCAATTTTTTCATAATATTCATCTTCACAATTGTAGGATTTCAAATCCTCAATTGATTCAATACATTCCTGCACTGCATCTCCACAATTAAGCAAATCAGCCATTACCCTATTTCCACCAGTATAAATAAGTCTTTTGGAAATAAATAAGATTATGAATGCAACAGGAACTACCCATAAAAGCACAATAGCCAATCTCCAGTCAAATAGGAACATCCCCACTGAAACAATACATAGTGAAATGATTGAACCCAGCAATTGCGGAACCGCATGTGAGAAAACATGCTCCAAATCAGTACAATCATTCATTATTGTTGCAGTCAAATCAGCCAAATCCCTATTTTCAAAAAAGGATAATGGAAGTTTCCTTAAATTCTCACCAAGGTTGATTCTTCTGTTTCCACTTTCAACATATGTTGTATTGAATACAAAGTGATACTGCTTCCATGCAAAGGCAAAAATAATTCCTAAAACAATCAGTATCAATAAAATAAATATTCCAAGATTTGGATCAATTATTTCACCCCCTGTTAATTGCTCCACCCACAGATAAATAAGTAATGCATATAAAGAAACGGGAAACATAAATGATATATTCAAAAGTGCAGTATAGAAAATTCCTTTAATCAAATTGTCGGAACCCTCTTTTGTAAGTCCAAATCTTTTAGTAAAAAACTCAGATAACATCATATCACCTCACTTTTAACTTTCCACTGAATTGATTGGTTAAATTCAACCCACATTCTAGAGTAAATGCCTTCACTATCAACCAGTGTATGGTGGTTGCCCTCTTCAACAATTCTTCCATTTTCAACCACATAAATTTTGTCTACACTTTTAACTGAAGACAATCTGTGTGCAATCATAATGACTGTTTTGTCTTTAGTAATTTCTGAAATTGCTTTTTGAATCAGGTATTCATTTTCTGGGTCTGCAAGTGCAGTTGCCTCATCCAAAATAATTATTGGAGCATCCTTAAGAACCGCTCTTGCAAGTGCAATCCTTTGCTGTTGACCTCCTGAAAGATATGTTCCTTCACTTCCTATTACAGTATCTATTCCATCTGGAAGCTCATCAATAATATCGTCACATTGGGTTAAGCTCAATGCTTTTTTAACATCCTCTCTTGATGCGCCCTTACGACCAATTGCGACATTATTATAAATTGAATCTTTAAATAATGTTGTATTCTGGAATACGAAAGAAATATTTTTCATCAATTCCTTTGTTGAAATATCTCTTACATCAACATCCCCAACTTTAATTGAACCCTTATTAACATCCCAAAATCTTGGAATTAATGATGCAATTGTGGTTTTGCCCCCTCCAGAAGGGCCAACTAATGCAACAGTTTCATTTTCATTAATTTTTAAATTCACATCATTTAAAATATGTTCATCACCATCAACATTTTCATAATCAAAATAAACCCCTTCAAACTCTATTGAATGATTTTTAGGTTTTTGAGGATTTATTGGGTCAACTAAAGGGCATTCATTTAGAATAGCCTCTATACTGTCTAAAGCACAACTTGCCAACATCCAATCCTGTGAAACTGTCATTATTTTCATCATCATTACAGCGCAGATTGGTGTGAAAATAATGTAAAACATGAAGTTTGCAAAGAATTTTACATCTACAACTGATCCTGCAAGTAGTATTCCTGCAGGAATTAACAATGCAAAAAATCCGTTGATGGATACTGTAAATGCCGTCATCGGAATGTGAGTTGACATAGAATATTCTGCCGAAAATTTTCCGTAGTTTTTAATGGCATTGATAAAGTTTTTAAATGAGTAAATACTTTGTTGAAATGCTTTTGTAACTGGAATTCCTCTTACATATTCTACTGCTTCCCCGTTCATTTCCTCCAAATATTTCTCGTATTTTTCCATACTATTTCTGGATTCTTTTGAAAACATAGGATACATAAATACAAAACACAATATGATTGGAATCAAACAGATTAACCCTAAAAGCCAATCAAAACTAAATAACAAAATTAAAAATACTATTGGAGTTACGATAGCTCCTGTTAAATCAAACAATTGATGGGCAAGGAATACTTCAGTTTTTGCAGTACTGTAATCAATTATCTTTCTAAGACCTCCACTTGTATGGTTTGAAAAATAACCTAAAGGTAGCTTAAGTAAATGGTTTATAGCTGCATCTTTCATGTTTTTCTCATTTTTAAATGCAGACAAGTGCGTACCCATCAGACCAAAAAAGTTTAAAATTATCCCCAGTATTGCAAATGTAAATGCATTTATCGCATAAACATCCAAGTTTTGGGCTTTTGTAAAATCAGGGGCAACCGCCAATAAGGCATTGACCACATCCCATATATAAATAAACGGAACCAATAAACATATTGCACTTAAAGCTGATAAAAACATACCTATAATTGTCAAATATTTATAATTACCCGAGTAATTCAATAATCTAATAAATTTATTTTTATTTTGAGTTTCCGGCATTATTATCGCCTCAAATAATAATTTAGGTTTACCTAAAAATTTAAAATTAATCTGAAAGGACAAAACACTAAAAATATTCTAAAAAAACAATTAAGAAATAATTTAATGTATTTTAATTAAAAATAACTAGATAACCTAATATTTACTATAAAGTATTATTTAATTAAATATATAAATATTTTTGAACTAAAAAGACAATAAATATACCAAAAAGACAAAATCTATTTTTTATACTCTGACGGAGTGCAACCGATATATTCTTTAAATGCCCGAGTGAATTTTGAAGGTGATGAATAACCCACCATTTTTGATATATCAGAAATTGTATATGAACCCTCTTCGATTAGTTTGCAGGCATATTCCAATTTATATTCCTTTCTCCATTTAAAAATAGGTTTGCCGTGAACTTTTTTAAAACAATTTTTTAAAGTCGTTTTGCTGATGCCATAATTATCTGCAAGTTCATCTATAGTAATTTTACTTTCCAGATCATTAATCAGCTCATTTTTTACATCATCAACAATTTTAACCTGCTGCTTGGTAAGAGAAATATTTTCATGAACATCAAAGTTTGTAATCGAGAAGAACAATAACAATTCAAGACATTTTAATTTAAAATAAGATAATTTAATTCTATTGTCAACATGGTACAATTCACCGATAACATGGTCAATTTTATTATTTGAACGAAGCAATACATATCCATGAGATTTTTTCAGAATTTCATAAAATTCAATCAAGTCAAAATCAGGAATATACTGCTTAACATAATCATTAGCCATATCAACATCAATGAAAATCTCCAAACCATTATAAAATTCTAATGGAAAGTCAGAACATGTTTTTGTCATATCATAAACATTAATGCACAAATCTCCTTTTCCAAAATAAATTATTTCATTATCACCAACACTATAAGCATATCTACCGTCCAAACAATGATTTATCATAAGCAATCTTGAAGAAATTTTTTCTTCAACATATATTTTTTCATGATTTTGCAAATTAATGTCAATAAATGCTAAGACGATTCCTGGAAATAATGAATATGTTTCAAACTGCCCATATTCACCCAAATCAATGATTTTTTTATAGTCGTCTCCAGTTATAGAAAAGTCAGTGACAAACACATCACCAAATAATTCAAAAAGATTTTCATTCATGCCTTTAATTATATCTGCCCTGATATAAAACATTTCAACATACACCACATTAACTAATCAATGTTAAATTTAATATACTGCCGTAACAAAATTTTAATTAAATAAAGTATGCTCTGGTCGATTAGTAAAATGTTTTCTATTTTGACAAATTTAATATATTTGTTAGGACCAACTTTTATATGAGTATAAAACAAAAAAAATAGGATAAATTACCATGTCAAGTATGGACATACAATATTATCACTCACTTTTCATATGCTCTCACAATACCCCCAAAATACTAAAGAGAGATACATATGAATATGAACGATGAAGAATTATTAAGAGAATTCGCAGTAGCTAGAAACCTCAAAGACACTACAAAAGAAAGCTACAAAATATACCTGAAAGAATACTCCACATTCAACCAAAAAACCATACAAGAACTATTAACCGAAGCAGAATCAGAAGAAGAACAAGGCATAAGATGGAAACATAGAAAATTAAAACAAAGATTACTAAAATATAGAACATACCTATACTCAAAACATGCTCCATCAACAGCAAAAACCAGAATATCCAAATTAATGTCATTCTACAAACATTATGAAATAGAAATACATCAATTACCACCATTCAACAATAAAAACAACCAGGAAACACACATATCCTTCAAAGACCTGCCAGACAAAGACATTATTAAAAAAGCATTGAAAATTGCAAACCCTCTAATGCGAGCAATGATTCTATTCATGAGCAGCTCAGGATGTGCTAGAAGAGAAACCCTAAACTTAACTATCGCAGATTTTATAGAAGCAACTAAACAATACCATAATTCAGAAGACATATACGAAGCATTAAACCAATTATCTAAATTAGATAATGTAATACCCTCTTTTTATCTTAAAAGACAAAAAACCAACAAATTTTACACTACTTTTTGCAGTCCAGAAGCAGTAGAAGAAATCATCAATTACTTACTATCCTTAGATTATACATTAGAACCCTCACAAAAACTTTTCAAAGTCAATAATAGGCATTTTTACGTTTACTTTACAGAAATCAACGAAAGACTAAATTTAGGTACAGTAGGGCATCACAAACGTTTCCGTTCACATATGCTAAGAAAATTCCATGCAAGCCAGTTATATAATGACGGTATGAGTCTTGAAGATGTAGATAGTCTACAAGGAAGAGGAAAAGACTCCACCCATAGCAGTTACTTTATGGATGATCCAAAAAAATTAAAGAAAAAATACATTGAACATCTTGATGTACTTACAATAAATCTTGATGTGAATAATATTAATATTAAATCTCCAGAATTTGTGAAATTAGAAGCAGAAAATCGTGAAAAAGATGAAAAAATAGAAAATTATGAGAAATTAATTGAGGATATTGATGGAAGATTGCAAAGTTTGGAAAAAAGAAGTAGTGTCGAAGTTCGCAGTTATGATGATTTGTGGAAATAGAATTTTTTGGAGCATTTGAAAAGTAATGCTGATATTATACAATTCGATAATGTTTTGTGTTTTTGCTTGAACACGAAAATTTAAAACCATTGTGTTTTATTTTTTAATGCTGAACAAAAAATTACTAATTAATTAAAATTACTGAACAATTGTTTTTTATCTTAAAAAAATAGTTGAATAAAAATATTTAAATAAAACCAAAAACTAAAATAAAAAACAAGGAAAAAAATCCAAATGTGATAAAAAGGAATACTTAAAAAATTTAAGAAGAGCGTGTAAATATGGGGTTTTTAGAAAATGCCATGGATATGGGTAGAAAAGTATGTGATAAAGCAAAAGAATTTGAAGCACAACAGGACATACAAAGGAAAGCATCTAAAGAAAAAAGAAGTTTAAAATCATTTAAAAAACTTCAAAAAGGATATAAATGTTCAGTACAACAACAAGTTATTGTGAATCAATTACTTGGAAGTTATCCTAAAAATAGATTTTTCAAAGGCCGTGTCAGAGCTACTGAAACAGCAATTGTCGTGACTGTTGGGGATTCACAAACTCATAATTTCCCATACTCTGAAATTAATGATCTTTATAAAAGAGGAGCTAATTTAAGAATAGGGACTGATTATGATACAATTCAAATAACAAATTGTAGGCATACTGAAGATATTGTAAGAGTAATTGAATATATGAAAAATAAGTAAAATTGTATGAAGTATGTAGGGGGTCACAGAAGCGGCAACTTCTCGTCCCTAATACTGGCTACAAATAAAAAAAAGTCTACCATAACGTGATAAAATTTTTAGTAACCATTTTAACTTTTTGTTTGAAGTTATTATTAAATGTTTACTAATTTTTAAAAAGAGGATATAGGTTAAATAAAAAAGGATTATTCTTGTTTTTTCAGGGTTATGATTTTTAGATCAGTATCATATTCCCATAATACGACATCTCCTTTATCTATCCCGAAAACATCTCGAATTGTTTTTGGGATGGAAACTAACCTACTTCCACCATGTTGTTGTACTTTGCTTTCAAATGTCACTTTCATATCTCCTTTTATGTTTTTATGTTTATTTATATGCTTATATTGTGCTAAACTAATATTTATATTTTAGTACCCATATTAAGGCAAACATTTATATAGTTTAAAGTTCAAGTAGTAAATAGAAGTTGAAATTCAAGGGCGGCAACTCTTGAAAAAAATACAACTTTTAATAACGTGATAAAAATGACAAAATATTTAGTGGAGGAGGTTGTCACTCCAGGTTACATTATTGACCGTGGAGTATATGACAATCCAAAGGATGCCCAGTATCGGGCAATGGAAATCTTCGTAAATGAAGGTATTATTGAAGAAAATATTAAAATAAGGGAGGTTCCCTTATGAAATCATTCACTTTTAAAGGGGTTACTTATGAAGTGATCCCTAACGGTAATTATTTTACCGTAGTGGATGAAGATGGCTTTGCAATGGTCGGCATCAAAAATGAGTCTGATGCTGAAACGGCTCTTAAAGAGCATGTCATCCATTGTGAGGAATTGTATAGGAGGAATCTATAAATGTCCTCTTTAACTATTTTTAAAGGAACACCGTCTGAAAGGACGGTCACTCCTGAGGAAGTGGAGAATCTTTATAAGCATGCGTTAGATGCTTTTGATGAATTAAATGTTTATAAAGAAGTTCATGAAAAATGGGGTGTTCAGTTATGAGTTGCAAATACAATAACTCCGTTTACTCAACCAATCCTCCAGAGGAAGAAGTTTGCTTTGATTCTTTTGAAGAACTCCTTTTATCAGAGGATTATGAGTCCCAGGAAGAATTAAACAACCGTTTAAACGAGGGATATTTCCAAGTTTATGAACTCCCAAATGAGCAAATGTTAGAATTTGCTCGTGCAGGAGATGAATATTATGGTGACTAGTGAAGAAATCACTAATATATTCACTAGTCTTGGATATGGTGGATGTTTCAACATTTATGATATTCCTGGAGCGGGTACAAAAGCAGCATATGACACTCCATGTGGAAGCATTGCTTTCACAAGGGAATTAAACAATTATGGTGCTTGTGTTAAGCATTTAAGATACAGTACAAGTATTGTACTGTTTAATTGGACTTATATAGGGGAAGCAAGTTTAAAACTTTTAAATAAAAGCTTCCGTTGTTTTAATGGAGTGCCATATGAAAGAAGAACTCAGAAATGGGAAGAATGGGGTGAAGCATGTATCGCATAATCCTTTCACTCCTTTCTTTTTTTGGAGGACATAAATCATCTCCTGTAAGATTGTATCCGAAACAGTCTTTCAGGGAGAAATATGAAGCTGAATTAATATTATGTGCAGGGGCAATGGTGATAATATTATTATTCCTCTTTGCATTCCTTGTAGTAGGGCCTATGGATCCCTACACTAACGGAGGGTTAGTATGAATTATGATCAGCAAAACAAGTTTTACAATCATGCCCTAAAAATTGTTATAAAAATGGGGGGGTGTATTTCTGCTCATGGAAACTTACATGGTCTTTTCTTATCTGTAATTGTTTTTCATGATAGGGATTATGAGAAAACACGTGATATTATGAATACTTTACAGGAACTGTGTGGTGGTGAAATCCAGTATCATGAATACTGGGTGTCAAAAGGTTTCATTCCACACTCTCAAGCATCTTTGGAGAATATTGAGGAATCTAAAGTGTTGGAGATTATTGGTGAGTTGCAGGATGATGAGTATTACAGTGTTGATGATGAATACCATGATTTAGATGATGGGGGTATTATATGAGTGAAGTTCATGATTTAAGTCATAATATAGGTAGTATGAGTATTTATGAAAAATTAGGTAGGATACAGGAAGAAGTAATGAATACTTCATTTAGTAAGAGTGGGGAGAATAAGTTTCAGAAGTATGATTATTTTGAGTTGGAGGATCTTCTTCAAAAAATCATACCTTTAACTATTAAATATGAAACAACTATCATGTTTTGTTTTACTGAGCATGGTGTGTTAAAGTTAAAAGATTGGAATCCTGAGAAAGGTGAGGTTAGTATCAGGGTACCTTTTCCTGAACTTGAAGCAATTAACAGGGGTACTAATAAAATTCAGTCTACTGGAGCATACATTACTTATTTAAAGAGATATCTGTTGATGAACATGTTTCTTATTATGGAGAAGGATATTGTAGATTCAAACACTAATGCGGGTGTAAAAAAGGAAACTAATACATCTAAAAAAGAAGTTTCTGATAGTGATCCAGTGCAAAAGGTTAGGGAATATATTCATAGTAAGGATAAAACAATTGAGATTACTCCAGTAAGGATTAATCTCACTCGTAGGAAGATGGTGAAATCTGGTGATTTAACTAAAGATGAATCTAAAATAGTTTTTGAATGGTTTAAAAAACAGGAGAAGGAGGCTAAAGCATAACCTCTAATAATCCTGTTTGTGTGAGGTTAGTTTTCGCACAATTTAAAGCATCAGGCAGTACTGGTAGTAATACTGTGAATTATGATGATGTTGATGGTTGGTGGTGTAGTTGTGAAGACTTTCACTACCGTAAACATGAGTGTAAACATATAAGAGAATGTAAAAGAAGAGTGAGATTATGAGTGGGGTTCCTAAAGTGCCTATTAGTTCACGTGTTAAGCCTAGTACTAAGGTTTTGATTGATAAGTCAAAGTATACTTCTGGGGAGATGTTGGATTGGGCTGCTCAACAATTTACTGATGAAAAGGAATTGGTGCGAATTAAAATTATGGATGTGGAAGATAGGATTCAGAATAAGAAGATTGATTTGATTGCTGATGAAATGGAGTTGGAGAATTTGCAAAAAATGTGGGTGAAATTGAATCCTGAATCTGAAGAATGTAGGGAGTTACTTTCTGATTTGGTGGATGTGGAATCTAAGGATTATGCTGAATATTTGTATAATTCTCAAGGTGAGAGGAGTTATACTATGTTGTTGTCTAATAAGACTGCTAAGCATAGTTTGATGAGTGTTGCTAAGGAGAAGGGTTTGCCTAAGGAGGATTTTCTTAAAAATGTTATTGAGCATTTAAAAATATTGTGTAATACACAGGTGTAATACATTTTTGCGAGTATAGTGGGGTGAAGTGTATTACTGTATTACGAATACTGTAATACAGTTTCATAGGGATACTTGTTATTTTGTAATACATAGGTGTATTACATTTTTGAGAGTATTATTATTATATTATTATATTATTATTTTAAAAAATTATTAATTAATGATAAAATATCACAATGTTATAAAAAGGTGGAATAATGGAAATAAAAATCAAAATCCAAGATGACATATATCAACAAGCAAAAAACAAACTAGGAGATGAATTCGACAAATTCATCGAAGAACAATGCAAAACAGCAGCAAACATGAGAAGCCAAAAAGAAGAAGAAATACTTAAAAAAATCACAATGCACCAAACTAAACTAATGGATCTACAAGTTGAACTAATCAAAGAACAAAACAAAAACCAATCAAATGTAGAATCTACATTATTAAATGAAGTTATGATAATAGTAAATCGCATTCATACAAAATTAGGCAGTGTTGGTGAAAATCAATTAAAAAATATTAGCAATAATAAAAATGTCCCATTTTTATCAGTGCTAAATCATTGTAAAAAACAAGGATTAACAATCGTACCATTTAATGAAGTGCCAAAAAGGTGATGTGTGTATGGCTGATGATTTGGTAATTTTGGCTCAGTTTGTGAAACTGGGTAGATTACGAAAAAAAGTATTCATGGAATTGGCACAAAAAGAAATTTCTCAAATATGTAAATTAGGAGAAAAGAAAGGGAAGTATTGTACAAGTTCAACTTATCATGCAGTGTATGATTTGATTGATAAAGGTTTAGTGGAGTATGTTGATCCAGATAGTAAAAGAAGAAGAGAGGTACGTTTAACTGATTTGGGTTATAATGTTTTTGAAAAATTAGATATTGTGTGTTGGTGAGGATATGGGTAAAGTAGTTTTTAATATTGTTGAAACTGATTATGATGTTAGTAAGGATGAGGAAAAGTATCAGAAATTCAGGAAAGATTATCTTGAGAATTTAAGTGTAGGTGTTTCTAGGTTGCAGGAGCAGTATGGTTTGACTAGTTATAGGAGAGAGAAATTTATAAATCGTATCAGGTGTGAGGATCATGTTAGGCGTCGTAGTAATGGCAGATTTACTGTTTTAGAAAAGGTGGAATCATGAAGAAAGAAGATAAGGAACATATTATATTAAGGTGGCAGTTGATGTGGTTTAGAATAAGTTTAATTGCAGATGAGTTTGTTAAGTTTGCTGAAAAGGTACATATGAGGTGTGATGTTCCTGAACCAAGTCAAAGACAACCAGTCAGGAATAAAAAGGAGATCCAAAAATGAGTTGTAATGATATACTTGAAAAATTAGAAAAAGAAGGAATAATATCTGCTGAAGGAGTAATTGATTCTTATCTGTTATGTAAACATGCTGAAGAATTATTTGGAAAATCATACCTAAAAGAACATAATATAGTGTTGGATGATGATAAAAAAGAAGTAAAACTATGTAAATAAAATGAGGGGGATAAAAAATGAAAACATTAGAATTTAAACCGTATTTCTTTGAACCTTTAAGAAGTATGGAAAAAAGGGCCACAATAAGGAAATCTGATAAAGGATTGAAAAAAGGGGATATTGTAGAATGTACAGTTAAAGGAAGCATTTTTTGCCTGCATCGAATAGTGCGAAGAGTTGAAGAGGTAAGATTTAAAGATTTAAATGAGAGGCATGCTTGGTTTGAAGGGTATAAGCATGTTGCTTTGTTGAAACATGAGTTAAGAAATATTTATCCTGATATATGTGATGATACTGTTTTGTTTCAGATTCTATTGGACATACCAACAAGGGGAGTAATTGATTTAAGATTCAGAGAGGAGTATCAATAAATGTATTTTTATGAAATAGAAGTCTATTACCCATTATGGGATAGTGAAAAGATTATAATGAGGCATGATGATCGTTTTGATAATCATCAGTTGAATATTATTGTACAGGAAGCATTTGATGAATGTATAGAAACATATTGTGATAAACCATTATTAGAAGATGGTGAGGAAGCTTGTAGAATTAAAGTTAGCACCATTATTGAAGAGTATCTTCCATTACAATTAAAAAATCATGGATTTAAGATTATTAAAATCTATGAAACTTGTTCAATAATGGGTGGGAGATTATTTGATAAAGGAGTATGTAATTCTGTATTAAAAAACAGATACGAGGATAAGATACTTCCTCCCTGCCGAAAATGTATAAGAAAAGAATATGTTGGGGATGTGGAGAAGTGTATTGTACCTAATACACGAAAAGATAATAGTCTACCTACTACTCGTGTTGTGAAAACAATACCTATCAACTTAAATGAAAAAGAAACAGATGAAACCAACATAAAAACACTAAAAACCTACTTTAACAAAAGAAATAAATCATTCGAAGACAAAAAAACAGCAGCCGAAGCCACCAACAACATCATTCTCAACAATAATAATATAAGAGATTTCTGGGTAGAATGGGGAACAATAAAAGAAGGAATACATAAAAAAGACATCTTATGCTTTTTTGACACAGACACCGATGAAGAAAAATTTAAAAATCTGTTTATAAATTATGGATTTATTCTCCAAAAAAGCAAACATGGTTTTTGGATAATTGGAGTGAAAGAATGAAAGAAGGGATATTAATTGAATTGTTGAAAAAAGTATCTCCAGATACAGAGGGAATGTGCCGTATCACAACAGATGACCTTGCACAATTAACAAATATGACTGTTGTGGACATTGAGGCTCTCGAAAAATACGAGGCATTTGTTTTAGAAACAAAGATGAGAATGATGAATATTGTAGATTATTAATAAAAAAAAGTAGGAGTAATAAAAATGATTAGAGAATGTATACATTGTAAAAAATCAAGAGGTTTGGGTTCTGATGTTTGGTGCAGTGAAGGACATCCTTATGAATCTTATATGCGTGAAACAGAATGCCCATATTTTGAAATAAACAGGAGGGTCAATAAAAATGAATAAGGAAGAAATTAATAAATTAACACAAAAGATTGAGTCTTGTTGGGATGAGAATAATCCTGGTGATGTAAGAAGTTTTGATGAAAGGTTAAAACAGAAGTTAACTCCTGAGGAGTATGAGTTAGTAACCAGTTGGAGATAATATGAGTGATAGATATACTATTATTAATAAGGAAGAACCTCATGGACAGAGTGTAGCAGAAAATGGAATTCCTTGCACTGCAAGACATTGTGTTACACAGTTAAATGGATTATTTTCAGATAATGAAAAGTTAGAATTAAAGATGATAGGATTAGAGAGCAAATTAAAAAGCATTAAATTTGTGTTAAAGTGTAGTGAGAGGAAATTAGATAAAGAATTATCTAAACAAGAAACACTTATTGGAAAGTTGGTTGTATATGGGGAGAAGGGATTGTTGGCTGAGTTAAAAGAAGAAATACTGGAGATAATAAATGATTGAAAAAAATGAGATGAGTAAATGTATGTATATGCAGTTGCGTTTAACTATTCCTGATTTTGAGAAAATACCTCAAAAATTAATTTGCAATGAAATCAAAAAAGCAGCAAGTAGAACCCGCCTCGTAAAGTATAGTACTTGGCGGGAAAAAGTAATGTATAATGGGAAAATAATGAGTTTCACAATGCTTGTTTTTGAAGTGAAAAAGAATATTTTAAGAAATTGGAGAGGGTTAAAATAATGGTGGGGAAATGTAAATGGTGTGGAAAACCATTCACAAAAACACACAACAGGCAAATGTATTGCAGTACTTACTGCAGGAAAAATGCCCGCAGGGAACAACAGGCAGGGTATAGTAGAACATATAGGAAGAAATATAAAGGTATGCTTCCAGATTCTACATTATATGGTTTAGGTAGTGGCAGGGTGGGTAGCCATACTTGTTATAATTGGCGGAAGGAGTATAAGAAGATTCAGAATGAGTATGTTTTTTTGAATATTAAACCAAAAAGGGAGAAACTGAAAACATGATATTTGGCGATTTAAATTTAGGAATTGATGAATTCTTTGTAGGGATGACTGGACCTATTAACCCTGCGGCAGTTTTTATGATACAATATGATAGGAAGAAAGGTAATACTCGGCAAATACTTGATTTTATTAATAAAGAGTATGTCGAAGAGTATTCTTATGATGTGTTACTACCACATTATGAAAGGACATATAATAAGGGACATGTTTCAGGTTTGAATATACGTTTCACTGAGGAGTTTATTAATAATCCTGATGTAAAATTATGTTTTAATGAAACGGAACCTTTTACATTAAAACATAATGATTATTTGATGTTTGTGATTTCTAAGGATAATAAGTTATATGTTAGTACTGTTACGGGAAAGGAAGCGAGATTTTTGGTTAATGAGAGGATTGTGGATTCTAGGCTATCATTTGATTAATTATTTTTCCTACTATTTTTTTTCTACTTTTTTCTTTATTTTTTTTGGTTAAAAATTCCACTTTTTTTTGGTAAAAATGGGATTTTTTCTTTGATTTTTGCATTTTTTTTCTACTTTTTTCTTTTTTTTGGGGGGGGTGTGTTGATGTATGGTGTTTGTTTTGTAGCCAATAAAAAAACACTTATTTTGTTAATTTACCTAGGGTAAATTAACTTTTTTTGTAATCTTTATTAAAAAAAGGTTAATGACAGTATAACCTGAAGACGTTGCAGATATAATAGAAAAGTAGTTTGAAGATATTGACTTTTTTTTGGTATGAAATATTGTCTAAAAATTTACAGCATAAAAGATTTTTAAAAGACTATTTTTTCTAATTGCTCACAGTATATTATGAAGGAGGGTTTAAAAAAAAATATTTTTTTTAAAGGGAAAAAAATAGTTGTATTTTTTTTGTCATATTGTCATTTTGTTAAAAAATATCACATTAAATAAAGCATGAAATCTAAAATTTTTAAAAACATGAAACATGCAAATATTGAATGTCCAGAATGTAACTGGAAGAGGAAACAAAGGAAAAAACAAGAAAAACATTATAGGAATCATAATACATCTTGTTATATTAAGTTTCCTGAACCTCCTTTAACTGTTTTGGATGAATCTCGTGCAGAATATAATTGCACAAACTGCGGGTGTGTATTTCCCTTAAAAAAATAAATAATTCCTCCTTTTTTTAAAAGATAGAAATGTTGGTAGTAGCTTTTTTTTTCAAATTACATGAATTTTTAGTACCCAATATAAAAGTTGAGGGTGCAACTCCCTCCACCAACAAATGTTGAGGTAGCCTAGTCTGGTAGGGCGTTAGACTGCTAATCTAATGATGTAATATCTCATGGGTTCAAATCCCATCCTCAACGTTTTTTAAAAAAATAATTTTTTTTATATATTCATATTCATCATATTTTTTTCCAATCCCACAAAAAAATGAGGTGAAAAAACACATGGAATTAAACAACAAAACAATCTTAATAGTTGGAATAATAAGTATTGCAATACTAGCATTATACTTTAAAAATAATGAACTAGCAGCAGCTGCATTAGGGGGTCTTGTAGGATACCTCAGTAAAGACATACCAACACAAGAAGAGAATACTAAATCATATTGTATTCAAGAAGCCCGTATCAGCAAAATAGAAACACGACTAGACAACAAACACCAAGACCTACAAGAAATCAGAGATGATATACAACACGATCAAGAACAAATACAAGAAATACTCGTAGCACTAACACAACTAACTACCACATTAAAAGTACTACAATGGGTCATAGCATTCCTAGCAACAATAGCAGGAAGCGGAATACTCACAATGATACTAAAATAAAAGAGGTGAAAAAAAATGACAAAACCATGGGAAAGACAAAAAGGAGAATCAAGCAAAAGCTTCGCATGGTTTGAAGTATACCTAGACCTAGGAGCAAGCAGAAAACTACCCAAAGTCATAGAAAAAATAGAATCCATGACTGAAAAGGACCGAGCAAGTAATGATTCTGCTGAAAATATTATCCCTTTACCTACATATGACCAGTTGCAAAATCAGTCAAAGAGATGGCATTGGACGAAACGTACAAGAGCTTATGATAATTATTTGAGTAATTTGCGAAGACAACAGAAAGAAGAAGCATATCTTCAATCTGAAGATAGGTTGATTAAAATTGGTGAGGACCTGGCAACTGCTGTTGAAGAAGTAGTTGAAGATTTAAGGTATACTTCAGCTGATGAATCAAAAGCAACTAGTGTTGCCCATGCAGTATCTTCAGCATCAAAGGCTTATGATAATGCAGTTAAAAACATCAGGTTACTATATGGTCGTAGTACTGAAAATAAAGAAACAAATGCAGAAGTCAATCTAGGTGCAGAAGTAGATACTAATCAACGTGTTGAAGTAGATCTTACAAGTGATAGTTTCATGGAAAATGAGTTAGAATACATGAAAAAATTAATGGATAAAAAATGATTGCAACAAAACCAGAACAAGAACAATTTCATGGTCCTATGGGTATCGGTCGATGGAGTGTCTATATTAACGATGGTTTCTGGAAGCCGAGGAATTTTGATGTATTAATTATTGAATTGTTGCAATATGCTTTGCAAGGCAGAGTATCAAAGATATTACTGGGTGTCCCGTCCAGACATGGGAAATCTACATTAATTTCAAAAAACTTTGCTTCTTATTTTTTAGCACATTTCCCAAATGATAAAATCATTTTAAGCTCATATTCACAAGGCTTAGCAAGTGAATTTGGGGGGCAAGTAAAAAATGTAATAAACCATTACGGCTACCTATCGCCTTACAATGTAAAATTAGCTACAGATAGTAAAGCTAAAAACAAATTCAACATTGACCATCCATACAGAGGACAAATGTTGGCTGTAGGTGCTGGTGGAGCAATACTTGGTTTTGGTGCAGGATTATTCATAGTTGATGATCCCATTAAAAATATTGCTGATGCAGAAAGTAAAGTCCTGCAACCAAAACTTCGGGACTGGTTCGAATCTACTGCAAAAAGCAGATTAGAAAAAAGAAGTAATGGTTTACCACCAATAATGATTGTAATTGCACAAAGATTACATTTAAATGATTTACATGGAATTATCCGTAAAATAGAACCAACCATCACAGCTAATGAAGCATTCACTATTTTAAGAAATGGTGGAAGTATTGACCCTAATGTATGGGTTGATTTGAATATTCCTGCAATATGTACAAATCCAGAAACCGACCTGTTAGGAAGAAAATTAAATGATGTATTATGGGATGAACAAAGAGATTACAATTGGTTAATGGCCGAAAAAAAATCAATGGGTAGCTATTTATTCAATGCAATATATCAAGGCAAACCACAGGAAAGAGATGGAAACATCTTTAAAAGAGAATGGTTTGAAGACCCTGTTACTGGCAGATTAACCTGCACCATACCAGCACAACAAGTACCCGAAGATTTGCCCGAATTAAGGTATTGGGATTTTGGTGCTAGTGGTGATGATGGAGATGCAACTGCAGGAATGAAAACAAGTTATGATGGTGAATACATGTACGTCCTGGACCTTGTTAATGGAAAGTTCACCAGTCGTGATGTGTTAAAATATTTCATGCAAACCGCAAAAAATGACGGTAAAGCCTGCCGTATCAAAATAGAACAAGAACCTGGAGCGGGAAGTAAAACATTAATACAGAAATTCCGTCAGGAGAAAGAATTAAAAGGTTACCATATTCGTGGAGATAAAGTGAAAACAGCTAAAAATATTAGGAGTTTTGAATTAGAAGCATTAGCAGAAGACCGTAAAATATTACTTGTTCAGGCACCTTGGAATCAATTATTAATAGATCAATTAGTTTCTTTCACTGGAAAAGATGGCGGAACAGATGATATTGTAGATACTTGCACAGGTTCTGCTAGACATTGGAAACGTCCAAGAAGGAGAATTAGAGTATGAAGAAAAATAATCGAAAAAGTGAAAGTTTCATAGTCACCGACACTGGAGAATGGGTAGACAGCACAATACTAGAAGAATACAAAATATCAGCAAAAGCAGATATAGATGCTGATGGAAGTAAACAAGTACATGAAGAAGACTGGGCATATGGAGATTATATTCTTGCACCGAAATATGATCCCAAAAAATTAATTGATGTACTTGATTTGAACAGTTATCATAGAAATTGTGTAGATGTAGTTGCCCGTGACAGTTCAGGATTAAATTACAGTTTCCAACCAAAAGAAGAAGGAAATGAAGAAATATTTGATAATCCTCTTGTTGAAGAATTTTTGGATAATATTAAGCCATCTATTAATACTTTATTATATCTGCGAATGTTTGACCGTAGAGCAATAGGTTACGGGGCTATTGAAGTTATACGTGAGAATACTAGTGACTCTCAGGTAATAAACTTAACACATATTCCAGCACATACTCTCCGCCGTGCAGCGGATGGGTATCGTGTACAGCAAAAAATAGGTACAAAAACCGTCTGGTTTGTCATATATGGTGGAACATACTATGGCGAACAGGTAGATGTGCATGCAGACACAGGTGAAATCTATGAATACAATACTTTACCTGAAAAAGAAAAAGCAAATGAATTACTATGGACACAGGAATATGCTCCTGGAACTAATTATTATGGAAGACCTCCTATTGTAGGTTCATTAGCTGCAGTAGCAGGAGATTTGTCCCGTGCAAGATACAATAACAGTTTCTTCAAAAACTACGGTATGCCTACATTTGCAGTAACAATCACAGGAGATTTTGCAGATTACGAAAAAGACCCTGAAGATGAAGATTACGACCCAACTAAAACTTTAAAATATCAAATTAACCAACAATTGCAACAAGTTATCCGAAACCCTCATTCTGCAATGTGTATTACAATCCCTTCCGAAGGAGAAGAAGGAAATGTTGATATTAATATACAACCTTTAAGTGTTGAGCAAAGAGAAGCAGATTTCCGTTTATTCCGTACAGATAATCGTGATGAAGTCATACACGCACATCGTGTAGACCCATCCAGGATTGGAATTTATGATAGTGGAAATCTCAATGGAACTAATGCAAAACAAACTGATAAATCATACACAGTCAGTACAATTGCTCCAATCAAAGCAGAAAACGAGTATGATATTAACACATTATTAAAAAATGAATTTGATTTAACGGATTGGAAATTTGTACTTTCTGATATGGATCCAAAAGATTTTACAAGAGATATTGATGTGATTGAGAAATTGTTTAATATGGCTTCAATCACACCAAATCAGATTATTAAACTTGTTGGAGATAAGTTCGGTTTAAGTCAGGTCACTGATAATGCTTATCTTGATGAATATTATTTAAATGGTGTTCCTTTAGACCAGGTTTGGCAACAATTAACTCAACAAGATGATATGGGGTATGCAGATTCAGTATTAAGTGCGTTAAATGATGAAATAGTGGGGGAGGCTACAAAGTATGATGAAACAGAAGAGTCTGGAGAATATGGCGTGGATGTCAAGTACAGCACAAAAGCAGATACAACATTTTCAGACAAAATCAGACGAATTATCACTAGCAGAATCAAAACTTAAATTGAAAGTATCGCTCATTTTTCAGAAAATGCAGGATAATATTTTCAAAAATTTACGGGAGTATTATCAGCCAACTGTTTTATTTCAAGCTCATGTGGATCTTATTTTGGAACCTATTCATGAATTGCATAAATTGTATTATGATAATGTTCTTGAGTCTAAACAATTCATATACCAGAAAGGGTATGAGTTAGCAGAGTTAGAAGTACTGGGTAAAATACAAGAACATGTGAGTATGAAAAGTGACACTTCACCAATATTTCATCCAGAAGATTTAAGCAGTCTTTTAGAAAAAGACCAATTGTTCGGTACAAGTAAATCTGCAGCAGCGAAACTTGAAAAAGATACTTTCAATGCTTCACAAAAAACCCTAACAAGAGTAGATAAAGACATAAACAACATCCTAGTTGATTCTTATCAGGAAGGAGTCGGTTATAAAGAAGTTGGAAGACGATTAACTAAAAAATTTAATCAACTGAAAACTTTTGAAGCTGAAAGAATAGCTAGAACAGAAACACATTCTGCACATGAATTAGGAACAATGCAAGCATTTGAAGATTTGGATGTTGAATATTTGCAATGGGATGCCCATTTAGATAATCGTGTACGTGAAACACATGAAGAAATCAATGGTGAAATCATACCCTTAGGGGGAACTTTTAGTAATGGTTTAAAGTATCCAGGGGATAAAAATGGCCCAATTAAAGAATGGATTAATTGTAGGTGCCATGGTGTGCCGTATATTTTGCCTCCTGGGGCTATTGCTCCTAATATGCCGTATTTCCGTGAAAGTGATTTAATAATAGTTGAGAAATATACTCCCTTAAATTTTGAAAACAAACTGGATAATTCACATACATTAAATGTATCCGAATCTGAACTTCAAGAATTTATTATAAATGGTGAAAAGATTTCTTATGATGATATTAAACCATTTATGATTAAAAATTGGGAAAAAACAGCAGAATATGATAAAAAATATGAAAAATTATTGGATTCAGCAAATAAAAAAGATTTGAAACATGGAACTCATTTAGAAGATGAATATAAATTCACAGAAGAGATAATATCTAGTTATCATTATGATTATGATTATGAAAGTTTTAATGAATGGGAGGATATAAAAAAAGAGTTAATCCAAGATATATTAGAAAATAAAGGTACAAAAAATAGTTGGAAGATAATTGAACAACATGTCCAGAAACCATTTGATATTAATAGATTATCTCTTTCAAAACAAAGAGAGTTTGCATTTTACCAAATGAAAAAAGAAACAGGTACATTGTCTAAATCTCAATCAAAAATATTTTCTGAATTGAAAAAATTAGCTAAAAATAAAAGATATCATATTGAAATGAATAAATTAGATTTAGGTGATCCATCACAAAATCTTATAGTTGGGAAAGAATGGTATGCGAAAGTAAAATGTAAAGATTGGCATTTTGTTGTAGAGTTTGGAGAAAATGTATTAGATGATGTTTCATACAATCAAATACAAACAATAATACAAGAAGAACTACCTTTAAAAATTGGGCAAAGTATAAATAAATTAGTTATTAGTAATAAACAGCCTAAAGTATTGATGAATGGAGGATATGTTCGTGTTGGAGGATGGCAAGATTCTACAAATGGAAAAATTGTTACCTTTTTAGAGCATCCAAACAATTCTGATTATGATTGGGCGATAGATAGATTAAAAACTACCTTGGTACATGAAGGAATGCATAACATTGATTATGTTAATACAACTATTTTTGATTTAGAAGCCGACAAATATGTTCAAATATCAAGATTTGGAGCAATTTCTAATTCTAAAGCATATGTTGATGCTGTAAGAACGGATAATTTTCTTAGGCGTACTGGAGCTATAAAAATTACAGAAAGGCCAGAAACTGGAGCGATTAGAACAGTAAATCCACAAAGTAGGGATAAAATATGGGTGTCAGAGTATGCTGAAGGATATGCAAAAGGAAGATATGGTGAGGATTATCTAACTCATCCAGCATCAGAAGATTTAGCAGAATCTGGAGCAACTTATTTTGCGAATAAAGAGTGGTTCAGACAAAATTTCCCAACGAGATATGAAGTAATAGATAAAGTTTTAAATTCTGAAGGAAGAGAAGTTATTGATGAATTAGCTACTCAACAATCAGATTATAAATTTTTAAAATCAAATGCATTAACAAAAACAAAAAATAGAGTAACTAAATATTTCTCAAAATCAAGCACTCCTAAAGAACATGATAAATTTAAATTAACATCATCGCAAGAACGAAACTACAAAAAATTATCAATTAGAAAAGAATCATTAGGATTTTTAGATAAGAGAAAACTTGAAAAATTAGAAAATCAGGTAAAATTCAACACATTACATAATAAAAAATTAGCATCAAATTTAAGTTATGAAGAGAATAAACAATATAAACAATTATATAATCAATTTAGAAAAGAATTTAATCTTCCAGAATTAAAATCAAGTGAAAGAAATATTTTTAATGATTTATTAAACAGAGAATCTAAAAGAACTCAAAACAAGTTTGAAAAACATCTTGAAAAACTTAAGAACACAAAGGAATTCAAAACTGATGGAAAAACATTTATTAATTTTGCAAAAGATTCGGATGATAAAATAATTATTCAAGTAAATCTTCAAAATTTAAATAAAAAACAAAAAGAGATATTAAATAAATGGTCTGCAGATATTGATATTTATTTAAAAGATTGGTGTCATAAATCTACAAATCCCAATTATTTAGAAAAATATGTATCTAAAAAAATTACATATGAAGAATGTGATAAATTAGGTAAAGAATTAACAAATTTAATTGAATCACTATCTACTGAACAAACACTACAAGAAAACACAATCTTGTGGAGAGGTATTGGGATGAAAGATGAAAGAATGGATTTAAGTAACTTTGTTGTAGGTGAAAAAAGGAAATTTGGTGAATTTACTAGTACTTCATTTGATTTAGATACTGCAGAATCATTTGCAATGTATACTGATGATGATGAATTTGCAGGGTATATTCTCAAAATCCATGCTCCAAAAGGAACAAAAGGGGGAGCTATTGATGGTGAGAGAATAGGTAATGCTGGAACTGAATATGAATATTTATTAAGTAAAAATCAAGAATATATTACATTAAATGTAGATGAAAATTTAAGAATAATTGATATCTTGTTGGTGAATTAAATGGAAAATTTGAAGTCAAAATATATTGATTTGTCATTTGTGAATCAAAAAAAAGAAGAATTAATTAATATACCTGATTTTTTACCATGGGGGATTTCTTTACAATTTAAAGATAATCCTACTAGATTAAAAATTATTGAAGAAAATAATTTAAAAAGGGTATATGTATTAAAACATGTGAAACGTAATGAGTATGTTAAAATGCATAAAACTGATTTTTTCTTTCATGCTGAAGAATTAGTGAGGTTTGTTGAAAAGTATCCTCAATTTAAAGGAGTTCTCAAAGAAGAATTACTAAATAAAGATATCATAAACTATGAATCAATAACTGGTAGGAGTTTATTGGAGATTTTCAACAAAGAAGGTAAATACTTTGAAGATAAAATATATAATAAATAAGAGGTGAGGTGAAATGTCATTAATTACTTTATGGCAAAAACCTATTGAAGAATATGTATTGCCTGATGGAAGCTTTGTTTGTATCACATATTATAATGGACTCAGAGAAGGGAAAGCAGTTGATAGATTTCATGCAAGATATAGGGAAATTAAACAATATTTTGGTGATGAGTTAATAGATATTATTGTAGAAAAAAATCCTTATTATGATCCAAAATATTTTGATTCATTACAACAACACATTGAAGGGGGTTTTGATTTATGAGTAAACCATATATTCCTTATGAAGAAATATCTGAAAAAATACCTTTACCTAAAGAGAAATATTTATTGATTAAATATTACGCGGATTTGGAACTCAAACATCCAACGAATAGATTTTGTGCAAAATATAGAGAAATAAATGTTTGTAAAAATCATCCTAGCTCCTTGGCACAGAGAATTGTTATATTAAGTAGTAAATTTGAAGAAAATCCTTTTTATGATCCTACTTTTTTTGAGAAGTTGAAAAGTTATCAGGAAAAAAGATTTAAAGAGCTTCAAAATTCAAATATGAAATTTAATTTCTTTTAATTTTTATTTTCATTATTATTTTTAAATTCTAATCATTTATTTTCTAACACTTTTACCCTATTTTTCTACTGGGGGGTTTTCTAATTGCTCACGGTATAGTATGAAGAAGACCCTCAAAAAAAAATGTTTTTTTTATTTATTCTATATGGATGAAATAATAAAATATTAAGAAGATTTAACGTCTATGCACTTTTAAAACATTTTATATGAGTTCTCAACATAGCTTATCCATTTATTTACAAGTATTTATTACATCGGTACATTAAAACATTAAAAACCAGTTTTTTTTATTGTTGATGCATTTTTTATTACCTCCGATTTTTTTAGTTAAAGAATTAAGGAATATGAAACACGAATCCATAAAATTAATGGAATATAACAAGAAAAATCATTGTTATTATATATCATAACATGCTTTTTGAGGGAGCTTCTTCCACTATTTATTTTTTTATCATTTTTACTTATTTTAATCCAAAAATATGGGGTGTATTTTAAATTGTAAATCAAAAACACCAATCTGACCATCCAGTCTTAGTCACAGCACCAGTTCTCGTACCTAACATGCCTGACTGTGATTATGGGCGTGGAGAAGAACCGTTATCAGAAGAAAAAATAAAACACCTAGCCCACACATTCCTGAAATATGGAGTAATTGAAAAACGCCACGAATCCCTGCAAACTCGTCAAAAAGTGGGGCATGTAGTGGAATCATATTTGTTACCTGCACCAGCTAGTATTAAAGGAATTGATGGGAAAACAAGGCAGTATCCTAAAGGTACATGGATTGTTACTGCTGAAATAACTGACGAACAAACCATCGCAGAAACACAAAAAGGAGTTTTCACAGGATTTTCTGCAACTACAATACCTAAAGAAGTTGCAGACAATGTTAGTTTTAAATCTAGTCAAGGCTTACTTATCAAAGATATTCCAAATCCTGTGGGTTTTGCTGTAAGTCTTGTTGAAAAACCATGTGTGCATTCAGCGAAGTTTTGTAAATTGAAACACTCACAAAACGAGGAATCAAACATGAATGAAGAAGATAAACAATTTTTAAACAAATTAAAAGATGTTTTTAGTTTTAAAAGTGATGATTCAAGAGCCATCACTCATGAAGAATTAGATGAAACACTTGCTAGTTTTAAATCTGATTTTAAATCAGAGATTATTGCAGGAGTTACTCAAGGTGTAGCTCAAGCAGTAAAAGAAGCTTTAGCAACACCAACAAAGAAAAAAAATAAAAAAACTGATGGGGACAACGGAGATGAAGAAGGTGAAGAAGTAGATGAAAACAACACTACTTCTAAAAACAATACTTCAAGTACTCCTGCAGATGAAGAAGGTGAAGAAGTAGATGAAAACAACACTACTACTGAATCTAACAATAATTCTGCTACTAATAAAAAGAAAAAAACCAAAAAACCACCAGCATCAACAAAAGGAAACAAAATCCATGACGGACCTCAACCAGTTTCCTACAAATCAGACACTCAAACCGTCTATGAGATAATGGGCCGTAACAACAGAGGCTCAAGAATACAAGAATAAAAAAAATGAGGGGAGGATGAAACACGATGGCAACTGAAGCAATTCTTAACGAAATCGTAAACCCAGAAGAATACGCAGTATTCAAAGGAATGAAAACAGACATGGAATCTGGAAAAGCATTATTAAATCCAGAACAATTAGGAAAATTCCTTAGAGAAGCACAAATCAACAACACAATACTCAATCAAGCTGATTTCCAATTGATGAAATCATTCAAAAAACAATTAACACGTGTAGGAATAAATGGAAGAGTACTTCAATCAGGTTACAAAGCAGATGGAAAAACAACCAATCCAGATTTAACTCCAGCAGATGTTGATTTTGATTACAATGAATTAGATGCTAAAAAATTAAAAGCAATGTGCAGCATCGAAGACGAGGAAAAAGAAGACAATATTGAAAAAGAACAATTTGAAAACACTTTACTCTCAATGATGGGTGAAAGAGTTGGTGAAGATCTTGAATTCTGGGCATTATTCGCAGACAAAACTGCAACTAGCAATAAATTATTGTCTACCACTGATGGGTGGATTAAAAAAGCTGGTGTTCAACTCAAATCAAAAGGAGCAGATTCCGCTAAAGGAGTATTTGATTTAAAAAACACTATTGAAGCAATGTTTGATTCAATGATTAAAAACATGCCTATTAGGTTCAGGCAGAAAAGGCCTTTACTCAAATTCTTTGTACCATTTGAAGTTGAAGATGCTTATAGAAACCTTTTAAAATCCAGAGGAACCAGTCTTGGAGATGAAACACAAACTGGATTTAACGGTTTAGCATACAAAGGAATTCCAATCGAATACTGTCCAACTCTTGATGCTGAAGATGGTAGAAGCTTAGACAATACTGCTACCAGTATTTTAACCAATCCTAAAAACATGGCTTGGGGTATCTGGAAAAACCTTAGTATCGAACCTGATAGAATACCAAAAGAAGAAAGAACTGATTACTACTACCGTATCAGAGGAGATGTAGATTACTACTTCAGAAATGCTACTGTAACTGCAAAAATTAGTGCTGCAGAAGCAGAAAGTATTGCTGAACAATCCAAAGGATGAGTCGTATGAAAACTTGGGCAGAATTATCCACTGCTGAAAGAATGAGCCCTCGTAAAAGATGGGACGCCTTAGCAGAAGAGATAAACAAACTTAAAACTTCTGAATCTAACAATCCTGAACAGGAAACTACAGGATAAAAAAAATATATTTAAAAGGTGATGAGATTTGAGTTATACAACCGTGAAAGAAGTACGACAATTAACAGGATTAAAACCATCTCAACTCCACCTTCCTAAAGAAGAAGGAGAAGAAAAATTAGAGGAAATCCTAAACACTTGGATTGCTCAAGCAGAGGATTTAATCAATAATTATTGCAATAACCCAAAAATTGTTGAAAATCCTCCATCATCTGTTTGTAATGTTTGCTTAAGACTTGTAAGTAACATGGTAGCCTTTGCAATAGCTAGAAGAGATACACCAGTCATAAAAGTAGATGATTGGAACATTCAAATGTTATCATCAGAAATATTCAGCCATGATTTGAAAGAAGATCTTCAACCTTTCAAAATTGACAAATCTAATAATAGTCGTAAAATTGATTTTTTTGCAATTACTGGTGAGGGGATACGATGGTGAAAGTCACTATTACTTTTGACAAATCTGCAGTTGAGGATATTCCTGAAAAAACTGAAGCGATAGTTAAAAAAGGAAAAAACCTAGTTGCTCAAAACATGATAAGAAATCTCACACAAAACAGTCCAGTGGATACAGGTAAATTAAAAGGATGGTTTCCGTACCGTAATGAAGATACAATAGTTGATATTCGTTCACCTGCAGAATATGCAGGATATGTGAATGATGGAACTGGAATTTATGGACCTCATGGACAATTAATCTACAGAAAAGACATTGGTAAACCGTTTAGTTTTAATGTAGGTGGGAAAATGGTTTTTGTGAGGTATATTAAAGGTCAAAAAGGCCAGCATTTTGTTGAAAAAAGTATTGAGCAAACATCACACAACATTCAAAGACTATTTAACAAAGCAGTGAAGGATGTGATGGGCTAATGGCAAGAAACCAAAACCTGGTTGAAAGTGTGGACCTTGTAACAAAAGCAGTTAATGCATATATTACAAAAGAAAAGGAGGCTGAAGATGGTTTACTTAGAGATGTTGAGGAAATTATTCCTTATACTTATGATGATACTCCTATTGAACCTCCTTGTGTCTGGATTGTTCAACACCCAATAATAACAAGTCCAGAATTCAAAAAAAGCATTAATAATCTTAATTTCTTACAAGCTACTTTTGAATTTGTATGTGTAGAATATGATGAAGACCTGCAAACATCAATTGAAAAAGGACAACACCTTGCAACACTTGTAGGTCAAAGTATCATGAAAAATTTTAACAAAATAGGGATTGGTGATGATGAAATTAAACATATTTTTACAAAAGTAGAGTTCAACACACTATATCCTGTAGGAGAGGTTTCTATTGCAGGTAAAGCAAAACGTGTTCCTGCTACTAGTATTGTTTTTGATTTTACATTTGAGATTGACTGGCTAAAATGCCACTAAAAAAAACACACAGAATAACTTTTTTTTAAAACACGAAAATGATTAGGAGATGAAGCGTAATGGGATTACGTATATTCGGATTAAAAATGGAAAACGAATATGGGGAAGATTGCGATTTTAGCAACTGGACTCCAGATTGGCATCAAGAAGTATCTTCAGCAGATTTCAAACTTGGAGATGATCCAAACCTCAGTACTGGGGGTTCCAGAATGTACAAAAGAGGTAGAGCTGGAGTAATGAAACCAACTGGAACCGTAGAAGGACAAGTAGACATACCAAGAATAGGCCACTACTTCAGAGGATTTCTCGACCAATATAAATTCACTGCAGGTTCTGGCAGTGGAATGAATACTCATGAATTCTGGGGAGGAGAATGCACCAGGTTAGCAAGTTTTGCAGCAACACAAACCTATGATTTTTTCCAAAAACAAATCATCGGAGCAATGATTGATGCATTAAAACTTGAAGTATCTGATGAATTCCTCACTTTCAGCAGTGATTGGGTGTATAAAACTGAATCATCTGAAACAATTGATTCAGAAAACTATAATAGAGTAAAAATGGATGAAACAGACATTCCATTAATGTTCTATGATGTGAAAGTAAAACTCAACAATAAAGATCCTGATGGTGTGCAAACAAGTTTCACATTCGAAGGGAAAAACAATCTTAATGTTGATGGAACTATCGGTTTAGGTGCACGTCATCCTCAAAAGATTGCTGTAGCACAACAAAGGGAAATAGACCTTTCATTAGTAACTACTCTTGATGAAGACACTATGAGAACCATTCTTGATGGGGAATACGGGGAAGTAGGTGCTATGGAACCGAGCAAATGTCAAATCTTGAAAGTTCCTTTAGAACTTACTGTTGATATTTGTGAAGATCCAGATAGAAAAATGATTATTTTATTCCCAGAATGTCTTTTAAAAGTAGAGTACGATTTCAGTGATTCTGACACTATTGAAACAACCATAAACCTCAGTACAATGGGTACTGGTGAAGCAACATTAAAAGACGGCAGTAAAGTTGTAACTGATATGTATGTTCGTATTGAAAACAAACAACCTGCAATCAAACCAGCAACAGTTACTAAAAAATCAACTGTAACTGCTAATGTAACAAGTGGCACTACTAAAGTTGAAGGTGCAACTGTTAAATTAACTAAATACACTGATTCAACTGAAACCTATTCTGAAACTACAGCCGCTACTGGTGTGGCAACTATTAGCAATGTGCCCTTAGGTAAATATAAAGTTGAAGTGTCAAAAACAGGTTATAAAAAATACACTGGCACTTATACTGTTATTGATGGAACTAATAATTTAGATGTGAAATTAATTGCATCTGCAACAGGTTCATAAATGAACCTGCTATTTTTTTTATATAGAAACGTTAGGGAGAGAATAATATGGCATTATTAAACAAACAAAAAATATTAAGTGGAGTAAACGAACCAGAAAAAGTGGAAATCAAAGCATTAAATGGGGAATTATGGTTAAGACCGTTATCAGGCTTTGAATTAAGTGAAGTAGAAGATATTGAAGCAAAAGCCATTGGTGATTTTGAAACTAATGAAAAATCACAAAGGCAAGGTAAAAGATTAGGCAAATCTGAAACATTATCTAAAGGGAAAATTAATCTTTCAAAGGCGAATCAAGCTTCAATGAATGCTAAAGTCACAATGGTTCATATGAGTTTGGATAATCCGAAAAATGCTGATGATCCATGGTGTGAAGATGACATTAGGATGTTAAGACGTGATGCATTTAATGAAATTGTGGATCATGTAAGAAGATTGTCTGGTGAGGATATCACTAAGGGTGAGATTGAATCTTTTCCTGAAAACGAATGAAGGTAAAAATATTATCTGGTTAGATTACTGTGGCTATCATTTATGCGACAGACAATCTGATTTAACATGGTATCAAGAATATTTCATTGTAAAAGGCAGAAGCAAACTATATGAAGAGATGAATAAAGTTAAAAAATAACACTTTTTTTGGAGGGTATAATTCAGAAATATAAAGAAATTATTTTATATTTTTTTTAAAGGAATTATACCCTCCATTTTTTTTATTTTTAAACACAAAAAAACGGGGGGGTGAACACACAAAATGGTATCAGACAATCTCGTGAACATAATCATCAAAATACAAGATGAAGCAAGTAAAGTTTCACAAAAAGTAGAAGAACAAATGAGCAAACTAGGTGACACAAGCAGAAATGCAATGAACATTTGGTCAAGAGCAGCAGAACAAGTATCACAATCAATGGATACAGTTCACAAAGCATTAGACCGAACACGAGAAAAATTCCAAACCTTAAAAAACAAAGGAGCAGATGCCTTTAACAGGATAAAAAATGGAGTTAATTCTGCTGCAACTAGTTTTAACAATTTGATATCAAAATCCAACACTGCAACATTGATGATGGAAAAAATTAAAAGTGTTGGAGAGCGTGTGAAAAACACTTTAAACACTATTAAATTACCTTCAAGCTTACAATCAAGCATTTCAAGTGTAACACAAAAATTTGAAACATTAAAAGGTTATGCAGGCAATGCTGCTGAAAGTATTAAAAATCATTTTACAAGTGCTGTTAGTGCATTATCACAAAAATTCGAAACAGCTAGTAATAGTATTAAAAATCATTTTGAATCTTTAAAAGGTCATGCACAAATATTAGGCAACCAAATCAACACCACATTAGGCTCAGCTTTTGATAAATTAATCCCGAAAGTGGTTAAGGTAGCAGATACAATTAAAACAAAATTATCTAATGCTGTCAAAGGGGTTCAGTCAAAAGTAAATTCACTATCTCAATCATTTTCTGGATTGGGGGGAATTATTTCTTCAGCTCTTGGAGCTATCGGGATGGCAAGCATAGGTCAATTAACTGTTGGATTGGCTATGACTCGTGAAAGAATGCGAGAATTAACCAAAGCAACAATGGGGTCTGCAGAAGCAGCACAACATCTTGTAGATGATGTGTGGGATCCAATGACAAATAATTCATTAGTATCCCTAAATGACCTAGGACAAGCAATGAACACTATCAAGATGTCTACAGGAATGACTAATGAACAATTAGAAAACTTTTCTTATCTGGTTAATGATGTTGGTCAAAGAGCAATATTAATGGGGAAAGATTCTACTGAAGCAATGACTATAATGCAAGCAGCAGGTCGAGGATTAAATGGGGAGTTTGAAATCCTCCAAACTAATTTTGGTATCACAAAAGACAGATTAACTGAGTTAGGTTGGAGTGGAGCTGCAGATGATGTGGAAGGGTACACAAAAGCCATTGAAAAATATCTTGAAAAATCGGGAAATTTGGAAGCTATGATGGCTACTACTACTGGGAAAATCAAACAAGTTGAAAAAGGTTTTACTAGTGCTGGACGACAAATTGGGGAAGGATTTATACCTTATATCAATGATGCTTTAGATTATATGATTGACCTAAAAGAGAAGTGTCCTGCAGTTTATAAATATTTGATAATGGTTGCAGGAGCAGTTTCTGGATTTGCAACATTGGCTCCAACCATACTGCCGATGTTAAATACATGGGGAGCCTTGGCTAAAATTATCGGAGTTAGTCAGGTTGAACTTTTGGCAATTGTGGGGATTGCAATTGCTGTGGCAATCGCAATATTTGAAATTGGAAAATCGTTTGGATGGTGGAATAATGTTGTTGAAATGATTGATGCAATTGTTGGGGGACTTCAAAAAATATTTGATGAAATTTCTAGAAGTACAGAAATGGAATCATTTATACAAGCATTAATTAATGCATGGGATAACTTTTATTCTGCAATCAGTACTGTAGGGATAGCAATAACTGATGCAATTGAAGCCATAACTGGAAGTAAAGAACCAATTGATTTAGTCACATCATCTATTGAATTCCTTAAATCTGCATTTAAAATAGCTGCAGATATAATTAATGGTGTAGTTTATGCGTTACAGAGATTATGGGATGAAGGATCACATAGTCAAGAATTACAATGGGTAATTGAAGCATTATCTGGAGCATGGGATGCATTGCGAGATGCGGCTGATCGTGTATTAAATTCATTAAGTCCACTATTTAAAGAAATAGACAATGGAAATGCTGGAAGTGCATTATTGACTGTTGCAGTAATGTTACTTAAAGGAGGATTAACCTTCCTTGCAGCAACTATTACTCATGTAAGCATAATTATAAGATTTTTAGGGATTGTAATTTCAAACACTATAACTATAATTACAATAATTATTCAAGTATTGTCAAGTGTTGTTAGTTTTATTAATGGGACTTTAGGTAATGCTATTCGTGGAATTATTGCATTATTAAGTGGCGATACTCAGGGAGCATTACAATACTTCACCAGTGCATGGAACACATTAATGGACGCATTAGGTCCAGTTGGTGATTTCATACAAGGAATATTCTCACCAATAATTCAAGGATTAATGGATTTATTAAGTGGAAATGGGGATGTTAATCCAGTTGAAAGCATTACTCAAGGATTCCTTTCACTTATGGAGGCATTAGGTCCTGTTGGGGATTTCATAATGGCAGTATTTGCTCCAGCATGGCAACTTGTACTTGATATTGTAACTCCATTATTCAATTTATTCATGCAACTGGCAACAATTTTTAGCCAGTTAATTACTGGTCAAATAAGTCTTCAACAAGCAATTGCTTGGGCTTGGGCAGCTATTCAATCAACAATCAGCACAATATTATCAAATGTGATTAATCGTGTTGTTAGTTGGGCTCAGTCAATGTGGAATAATGCAGTTAATACTGGTAGAAACTTCCTTACAGGGGTAGTTCAATTTATCCGACAATTGCCAGATAAAATAAAAATGTATCTTTTAGCAGTTGCTGTAAGAGTAATAACTGCTGGTGCTCAATGGGTGAGTAATGCTAAAACAAAAGCATCACAGGTAGTATCTGGAGTAATGTCATGGATAAAGCAATTACCTCAAAAAGTATACCAAGAATTCATGAATATTGGTTCAAGAATATTGTCTGCAGGTTCACAATTAGTTGAAAAAGCAAAACAAATTGGTAAAAAAATTGTAGATGGAATGCTTTCAGCTATGGGTATTCATTCACCAGGTACAATCCAAGAAAGCGTTGTACTCGAATTTGTAAACATGATTACTCGTGTGAAAGATCAAGCTCGTAGTGCTGGTGAAGCAGTGAAAAATGTTGCTCAAAATATGATTGATTCCTATAAAAAACAAAATCTTGATAAGGAATTAACTGCACCTGATTTGGTGAATGCTCAAGGAGGTTTCCTTGGTGATCCACTTGTAGGTACTGCTTTAGATGAGTATGATACTACTCATATTGGTCAGGAAATGGATGTTACTCCTACTATGAATATGGGTGAAAATAATCAAATAATGGATAATTATGCATTAATGGGTCAAAATGTTACTGGTATCTTTGATTTGATGAGTACAGATTCAACTAATGCTTTAAACAGTTTGACTTCTGCAAATACTTTAGCTTATGACACTATAAGTGCTACTGAACAGCAGAAAATGAATTTCATGAGCAATCATATCAGAAATAGTATGAATCAAATCTTGTTAAACACCCGTATGGGTATGAATAATGCTTTAAATACTACTCGTACAAGTTTGACAAATATGCAAAACAGTACTACTCGAACTACTCAGGCTATGACTCGTGCTTGGAATACTATGAAAACTAGTATAATTGCAGCTGCGAATAAAATTAAAACTGATGCAACAGCCCACTTCAATAAATTAAGCAGTACTATCGGAACATTCTACCGCAAACTCCAAAATCCAAGCAATTGGGGTGCGGGAGGAGGCACAGGTACCCCCTCAAGTGTTCGCAGAGTAGGACATCGCACAGGAACAATGAAAAAAATAAGGGACATTATGCGGGAAGAAAAACTTCCTTCAGCAATGACTTATTACCAAGCGAGAAACTCAGCATACAATAATCCAGCAATTGGAGATTATATAATCCGTGATTCCACTACTGGAAAAATACCTACTGCAGATTTAATCCGTAGCAAACTTGAAAGAGGTGCTGCGGGAAGCTGGGGAGATACAGTTGCACCTAATGTAAATCACATTAAAAAGACAGCTGGAAAATGGGATATGAAAGGACCAGCAATAAAAACTGGTGCTGGAATAGCTCAAACTGGATTAGCATTTAAAGTTCGTGATTTTGAAACTGGAACACCAAACATTAGTTTTGACTCCTTTGTAAAAATGGCAGAAGCAGTATTCAGCATAGTACCATACGATCATTATTACGATAGTGAAAAATATGGTTCATGGCAAAATGCTATTGCTGCAGGAAAATGTAATTGTAGTGATGGAGCAGATGCATTATTAGCCTTAGCTGCAACCTGTGGATTTAGCGGAAGCAAAGTTCACGGATATTGGGGTAAAGAAGGTCACTTTTGGACAGAAATCAACGGTAAACATATGGATACAACAGCATTCCAAAAAGGTTACGGTTGGAGCAGTCCAAAAACACATGCTGGACCATCAAGCGTTGGGCATCGTGCTGGAAGAGCCTCTCCAAACAGTTTGCTTGAAGATTTTGATGTTGTTAAAGAATTAAACAAAAACAATAATGAATCCAATAAAACGGAAACTAATGAAGAAAACCAAATAATCATCGTATTATCTGGTGAAACAAAACTCAAACACGAATTCATCAATTTACCAGACACAGTTTCAGAAGAGGAAATTGTAAGGTTAATAAATGAAGCACCTGAAGATGCAGGGTGGTTAAAATCATTAGTGCAAAATATGGATTTCCAGGAATTGGATCGTAAAATTAAATCTAAATTACAATTCCGTGAAAATCGTGCACAAGGAGTATAATAAATTATGAAGAAGATAGAAGTAAGACCAGAAAAAGTAAGGGGTATGGGTAACCTTATCCCTCCTTTATCTGTTTCTGATTTTGAATTAAGTGACTGTATGATTCATGAAGAAGACCCATTTAAAATTAACGGCCATCTCTTCAATCATTTCAGTATTGATGTACCTGTTGTGCCTGTAAATCTTGTGTTAAGTACGGATGTTGCAACTATTTATCCTGATGCAACTACTCCGAATATTGCAGTTATAACTGCAACACTTACAGACAGTTCAGGAGCACCTGTTTCTAATGTTGATGTGTATTTTCAAGAGAATAACTCTCGTATTGGTACTGCTTCAACAAATGCTCAAGGAATATGTACTTTGGAGTACAGTAGTAGTATTGGGGGAACACATACAATCAGAGCATACACTACAAAACAAGCAAGATATAATAAAAGTTCAGCTGAAATCAATGTAAATGTATACATACCAACAAGTTTAACTTTATCTCCTGCTTCAAAAACTGTTAATACTGTTGATGTAATGTCTTTAACTTCAAAAATAACTGACCAAACAGGATTACCAGTACCTAACAAATTAATTAATCTTTATTATTTAGACAAAGTGGTAAAAAGTGCTAGAAGTGATAATCGAGGAGTAGCTACATTCAATGTAACTTATCCTGAACTGCGTAGTGCAAAAACAAATACTGTTATATCTGTAACTAGCGATAAAACAACCTACTCTGTTGGAGATACTGCTATTATAACTGTCACATTAAAAGATGATGATGGAAATCCACTGTCTGGTAAACTTATTACAACTAATAAGTACCAAGAAAAAACTACAAATAGTGAAGGAAAAGCAGTGTTTAATATCTCATATTCATCTGCAGTAACAATATCTTTTAACTGCTCATTTGCAGGGGATTCTAATTATAATGAATCTGCAGCAAGCATAAGTTTAGAGTATATTGAAGCAGCACCTGAAATTAACATTTCTGCAGACACTTTAGTTGGTGAAACTGGGGATACAATACAGATAACCGTGTCTGCAACAGGAATACCTCCACAAGCCCCATTATATCTTGTAGAAGATGGAAAAGAAACAGTCACATTAGACAGTAAAGCATATCCTAATAAAATGAAGTATACTTGTACTGGAGCGGGGGATGTCAAGTTAAAAGTCAAGTATATATTGGGAACGAATGTTTATTATTCTAATATACTAACTGTGGAGGATTGTTTATTCTATGACACTATGACCAGTAAATCAGACAGATGGGTTAGAACAAGCGACATTATCGTAGATATTGATTCGGAAGGTACTAAATTTAGTACAAACAGTAATTCCGAACAACAATATAGATTACCAAGCAAATACTTCACTCCACCATACACTATTGAATTAGATTGGGTAGATGGTGGGGGAAACCAAAAAATGGGTTTGGAATTATATCCTGTCAACCAATATTCTGGAGATACTTGTTGGTATAGTGGTTATTGGGATATTGGAGTAAACAAATTCCTGATAGGGACTTATCCTTCAAGCACAAGCTCAAGTGAAACTGAAGTAAACATAAGACGAAGCATTAATCCTAATGACCACTTGAAATGGATTGTAGAACCTAATAATGTCAAATTGTACCAAAATGGGGAGTTAATATTAAGCAAATATCAAGGTAAAAGTTGTGATACTCAATATTTCTGTTTTTACACGAACAAAAATAGGATTCAGAAGGTTAAAAACCTTAAAATCAAACCTTATTATTCTGAATAAGGTTTAATCTTCAAATTCTTAATATTAATAGTCCTGCCACTACCCCATATTGTAGTATGGAGATTCCAAGCACTGCATTGACTAATCCAAGCATAATTTAAATCGCAAACTAATGTGTCGTGCATGTAACCTTTTAAATGCCCATTTTGTTTGATGATTTTACATGGGCAGTATCCAGTTTCAGTAGTTTCACTGTAATGTGTTTCTGTTTCTTTAGTACCGTTCCAATAAATGTATTTTTGATTTCTAAAGTTACTATCTGTTCCACTATCGAAATGTTGTGTACGAGTAATGCCTTTTGCTCCAATTCCACACCTGGTACGGGCTTGCCATTGTGCTTCATATGTGATTATGAAATCCCCAGTAATGTCTAATTGAAGTATACTATCTCCTTTATTACTGTTACTGGTGCTTGAGAATACTCCATTACTTGTATTATTCGTGCTACTGTGTCCAGTTGGATTAATCCAAGTGTCAGAAGCTTTAAAACCATATTTAACATAATCTTCAATTTGTAGTATGTTTGAATAATAAACATACGAACACTATATAAATAAAAAATTAAGAGGTGATTTTTTAATGGCTGATTATGCTCTTAAAACAAAATTTGAAAAAGATAATAAACATTTAGGAAGTATTAGTAATGAATCAAAAATAACCTTCCAAAAAACCACTCCCACATTAAACATTTCCATTCCCACGGGAACATATAATGCTGGAAGTAGTTTTAATATACTTGTATATCCGAAAAATCCTGATGGAACTGATATTTATGTTCCAAGTATGCCGATTCAATTGTATATTAACAATGTTCTTGTTAAATCTGATACTACATCACAAGAAGGATATTCAGGCACATTAACAGTACCTGCTGGAGCTACTGGAAGTATAACTATTAAAGTTGTTCTCATGAGGGATAGTGTAGGTTATTATAATACTGCAACCAAAACTATTTCTTTAGCCTTGGGAACACCTACAAGTACTGCAGTAGACACTACAATGACATTATCCGCTCCATCAACTGCAGAAGTAGGTAGTAATGTGAAATTAACTGCAACTTTAAAAACAAAATCAGGAACACCATTATCAAATAAGCAGGTGACATTTAAAAGAGGGGCAAATGATGTGATTGATGTAGTATACACAAATAGTAATGGTGTTGCTACAAAAACAGTTCCTGTCACAATTTCTGGAGCAAATAGTTTCAATGCAATTTTTAATGGTGAAATAAATAATTATAATAGTTCTTCAGCAAATGCAATTGTTGTAGGACTTGTAACTTCCATACAACCAATTTTAACAATGGTTTCTAGTACAAATATCTACCAAGGTTGGAAATTAAAATTATTATATGCGAACAATAATGGGCAGCCTATAGCTGATAAAATAGTTAATATAACTGTAAATGGTGTAACTTATCAAAGAACCACAAATAGTGATGGAATAGCTGAATTAACTATTAAATTAATGGAAAACACATATAGTTTTTCAGCAAATGTTGCTGCAAATGGAAAATATTTATCAGCTAGTATGACTGGAAGTTTCAAGGTAATATCTCCAATTACAGTTGAAAAAAAACCTGGTTGTGTAAGCTGGGACGCTGCAAGTGCTCCAAGAAAAGCATGGGTTGCATCACATATATATTCTGATGCAGATGTGTATAAAGAGCCAGCTGATGGATACTATTTAAGCACAGGCAGCATTGGTTCGAAAGTTGGAACCTGGCATGCAATACAACCATTGAATCAGGCTTGTTTTGGATTCAACATTCCTAATGGAAGTATTATACAGAAAATAGAAGCTGTATGGTTGCATAAATACTCTAGAAACAATAGTAATATAAATATGGGTACTGGAACAGTATATCTTACGGCTACAGGTCAAGACACAATAATATTGCAAGGTTCAAATAATCCTGGGAACAATACTTGGACTCAAAACAATGCCTCAACAACTGATGTAAGTGGAGTGAATGCAAATGCTCTAAATCAAAATGCATTTCAAGCGAAAATAATCTATGAGGCAAATTCGAATTATAACACTGGCGAATTACACATTGGTTGGTTCAGTATTAAAGTTACGTATGTGCCTCCACAAGGGTGATTTACATTGACAAGTATTCGAAAATATGCAAAAACAATAACACAAACATCTGGGCGTTATGCAGTACAAAAAAGCTTTTCTGAATTCTCAAATATTAATAATATTAAAGATGAAAGTAATACATCTGCAACAAGTAACATCACAGCATCAGATGGAATACGAAACAGACCATCAACAGTAATCTTATCCGATTTTGATTTCCAAATCCCTGGCGGATCAACAGTTACACAAATCAAAGTACACTACAAAATGAAGAAAACATCTTCAGGAAATTCTGAAGTGAATTTAGCTCCAGTAACTTTCAGAGTGACTGGTGCAGGTGCGGAATTTGAATTCGCAGGAAAAACACCTACTACTGTTGCTTCTGATTTCACTTCAGAAATCGACACAATGTCAGTCATTGGGGTTAATACTGACAACATCAACTCTAATTTCCAATTAGAAATGGATTTCCCAGCTAATACTGGAGGTGCTGGAAATATTGATTTATATTACGTGCTTGTTGAAATTGTGTATGAAGAGGGCAGATATGTATTATCTGCTACAACTGATAGGAATCAAATCACTGAAAAAGATACATTTGACATTACATTATCTCTCTCAAACATTAATCGTACAAATAAGTATCATACACCTGTAACGAGGATAATTCTTCCTGATGGTGTGACTTATCAGGGCAGTACTAATGATAATTTTGTTAAAAAATCTGGAAACACTTTAGAATGGACTAGTTTGTTCATGAGCGAATGGGTGGATACGGTTACATTAACTTTTCAAGCAGTTAGTACAGGGGATAAAACCTTTAAAATGCAGGGAACGGATAATCAGTATAATTATCAGTTAGTTTTAGGTGTTGTTCCGAAACAAGTTGTATTAGATTTAGATTTACCTGAGTATGGGGTTGAAGACAAATCATTTGATTTCACAGCAACAAGTATAGATTGGGGAAAACAAAGAGGGGAATCTATTGTAGAGGCCAGAACTATAAAAATAGAATTGCCTACACAGTTTAACATCACTATTGATGGAGATAATGATGCTTCAATTGACACTTCAAGTGAAGAAAAAACCATTATAACATGGAATATTGGAGAAAATACTCCTAGTGAAATGTTATCATGTACTGTTACACCATTACAAACAGGCTTATTTACTTTTAAAGTGTATGATGCAAGTAATGTTTTAATTGCTTCTAAAAATATTAAAATTGCTCCATCATCATATACAGCTCCTTTTTTATCAAAATTCAAAATCCCTGATAATGTTTTAGATAAAATGGAACATGGTCGAGTATATTCTATTATCACATATATGCGTGTTAATATCAGTGAAGAAGACCTTGATAATTTTGAGCATTATGGCGGGGATTATCGTTTTAGTATTTTTTATGATTCTTGAACACCTGAACAATATGAAAACAATCAATATCTTCTTAATACATTCGGATTGGAAAAAAGTATTAACCAACCTAATGAATGGGTTAAATTTGAATTAAGCTTTTATTACGATAGTAACTATCCCATATGGTTATTCTGGACAGGGGAATACATGGAACGTAATCCAACTCTTTTCAATATAGAGTTTACTAATCCTATTCTTGAAGAAACTCAATATTATTTTGAAAAAGGAGTAGAACCATATGGATTATACTTTAATCCTTTAAAAAATGTTATTTCTCCAGTATCATATGGTTCTTGTATTATTCCAGCAATGAATAAAGCAAATCCTTTCAGAGTATCGGGATTATCCTTTGGAGGGGTGGAAAATGTTAAAAACTTTGTACTTCAAGGAATTACAATACATTTTGATGCCGTAGCTTCAAGTAACTGTTCCTTAGTAGCTAGAGTACGTACAAGTGACAACCGCATAGGTGAAAGGAGCATTAGTATACTTGAAGGTTCCAAAAGCTTAGAATTAGGTGGGCCATTTGATTTGTTTGGAATCAAATACACTGATTTCATAGACCCTACCAGATTAGAAGTGGAATTTGAAGCAATTAACAAATATAATCACGATGTAAAACTTGAATTAAGCAACATACGATTCACAATCAGATATTCCATACTCGGAAACAGCAATTGGGTTAGATTTTGGGTAGATGGGGAATCAAGTGAATATTACAACATCTTTCTGAAAAAATTAACCTTAGATGGAGGAACGGAAACATCTGTAACTTATTTCAGTGCTGAAGGATGTGACACTACAATAGCAAGTAGACAAAATATAGATCCAAAAACTATTGAAATGGAAGTGGAAATTGGGGAATGTAATCTTGATGAAGCAACATTATTATTCCGTCGGGCTGCAAAATGGTTAAGCAATGACCGTACTAAATATAACAAACCAATATTGAAAAATATTGAATTTGAACATATTCCAGGACAAATTTATCCTTACATCTTAGAAGATCCGCTTGATGGGAAACTTAAAGTAACTGATTATGACAGTAAAGTGAAATTAAAAGTTCCTGATGGTGTGAGTGTTTCTAAAGAAGCAACTTATACTGCTGAAGTGGGAGTAGTTAATGGAATTACGAGGGTAAGACCAAGAATTCGGGCAATGGCATTAAGTGATGAAATCACCATTACGGAGAAATATAGTGGTCAATCATGGAGTATTTACAGTGATACATTAGATATTGGAGATATTTTAACCATTGATTGCGATAAAAGAACTGTAATGCTGGATAAATCAACTACAACTGGCCAAACTGATATTAACATCACTTCTGATGTTGATCTTGACTGTGATTGGTTTAGTATTAAAGGGGAATTTGTATTTCAATCAAGTTCTTGCAGTATTCAATTTGTTGAATATAAGGAGAGGGAATTATGAGTGATTTAAATGTAATTGTCTTATCTCCTGCTGAAAAAGTGATTGCATGGTTAAATTCAGATACATTGAATATTTCATATACTGAGGAATGGGATAAAATCCCATCTATCAGTATTGAATACCCTATATCTGAAGATAACAATGACTACACAGAAATTTTCAAACAAGGAAATAAAATCTATGTAGGGCAAACACCAACCACTCGCCCAAGATTGTATGTAATTAATGAAGACTATGAGCTGGATTTATGGAAAGAAAACACAGTTACAGTAACTGCTGAAGATGCAATTACAGAATTAAATTATGTAGAACCCTTTTATTATGCAGGCAATGAAAAAATTGAAGTAACACAATCATTTCTTGAAGAAGCATTCAAACCATACTGGAACATTACAAAATATCAAGAACCCTTGGATAGCAGCCTTAAATATATTCATCCCTGTGGGTCTATGACTAAAATGAGTCTTTTACGACTTATTGAAGAAGAAACAGGGAATGTTTTTGTATGGTGGTATATTAAAAATAAAAAGGATAATAGGATTGTACGACATTTGGATTTCATAAAACCTTCTCAAAGAGGATATACTCGTAAATCTGTACTTGATGTAGGGTATAACATGGATAACATACAATATAGTGTGAGTGAAACAAACACCTATAAAGCAATGGCTCCTATTTTGAAAATGAATGAAACAACTGCAGATACTTCTACATCAGCAACAACTAGTGGGGCTACAGGCAATGCGGGAATGTCAAGAGATGAAATGCAAAAAATATTAAATGGATGGTCAGAATGGAAACCTAAAGATGAGGGAGATATAAATCCTTATGGCTGGCTGGATTTGGAAGTAAAAAAAGGTGAAACAATACCTTGCAGTGTTGAAAAATACACTGAAAATTCAAATACTGGCAGCAATGATGCAACTGCTATAAATGAATCAAAAGAGTACTATCGGGTTTTATCCTATTGGAATGCTCCTTTTGACAAAAACAAAGGAGATTTTTTCATATTTGATAATAGTGACACTGATGTCAACTATGCGAAAATAGAACCTCACCAAATTGGTGGAGATATAGTGCCGAAAATTGGTACAGTTTCAAGTAATAACATACATAAATATGCAATATATGCTGATTGTGCAAATCAGTTGATCCAACAGAGATATCCTGATGTGGAGTTAAAAGTAATGGCTTCAGATTTGGATTCAGAAATCACACCTGAATCAAGTTTCAATGTGTATGATAAAGTATGGATTCGTTTAAACGGGTATAAACAACTTATTTTTGCCCGTATCACTAAAACAGTTAAAAACTTGCAAGACCCATCAAAAAACAAGATAACGGTTTCTAATATTAAAATCGGTTCTAAAATAGAGCAGAAAGGCACCTTCTTTGTTGTTGATGATTGCAAAGTAAAACAAGGTGCAGGAGAATATTTCAAAGGCACACTACATTACTATGAAATATCAAATGCTGGGGATATTACAGCATATCCTTTAAAAAATACTGTAATGAGCATTACAGTAATAAAAAAAGATGAACAAGTAGTTACATCATCAGAAGTTACAGAAACAGGAAGTACTGGTGGAGGATTTGACAGATTAGGTATTTCTGCAGATAAAACACAAATAATGGCAATTGGAAAACCTTCAGCAGTAGGAGAATCACACTACGGATATAAATATTACAAATCAGTATTCAAACGAAAATGTCCTTTCTGTGGTTCTACAGACCTGATATGGGCATGGCATTGGGCATCAGGAAACTGCGGACATTTACCTGATTACACTAGATTTTACACAAAATGTGGTTCTATTGAAGGACATATTTTCTGTCGTAGTTGTGATGCTGACTTTTCATGTATTGATGGAAAAGACCACATGAGTCCTCCTAGAGCAACATTAACTCGTGTTAGTGGCCCTGTAGCTTCAAGTGAAGCAGAAGCACAATCTTTAAAAGATGGTAAAATGGCAAATTCTGCAACTGCAACAGGAAATACAAATGTTACCGCTAGTGTTGAGTCAATTATGGCAAAAGCAAGAGGCTTCAGATATGGAGGTAATGCTTCAAGTATTAACATTAATGATGCGAAAATCTTATCAAAAAATCAGGAAGCACATGATTATGTTGAAAAACACCATCAATGCGATTGCTTTGGAATGACGGCATATTTATTTATTGAATTTAAAAATGCAGGTTATAAAGTACGGGCAGTAAAATATTACAGCCAATATGCTGGAAGTGGAACACATCGTACAGTACAAATCTGGCAAAACAATGACTGGGTAGATCCCTCCTATGCAGGGTATGATACTCGCTTTAAAGCTATGAAAACGAAAAAAGATTTTGTAGAATTGATTGTAAGTGATGGTTCAGGTGTAGGAGGGGATTCTTCACAATCAAGTACTTCATCAACTACTACTGTTCCAGGATATAAAAAAACATATGTGCGTACTACTGATGATGATGGAGGATTTAAACTTCAAATAAATTTAGAAGCCTATAGTCAAGATTACATACTTGTATGTAATTTTGGTGGAGATTTAGAGCATGAAGCATGCTCACAAACAGTTAATTTAACAATAACATAAAAAAATGGAGATGAAAATTATGGATAGTGATCATATAAGTTTCACAGAATACACTTATTTAATGTGTAGAATTGCATACTGGCTTATTAACAATGCTAAAAAATTCAATACAAGAAATGTATATGGATATATGAACCGTAGTGCAGATTACGGTACAATAATTCGTGTTATTAAGGAAAGAGGTACTAATTATCAACCAGACAGCCTTATTGCAGAGTTTGTAGAATGTGCTATATATGACAATACAGACCTTAGTTTTTTACCAAACTATGTAGTTGGTCGTAATGGTACAAAATATTTCAAACAAACTTATGTGAATATGGCTCAAAGAGTTTCAGCATATGAAGTATTAAATGGAGTTAGTCCAGCTATTGTTTACTTGAAAAAAGAAGAATTAACAAGTAATAATAAATCAAGTATTTTAAATGAAGCAAAAAAAATCTTTGGTGATTTTAATACTTGTGATGGCTGGTTAGGTAAAATACAAGGTAAAGGATATAGGAAATACTTTAACAATAAGTATAGTAATAAAATGACATTAAATAGGATAAAAAATAGACAAGGAGTAAATTGTACTGATTCAACAGAGTTAACCTATCAAATCCTTGTAGGATTAGGTTATACTGTGCAAATTATTCATATTATGTGTAAGTCAGGGACTGGACACGTTCGTTTAAGATGTAAGCATCCTAAACATACAGATAATCAATGGATTTATCGTGACCCATCTGCCGTTCTAAATGGGGAGAGTATAAGGTCTAATTGGTGTACTAATGGTCGTCTATTAGCTCATGACCCAAAATGGATTATGGATACCATCAATTGGTAAATTAAAGAGAATTTAGGGTTTATCAACTATTTGTTGATAAACCCGTATTTTTTTTCACATTATGCGAAGAAATGAATAATTTTATAACAAATTAATATAATAAA
>OLOS01000203.1_pt1 | contig 70089 bp, 65 predicted proteins | sample 1672631 | NCBI WGS metagenome assembly OLOS01 (sample SAMEA3136707, study PRJEB25190) | human gut metagenome | biome: human gut; feature: human-associated habitat; material: faeces | place: Austria | collected 2013
ACAGTAACTAAGTGGCTTTCAGACACTTTCACGGCTGTGCCGTGAATAATCTAGGTTTCAGATATTTAATCCCTTTCTCTTTTCACTGATTACAGCCTCGATCTGATCTGCTGCTTTGACAGGATCCAGTTCTACGATGACCTGACCGCCGGTGATGTTCTTCAGATCCTGTGTCAGCAGCTTCACTGCCAGGTCACTGCCTGCGATAAACGGCTGCTGTCCCAGATGCAGAGGAAGTCCGAGTGCCAGTCCGAAGCAGCCGTCTGCCAGTGCCTGCTCCTCCAGCCACTGCGGAGCGGAAAGTGCCAGCGGAAGCTGCGGAAGGTCGATCCCGATCGCCTCTGCCAGTTCGGTTGCAACGATCTCCAGACGTCCGATAGCAAGACACGGACCGAAATTCAGTACAGGTGGAATGCCCAGGGATCTGCATACCTCTTTCAGACTGTCTCCTGCCAGCTCTGCCGCCTCCGGCCGCATCAGTCCGCAGTTCTCGATTCCTCCTGAAGAGCATCCTGCCGACAATACGAGGATATCCCTCCTGATCAGCTCCTTTGTCAGCTCGACTGTGCAGACATCATGCCCCAGAGCCGTCAGGTTCGAGCATCCTACCACTCCAACCACACCCTTGATCTTTCCGGATACCAGAAGGTCAATCAAAGGTTTCCAGGTTCCACCCAGGAAATCCTTCAGAGAGCCTTCGCTCACACCCGTCAGAGTATCCTTATTTCCATGCTCTGCAAGCAGGTTCATCGGCACACTTCCTCTTCTCTCCTTATACGCATCGATGATCTTGTCGATGATCTCCTCTGTCTTCTCGATCCTCGTCTCATAGGAATACTCGATCAGCTCCGCATTTGCCTTCTTCGCCACATCATCGAGACAGATCTGCCTGATCTTCAGTTCCTCACAAATCGGCTCGATCCCGGGAAGTGTACAGTTGAACTCGGAAAGGACCGCATCGATCGCGCCGGTCGCCAGAACCGCCTCACTGGTATAATTATTTCCGGCATGGCCGTCAAAGATCTCCGTATAGTGGGAACCGCGCAGCTGCAGATCCTGTCCGACGCAGGTACAGCCCACCAGCTTAAATCCCTTCGCTCCCGCTGCCTTCGCCTTCGCCACAACATCCTCATCCGTCAGCCTCTCCTGGATATGTACAAAAAGGGAGTGCTGATGTCCGGTAATCATAATATTGATATACTCCGGATCGATCACATTCAGTCCCACCGGAGCAAGACGGATTTCCGGCTGTCCCAGAAGCACATCATTTAACAGGTTCGTCAGTGTCAGTCCATAGAGACCGGTAGAGATTCCAAGCTTCAGACAGTTCACATACATATCAACGGGATCCGAATTCAGATTCGTGGAACACTTAACCACACCGGCAAACACCTCCGACTTGGCACCGCCCGGAAGAATATTCAGCTCCTTCCACTTCTCAAAGCGCGGTGCATACGCCAGCTTCTCCACCAGCTCCATCTTCTCATACTCCGGCCGGTAGAGATCCTTCAAAACCGCATCTGCCACCTGATAAGCCGTATCATGAACATCGGTGCCCCGGATGCCGAATGCATCCGCCAGTCTCTGAAGTGCCTTCTCACTCTTGATCGGTGCCTTATCCTTTGCAGAATTTTTCAGATTCAGTGCTGTATTCTCCACGACATGAATGTAACATCCGCTTCCTGCCGCCACTGCACGCAGAAAGTTTCTGGCCACGATCGTATCGGCATTCGCACCGCAGATTCCACGCGGACTCTTAGGAGTGATCCGGCACGGGCCATTCGAGCAAAGACGGCAGCAGACTCCCTTCAGACCAAATCCACACTTCGTACTCTGCCCCTCCACACGATGATGAGAAGTCTCCATCGGCAGCTTCTCAATATAGCTCTCCAGACATTTATCTGCGCTCCTGCAGGTATTACAGCTAAAACACTGATTCATGATAATCCTCCTCTTATATGCGATAACAATTATTGTTACTATTTCCTACTTATTCTATCAAATAACTCATTTATTTGCAATCAGTTTTTCTTTTTTTATTATTCACACACCAGCCAGTGAGATAAGCAAAGCTTTATATGCTGATAGCCAGACCTGATGCGGGCGGAGAGTTTGTAGAATAGATTCTGGAGTCTTTATTATAACAGCATTCCAACAACCAGCGGGGGAGGCACATTCTGTTGCAAAGCAAACCATTTCCAGGGGCGCTTTTAATGGAGCCGAAATCCACTGCTTACGTAGACTTAGGCGCGAAGGCTCTTCCTGAGCGTCTTAGTCGAAATTTGCGCGAGTGACGAGTCGAACGGACATGTTTACATGTCCACTCGACGACCACCGCGACAACAGGGAAAAGTCGCTTTGCGAGTTTTCCCTGTTGCAGTTAGTTCGACGGAATGTTGCCCCCGGTTTGCGTGTAACAGAATGTGTCTCCCCCGCGTCCTGCGTAAGCCAAAAAAGGGAACCAGCTCCAAACTGATTCCCTTCCTGTATATGCTCATTTATTAAATTACTTTACTCAAAAAGCTCTTCAATCTCTCCGTCTTCGGATTCGCAAACAGCTCCTGCGGGCTGTTCTCCTCCACGATCTTTCCATCTGCCATGAAAATGACCCGGTCTGCCACCTCTTTGGCAAATCCCATCTCATGGGTAACGACCACCATCGTCATATGCTCTCTGGCCAGATCCTTCATAACACTTAATACCTCGCCGACCATCTCAGGGTCAAGCGCCGAAGTAGGCTCATCAAAAAGCATAACCTCCGGCTTCATACAGAGAGCCCGCACGATCGCGATCCTCTGTTTCTGTCCGCCGGAAAGCTGGCTCGGGTAGGCATCCGCTCTGTCTGCCAGTCCCACGCGCTCGAGAAGCTCCATGGCCTCCTTCTCCGCATCCTCCCTGCTCCGTCCCTGAAGCTTCATGGGGGCAAGTGTCATGTTTTTCATGATCGTCATATGCGGAAACAGATTAAAATGCTGAAATACCATTCCCATTTTCTGACGGTGTTTATCAATATTCGTCTTCTTATCCATCAGATCCACACCATCAAAAATAATGTGTCCTCCCGTCGGATCCTCCAGACGGTTTAAGCATCGCAGAAATGTACTTTTACCGGAGCCGGACGGTCCGATGACACAGACCACCTCGCCGGATCGGATATCGGTCGTTACTCCATTGAGCGCATGGACCTCTCCTCCAAAGGTTTTTATCAGATCCTTCACCTGGATCAGGACTCCATTATCGTTCACTGTTTCTCAACCTCCTCTCCAGAATCTTCAGCAGCTTGGAAAAGATCAGTACCATGGCAAGATAGATCAGTGCAACAGCGATCAGTGGCATGAAGGCATCATACGTTCTGCTCTTGATGATATCTCCACCCTTTGTCAGATCCTGCAGTGCGATATATCCGGACACAGATGTCTCCTTCAGAAGAACGATAAACTCGTTTCCAAGGGCCGGAAGCACATTTTTAAATGCCTGCGGCAGAATAATATACCGCATGGTCTGTATGTAGTTGAATCCAAGGCTTCTTCCCGCCTCGAACTGCCCGTTATCGATGGACATGATACCGCCGCGGATGATCTCTGCCACATAAGCTCCGGAATTGATACCGAAGGCAAGGATCGCCACCAGCACCTTACTGACAGCTGTAGATTCAAACACAACGAAATAAATGATCAAAAGCTGTACGACTACCGGTGTCCCACGGAATACCGTCAGATAAACATTGCAGAGGAAATTCAGGATCTTCAGTTTCCCTGTCTTTTCATAGGTCGCACGGATGATCGCCACAAGAAATCCCAGTACAATACCGATCACTACCGCCGCAAAGGTGATCTCAAGCGTAACGCCCAGTCCGTCAACGATATATTTCCATCTGTCATCTTTGATAAAATTTAAATAGAACCGCTCTGCCATGGTCTGCTATTCCCTTCCATTATTCAGCGCTGATATAGCTGTCAATGATCTCCTGAAGCTTACCGGAGTCTTTCAGATTCTTAATGGACGCATTGATCTTCTCAAGCAGCTCTGTGTTATCCTTTGCAACTGCGATCGCATACTCTTCTTTCTCATATGCATCATCGATCAGGGTCAGTCCTTCATTTTCAGCAACAAATACCTTTGCAGGTTCATTGTCGATGATCACTGCATCGATCTTGTCCTGAATCAGCGACTGAACAGCTTCTGCTCCCTTATTGTAACGCTCGATATTTCCATTCTCGATATCATCTGCCAGAATGTCACCTGTCGTTCCCAGCTGAACGCCTACCTTCTTTCCTGCCAGATCATCTGCGGACTTGATATCGCTGCCCTCTTTGATGATGATCACCTGCTTTGCCTCTGCATAGGTCTCAGAGAAATTCACGCTGACCAGACGGTCTTCTGTTACTGTCATACCTGCTGCACCGAAATCAGCCTTACCGGACTGTACGGCTGCGATAATGGAATCAAATGCCATATCCTCGATCTTCAGCTCCATGCCCATGTCCTCAGCGATCGCCTTCGCGATATCCGCATCGATACCTACGACCTCACCGCCTTCATAATACTCATACGGCGGAAACTCTGCATTGGTAGCCATGACCAGTGTGCCGCCTGCTGCCTCTGTTTCTGCATCCTCTGCTGCCGCTTCTGTAGCTGCTGCATTTTCTGCTGCTGCCTCTGTTTCTGCATCCGTAGCCGGTGCTGCTGCCTCTTTACTTCCACATGCGCTTAAAGAAAATACCATCGTTCCAACAAGTGCTGCTGCGATTAATTTTTTCATCAAAACATCCTCCTTCATATTTTTTCACATGGTAACAGTTCAGTCATGATTTCGCCTCATCGCAAAACATGGCTGAACTGTTTCAAATTTATCATCTATTCCGGGGATTGTCAACAGCACATTGCATAAAATGCCATTTTCTTTCATAATTAGTATTACTGTTCACTCCGTGACCAGTAACACGCTTCGCGATGCACAGATATGATGCATTCTCCTTGACTTCCTGACTCACCCCAGTGCCACATCCAGGATCATCATCAGCACAAATCCGACTGCGACACCGATGGTTCCGATATTCGTATGTTCTCCCGCCTGGGCTTCCGGGATCAGCTCCTCCACGACGACGTAGATCATCGCACCTGCTGCGAATGACAGCAGATAGGGCAGTGCCGGATAGATGATTCCTGTGAGAAGGATCGTAATCACAGCCGCCACCGGCTCCACGATTCCTGACGCCGCCCCGTATAAAAACGCTCTAGGCTTCGAAAGTCCCTCACTCTTCAGCGGCATGGATATGATCGCGCCCTCCGGGAAATTCTGAATGGCGATTCCGATGGAAAGCGCAAAGGCCCCTGCCACAGAGATCAGGGTACTCTCTGCCAGCAGTCCGGACAACACCACACCGACTGCCATTCCCTCCGGAATATTGTGAAGGGTCACCGCCAGTACCAGCATGGTACTCTTCTTCAGGCTCGCCTTCACTCCCTCGGGTTTCTCTTTATCCAGATGAATGTGCGGGATCACCGTATCCAGGAGCAGAAGAAACAGAATGCCCAGTAAAAACCCGACAGCCGCCGGAACCCAGGCGATGACGCCCTGCTCCTGCGCCATATCGATCGACGGCATGATCAGCGACCACACGGAAGCCGCCATCATCACGCCAGACGCAAAGCCCAGCAGCGACTTCTGAAGCTTCGCCCCCATCTCCTTCTTCAGAAAAAACACCATCCCTGCTCCCAGAGCCGTTCCCAGAAACGGGATCAATACTCCAATCATCACATTTTTGTCCATACCTATACCTCTCTTTCTGATTCCTTTTTCTTCACACGGTAATATATTCTTCCGTTTCCGCATATATTAATACGAAATCCCGGCAGCAGAAAGCTTACGCACGAAAGCCTGACGGGACGCACAGCAAAATGTTACCGTTCCCAAAGGATACGGCAGCAGAAACCCGATAATCCCTACATACCAGGATACTGCGGATTTCTCCGCACTTTCGTATCACACCATTATCACTGACACCAAGGAGGTTCTATGCAGGAATGGATCATTACCGTGATGCAGCAGTACGGCTATCTGGGAGTGGCTCTGCTCATCGCCATCGAAAATATTTTCCCTCCCATCCCCTCTGAGGTCATCCTGACCTTCGGAGGCTTCATGACAACCTATACAACATTAAACATCTGGCTGGTCATCCTGGCTGCTACGGCAGGCTCTCTAATTGGCGCCATCTTTCTGTACGGCGTCGGCTGTCTTCTGCCGCCGCACCGCCTGAAAGCCATTCTGTCCGGACGTACCGGAAAGCTTCTGCATCTCTATCCCGATGATGTGGATAAGTCCATCGAATGGTTCAACCGCACCGGCTTCACCACCGTATTCTTCTGCCGTTTCATCCCCATGATCCGCAGCCTGATCTCCATCCCGGCAGGCTTCGCCCGGATGAAGCTGCTCCCCTTTCTGGTACTAACCACACTCGGAAGCTTCCTGTGGAACACAGTCCTTGTGTGGGTGGGCGTCGCAGCCAGGGAATCCTGGGATATCATCGTCAAATATCTGGATTCCTATTCCGGTGCAGCCAAACTGGTACTGGCGGGGCTTGGGTGCATCGCACTTCTGTTTTTCATCCGGAAACGCATCTTCTCCAAAAAAGAAGCAACACCGGAATCGTGACACGGGAATCACTGGCCTGTTCCCGTTCTCTTACTCTACCGTCACACTCTTGGCCAGATTCCGCGGCTTATCCACATCCAGTCCTCTTGCCACACTGGTGTAATACCCCAGCATCTGCAGCGGGATCACCGCCAGACTGCCGATGAAATGCTCATCCACCTTCGGGATATACACGGTAAAGTCTACCGTATCCTCGATCTCATAATGTCCGTAGCTGGTCAGCCCCATCAGATAGGCGCCTCTCGACTTACATTCAACCATATTGCTGACAGTCTTCTCATAAAGGTCGCTCTGAGTCAGGACACCGACCACCAGCATATGATCCTCCAGCAGACTGATGGTTCCATGCTTCAGCTCTCCGGCAGCATACGCCTCGCTGTGGATATAGCTGATCTCCTTCATCTTCAGGCTTCCCTCCAGGGAAATCGCATAATCGATCCCTCTTCCGATGAAGAACATATCATGGGCATTCGCATACTTAAAGGAGAACCACTGCAGGCGCTCTTTATCCTCGAGCACCTTCTGGATCTTCTCCGGAAGGGTCATCAGCTCACTGATGTAGTACCGGTACTTCTCCGTATCCATCTGTTCCCGGACATAGCCGAACCGCACCGCCAGCACATAAGCGGCGATCAGCTGCGTGCTGTAAGCCTTGGTCGTGGCCACTGCGATCTCCGGTCCCGCCAGCGTGTAAAAGACATGATCCGCCTCCCTTGCGATGGAGGAGCCCACCACATTCACGATCGCCATGGTCCGGATGCCTCTGCTCTTTGCCTCCCTCAGCGCTGCAAGGCTGTCCGCCGTCTCACCGGACTGACTGATGATGATCACCAGCCCGTTCTCATCCAGAAGAGGTTTCCGGTAGCGGAACTCCGATGCCAGCTCCACTCTCACCGGGATCTTTGCCAGATCCTCGATCACATACTGCGCCGCCATGCCCACATGCCATGCCGAACCGCAGGCAACGATATAGATCTGGGAAAGCTTCCGGATCTCCTCATCGGTCAGTCCTGTCTGGCTCAGATCGATCTCCTCATCCTGAATGACGGAATTCAGCGTGTCCAGCACCGCCTTCGGCTGCTCATGGATCTCCTTCATCATAAAATGCTCAAATCCTGCCTTCTCCGCCGCCTCGGCATCCCATTCGATCTGTACCTGCTCCTTTTCGATCTCATCACCGTCCAGATTGTAGAATGCCGCGTGTCCTGCAGACAGCTTCGCCAGCTCCAGATTTCCGATATAGTACACCTGTCTCGTATACTTCAGGATCGCCGGAACATCCGATGCCACATAGGTCTCCCCGTCGGTCACCCCGATGATCATCGGACTGTCTTTCCTTGCCGCATAGATCTCACCCGGATAATCCCGGAACATGACTGCCAGTGCATAGGAGCCACGTACTCTCACCATCGTCCTGGTGATCGCATCGATGGGTCCCATATGATACTTATTGTAGTAGTAGTCCACCAGCTTCACGACCACCTCCGTGTCTGTCTGGCTGTAGAAGGTATAGCCATGGCGCAGCAGCTTATCCTTCAGCTCCTGAAAATTCTCAATGATCCCGTTATGGACACCGACCACCTCTGAGTCATCCGTTCTCAGCTTCGCATCTGCCAGGCTCCCCGATACGTGGGGATGTGCATTCCTCTCACTTGGCTCCCCGTGTGTCGCCCACCGGGTATGCCCGATGCCGCAGGTCCCCGTGACCGCCTCCCCGTTGTTCGTCTTCTCTGCCAGCACACGAAGCCTCCCCTTGGCCTTTACGACCTTCACCTTCTCGCTGCCGTCCCTGACTGCCAGACCGGCTGAATCATATCCCCTGTATTCCAGCTTTGCCAGCCCGTCCAGAAGGATCGGCGCCGCCTGTCCACTTCCTGTATAACCAACAATTCCACACATAGATTCTATCTCCTTTATCCCGGACTGAACGGTTCTATCCCTGCGTTTCACAGCATCCGGTCCGTTACATCACTCTTTTGTATTTGTAACTGAATCTTTGTCATTGTATCACAGCTTTTGCAAACAATAAACCTTTTGTGCAAAAAAAAAATACTAAATATACAAAAACAAGCCATTGTGATACCACTTTGCTTCGCCCGTATAACCCATGAAACCCAACAATACATGAAAAAAGGTCTGTACAGTACAGCAACTCTCCCTGTGCTAACAGACCCTGTATCCTCTTCCCTTATGCAGTTTTTCTTCTCTTATACAGTGCAAAGAATCCGATTCCGGCAAAAGCCACAGCCGCCAGTGCCAGAACCATCGTTAGATTCCTTCCTTCAAACCTCCTGAGAAAAAGATTCTCATGAACATCACAGCATTCTCATAACAGCCAGCTGTGTAACCCTGCTGAATCGGTGTATCGTACTTACACAAACGCCAGTTCCTTCCGTTCTTTCATCTCATCCATTTCCTCAGCCTTTACATTCACTTCTTCCGGCGTTTTAAAGTTCGGGACCACCGTCCTTAAAGCCTCACGCACCAGATCATCATCCTCGGTCTCGCATGCCCGCTTAAGGATATCCATTTTTTCTGCAATCTCTGCTTCACTCAGTGGAGTATCCCGCTCGATAAAGATCAGGCTGTTGTCCGTTTTATCCAGTTCTTCTGTCTTTACAAGAAGCTCCTCATAGAGTTTTTCTCCCGGCCGCAGGCCGGTTTCTATGATCTCGACACCCTGTACCCCGGACAGGCGGATCATATTCTCTGCCAGGTCAAGGATCCGTATCGGCTGACCCATATCAAGCACAAAAAGCTCTCCATTGTCTGCCATTGCACCACTTGCCAGAACCAGCTGACTGGCTTCCGGAATCGTCATGAAATACCGGATGATACGCTTATCCGTAACCGTTACCGGACCGCCATTGGCGATCTGTCTCTTAAATAGTGGAATCACAGAACCCGCTGACCCAAGCACATTTCCAAAACGGGTCGCACTATACGTTACCCTGCCATGCGTACTTGCACTTTGAACGAGCAACTCACACATTCGTTTCGTTGCACCCATGACATTGGTGGGATTGACCGCCTTATCCGTAGACACCATCATAAAACGCTCTGCACCATACGCTTCACACAGATCGATCACATTTTTTGTGCCGAACACATTGTTCTGAACTGCTTCTACACAATTATGCTCCATCAGTGGAACGTGTTTGTGTGCTGCGGCGTTGATTACGATCTGCGGATGATAGGTACGGAACACCTTTTCCAGAGCCTTCTTATGGGTAATGGACATAACCTCGATCTGCACATCCAGCTTTCCGGCATATGCCATCTTCAGCTCCTGCTGAACATCGTAAGCCCCGTTCTCATGAATATCCAGTATGATGATCTGCTTCGGGTTCATCTTCGCCAGCTGACGGCAAAGCTCGGAGCCGATCGAACCGCCTCCTCCTGTGATCAGGATGACTTTATCACGATAGTAAGCACTGGTTTGTTCATCGTTCACCTTGATCGGCTTTCGAAACAGCAGTTCTTCAATATCAAACTCTCTTAAATGCCGCTTTCCACCGGCCGCCTGCATCGTTGGATAGTCGTATACTTTGATCTTATATCCGGCATTCTTATATTGATCATACAGGCTTTTCTTCTTCCCATCGTCAAGACCCGGAATGGCAAATATCACTTCCTGAATATCCAGCAGCTTCAGATTCTCAAGAATTGTCTGATCCTCCAACAGCACAGGTATCCCATGAATGTCTCTTCCAGCTTTCTCTTTACTCACATCAACAAAACAACACGGTGCATATGCTGAGGCTGCATTATTCAAAAGTTCCTCCGCCAGACTCACACCCACACGGCCGGCACCAATGATCGCAATATTGATCTTGGTGGCGTCAAGTGTCCGTTCTCCGACAATCCTCCTACCTGCAAACAATTTCAGGATAAAGAGAAGACGTCTGCCGGACACTGTCGTATCATTGCCGCATTTGAATGCATAACGATAGAGCATCCGTATAGTGAGTGAACCTAACAGGTTCATGGATGCAATCGCAGCAATCCTCGCAAAGAGAATATGCTCGATCGGCAGAACACGCTCCAGGAAGAGCATCGCAAGAAAAGCTGCAGCATCAGCTGCTACCAGACGGATGTAACACTGAATCCCGCCATATCTCCAGATCTGCCCATAGACATTTCCCAAAAGCCTTGAAAGAAAAATGCAGAGAAACGCTATCGCAATATGTACTGCTACACCTGAAGCAGAGAGCTTACTACCGGAAAAAACCAGGAACAACAGGTCAGCTGCAATCAGTATAATAATATCGTAGACAACCAGCTGCCAACGAATACGATTATGTTTCTTCATATGTTCTTCTCCCTCCACTGTGCAAACAAAAGTTTGCATTATCCTCTCTGTATCAATCGCTTACCATACGTTTTATCGTAATTCTACTATCTCTGCTGCACAGACTTCGATACGATCTCCAGTCCCATCTGTACAGTCTGCACTCTTCCGAACATCTCCATCTCCGGCTCTTATACTGTGTATCCTGCCAGTACATCGGTTCGCAAATAACCAGATTCTCTTCTCTTGTGCAGATGGCAGAACACTCTAAAGCCATCCGGATCTTATGCACACTGCATAAAAATAAGGGGGCATTTATCCCTCCTCCCACGCACATCTCTTATATTACTGTATTATAGCAGAATCTTAACACGAACGCAACATTTTCCCGTGTATCACATATCTTTTATACAATTTCATCCATTTTTACAATGCTTATTGTAATAGTACGCTACAATTTTGTAACATTTTTCATGATACTTTCCATTGCACTTTTTCTATAGAAATACTGGGAATTTGCTTTTTCCACTGCTCTTTTCCTATGAAAATACTGAAAATTGGTAACTGTTCAGAGTCATAAAGGTCATATGCACTTCTGCATATGACCCCTTAATGCTGCTCTATCACATTCTCTCCCGAAACTGCATGAAAAACTCTGTACTGGCAGCCAGCCGCAGCCACTTTCTCAGGATTGACTCCTCTACCAGTATACTAGTATAGCGTCCGATAAATAACTGGACCAATCGCGCAGAATGCTTTTTCGAGTGTGCAGGTCAAAAAACGCAGGCGTAGCGGGCTACGCTGAGGATTTTACACCTGTGACATCGGGAAAGCAGACCAGCGAAACATAAGGTTATTTGGTGTGGGTTATACTAGAACGGTGTACCGTCCAGATCATACGGTGTACTCTGATATACGTAGTAGTTCAGCCAGTTCGTATACAGGTTGTTCGCATGAGCTCTCCACATCAACAGTGGTTTCACGGTGCAGTCATCGTTCTGATAATAGTTCTTCGGAATCTGGATGTCCAGTCCCTTTCCAAGGTCGCGCTTGTACTCTCCGTCCAGTGTCACCCGGTCGTACTCAGGATGACCCATGACAAAGATCTGACGTCCCTCCTTTGCCATGCCCAGAAAGAAGCCCGCTTCTTCTGATTCTGCCAGAATCGTGATCTCCTCGCAGGCACGGATGTCCTCGACAGGAACCTCTGTATGTCTGGAATGTGGCGCCAGAAACATATCATCAAATCCCCTTACCAGCGGAATCTTCCGGTTCATCACTCTATGCCAGAAGAGTCCGAAGCATTTTTCCGGCAACCGCTTCTTCTTCAACCCGTAGTGATGGTAAAGCCCTGCCTGGGCTGCCCAGCAGAGATAGATCGTGGAAGTGACATGTTTTTCACTCCAGTCCATAATCGTCACCAGTTCCTCCCAGTAGTCCACATCTTCAAATTCCATATGTTCCACCGGAGCTCCTGTGATAATCATTCCATCGAATTTCCGCCTTCTGATCTGATCGAACTCCACATAGAATTTGTTCAGATGGCTGGTGGAGGTGTTTTTTGATTCGTGACTGCTCATCATCATGAAGGTCACATCCACCTGAAGCGGCGTGTTGGACAGGGAGCGCAGAAGCTGCAGCTCTGTCTCCTCCTTCAGTGGCATCAGGTTCAGGATCAGAATCTGGATGGGGCGGATATCCTGATGGATCGCCCGGTTCTCATCCATGACGAAGATGTTCTCTCTTTCGAGTATTTCCTTTGCTGGCAGCTCTGCCTGGACTTTAATTGGCATATTTTATTCTTCCTTTCTATACTATATATTTTGCTTTCTATGGGAAATCTGCACGGTCTGTTTTTTCCTTTTGCTGCATGGCTGAACTGGTGAGTCACATTAAAGGTGCTACGAGGCGGAGGAGTTTGGCGGCGATGCGGCTGGGGAGGGGGAGTTTCCCGAAGTCGCTCTGGTTCATCCGCTGGCACTGCTTCAGGGTGTCCTGGAAGTCCTGCTCGATGCGCGGGATCTCTGCGTTGCGGTACAGGTATGCGGCGCATTCGAAATGCAGATAGAGGCTGCGGAAGTCCATGTTGATGGTTCCCACGACCGCTTTTCTGTCATCGGAGGTGAATACTTTCGCATGAACAAAGCCCGGTGTGAATTCGTAGATCTGCACGCCTGCATCCATCAGCTCATTGTAGTAGGTCTTTGCCAGCAGGAAGGCATACATCTTGTCCGGTATATGAGGCATGATGATGATGACTTCCACTCCTCGCTTTGCCGCGTAGGTGAGTGCCGTGATCATATCATGATCCAGGATCAGATACGGGGTCATGATATGCACATAATTCTTCGCCGTATACAGGATATCCATATAGACATGTTCGCCCACAGGCTCATTGTCCAGCGGACTGTCTCCGTATGGCATGACAAATCCGTCCCCGGGCTGCGGAACCTTTTCCTGCTCCACATTCAGATACCGGTCGAAATCCTCCGGTTTCTCTTTTCTCTCTATATTCCACATTTCGAGAAACATCAGTGTAAAGCTGCGGACCGCATCTCCTTTGAGCATGATCGCCGTGTCCTTCCAGACACCGAACCGCTCTTTTTTTCCGATGTATTCGTCTGCCAGGTTGATGCCTCCGGTAAATGCCACCTTTCCGTCGATCACCACGATTTTCCTGTGGTCTCTGTTGTTCTGGTAGGTGGAAAGCGCCGGAACCACCGGTGCAAACATATGGCACTGGATTCCCATTTCCTCGAGCGTCCTGGGATAATGGTAGGGGAGCAGGGTGAAACTGCAGGTTCCGTCATAGAGGAAGCGCACTTCCACGCCTTCTTCCGCTTTTCGTCTGAGGATCTCCAGGATGGTGTCCCACATGTAGCCTTTTGCCACGATGAAGTATTCCATGAAAATGAAGTGTTCCGCCTTTTCCAGCTGAACCACCAGCTCTTCAAATTTCTCCATACCGCAGGAAAAGTATTTTACCGAGGTATTCTGATAGGTCGGGAATCCTCCGCACCGATATACGTATTCGGACAGATGGGGCATCTCCGTGCTCTCTTCTGCGAGCTTCTGTTTTACTTCCTTCTCCTGTGTCCAGTAGCACATAGTCTCGATGTGCATTTTCTGGATCTTCTTATTGATGGCTTTTGGTACCGGCTGCATCTCTACGAACAGATAGAGCAGCGAGCCGAACACGGGCCATCCCAGGATCAGGATGATCCATGAGATCATAAATGCCGGATTTTCCCGTTTATTTATGATATGTACGACCAGAACGACAGCCAGTGCCTTCATGACGAAGTTCAGGATCACTCCTTTTTCCTGCAGGTACCGGTAGGCGATAAACAGCATCAGCACCTGGAGCAGAAGGAGGAGGATGATCACGGCCGTCCTGCCGAAGATCACACCGAAGATTCCCTTTCTGCCCTTTTCGATCGTCTGGCTTTCATCAATCTTTTTTCGGATGGTGTCTTTTGTTTCCTTTATGATTTCTTTTTTCTCTTCCAGCATGTCTTACCCCAGCATTTCTATAAAATCTTCTTCTGAAATAATCGGTATCCCCAGCTCTTTTGCTTTCTTGTTTTTCGATGATGTGGATGCCGTATCATTATTGATCAGGTAGTTCGTCTTCGAGGTGACAGAGCCTGTTACCTTTCCGCCCTTCTCCTCGATCAGTGCCTTCAGCTCGTTTCTGTTGGCATAGTGATGTACGCTTCCTGTGATTACGAAGTTTACACCTGCAAAGATCTGTGCAGATGCATCCGTCTGCGGGATTTCGATCTCCAGCTCGCCAAGCAGCCGGTCGAGCATGGCAGATTTCTTTTCTGATGCAAAGTAATCTGCGATGGCTTTTCCGATGACAGGTCCGATTCCGTCGATCGCAGCGAGTGTCTCTGCATCTGCGCTGCGCATCCTTTCCAGATCGTAGTCGAAGGCTTTGCAGAGCATTTTTGCATTTGCCACACCGACATTCGGGATTCCGAGTCCGTACAGCAGCCTTGGCTGTGTCGTTTTTCGTGCCGATCGGATACCGGCTGCCAGGTTTTCGTAGGATTTTTCACCAAAGCCCTCCATCGCCACGATTTCCTCCCGGTATCTGTCCAGCTCGAAGATATCCGCAAATTCCCGGATGAAGCCTCTGGCAATGAATTTTTCCAGTGTCGCCTCCGACAGCCCGTCGATATTCAGTGCATTCCGGCTGACCAGAAGCGTGAAGGATTTGATCTTCTTTGCCTGGCACTCCTCATTGGTACAGCAGAGCGTCTCCGCGTCATTCATTTTGCGGATCCTCGTAGTGCCGCCGCACACCGGACAGGCTGCCGGGATCTCGACCGTTCCGCTTCTTGTCAGGTTTTCCGCAATCTGGGGAATGATCATGTTTGCCTTATATACCTGGATCTCATCTCCGATGCCAAGCTTTAAAGCCTTCAGGATGCTGAGATTATGGACGCTGGCACGGCTGACCGTGGTCCCTTCCAGCTCTACCGGCTCGAAGATCGCCACCGGATTGATCAGCCCCGTCCTGGACGGACTCCACTCGATTTCCAGCAGGTGAGTATTCCTGATCTCGTCCTTCCATTTGAATGCGAAGGAATCTCTCGGGAACTTTGCTGTATTTCCCAGAGACTGTCCATAGGCAATGTCGTCATAGACCACCACCAGACCGTCCGACGGGATATCGTATTCTCCGATCCTCTGGGCGAACCACTCTACCGTCTCAGGAACCTCTGCGGCCGTTACCATTTTATGCTCTACGACCTGAAAGCCCTGCCTTTCCAGCCACGCAAACTGCTGCGCTCTGGAGTTTGCGAAGTCTACATCCTCTGCTCTTACCAGCGAAAATGCAAAAAACTGCACATGTCGTTTCGCTGTGATCTCATTATTGAGCTGGCGGACCGAGCCGCTGCACAGGTTTCTCGGATTTTTGTATTTTGCATCTACATCGTCGATTTCTTCATTGATCTTCATGAAATCGTGATAGGAGATCACGGCCTCTCCTCTCAGGATCAGCTCGCCTGTGTAGGGAATCGTGAGAGGAAGATTGTCAAATACGCGGGCATTGTTTGTGATCACTTCCCCGACCTCTCCGTTTCCTCTGGTGACTGCCTTTACCAGTGCTCCGTCCCGGTAGGTCAGCACCACGGTCAGACCGTCCAGCTTCCAGGACATCAGTACTTTCCGGTCTCCCACGAACGCCTGCAGCACACCTACATCCTTTGTCTTGTCGAGAGACAGCATTGGACGCTCGTGCTTCTCCTTTGGCAGTTCATCCACGGATTCATAGCCCACCGACACCGTCGGGCTTCCCGCCAGAACGATCCCTGTCTCCTTTTCCAGGGCGGCCAGTTCATCATACAGCTGATCATATTCATAGTTGCTCATGATCTCCCGGTTCTCTTGATAGTAAGCCCTTCCCGCTTTCGTCAATATCTCTGTCAGTTCTTTTATTCTTTTCAGCTTTGTGTCAGATTCCGGGGTTGTTTCGGTGCTATGGTTTATTTCGGGTTTTTGGTTTGTTTCGGGTTTTATCTTTGTTTCACTTTTCATATTCTCCTCCACATGGACTGTCTCCTTCCCTCGGTTCAGCACGCCCTGTGACTGATGCGAGAGTATCTAACCGGGGAGTTTTCGCATGCTCAGTCCTCAAATCTTTACACAGTTCATACAAGACTGACTCACTCTGGTTCTTCTGTATGCACTCCGTAAAGTTCTCTCAGCGGCTGCTGCGCGGGTGTCCCGCCGGGGAGCTTTTGGAATCCTTCAACATATCGTATAATTCCTCAATCTCCCCGTCAGTCAGCTTCCGGCATGCTCCCGGTCTCAGGTTTCCCAGGAAAATATTCATGATCCGTACCCGCTTCAGACTCACTACACTGCAACCGCAGTATTCACACATTCGCCGGATCTGGCGGTTCAGCCCCTGTGTCAGTATGATACGGAAGGTATATTTTCCTGTTTTTTCCACCCGGCATGGGCGTGTCTTCTGATCCAGTACAGGTATCCCCCCTGCCGCCATCTTCTGTACAAATTCCTGCGTCACAGGTTTGTCTACCTTCACCAGATACTCTTTTTCATGATAGTTTCCCGCACGCATGATTTTATTCAGTATATCACCGTTATTTGTCATCAGGAGCAGCCCTTCGGAGTCCTTATCCAGACGCCCGATAGAAAATACTCTTCTGGGATAATCCAGCATCTCCTCCACCGTCCGGTCGCCCCAGCGCTTATCTGTCGTACATACCACGCCTACCGGCTTGTTCACTGCCAGCAGGATCATCTCCTCCTCGCGGGAGCAGGGACGCCCGTCCACCAGGATCTTATCCTTCGGACGGATCTTACAGCCCATGGATGCCGTCTGCCCGTTTACCTGCACACGCCCCGCCTCGATCAGACGGTCTGCCTCTCTTCTGGAACAGACTCCCGCTTCACTCAGGTATTTATTCAGCCGCACTTCCAGACGCTGATCTCTTTTATCAAATTCCTGCTGCATCCTGTTCTTTGCCATTTCTTATCTCCACATTTTACAACCCCGGACTTCCTGATCCGGTTTGGTTTGCATAGGTTGGTTTGCATAAGTTTGGTTTGCATAGCTCATAGTATACACATTTTTTTCCGATTATACAAGCATATTACGCAGCAGTTCTTTCGAGTGTTTTTTGCCGGTTGCTTTTCACTCCGTTTTAACAAAAAGAGCTGTATGGATAAACATTTTCTTTTCCATACAGCTCTATAGTCAGTATTTTATTCTTTATTAAAGCAATCTTAAGAGCTGTACAAGCTCCCGTTTTTCCATAAATTCGATCAATTCCACTTCTTCTGTTATTTCCCTTGCGGATACTGGAACACGGACAGGACGGTCTTTGGCAGATGCTTCAATCGCATCAACAAACATCTCAGCCTGTTTTTGACCGGATATGATAAAAATTCGTCACCTCTTTACCCTTGTTCATCTGTATGCCCGGCTTTTCTGCATTAATAACTACAATCCAGTGCGTGATTTATATATGATAGGATCCGAGAATATTGATGTTTTCGCGCTCAAATGCCATGAATTCTTCTGCCAGTTCACAGGATACGCTGCCTGTCACTCTGTTTCTGCTCAGAATATCCTCTATACTTTCCAGACGCCTGATCTCCTCTTTCTTTATCATCTGTGCCACATGTTCCGTGCTTACATTCAGTGCCGTTTCTGCCTGAATGGCCGCCCACCGCTTCGCCCGGTCCAGTATACCGACAGGCTGCACGATGACTCCTTCAGCAAGAAGGCTGTCCGCCGCCTTCTCCCCCAGTCTGGAATACCTGGCTGCCTGTCTGTTCAGATCATAAGCCAGCTCCTCATCATATACCTTTCCGATCATGCTGTGAATATCCAGCAGTGCTGTTCTGCTGCCCCTGTAGATTTCCTCCAATACTTTCTGTTCTGTACAGGATAACATACACATCCTCCTTCATTCAATATACTCTGTTCTCCAGGGCCTGAACCGCTGCACACCTCGTTACTGTTCACTCCGTGACCAGTAACACGCTTCGCGATGCACAGATATGATGCATTCTGCATCATATCGCGCTGCTACTCTCGGGTTTTCTGTGACTTTCGCTACGCTACACTCACAGAAAACACCTCGAAATGGCTGACGTGTGAATAGTAACTATAAATCTACTCTGAGCAGTTAACAAAAAAGTTCTTGCATTATATAGAAGAAAGTGATATAGTTGATACGATGATTATATGTTACTAGAGTATGAGTGGACGCAAGTCCACTCATATTTTTGTAGAAAAGCAGGTTTCCGGTCCAGAGCGGACAGGAACCGGGCAGTGACAGAGGATAAACGGTCACTGCATCGATCAGAGAGAGGGTGATAGGAATGTCAAAGAGAGAGACTTATGAGCAGAAAACAGAAGCACTTCTAATACCGCTTATGGAGGCACATGGCTTCGAACTGGTGGATGTGGAGTACGTAAAAGAAGGTGGAAACTGGTATCTCAGGGCTTACATTGACAAGCCGGGAGGAATCGCTGTAGATGACTGTGAAGTAATCAGCCGGGCACTCAGCGATCAGCTGGATGAGGAGGATTTTATTGAAGAGTCCTATATCCTGGAGGTCAGTTCACCGGGACTTGGCAGACCGCTGAAGAAAGAAAAGGATTTTGCCAGAAGTATCGGACAGGAAGTGGAGCTGCGTACGTACCGTGCAGTCAACCGCCAGAAGGAATTTACAGGTATTCTCAGTGCCTATGATAAGGAGAGCATCACCCTGGAGCTGGAAAATGAAGAAACGCTGGTTTTTGACAGAGCAGATGTGGCACTGGTAAGGCTGGCATTCGATTTTTAATACAGAGATAGAACAGGAGGAGATTTGAATCATGAATAACGAGTTGTTGGAAGCATTAAACATTCTGGAGAAGGAAAAGGATATCAGTAAAGATATCATGCTGGAAGCCATCGAACAGTCTCTGATTCAGGCATGCAAGAACCACTTCGGAAAAGCGGACAACGTAAAGGTGTTTATTGACCCGGAAACCTGTGAATTCAGTGTGCATGCGGAGAAAACCGTTGTAGAGAAGGTAGAGGATGAAGTCATGGAGATCAGTCTGGCAAATGCGAAGCTGATCGATTCCAAATATGATCTTGGCGATATCGTAAATGTTGAGATCAAATCCAGGGAATTCGGACGTATCGCTACCCAGAATGCCAAGAATGTGATTCTCCAGAAGATCCGTGAGGAAGAGAGAAAGGTTCTCTATAATCAGTATTACAGCAAGGAAAAAGATGTCGTTACCGGTATTGTTCAGAGATATATCGGGAAAAATGTAAGTATTAATTTAGGAAAAGTCGATGCCATATTAAATGAAAATGAGATGGTAAAGGGTGAAGTGTTCCGGCCGACAGAGCGAATCAAGGTGTATGTTGTAGAAGTAAAGGATACATCAAAGGGCCCGAAGATCCTGGTATCGAGGACTCATCCGGAGCTGGTGAAGCGTCTCTTTGAATCTGAGGTTACCGAGGTGAAGGATGGAACCGTGGAGATTAAGTGTATTGCACGTGAAGCGGGAAGCAGAACGAAGATCGCTGTATGGTCAAACAACCCGGATGTTGACCCGGTAGGAGCCTGTGTCGGAATGAACGGTGCCAGAGTTAATACGATTGTAGAAGAGCTTCGCGGTGAGAAGATCGACATCATTAACTGGAGTGAGAATTCCGCAATTCTGATCGAAAATGCATTGAGCCCTGCAAAGGTGATCTCTGTGATTGCAGATGATGATGAGAAGACAGCGAAGGTCGTTGTTCCGGATTATCAGCTTTCTCTCGCGATCGGAAAAGAAGGACAGAATGCAAGGCTGGCAGCAAGACTGACAGGGTTTAAGATCGACATTAAGAGCGAGACACAGGCAAGAGAGTCAGGAGACTTTGATGATTATTATATGGAGGATGATTATGAGGACGGATATGAAGATGAATACGAGGAAGAATATCCGGTAATGGAGGAAGCATCCGCCGAAGATCAGCAGGTGTGACTGTATGGGCCAGGTAAGAAAGATTCCGATGCGCAAATGTATCGGTTGTCAGGAAATGAAACAAAAAAAAGAAATGATGCGTATTCTAAAAACCACTGAAAATGAGATCGTCCTGGATACGACAGGCAAGAAAAACGGAAGAGGCGCATACATTTGTTTTTCAAAGGAGTGCTTTGAAAAAGCAGTAAAAAGCAGGGCTCTGGAGCGTTCATTAAAAATGAACATTCCGCAGGAGATTTATGAGAGCCTGAAAAAGGAGATTGATGTCATTGAGTCAGAATAAGGTGTTATCTCTGGTCGGGCTGGCGACAAAGGCAGGCAGAACCGTAAGCGGGGAATTTTCTACAGAAAAAGCAGTGAAGTCCGGTCAGGCAAGCCTTGTTATCGTTTCAGAGGAAGCCTCCGATAATACAAAAAAGAAGTTTCACAATATGTGTACGTATTACAAGGTACCGATTTATTTTTTCGGGACGAAGGTTGAACTGGGAAATGCGATGGGAAAGGAATTTCGGGCATCGATGGCTGTTTTGGATGAGGGACTTGGAAATGCACTGAAAAAACAGCTGGATGCAGAACAGAACGGAGGTAGTCAGAATGTCAAAAATCAGAGTTCATGAATTAGCCAAGGAGTTGGGAAAGCAGAATAAGGATATTCTCAGCTTCCTGGCGGAAAAGGGAATCGAGGTAAAAAGTCATATGAGTTCGATAGAGAACGAGCAGATCGATTTAGTGAGAAAAGAGTTTACAAAGGCAGAGAATAAGGGAGATGCACCCGCATCCGCGCCTAAAAAGAAAAATATTACTCAGGTATTTCACCCGCAGAACAGCAGAACAGGTATGGGCCGGTCCGGACAAAAAAATGCAGGACGTCCGCAGGGAAGAGGCCAGCGTCCGCAGGGAGAACAGCCTGCAAGAACACAGCAGGCAGTAAAACCGCAGACAAAAGATGTGCAGGCAGCCAGCGTGACAAATGAGCAGGGAAACAGACAACAGCCGGAGCAGCAGGCAAGAGGCCAGCAACCGAGACAGCAGCAGGGAAGAAACCAGGCAAAACCTCAGACCGAGACGCAGGGAAGAGGCCAGCGGCCACAGGGAGACCGCTCCCAGGGAGGCTATCAGGGAAATCGTTCCCAGGGAGGAAACCGCCCACAGGGAGACCGTTCACAGGGCGGCTATCAGGGGAACCGCTCTCAGGGAGGAAACCGTCCGCAGGGAGACCGTTCCCAGGGAGTAAACCGTCCGCAGGGAGACCGTTCCCAGGGAGGCTATCAGGGCAATCGCTCTCAGGGAGGAAACCGCCCACAGGGCGACCGCTCACAGGGCGGCTATCAGGGCAATCGCTCCCAGGGAGGAAACCGTTCACAGGGAAGCCGTTCTCAGGCAATCCCGCAGGCACCGATCGAGCTGAAGCCGCTGACAAAAGAGTCAAGGACGAGAACTGATAAGGTGAAGCAGGAGCGGGTAGATAAATTTGAGCGTTTTGAGAAAAATGGCGGCCGTCCGAATCAGGGTGGCAACCGGCCGAACCAGAGGAATAATAATAGCCGGAACGGAAAGAATAATGTTAAGCCTCCGGTAAAGCCGGCACCACAGGAGAAAAAAGCAGATGAGATCAGGACGATCACTCTTCCTGAGAGAATGACAATCGGAGAGCTGGCGGAAAAAATGAAGATTCCGGCATCCACGATCATCAAGAAGCTGTTCCTGGAAGGTGTCATGGTGACTGTAAACCATGAAATTGATTACGACAAGGCAGAGGAGATTGCTCTGGAGTACAACTGCATCGCAGAGCAGGAAGAAAAGGTGGATGTCATTGAAGAACTCCTGAAGGAGAGCGAAGAGGATGAATCCAAAATGATTCCAAGACCTCCTGTCGTATGTGTTATGGGGCATGTAGACCACGGAAAGACTTCACTTCTGGATGCCATCCGGAACACACATGTGATTGCCAAAGAGGCAGGTGGAATCACGCAGCATATCGGTGCTTATGTGGTCAGCGTTGACGGGCAGCGCATTACGTTTCTGGATACACCGGGACACGAGGCCTTTACTGCTATGCGTATGCGTGGCGCAAATGCGACAGATATTGCGATTCTTGTCGTTGCTGCAGATGATGGAGTCATGCCGCAGACAGTAGAGGCGATCAACCATGCAAAGGCTGCAGGAACGGAAATCATCGTAGCGATCAATAAGATCGATAAGCCGAGTGCCAATATTGAGAGAGTGAAACAGGAGCTTGCCGAGTATGAGCTTGTTCCGGAGGACTGGGGCGGAAGCACGGTTTTTGTACCTGTGTCCGCACATACACAGGAGGGAATCGATAACCTTCTGGAGATGATTCTTCTGACAGCAGAAATGAGTGAGCTGAAAGCAAATCCGGACAGAGCGGCAAGAGGACTTGTTATTGAGGCAGAACTGGACAAAGGAAAAGGCCCCGTGGCAACTGTACTGGTACAGAAAGGCACCCTGCGTGTCGGTGATCCTGTGGCAGCAGGTTCCTGCTATGGAAAGGTTCGTGCGATGATGGACGATAAGGGAAGACGTGTCAAAGAGGCAGGACCGTCCACACCGGTGGAGATTCTCGGACTTTCCGATGTGCCGAATGCCGGTGAGATCTTTGTTGCGACTGCAAATGAGAAAGAAGCGAGAAGCTTCGCGGAAACATTTATCAGCCAGAGCAGAGAAAAGCTTCTGGAGGAGACAAAGTCCAAGTCCCTGTCTTTAAATGATATTTTCGATCAGATTAAAGAAGGAAATTTAAAAGAGCTTGATCTTATCGTGAAAGCAGATGTACAGGGATCCGTTGAAGCAGTAAAACAGAGTCTTCTGAAGCTGTCAAATGAAGAAGTTGTTGTAAAGATCATCCATGGCGGCGTAGGTGCTATTAATGAATCTGATGTCAGTCTGGCCAGTGCATCCAATGCGATCATTATCGGTTTCAATGTACGTCCGGATGTGACTGCAAAGGCTACTGCAGAACGCGAAGGCGTAGACGTACGTCTGTATCGTGTGATCTATGATGCGATCGCGGATGTAGAGCGTGCGATGAAGGGAATGCTGGATCCGATCTTTGAAGAGAAGATCATCGGCCACGCAGAAGTGCGCCAGACCTTTAAAGCCTCCGGTGTGGGAACCATTGCAGGTTCTTATATACTGGATGGTGTATTCCAGAGAGGATGCTCTGTACGCATTTCAAGAGAAGGCAAGCAGATCTATGAAGGCAGCCTTGCATCCCTGAAGCGGTTTAAAGATGATGTGAAGGAAGTAAAGGCAGGCTACGAGTGTGGTCTCGTATTTGAGAAATTTAATGATTTACAGGAATTCGATCAGGTGGAGGCATACACCATGGTTGAGGTTCCCAGATAGAAGGCAGGTTCTGTAGATGAGGAAAAACAGTATAAAGAATACCCGCATCAACGGTGAAGTTCAGCGTGAGCTGAGCCGCATCATCAGCCGGGAGATCAAGGATCCGCGTATTCATCCCATGACCAGTGTGGTTGCTGTGGAGGTGGCACCGGATTTGAAGACCTGTAAGGCGTATATCAGTGTGCTTGGAGATGAGGAAGCGCAGAAGGATACGCTGGCAGGATTAAAAAGCGCGGTGGGATATATCCGCAGGGAACTGGCACGGTCGGTCAATCTGCGCAATACGCCGGAAATCCGTTTCGTGCTGGATCAGTCCATTGAATATGGTGTAAATATGTCAAAATTAATTGATGAGGTAACCGGAAAATAGCTTTCTGTTTCGCCGGAAAAAGTATTTTCGACGAAACAACAGGTATTTTCTGTGAGTTATAGGGATCATAAAAATAGGAATGATGAAAATGATTGATTTAGCAGAAGAGTTAAAAAACATAAAAAGCACAGCCATCATCGGGCACGTCCGGCCTGACGGTGACTGTGTCGGATCCTGTGTGGGGCTGTATCTCTACATAAAAGAGTATTTTCCACAGGTAGAGATGGCAGATGTTTATCTTGAAGAGACACCGCAGAGATTTTCATTCCTCAGGGGCACAGATCAGATTAAGAATTCCTGTGGTGAGGATAAGGTGTATGATCTGGTGATCTGCCTCGATGCCGGAGACGAAGGACGTCTGGGCGAAGCAGTAAAATACTTAAGGACTGCCGGGCGGAGTCTGTGTATCGACCATCATATCAGTAATACAGGTTATGCAGATGAAAACTATATTGTGCCGGAAGCCAGTTCAACCTCGGAACTGATCTGCAGACTTCTGGATCCGGACAGGATCACGAAAGAGATGGCGGAAGCACTGTATATGGGGATCGCCCACGATACAGGAGTCTTTCAGTATTCCTGCACATCTCCGGAGACGATGCGGATTGCCGGAAATCTCATGGAAAAAGGGATTGATTTTTCGGGAATTGTGGAAAAAACATTTTTTCAGAAGAGCTATGTACAGAATCAGATCCTCGGACGGGCCCTGTTAGAAAGCATTCTGGTACTGGACGGAAAATGCATTTTCAGCGCTGTCCGAAAGAAGGAGATGGAATTCTATCAGGTGACTTCGGAAGATCTGGAGGGAATTGTCAGCCAGCTGCGCAATACGAAGGGAGTGGAAGCCGCTATTTTTCTTTATGAATCCGGTAATCAGGAATACAGGGCAAGTATGCGGTCAAATGGAAATGTGGATGTATGTACCGTGGCATCTTATTTCGGAGGCGGAGGACATAAGCGTGCGGCAGGATGTACCATGCAGGGAACTCTGCATGATGTGATCAATAATCTGACGCTGCATATTGAACAGCAGCTGACAGGAGAGAAGGAACAACAGTGATTCACGGAATTATTAATGTATACAAAGAAAAAGGATATACATCTCATGATGTGGTTGCGAGATTGAGAAGAATTCTTGGACAGAAAAAAATAGGGCATACGGGAACGCTCGATCCGGATGCGGAAGGAGTATTGCCGGTGTGTCTTGGAAAGGCAACCAAAGTGTGTGATCTGCTGGCAGACAAGGATAAAGTGTATCAGGCTATTCTGCTTCTCGGACAGACGACGGACACACAGGACGTGTCCGGTAGAGTCATAAAGACTGAGGATGTGACATCCTCAATCAAAGAGATCTATGAGGCAATTCAGTCTTTTAAAGGAGAATATGATCAGATACCGCCAATGTATTCTGCTCTGAAGGTGAATGGTAAGAAGCTTTACGAACTGGCGAGGGAAGGCAAGACAGTGGAGCGCAGAGCAAGAAAAGTCCATATTCATGGAATCAGGATCCATGAAATTGTACTTCCCAGAGTTTCTATGACAGTGGAATGCTCGAAAGGAACTTATATACGGACACTCTGTCATGATATCGGAGAGAAACTGGGCTGCGGAGGCTGCATGGAGCAGCTTTTGCGTACACAGGTAGGACCTTTTTTCATAGAAGACAGTCTGAAACTGGATGAAATTGAGATTTTGCAGGATCTTGGACAGCTTTCCGAGCATGTGTGGGCGATCGACAGTATGTTCTCTATGTATCCGGAGATTGTGATTAAGAGAGAATTTCAGAAAATGCTTGAAAATGGAAATCCATTTTACACCAGACAGATACAGAAGGGCAGCCTGCCAGGGCAGGATGGTCCTGTGCGTGTGTATGATATGGATCACAATTTCTATGCACTTTATGAATATCTGAAAAAAGAAAACCGGTTTAAGCCGATCAAGATGTTTTTCGAACAGAACTGACGTACGGGAGGAAGTTATGGAGTATATGCAGGGACCGGGGGGCTTTTATGTGGAGAATGATACAGCAGTTACGATGGGAAAATTCGACGGACTGCATCGGGGACATCAGAAGCTGATCGGGAGAATACGAAAGCTTGAGAACAGGGATTGCAAAAGTGTGGTTTTCACTCTGAACCGTATGGAGAAAAGACAGATTCTGACGGATGCAGAGCGGAAAGAAATGGCAGAAAGGCTGGGAGTTCAATATCTGATCGATTGTCCGCTGGTGCAGGAAATCAGTCAGATGGAACCGGAGACATTCGTTGAGGAAATTCTGGTTCGCAGACTTCATGCAAAGCATCTGATCGTGGGTACGGATTTCAGGTTTGGATACCAGCGCAGAGGAGATTATAAGCTGTTGCGAGGGCTTCAGAGAAAATATGATTTCTATGTGGAAGTAGTCAAAAAAGAGCAGTACCACGGCCGCGATATCAGCAGTACTTATGTCAGGGAGGAGCTGGCAGACGGGCACGTAGAAACAGTGAATGATCTTTTGGGGTATCCTTTTTTTGTTTCGGGCGAGGTTCTTCATGGCAGAAGAGGGGATCGTATCCATGGAATACAGGCGGTAAATCTGATTACCTCTACCAGGAAGCTGCTGCCTCCGGATGGGGTTTATGTTACACAGACCAGAATCGGTGAGCAGTATATTCCGGGAATTACCTATATTGGCGGAAATGTGGAAGAAGGAAAACACTTCCGCGGGATTGAGACCTTTCTTATTGATTTTGACCGGGATTTATTCGGGGAAACGATCGAGGTACAGTTTCTGAAGTTTTTGCGTCCTGAGATGGAAGATGAGTGTACAGCTGCGAAGCTGAAAGATATTTCTGCCGGGAAGGAGTATTTTGGTGAATAGTTTTGTTTGGACACTGAGCTTTGTGTTAATGATCGGAGGAGGAATAGCGGTAGCGGCATCTGCCATGAGCCGTTCCTATGCGCAGAAGCAGCAGAAATATAAAGGAAGAGCTGTTGCAACCGTAGTTGAGATCGTGGCAGATGAGCCGGATCGAAAAGGACAGGCAAAGGGAATCCATGACTATTTTTATGCTGTTTTTGCATACTATGCAGACGGCAGATTATATAAGAAGCGCTATGAAAAGGGCGGGAATCCCTGTCCGTTTGTCATGAATGAGAGAATCGAGATCCAGTATGATACAGAGAATCCAGGGAGCTTTATGATTCACAGAAAGACGCAGATGAACTATCTGTCTCTTGCATTGTACTATGGTGGTATGTGTGTCTGTCTGGCGGGGGGAGCACTGTTTCTGATGGCAGCCATGCGTATATTGTGATGAGCCAAGGGACATAAACATGCTTGCATGTATTTTATATCTATGAGTCTCGCAAAACATGAGCAAGTAGCAATTTTTCGAAGAAAAATGAGCGAAATTCGAATGTTTTCGGATTTTGGGAGCGCGGAAAAAAGTAGTTGACTCCAATAACTTCCTGTGGTAGACTGGATGAGTGTTAAATTTAGCCGATATTCAGAGCTTTGGAAACTCCGACCGGTTCTTAATATCAGGCGGTTGATAATTCAGGAGGAATGATATGATTTCAAAGGAAAAGAAAACAGCAATTATTCAAGAGTATGGAAGGACACCGGGTGATACAGGTTCACCGGAGGTTCAGATCGCTATTCTGACAGCAAGGATCCAGGAGCTCACAGAGCATTTAAAGGTTCATCAGAAGGATCATCATTCAAGAAGAGGTCTTCTGAAAATGGTAGGTCAGAGACGTGGTCTTCTGGCATATTTAAAGAAAACCGATCTGGAAGGATACCGTGCTTTAATTGCCAAGTTAGGAATCAGAAAATAATTTGTTTCAAAGGGGGCGGGAGAGATTCCGTCCCGTTTTTAACGTACAAATGTAACGATTGATCATTGTCTGCGAAGGTAGGCCGGGACCACTGAAAAGCAGATATCCGCGGATGTCTGTTTTTCAGTTGTTTCGGATCACGATGCAGACAGTCACAGAAAAAGGAGAATACCATGTATAAAAGTTTTTCAATGGAACTTGCCGGAAGAACTCTGACGGTTGATGTAGACAGAGTGGCAAAACAGGCAAACGGTGCAGTACTTATGCACTATGGAGATACTACAGTACTGGCAACAGCAACAGCTTCCGAGAAGCCGAGAGAGGGAATTGATTTCTTTCCTTTAAGCGTAGAATATAATGAAAGATTGTATTCAGTCGGAAAGATTCCGGGCGGATTCAACAAACGGGAGGGAAAGGCATCTGAAAATGCTATCCTGACCTGTCGTGTTATTGACCGTCCGATGCGCCCGCTGTTTCCAAAGGATTATCGAAATGATGTTACTTTAGAGAATCTTGTGCTTTCCGTAGATCAGGATTGCAGCCCGGAGCTGACAGCTATGCTGGGATCAGCCATTGCAGCTACGATTTCGGACATTCCGTTTGATGGTCCCTGTGCAACGACACAGGTAGGTCTGGTAGACGGAGCATTTGTATTCAACCCTACGGCGGCACAGAAAGAGGCTTCTGACCTGCAGCTTACGGTTGCATCCACCAGAGATAAGGTCATTATGATCGAAGCCGGAGCAAATGAAGTTCCGGAGGCAAAGATGATCGACGCAATTTTTGCAGCCCATGAGGTGAATCAGGAGATCATCCGGTTCATAGACACGATTGTGGCTGAATGCGGAAAAGAGAAGCACAGCTATACCAGCTTTGCCGTACCTGAGGAGCTGTTTTCTGCGATCAGAGAAATTGTTCCTCCGGAAGAGATGGAGGTTGCGGTATTCACGGATGACAAGCAGACAAGAGAAGCGAATATCCGTGCGATCACAGACAGGCTGGAGCAGGCATTTGCAGACAATGAGGAGTGGCTGTCTTTCCTTGGTGAAGCCGTATACCAGTATCAGAAGAAGACTGTCCGTAAGATGATATTAAAGGATCATAAACGTCCGGACGGCCGTGAGATCACGCAGATCCGTCCACTGGCAGCAGAAGTGGATCTGATCCCGAGGGTACACGGTTCCGCTATGTTTACACGTGGACAGACACAGATCTGTACGATCACGACACTGGCACCTCTCTCCGAGGCTCAGAGACTGGATGGCCTGGATGAGGCAGAGACCAGTAAACGTTATATGCATCATTATAACTTCCCGAGCTATTCGGTTGGTGAGACAAGGCCTTCGAGAGGACCGGGGCGCCGCGAGATCGGACATGGAGCGCTGGCTGAGAGGGCACTTGTTCCGGTACTTCCGAGCGAGGAGGAGTTCCCGTATGCGATCCGTACCGTGTCTGAGACCTTTGAGTCAAACGGTTCCACCTCCCAGGCCAGTATCTGTGCATCTACCATGTCACTGATGGCTGCAGGCGTGCCGATCAGGCGTCCGGTAGCAGGTATATCCTGTGGTCTGGTGACCGGTGATACAGATGATGATTATCTGGTTCTTACCGATATTCAGGGACTGGAGGATTTCTTTGGAGATATGGACTTTAAGGTGGCAGGTACCGACAATGGCATCACAGCGATTCAGATGGATATCAAGATCCATGGCCTGACCAGAGCAATCATTGAGGAAGCGATTGCCAGAACGAAAGAGGCAAGGACCTTTATCCTGCACGGAGTTATGGAGGCAGCGATCGCTGAGCCAAGACCCGAGGTTGGTCCCTATGCACCGAAGATTGTTCAGATTCAGATCGATCCTCAGAAAATTGGTGATGTGGTCGGACAGAGAGGCAAGACGATCAATGCGATCATTGAACAGACCGGCGTGAAGATCGATATTACAGATGACGGCGCAGTTTCCATCTGTGGAACGGAGCAGGCTGCCATGGATAAGGCAGTAGAACTGATCCGTATCATCACTACGGACTTTGAAAAGGGACAGGTTCTTACTGGAAAGGTAGTCAGTATCAAGGAATTTGGTGCATTTCTTGAATTTGCTCCGGGTAAAGAGGGAATGGTTCATATTTCCAAGATCGCGAAGGAAAGAATCAATCATGTAGAGGATGTTCTGACTCTGGGAGATACAGTGAAAGCAGTCTGCCTTGGAAAAGATAAGATGGGAAGAATCAGCTTCAGTATCAAAGATGTAAAATAATGTTGGGGTTAAGAGCATTTGACCTCTTGATGCCTTCGGATTTAGGAAGCGTAAAATAAAGTATTGACAATTTGGATAAAAAGTACTAAACTGTACAACAACAGATGAAACCGTTGAGAAAGAGTAGTAAGCTTATCACGAAGTCACAGAGAGCTGCCGTTGGTGGGAGGTAGTACGGAATGATTTGCTGAATGGACTTTCGAGGGCAGCCCGAAATCAGAGAGAGTAGGCGTTGTCGGGAACCGAACCCGTTATCAATCAGGAGTGTATGAAAGTACATGCAGAGAGGACAGAATGTCAATTTGAGTGGTACCGCGGATATTGTATATATAGCCGTCTCAAGCAGATGCTTGGGGCGGCTTTTCCATGTGCTGCTCACCATCACATGATCAGAGGAGGAAATGAAAATGAAGAAAAAAGTATTAACAGTGATTCTTACAGCAGCGCTTGGTGCATCGCTTATGACGGGATGTGGAAGCAAGACAGCAGGCACAGAGGCGGAAAAGGGCTATACGATTGGTATTTCGCAGTTTGCGGAACACGGTTCCCTGGATAACTGCAGGGAGGGATTTCTGGATGGTCTTGCAGAAGCAGGTATAAAAGAAGGAGAGAATCTTACGGTCGTATTCGAAAATGCACAGGCAGATACAGGTACGGCAGGAACCATTGCAGACAGCTTTGTCTCGAAAAAGGTGGATCTGGTGTGTGCCATCGCCACACCAAGCGCTATGAGTGCATATAATAGCTGCATGGATACGGAGATTCCGGTCATCTATACAGCAGTTTCTGATCCGGTCGGAGCAGGACTGGCAAGTGATGACGGTACAAGTGTTGGGAATATTACAGGTACTTCAGATTCTCTTCCGGTAAAGGAACAGCTGGAAATGATCCGGACGATGATGCCGGATGCAAAGAAGATCGGTATTTTGTATACGACAAGTGAGGCAAATTCGATCAGTACGATTGCCACCTACAAAGAGCTGGCAGGTGACATGGGATTTGAAATCGTTGAGACGGGAATCAATACGATTGCAGACGTGGAAATGGCAGCAAAGGATATGGTGACAAAGGTAGACTGTCTTACAAATCTGACAGATAATACCGTCGTATCTGCACTTCAGACTGTTCTGGCAGCGGCAAATGATCAGGGAATCCCGGTGTTCGGTTCCGAGATAGAGCAGGTAAAAAGCGGATGTCTGGCTTCTATGGGGATTGACTATGTAGCGCTGGGAAAACAGACTGGAGCAATGGCGGCGAAAGTGTTAAAAGGGGAGGCAGCAGCATCTGATCTTGCATATGAGACATGTCAGGGAGCAAATCTCTATGTAAATACAGCAGTGGCAGACAAACTGAACTTTGCGTTGGATCAGGATTTCCTTTCAGGGGCAGAAGAAATCTTCGATGAAATTGCAGCAGAATAAACGGAGGAAGTCATGGTTTTATTGCAGAGTGTGCTGGAACAGGGCATGATTTATGCCATAATGGCACTGGGCGTTTATATTACATATAAAATACTGGATTTTCCGGATCTGACTGTGGATGGCAGTTTCCCTATGGGAGCTGCTGTCACAGCTGTGATGATCAGCAATGGCTGTAACCCGCTTTTGACATTACCGGTCAGCTTTCTGCTGGGAGCATTTACAGGTATGCTGACAGGGCTGATCCATGTGAAATTAAAAGTACGTGATCTTCTGTCAGGAATCATTATGATGACAGCACTTTATACGGTAAATCTGCGGATTGCCGGAAGAGCAAATCTTCCGATCTACAATAAGGTTACGATTTTTGAAAATGATTTTGTCAATGGTGTTTTCAGAGGTGGACTTTCCTCATTTAAAACAATCATCATTATTTTTATCATTACCATGGTCAGCAAATATATTCTGGACTGGTATCTGAGTACGAAATCAGGGATGCTTCTGCGTGCTGTGGGGGATAATGACAGAATCATCACATCTCTGAGCGTAGATAAGGGGCTGGTAAAAATCGTCGGTCTGGCGATCGCCAACGGACTTGTAACGCTGAGCGGCTGTATCTTTGCCCAGCAGCAGCGTTATTTTGACATTTCTATGGGAACCGGTACAGTCGTGATCGGACTGGCCAGTGTGATTATCGGAACCAGCCTTTTCAAAAAAGTGACAGTACTGAGGGTGACATCAAGTGTTGTTATTGGTTCTGTACTGTACAAAGGCTGCGTTGCGCTTGCCATCAGCCTGGGATTCGAATCAACAGATCTCAAAATGATTACGGCAGTTCTGTTCCTGGTGATTCTGGTTCTGGGAATGGAGCGGAAAAGGAAGGTAAAGGTCGATGCTTGAATTAAAACATATCCATAAGTATTATAATCCGGGTACGGTCAATGAAATGTGCCTGTTTCACGACTTCAATTTTCAGGTCGAGGATGGTGAGTTTGTTTCCGTGATTGGAAGCAACGGTTCCGGAAAGACATCTATGCTGAACATTATTTGCGGGAGTATTGATGTGGATTCCGGACAGATCATGATGAATCAGAAGGACATCACAAACCTAAGTGAGTACAAAAGGCTGTCCGGCATAGGGAGAGTGTTCCAGGATCCGGCAGTCGGGACCTGTCCTTCCATGACGATCATGGAAAATATGGCATTGGCAGACAATAAAGGAAAGCCATATAATCTGGGACGCTGTGTTAACCGGAAACGCAGAGAGGCTTATCGTGAGATGCTCAGGCCGCTGAGTCTGGGGCTGGAGGATAAGATGGATGTGAAGGTCGGTTCCCTGTCGGGAGGACAGCGACAGGCAATGGCACTTCTGATGTCAACAATGACACCGATCGAATTCCTGATTCTGGATGAACATACCGCAGCCCTGGATCCAAAGACAGCAGAAATCAATATGAAGTTAACGGATCAGATCGTAAGGCAAAAGAAGCTGACCTCCATTATGGTGACGCATAATCTGCGGTACGCTCTTGAATACGGAAATCGTATCATCATGATGCATCAGGGAAATATCATCCTGGATAAAAAGGGGAAAGAAAAAGAAGCTTTGAAAGTGGATGAAGTGCTGAATCTGTTTAATGAGATCAGTATCGAGTGCGGGAATTGATCGAATTTTTCCGCGCTTTGCACTTTTGGCATCACCAATACTACAGCAGTCAGGACTGTCAGAACAGGCAGCTCTTAACTGCTGAATTTTGTTATACAGGAAAATCCTCACAGAGGTGATTTTGCGAATGGACTCTGAATACTTACACCGCGTATTTAGAAGATGTCGAATTTGTCATTTTTATAGTTGACGCAAGAATGAGAAAGTGATAAGATAGAAACCGTCACTACCATATGGTGTGGCACTTACGGAAGAAGACACTAAATATAGTAAGACAGTTACATGAACTGCTGACAAAGAGACAGTAAAATATGAGTTGCCCGACAAATGAGCCTTACGTCGATTTTTTCGTGCTTCGCACTCTCAAAATCGACGTAAACATTCGCAATCCGCTCATTTTTCTTCGAAAAATGGCTACTTGCTCATGTTTTGCGGGACCCATAGACATAAAAATACATGCAAGCATGTATTTTATGTCCATTTGTCCCTTGGCTCATAATATTGGGAAGACGGAAAGGACAGACACGGATGAGATATCATAATATTACGAAGGACGATATGCTGAACGGGGATGGGCTTCGTGTTGTGCTCTGGGTAGCAGGCTGCAGTCACTGCTGCAGGGATTGTCATAATCCAATCACTTGGGATCCTAACGGCGGATTACCATTTGGTCAGGAGGCAAAGAACGAGATTTTTACAGAACTGGAGAAGAGTTATATTTCGGGATTGACGCTCAGTGGCGGAGATCCGTTGTACTATGGCAACCGAATGGATGTTTCGGAGCTGGTCAAAGAAGTGCGGAGCAGATTTCCGAAGAAGACGATATGGCTCTATACAGGAGGAACCTGGGAGAGCGAGAAAAGACACGAACTGGTGAAATATCTGGATGTTATGGTAGACGGTGAATATGAGCGGGATAAGAGGGATACACAGCTTAAATGGAGAGGCAGTTCCAATCAGAGGGTGATTGATGTACAGAAGTCTCTTGAAAGTGGAAAGGTTGTACTTTATTGTGACTAGGAGGAAAGAATGAAGAGAATTGCAAAGTTTCACAAGGTAAGCTTCGGACAGTTTTGTGAGGGGTGGCGCGGAGAATTTCCGGACAGTACGGAAGCGGAAATGAAAAAGATCTATGAAGGAATCCATCTCCCCAGGCGTGCGACAGCAGGCTCAGCGGGCTATGATTTCTTTGCTCCGGTCAGTTTTTCGCTGATGCCGGGAGAGACGATCAAGATTCCGACAGGTATCCGTGTGGAAATGGAAGAAGGATGGGTGCTGAAATGTTATCCCAGAAGCGGTCTGGGATTTAAGTTTCGCCTTCAGCTCAATAACACTGTGGGGATTATTGACAGCGATTATTTTTATTCAGATAACGAAGGACATATTTTTGCAAAGCTTACCAATGATACGAATGAGAATAAAATTCTCTGTGTGGAAGGAGGCACAGGCTTTATGCAGGGGATTTTTGTAGAGTATGGAATCACCGTGGATGATGATGTGTCAGAAGTACGGAACGGTGGTCTGGGAAGTACGACAAAAGGATAAGGAGTAATAAGTGAATAGTAAGATCCAGCTCCCTGAGAGATGAAAATCTCAGGGAGTTTTTCTCGACAAATTCTGAGGTGAATGTTACAATGATGAAAATGTGGTAACTGTTCATATGCACTGTGCGGCCTTGTTGTCGGTCATGGGAGGGACAGAAACGAAAACGGAGGATTTTTCAGATGAAGAAAAAGGTGGCAAAGAAGAGCGTTTTTTTGATTTTATTGTTTCTTATGGTCTTGTGTACAGGGCAGACCGTATTTGCAGCAGGAAAAAAACGGGTAAAGACACCGGTAAACCTGCAGGCAGATTATGATAAGAATTTTATCTGTTTAAAATGGAAAAAGGTTCCAAACGCAAAGGGGTATGTGGTCTATCGGTACAGCAGTGTGGCACGCCAGTATATCCGTGTGAAATCTACGAAAACAAACTATTTGATGATGACGGGTCTTCCCACAGGTACGCTGTACCGTTTTAAAGTGAGGGCATTTCGAAGGATCAGTGGAAAAACCTGTTACAGTGGATACAGCAAGAGGCTTCAGCTCAGAACGAAAAAGGAACCGACCAGGAACGTTTCGACGATAAAGAAATATCTGCAGTCAGCCATACAACCGATCGGAAAGGCAATCTATGTCTGGGGCGGAGGCTGGAGTACGGATGGACTGGGCGGAAGCACAGAGGCGCGTAGTATTGGGGTAAGTAAAAACTGGACGGATTTTTTTAATGCCCAGACGAAAGATTACAATTTCTATGATACCCAGTACCAGCGTCATGACGGTCTTGACTGTTCTGGGTATGTGGGATGGACCATTTACAACATTATGAATAAAAAGAGCGGGAATAATGGATATGTCATGTCTGCGAAGGATATGGCAAAGAATTATGCCTCGCGCGGATGGGGAACCTATAAAAAGCGTTCACAGATCACAGATTATAAGCCGGGAGATATCATGAGCAGTGCATGTAAGGACTGCGGTCACGTATGGATCGTGATCGGCCAGTGTGAGGATGGAAGCGTTGTGGTGCTTCATTCTTCCAGTAATCCCGGTGTTCAGCTTTCGGGAACTGTGGCACCTGACGGAAGAATCAAAAGTCAGGCAGTAGATCTGGCAAAGAAGTATATGGAACAGTATTTTCCAGAATGGAGTGCAAAGTTTAAGACGAAGATCCGGGATGAGAAATACTTAAGTCATTTCGGACAGATGCGCTGGGATACCAGCGGCAGATCGATTATGACAGATCCGGATGGATATCAGAATATGAATGCGGAAGAGGTACTTGCAGATTTATTCGGACCATTGAAGGAAGAAGAGCTCACACCACCGACGGAGCCGGAATCAGAGCCGTCAACAGAGCCATCGACAGAAACTTCGGCAGAGTCGTCGACGGAGCTGTAAATAGAGCCCTGCATGAGCAAAAGGAAAGCCTCGCAGAGGCGATTTTGCGAATGGACTCTGAATAGTTACAATTATTTACATAATGAAAAATCCCGTAGAATACAATTTCCACGGGATTTTATCTTGAATGTCATGCAAAGCATGACGCGCACCTCGCATCAAGTACGCCAAGGCGTACTTGAATAAGCTAAGCTCTACTTCCGCCCTTCTTTTTCATGATAAAAAGAATTGCAAGAATCAGTATGCATCCAACCGGAAGAGCAACCAGAGACAGAACAGATGGAAGAAGTCCTGCAACCAGGTAGCACACAAAGGATACAGCCGCAACGGTCAGTGCATAAGGAAGCTGTGTAGAGACATGGTTCACATGATTACACTGGGCACCGGCGGAAGCCATGATCGTCGTATCGGAGATCGGTGAGCAGTGGTCGCCACATACAGCACCTGCCATACATGCAGAGATGGAGATGATCAGCAGATGGCTGTCAGTATTCGCAAATACGGCAACAACGATCGGAATCAGGATACCGAAGGTTCCCCAGGAGGTTCCGCTGGCGAATGCCAGACCGCATCCTACTAAAAAGATGATCGCCGGCAGGAAGCCCATCAGACCTTTTGCAGCATGCTGCATCGAAACTTCAACAAAGGTAGCAGCTCCAAGGCTGTCTGTCATAGCCTTTAAGGTCCAGGCAAAGGTCAGAATCAGGATTGCCGGAACCATGGATTTAAAACCGTCCGGGAGACATGCCATGCAGTCTTTGAAGGTCATGACACGGCGTACCAGATAGAGGATAATCGTAATCATCAGACCAAAGAAGCTGCCAAGTACCAGACCAACGGATGCGTCACTGTTTGAAAATGCTGTGATGAAATCGGTTCCGCTGAAGAAACCACCGGTGTAAAGCATACCGGCAACACAGCAGGTAATCAGGCAGAGAATGGGGATCAGAAGATCGATTACTTTTCCTTTACTGTTTACAGTGTCTGAGTTCACATTTTCATATGGACGGTCAGGGGTTGTATAGATATCACCCTTCAGCACGGCATTTTCCTCGTGCTTTTTCATAGGACCAAAGTCTACATTCATGAAAGCGATCGCCAGCATCATGAATATGGTAAGCAATGCGTAGAAATTGTACGGAATTGCATGAATGAACAGAGAAAGTCCATCCTCACCTTCCACAAATCCTGTAACAGCTGCAGCCCAGGATGAAATCGGTGCAATGATACACACAGGAGCTGCCGTCGCATCGATGAGATAGGCCAGCTTTGCACGTGAGATATTATGTTTATCAGTCACGGGACGCATAACACTTCCTACCGTCAGGCAGTTAAAATAATCATCGATGAAAATCAGAACACCAAGAGCAACGGTGGCCAGCTGAGCACCAACACGTGTCTTGATTCTTTCGCTCGCCCATTTTCCAAAGGCGGCAGATCCACCTGCCTGGTTCATCAGAGACACCATGCACCCAAGGATTACCAGGAAAATCAGGATGCCGACATTCCAGCTGTCAGACAGAACACTGATAAATCCATCGTTAAACATATGAGTTACGGTTCCTTCAAAGGAGAATCCGGAATAAAACAGTGCTCCGATGAGAACTCCCACGAACAGAGAACTGTAAACCTCCTTTGTGATCAGGGAAAGCACGATAGCCACGATGGGCGGTACAAGTGCCCAGAAGGTAGCATACATAGCCGGTGTATCGGCAGCCTCGCCCTCAGATGCCAGGACCGGAAAAGCCCAGGCAGCGACCAGCACCAGTAGAACAAATACGGATGCGGTAAGTTTGCGTTTTGAAGTGTGCATAAAGAAAACCTCTCTTTCCTTTTTCTGACAGAATGATTTTCCTGTCATTCTGCGGCCGCCTGAATGATTTGGCGGTCCAGTATACGAAACATTTTATCACGCTACAGAGGAAAAGGCAAGAAAAAGGGAGACAATTGTGAATAAAGGAGAATTTAAAAGAAGCGCCGGAGATGACTTTGGATCGCTCCCCGGCGCTTCTTTCATGCTGCACTCATGTTTTCTTTGATTTCTCCGCATGCGATTTTCATTCCGGCATTTCCAGAAGGCTGTGTTTGAAAGTCATCCGGCATATTATGAATCACCAGTGTTTTTCCAACAACCTCTTCCGGTTGAAACCGCTCCGTATAAAAAGCGGAAAACGCATAGCCATGGTTTCCGAATAGTGGGGGCAGATCACCGGCATGCTCAGGATGTCTGCACCCGGCGGGATTAAAATGCTCTCCGGTATCCGCAAAGGGATCTTCTTTTGTACCTGTACAGCTATCACCTTCATGAATATGAAATCCGAAGATACGCCGCGAACAGATTTCGTCGGAATAAGGAAGTCCGCTCACTTCCACAAGCATCAGCGTTCCTCCCCAGATTGTATACAGGTAGGCAGCACCTGACAGGTTCTGATTCTGACTGCTCCCATAAAGAAAAGCATAAGCCTCAGGCGGGCATGATGAGAGCAGCTGAATGACTCTGGCTAATTCTTTTCTCATTTGCATCCACATCCGTCATCGCAGCTGCAGGTTGCAGGATTATCAAAGGACAGGTTAAAGGCATAAAAATTCTTGCTGTCCAGTTCTTCCTGTACAGTGCGAAGTGCTTCACCAAAACGCTGGAAATGAACGATCTCACGGGCTCTTAAAAAACGAATGGGGTCTGCTATTTCAGGCATATTTTTCACGACACGCAAAATGTTGTCATAGGTGCTCCGTGCTTTCTGTTCTGCTGCCAGATTTTCAAACAGGTCTGTAACAGGATCTCCCTTTGACTGGAGTTCACAGGCGTTGACAGGAATACCTCCGGCGGATTGAGGCCATATGCCGACAGTATGGTCAATATAATAAGGACCGAAGCCGGATTTTTCAATTTCTTCCATTGAAAGATCTTTCGTGAGCTGATGAACGATAGTGGAAACCATCTCCAGATGTGCAAGTTCCTCGGTACCAACATCATTTAATACACCCGCGGCTTTTCGATTCGGCATGGTGAACCGCTGCGAGAGATAGCGCAGGGAGGCATTGATTTCACCGTCGGGACCGCCATATTGGCTCATGATAAACTGGGCAATTTTTGCATTTGGGGTTGTAATGTTTACCGGATATTGAAGTCGCTTTTCATAATTCCACATAAGTTAGCAGGAACCTCCTTCCCAGGGCCATGGCTGCATTACCCATTCCCATGAATCACTGTCGGCATCATTTGCCGTATCTATGGTCAGTGGACCGTAATGCTTTGCATAATCACGAAGTGCTTCCTTACGCATTGCGACATGCTTTTGATAGTATTCCATAGCTTCCTGATCGCAGGGATGTGTGTCAAGATAAAGAGAAATGTCGTTTACAGCAAAGCTTACTTCATTTATATACTGAAGCATCTGAGAACGTGAGAGCCTGGGCTTTTCTTTACAGCTGCAGGATGGTTCCTTTTTTTCCATACAGCAGGAATCCTTTTTCTGACAGCGTTCTTCCTTTCGCTCCTCCTTACAAGGTTCCTGCTTCATTTTACATGACATTGGTCTGGAATTGTCTGTCCTGTATCCTCTGGAGGAGTTTTCCTCCATATAACGTGGCTGGGGATATCGTGGCGGCTGATAACAGGGATTCATCATTTGATGCTGTTGATGATAGGGACACATGCATCGATTCATCCGCAAAACCTCCTTCCACAGAATGGTTTACAAAGTTCAGGGAAAATAGTGCCAACCTGAAGAGCCTTACTGCGGTCAAAAGTTTTGTGAAATGACTGCCACGGAACATATCCCATGGCAAGAGGCGCATTGTCACAATATTGATCAGAGCAGGAATCCTGACAGGTTTTTGTTTCACAGTCTTTCATAAGAAACCCCTTTCAAATCATTTTTCCGTATTATTTTATGAAAGAAAGCATATTTGGTGAAACCATTCTATAAAGGTGTGAAAAACGAAGAACAACCTTTGTATTTCATTTTCGCAGGAAATGTGTTATGATAGTCCACAGGAAATTAGAAAGTGTCATATATATAGGAGTCTTGATATGAGTCAGAAGAAAAAGAAGAGAGGTAAACGAAAAACAAAGCTGTTAAAACCGCAGTATTATGACTATAATCTGCTTGCAAGTGTCATTCTGCTTACATGCTTTGGACTGATCATGCTTTACAGCACAAGTGCCTATCGTGCGCAGATGGATTTTGGAAACGATATGTTTTATTTTAGGAAGCAGGCGGCAATCAGTGCAGTCTGTCTCGTGGGCCTGCTCTTTTTTTCGCAGGTTGATTATCATTACTATGCGAAGCTGGCCCCGTTTCTGTACGTAGTGGCAAATATCCTGTTATTTCTGACAAAATTCATCGGGCGTAATATCAAAGGAGCAACCAGATGGATCTATATCGGGCCGATTTCCTTTCAGCCTGCAGAGCTTGGAAAGCTGGCCATAATACTGATGATGCCTGTAGTAATTGTGAAGATGGGGAAAAATATGAAAGGAATCAAAGCACCATGCATTGTAGGAGGCTTTGGGGCTCTCACATCCTTTCTGACGTTCGTATTTACGGATAATTTAAGTACTGCGATTATCATAGCGGGTATTACTGCGATATTGATCCTTGTATCTCATCCGACAGCGCAAAAATGGGTGCTGCCGGGAATCGCAGCGCTTGCCGTGGCCATTCTGGGGATTCGTTCCTATGTGGCTTCTATAGGAGCTACGGATGACTTCCGGTTTAACCGTATTCTTGTATGGATCAATCCGGAGGCCTATGCGTCGAGGGGTGGTTATCAGATTATGCAGGCACTTTACGCAATCGGATCCGGAGGCTTTTTTGGGAAAGGTCTTGGCAACAGTGCACAGAAGCTGGAAGCGGTGCCGGAGGCACAGAATGATATGATCTTTTCAATTGTATGTGAGGAACTGGGGATCTTTGGTGCAGCGATGCTGACCATCATGTTTGTTTTTCTGCTGTACCGGCTGATGTTTATTGCCCAGAATGCGCCGGATCTTCTGGGATCTCTGATTGCCACTGGAATCTTTTCACACATTGCTCTGCAGGTTGTGCTGAATATTGCCGTCGTTATCAATCTGATACCGACTACAGGAATCACACTTCCGTTCGTCAGCTACGGTGGCACATCCATTGTGTTCCTGATGGCGGAAATGACCCTGGCGCTGAGTGTTTCCTCACAGATAAAGTTTCGGGAAACAAATGCAGTGTCGGGGTCTCAGAAGGATCATGAGTTACAGCAGCTTAGAAAAAGGAGAAAAGGATGACATTATACGAGGGACAAACCGGAAAGAATTACGAGGTAACAGGGCTTAAGCTGTCAGATCCTGTTATGCGCCGTCTGGAGGCACTTGGTATTTTTGAAGGTACAAAGATTCATATATTAAATAAGAAGAAAAAGGGTGCTGTCATCATCAAAGCCAGAGGAGCCAGATGGGCGCTGGGAGGTGAGATGGCACAGGGAATCGAGGTAAAGGAGTACACAGATGAAGAAGTCCATTAATGTAGCATTTGTAGGAAATCCAAACTGTGGAAAAACTACATTATTTAACGCTTATACAGGAGCAAACCTTAAGGTTGCAAACTGGCCGGGCGTAACCGTGGAAAGGAAGGAAGGAGAGACATCCTATAAAGGGCAGCGGATCAAACTGGTAGATACACCGGGGATTTACAGCCTGACGTCCTATTCTATTGAAGAGAAAGTTACGCGAAAATGCATCATGGAAGAAGACATCGATGTAATTGTTAATATCGTGGACGCATCGGCAATGGAGCGGAATCTTTATCTGACGACACAGCTTCTGGAGATGGGAAAGCCGGTGATCCTTGCCCTGAATATGATGGATATCGTGGAAGAGAGAGGGATGGAGATCGATCTTCATCGTCTTCCGGAGCTTCTGGGAGGCATTCCGGTGGTGCCGGTATCCGCCAGAAAGCGTACGGGACTGGATGTGCTGATGCATGCGGTAAAGCATCATTATGAAGAAGGTGTACATGACCGGGTGATTGTATACAGTCAGGAGATCGAAGAGTGGATTCAGAGGCTGGAGGAGCAGCTTTTCTTCCATAAGGAAGAGAATGTACGATGGAAAGCGATAAAGCTCCTTGAAAATGATGAGGAACTTGTAAAGAGATATGCAGGATATGATCTGAAACTTCCGAAAGAAAACTTTGAAAAGAAGATTATTAATCAGAAATATGATTACATAGAGGAAGTCATGGAGGAATGCCTGTTTTATAAAAGTGAAAAGTCGGCAAACACAGACAGGATCGATGCTGTACTCACACATCGGGTGTGGGGTGTCCCCGTTTTTCTCGGGATCATGGCTCTGGTGTTCTTTCTGACGTTTTTCGTCGGGGATGCCATGAAGGGTGTTTTTGAGATCGGACTGGATTTCGTCTCACAGGCAGCCGGTCAATTGCTTACTGAACTTCATACGGCTGACTGGCTGATTTCCCTGATCGTGGACGGTATTATTGCCGGCGTGGGTGGAATTCTGACTTTTCTGCCGAATATTTTTATTCTGTTCCTGGCGCTGGCCATCCTGGAGGACAGTGGATATATGGCACGTGTTGCGTACATCATGGATGGAATCATGGGGAAGGTGGGACTCAGTGGAAAGGCATTTCTTCCAATGATTCTGGGATTTGGCTGCACGGTACCGGCTGTTATGGCAACCAGGGCTTTAGAGAGGGAAGAAGACCGCAGAAAAACGATCTTTATTACTCCATACATGTCCTGTTCTGCAAGGCTTCCGATTTATGTTTTATTTTCTGATATGTTTTTTGGAAAATATGCCATGGTGGCAGCATTCTCCATGTATGTGATCGGAATGCTCATGGCGATTGTCATTGCTCTGGTGACGAACCGTCTGAACAGAAATAAAAGCAGTCAGTCGCTTCTGATCGAACTGCCCGAGTATAAAACACCGAATGGCCGCACGATCCGGATTTATGTATGGGAGAAAGTAAAGGATTATCTGACAAAGGCGGGAACAACGATTTTTGTAGCATCGATCATCATCTGGTTTATCTTAAACTTTAATCAGAAGGGGATGGTAACAGATATTTCTCAGAGCTTTGGGGCAATGATCGGAAGGTGCCTGGTACCTGTACTTGTTCCGGCGGGACTCGGTATGTGGCAGATTGTTGTGGCACTGATTTCCGGACTTTCCGCAAAAGAGGTGGTTGTTTCAAGCTTTGCCGTATTGTTTGGTGTCGGCAATGCCAATTCAGCGGCAGGTATGGGTAAGATTGTGCAGAATCTGGCAGAGGGAGGATTTGGCCCGTTAAATGCCTATGCTCTGATGGTATTTTGTCTTCTGTATATTCCGTGTGCGGCTGCCATAGGTACCATTAAAAAGGAAACAAACTCATGGAGATATACGGTGGGACTGATGATATTCCAGCTTCTCCTGGCATGGATGGCGGCGGTGGCCGTATATCAGCTGGGAGGTCTGTTATACTAGTGCAACCCGCCTGTGTGATCGGGAAAGCAGGAAGCCCGAAAACATTCGAAATCCGAGACAGGGGGAAAATGATATGATAGCTTCAATAGTAATAGGAACACTCATATTTGCATATGCAGGATATGTGATATTCAGAAAGGTGAGAGAATGGAAAGCAGGAAGATTCTGCAGCTGTGGCTGTGAATCATGTCAGATGAAGTGCTACGGGAGGAAACAGGATGGAGGGAATCAGTAAAAAAATATATCTGGAGCTGGAACCGCCGACGGAGGAGGATAGTCGTTCGGGTCAGGCACGTATTATGGATGCTCTGAAAGAGAGAGGTCTGGATACCGTCATGGATATCCGTGTGATGAGAAAGCTCTATCCTCTCTGTGAAGATGCGGACTGGAAGGTTACTGTATCTCTGGCCTGGGACGGATATCGCTGGGTGATGACAGATCTGGAGGCGGGAGATACCGGAAAACGTCATTTCGGGCTGGCGACGGATCTGGGAAGTACGACGGTGGTTACGCGGCTCATCAACTGCGAGACAGGAGATGTCATAGCAGAGGCGAATCATTACAATCGCCAGATTTCTTATGGAACAGATATTCTGACCCGAATTTTCTACTGCAAGGACCATGAGGAAGCGAGAGAGAGGATGCGGCAGGCAGCTGTCGATACGATCCTGGAGAATCTGAAAGAGCTGGAAGAAAAGTCGGGGATCCGTGCTGAGGAATGTATCCAGATGGCTGTTTCAGGAAATACGACAATGATACATTTCTTGATCGGGCTGGATGCGTTCTGCGTATTTTCTACACCGTATGCGGTCCGTGTGGACAGGCCGGGCTTTCTGAAAGGAACGGATCTGGGGATACCGGTAAATGGGTATGTATTTTGTTATCCCGGAAAGTCAAATTATCTCGGTGGCGATATCACCAGCGGGCTGATCGCAACGAAAATGTACCGGGAAGAGAATCTGTGTGTCTTTTTTGACATCGGCACGAACGGAGAGCTGGTTGTGGGAAACCGTGATTTTCTGCTGTGTGGTGCAGGAGCTGCGGGACCGGCCCTTGAGGGCGGTGTGGTGAAGACGGGAATGCGTGCAGTTGAGGGCGCAGTAGACCGGGTTCATATCAAACATGGTGTTTTTTACAATCATGTCATCGGCGAAGGAAAGGCTGCGGGAATCTGCGGTTCCGGAATCGTGGATCTGCTGGCAGAGCTTTACCTGAACGGCTGGATCGACCTCCGGGGCAGGTTCGATCCTGAGAAAAGTCAGCTGATAAGGAAAACAGAGGACGGTTATGCAGTGGAATACGAACCCGGATTGCTGTTTTACCAGGGGGATATTGATGAATTTCTGAGAACGAAGGCAGCTGCGTATACCATGGTTGAATATATACTGCGTGAATCCGGGATTTCCATGGATGAGATATCAAAGTTTTATGTATCAGGAGCTTTTGGAAAGCATATTTCGAAAGAGTCTGCCGTGACGATTGGAATGTATCCGGATATTGACAGAGAACGTCTGCTCAGTCCCGGGAATTCGTCTCTGGATGGTGCAGTGGCGGTACTTCTGGACCGGAGTGTTCTGGATGATATTGATCGCATTCTGGAGAAGATGATCTATATTCAGTTTGGTGCTGTGGATGATTTTCTCCACATGATGGTAGCGGCTCAGGCCATCCCGCATACAGATCTGGAGCGGTTTCCCTCTGTGAAAAAATGAGCCAGGGGTCAAAAGTACTTTCTTATGTCCATTTGTCCCTTGGCTCATCAAAATTATGCTTGACAGCTGTTAAATACTGCTATATACTTTGAAAGTCAAAACATTTGAAAAACAAAATAAAAGGAGAATAGATACGATGTTAGAGAAAATGAAAGAAATGATTGCAGACCAGTTAAATTGTGAGGCAGAGCAGATTACAGAAGCTACTTCTTTTAAGGAAGATCTTGGTGCAGATTCCCTGGACCTGTTTGAGATGGTTATGGCTATGGAGGATGAGTTTTCTGTAGAGATTCCTTCAGAAGATCTGGAAAAACTGACAACCGTAGGAGCTGTAATGGAATATCTGCAGGCTAAAGGTGTGGAGGCGTAAGGAATCAGAGTATGAAGACAAGAGTGACAGAGCTTCTGGGAATTGAAAAACCGATCATCCAGGGCGGCATGGCATGGGTGGCAGAGCACAGGTTGGCTGCCGCCGTGTCAGAGGCAGGCGGCTTTGGAATCATTGGGGCAGCGAGTGCACCGGCAGAGGTCATCAGAGAAGAAATACGAAAAGCAAAAGAGCTGACGGATAAGCCTTTTGGTGTAAATGTCATGCTGCTGAGTCCCTATGCAGAGGAAGTGGCGCATGTAGTGGCAGAGGAAGGTGTCAGAGCAGTCACAACCGGTGCCGGAAATCCTGAAAAATACATGGAACTCTGGAAAAATGCAGGGATCCGTGTGATCCCGGTGGTAGCATCCGTGGCGCTGGCGAAAAGGATGGAACGCTATGGAGCCGATGCAGTGGTGGCAGAAGGCATGGAATCCGGAGGACATATTGGCTCACAGACTACGATGACCCTCGTTCCTCAGGTGGTAGATGCGGTGGAAATACCGGTGATCGCAGCAGGCGGTATTGCTGATGGAAGAGGCTTTGCAGCAGCCATGATGCTTGGTGCAGAAGCCGTTCAGATGGGAACACGATTTGTGGCTGCAAAAGAGTCCATTGTTCATCCGAATTATAAAGAGCGCATCATGAAAGCGAAGGATATTGATTCTGAGGTAACAGGAACTACGACAGGGCATCCGGTTCGCTGTCTGAGAAATCAGATGACAAGGGAGTACCTGAGAATGGAAAAAGAAGGTGTTGCCTTTGAGGAACTGGAGAAATTGACCCTGGGATCACTTAGAAAAGCAGTGATGGAAGGCGATGTAAAATACGGAACCGTTATGGCGGGACAGAGTGCCGGACTTGTGAAAAAGGAGCAGAGCTGCCGGGAGATCATAGATGAGATCCTCGCAGAGGCAGGACATCTTTTAAAATGAGTATGCAGCAAAGCAAAATGCGAATGTTTTCGTCGGTTTTGAGAGTGCGAAGCACGGAAAAATCGACGTAAGGCTCATTTGTCGGGCAACTCATAGAGTACGATGTTGGGGTCAAAAGTATCTGAACAGGAGAGAAACAGGAGGATTTATGGGAAAAACAGCATTTGTATTTCCGGGACAGGGTGCCCAGTATGTGGGAATGGGCAGAGATTTCTATGAAACATATCCGGTGAGCAGAGAAATGTTTGATAGGGCATCAGCGGTGACCGGGCTGGATCTTCCGGCCCTTTGCTTTGAGGAGAATGACAGGCTGGATGTGACAGAATATACACAGATTGCCATGCTTACTGTGGAAGCGGCGATTCTGGCTGCAGTCCGTGAGAGGGGAATCTTTCCGGATGTTACGGCAGGTTTAAGCCTTGGGGAATATGGCGCGCTTATAGCCTCAGGTGTTCTCTCTTCGGAGGATGCATTCCGTGTGGTAAGAAAAAGAGGAATCTATATGCAGAGTGAGGTTCCATCAGGCGGTGCCATGGCAGCTGTCATAGGTATGGACAGTGAGAAAATCGAGGAAATCTGCGAGAAGACAGAGGGAATCGTTTCGATTGCAAACTATAATTGTCCCGGTCAGATTGTCATTACAGGAGAGGAAAAGGCGGTCATGGAAGCCGGGGAAGCACTGAAGATGGAAGGAGCCAGAAGGATCATCCAGTTAAAAGTAAGTGGTCCGTTCCACTCTGAGATGCTGAAGGGGGCAGGAGAGAAACTCGGAAAGGTTCTGGATCAGGTAAGCATTCATGACATTCAGGTTCCGTACCTTTCAAATGTAACAGCAGATTATGTGACAGACAGAGAGCAAATTCCTTCGATCTTAATGAGACAGGTCTTTTCGCCTGTCAGATGGCAGCAGAGCGTAGAACGGATGCTTGCGGATGGTACAGATATCTTCCTGGAGATCGGGCCGGGGAAAACATTGACAGGATTTTTGAGGAAAATAAACCGGGGAGCAGCCGGTATCAATATAGAAACAGCAGAGGATCTGGAAAAAGCGGCAGAAACTCTCGAAAACAGGAGCAGGATATGTTAAAAGGAAAAATTGCACTGGTGACTGGAGCAGCCCGTGGAATCGGGCGTGAGATCGCACTGACACTGGCACGGGAAGGCGCTTTTGTCATTGTAAATTATAAGGGATCGAAGGAACGTGCCATGGAAACGGCAGAGATGATCAGAAAGAACGGCGGTGATGCGGTAGTATATCCGTGCGATGTATCTGATTTCCACGCTGCGGAGGAAATGGTAAAACAGCTTTTGACTGAGTATCAGAAGATTGATATTCTGGTGAATAATGCAGGGATTACCAGAGATGGCCTTATCATGAAGATGAGTGAAGAGGATTTTGATCGGGTGATTGAAGTAAATCTGAAGGGGTGCTTCAATACGATCCGTCATCTTTCCAGACAGTTTCTCAGGCAGAGAAGCGGAAAGATCATTAATATTGCATCGGTTTCAGGGGTTCTTGGAAATGCCGGACAGGCAAATTATGCTGCGTCTAAGGCAGGGATCATCGGTCTGACAAAAACAATGGCGCGAGAACTGGCAGGCAGAGGAATTACGGTAAATGCAGTGGCGCCCGGGTTTGTAGAGACGGAAATGACAGCCGTTCTTCCGGAAGCAGTGAAGGAAAATGCTGTGAAGCAGATCCCGCTGGGACATTTTGGAGAGACAAAGGATATCGCAGAAATGGTAGCCTTTCTCGCATCAGATCGGGCGGACTATATTACAGGCCAGGTGATCAGTGTAGACGGTGGTATGTCTATGTAAGAAGTGCCAGACAGGTTACGCGAAGCGTGTTACTGGTCACGGAGTGAACGGTAACGTGGACAGTGATTCAGATAGCAGGAGGATCAGAAAAATGAGAAGAGTAGTAGTAACAGGCCTGGGAGCCATCACACCTGTGGGACTGAGTGTGGATACTTTCTGGGATAGTATAAAGAATGAAAGAACAGGATTTGCCCCGATTACCCGTTTTGATACAGAGGATTACAAAGTAAAGCTGGCAGCAGAGGTGAAAGACTTTCATGCCACGGATTATATGGATTTCAAAGAAGCAAAGCGTATGGAACTGTTCAGTCAGTATGCAGTGGCTGCTGCGAAGGAGGCAATCGAGCAGTCAGGGCTTGATATGGAAAAGGAAGATCCCTATATGGTGGGATGTTCGGTGGGCTCGGGAATCGGCAGCCTGCAGGCAGTGGAGAGAGAACATGCACGGCTTATGACAAAGGGAGTCCGGAGAATAGGCCCGCTGCTGGTACCGCTGATGATCTCGAATATGGCATGCGGGAATGTGTCGATTCACTTTGGATTGAAAGGAAAAAGTCTGAATGTCGTAACCGCATGTGCGACAGGCACACATTCCATCGGGGAAGCCTATCGCTCCATACGGTGTGGAGAGGCGGATGTCATGGTGGCAGGCGGTACAGAAGCATCCATCAGCCCGGTTGGAATCGGCGGATTCATGGCACTGACCGCTCTCTGCGAATCGGAAGACCCGAAGCGGTGTTCGATTCCCTTTGATAAAGAGAGAAGCGGATTCGTCATGGGTGAGGGAGCAGCCGTTGTCGTGCTGGAGGAACTGGAGCATGCGAAAAAACGTGGTGCAAAGATTCTGGCGGAAATCGGCGGATACGGTGCGACCAGTGATGCTTACCATATCACATCTCCGGCAGAGGATGGAGCCGGTGCAGCAAGAGCTATGTTAAACGCAGTGAAGGAGGCAGGACTTCAGCCTGAGGATATTACCTATATTAATGCGCATGGAACAAGCACCCACCACAATGATCTGTTTGAGACACGTGCGATCAAAAAGGCATTTGGAGAACATGCAAAAAATATTCGTGTAAATTCAACAAAATCCATTGTAGGGCATATGATGGGTGCGGCAGGAGCGATTGAGTTTATTACCTGTGTAAAAGAGATAGAAGAGGGGTATCTTCATCCGACGGCAGGCTATCGGGTAAAGGATGAGGAGCTGGATCTGAACTATGTGACAGATGGTCCTGTAAGAGAGGATCTGGAGTATGCGATCAGCAATTCTCTGGGATTCGGCGGGCACAATGGTAGTATTCTGATAAAGAAGTACAGGGAGGAATAAGTCATGGAGTTAGACTGCCTATTAACTTTGATAGACAAAGTATCTTCTTCTGAGATTGGAAGCTTCGAAATGGAGGATGGAAATTTCAAGCTGTCAATGAAAAAGAACAAAAAGGAACTGGTGACGGTATCCGGGAATGCTACAGAGATTTCGCAAGCTTTTGTTCCTGTACCACAGACGGAAAAGGAAGAGACGGTTCCGGAAGGGAATCAGGTAAAGGCACCTCTTGTAGGGACCTTCTATCATGCACCGTCTCCTGACGCAGAGCCTTTTGTCAGGGTAGGTGATACGGTACAAAAGGGTCAGATCCTTGGTATCATCGAGGCAATGAAGCTGATGAATGAGATAGAAAGCGAATTTGACGGTGTGATAGAAGAGATACTGGTTTCAAATGAGCAGCTGGTCGAATATGGACAGCCAATGTTTGTGATTCGCTGAGGTTTGAAGAAAACGAACGATATTGTAACCATTAAGAGCCATACATGAGCAAAAGGAAGATCCGGCAGAGGCGGTTTTGCGAAAGGGTTCTGAACAGTGATCTATAATATAAGCTGGAGGAAGAGAATGGCAAGATTGACGGCAAAGGAAATCATGGAGATTATCCCTCACAGGCAGCCCATGCTGCTGATTGATACAATTGAGGAACTGGAGAGCGGAAAACGCGGTGTTGGAAAAAAGTGTGTCAGCTATAATGAACCGTATTTTGCGGGACATTTTCCGCAGGAACCCGTGATGCCGGGCGTTCTGATTATAGAGGCACTGGCACAGGTAGGGGCAGTGGTGATGCTGAGCTGTCCGGAATTTCAGGGAAAGACAGCATATTTCGGCGGTATCAGTTTCGCAAAATTCAAGCAGAAGGTGATACCGGGGGATGTATTAATGCTTGAGGTAGAGATGATTAAACGAAAAGGAAATGTAGGTGTGGGAAAAGCAACTGCTTCTGTAAATGGGAAGGCGGCAGTCATTGCGGAGCTGACCTTTGCCATCGGATAGGAGATTCGTATGTTTCAGAAAATACTAATTGCGAACAGAGGAGAAATCGCTGTTCGCATTATCAGGGCGTGCCGGGAGATGGGAATCCGTACGGTTGCTGTTTATTCGGAAGCGGACAGGGAGGCACTGCATGCACAGCTGGCAGATGAAGCGGTATGTATCGGTCCTGCTTCCTCTCTGGACAGCTATCTGGACATGGAACGGATCCTGAGTGCAACGATTGCCACAAAGGCAGAGGCGATTCATCCGGGGTTTGGTTTTCTATCAGAGAACAGTAAATTTGCCGGGATGTGTGAGAAATGCAGCATTACCTTTATCGGTCCTCCTGCAGAAGTGATTCAGAAGATGGGAAATAAGTCAGAGGCGCGTACTACCGTAAGCAGGGCTGGTGTACCGGTAGTGCCGGGTACGCGAAAGCCTGTGTTTGATGCAGATGAGGGAGAACGGATCGCCTCAGAAATAGGTTATCCGGTGATGATCAAGGCATCATCGGGAGGCGGAGGAAAGGGAATGCGTATCGCTGCGTCTTCAGAAGTTTTTAAAGAGAACTTCCAGACAGCACAGAGAGAATCGGTGCAGGCATTTGGCGATAACACGATGTATATTGAAAAATATGTAAAGAATCCTAAACATATCGAGTTTCAGATTATTGCAGATAAATTCGGGAATGTGGTTCAGCTGGGGGAAAGAGACTGCTCGATCCAGAGAAACCATCAGAAAGTGATCGAGGAATCGCCCTGTGCAGTACTGACCCCGGAGCTTCGGGAACGTATGGGACAGGAAGCTGTCCGTGCCGCAAAAGCAGCCGGTTACGAAAACGCAGGAACGATTGAATTCCTGCTGGATGAGGATCGAAGCTTTTATTTTATAGAGATGAACACCAGGATTCAGGTAGAGCACCCGGTTACAGAGATGGTTTCCGGTGTGGATCTGATCAAAGAGCAGATTTATGTAGCGGCAGGTCTTCCACTGAGCGTGAAGCAGGAGGATATTGCTCTCAGGGGGCATGCCATTGAATGCAGGATCAATGCAGAAAACCCGAAGAAAAACTTTATGCCCTGTCCGGGAAAGGTGAAAAAGGTACATTTTCCGGGCGGATATGGTGTGCGGATCGATTCAGCCGTTTACAGCGGGTATGAGATCCCTCCCTGGTATGATTCTATGATTGCTAAGGTGATCGTCCATGACAGAACCAGAGAAGCAGCAATCGATAAGGTCAGGAGTGTGCTTGGAGAGCTGATACTGGAGGGCGTAACTACAAATGTGGATTTTCTTTATGCGATTCTGAATGATAAAGATTTCCAGGAAGGAAATTTTACAACGGCATTTATTGAGGAACATCGGTTGTAATGAACTCGTATGATCCATCTGATTAGGGTGAATCATACGAGTTACCACCTTTTTTGACAGGAGATTTCATATGGCAGGATTAAAGGATATGTTTAAGAAAAACACCTACATCTCCGTCTCAAAGACGGGTTCCGGCCAGGAGGAGACAAAAACAGAGCCTTCTGTTCCGGAGGGATTGTGGGTAAAATGTCCAAAATGCGGCAGGATGCTTTACCGTGAGGATGTGGTGGAAAACTTTTATGTATGTCCGAAATGCGGCGGCTATTTCAGGATAAAGACAAAAACACGTATCCGGATGGTAGCAGACAAAGGAAGCTTTGAAGAGTGGGGCAGGGAAATCAGTGACCGGAATCCACTGAACTATCAGGGATATGAGGAAAAGCTGGGAGAACTCCGCAATAAAACACACATACAGGAGGCCGTGACGATTGGAAAAGCGAAAATAGACGGGCAGGAGGTTGTTCTGGGGGTCTGTGATGCAAGATTTCTTATGGGAAGCATGGGCTATGTAGTGGGAGAGAAGATTACTTCAGCTGTCGAACAGGCAACGCAGCTTGGACTTCCTGTGATTCTTTTCTGCTGTTCCGGAGGAGCCAGGATGCAGGAAGGAATCGTATCCCTGATGCAGATGGCCAAAACCTCTGCAGCGATCAGACGTCATTTGGACGCAGGATGCCTCTATGTTCCGGTCCTTACAGATCCCACGACAGGCGGAGTCACGGCAAGCTTTGCGATGCTGGGAGATATCATACTGGCAGAGCCGGGGGCACTGATCGGATTTGCAGGGCCGAGAGTGATTCAGCAGACGATTGGAGAGAAGCTTCCGGAGGGCTTCCAGAGGGCGGAATTTCTGCTGGAAAAGGGAATGATTGACGGGATCGTGGAACGCGCCGATCTGAAGTCTACACTGAGCTGGCTGATTTCTGTCCATCAGAAGCGCCAGAACTGTGACAGTTCTCTCGAAAAGAGATCGTCTGTACAGAAAAAATCGTATATAGAGGACATACAGAAGAAACACCTGAGTACATGGGACAGGGTGCAGATTTCCAGAATGCCGGAGCGTCTCACCAGTATGGATTATATACAGGAAATCTTTACAGACTTTATGGAGCTCCACGGAGACCGGTGCTATCGCGATGACGGCGCGATCGTGGGAGGAATCGCCCTCTTCGATGGTCAGCCGGTGACGGTCATCGGGCAGCAGAAGGGAAAGACGACAAAGGAAAATCTCAGCAGAAATTTTGCGATGGCATCTCCGGAAGGCTACCGAAAGGCTCTGCGGTTGATGAAGCAGGCGGAAAAATTCAAAAGACCGGTCATCTGTTTTGTAGACACACCGGGGGCGGCCTGCGGGATCGGAGCGGAAGAACGCGGTCAGGGAGAGGCGATTGCCAGAAATCTCATGGAGATGTCCGGACTGAAGGTTCCCGTACTCAGTATTGTTATCGGAGAGGGAGGGAGCGGTGGCGCTCTGGCTCTGGCTGTGGCGAATGAGGTCTGGATGATGGAGAATGCTACCTATTCCATTTTGTCTCCCGAAGGCTTTGCAACGATTCTCTGGAAGGACGGCAAACGTGCGAAGGAGGCTTCCGAGGTGATGAAGCTTACGGCAGAGGACCTGAAAAAGCTTGGCATCATTGAGCGTATCGTTCCAGAGAGAGAGCCGGCTTCTGTAGAACTGCTTCCGGAAATTGCAGGATATATGAAGCATCATATGAAAAAGTTTTTGAGCAAACAGATGATGAAGACACCAGAGGAACTGGTATCTGACAGATATGAAAGATTTCGGAGAATGTAAAGATGAAGAGAAAACCGTTGGTGATAGGAGAACTGACAGCCGCTATCCCGGTCATACAGGGAGGAATGGGCGTGGGAATCAGCCTTTCAGGACTGGCAGGCGCAGTTGCGTCCTGTGGCGGAATCGGGGTGATCTCGACTGCGCAGATCGGGTATCGGGAACCGGATTTTGAAATTTCTCCGTTGAATGCAAATCTGAGAGCACTCAGAAAGGAAATCATAAAGGCGAGGGGACTGGCAAAAGGAGGAATTCTTGGTGTCAATATCATGGCTGCGACCAGATCCTACAATTCTTATGTAAAAGAGGCCGTGCAGTCAGGCATTGACCTTATTATATCGGGAGCAGGGCTTCCGGTGTCTCTTCCTGAACTGGTGCAGGGAAGCAGTGTAAAGATTGCCCCCATTGTATCCACGGCAAAGTCAGCCTCTGTCATATGCAGACTCTGGGACAGAAAGTACGGTCGTATCCCTGATCTGGTGGTCATTGAGGGTCCGAAAGCAGGAGGTCATCTCGGATTTACGAGAGAACAGCTCGCTATCTTTACGCCGGACACCTACCGGGAAGAAATCAGGCGCATCATGGATGTCATCAGGCAGTATGAGGAGAAATATGGCAGCCATATTCCTGTGGTGATAGCCGGAGGAATCTACGAAAGGGCAGATATGGATGAAGCCTTATCACTGGGAGCAGACGGCGTACAGATGGGTACACGGTTTGTTACTACCTTTGAGTGTGATGCTTCGGATGCCTATAAACAGTCGCATCTCGACTGTAAAAAGGAAGATATCAGGATCGTAGACAGTCCGGTGGGTCTGCCGGGACGTGCCATCGCGAATCGTTTTATCATGGAGAAGCATGAGAAAGGGATTCACGGAAAATGCTATCAATGCCTTGAAAAGTGTGATCCGGCCTCGATTCCCTACTGCATAACCAGAGCACTGGTCAATGCAGTAAGGGGAAATCTTGAAGAAGCACTCTTTTTCTGCGGGGAAAATGCCTGGAGAGCAGAAAAACTGGAGCATGTGGCGGATATCATGGAAGAGATGAAATAACAAAAACAGAAACAGGCTTTACATTTTGGACGCATATTTCTATAATCAGGAGAGAAGCGGGGCTTCTCCTGAAGAAATATGCGTTTTTGTAACTGTTCAGAGCCATGTAGATAAAGGAAAGCCCCTGATCCATGGAAACCCAATAAGAAGAAAGGATGAATGGGAGTATGAAAAGAAAATATCAGGGACCCCGGGTGCTTGGTCTGCTTTTGTTTTGTGTTCTGTTCTGTGTTTGCAGCAGACAGGCGGAAGCGGCGGGCGTACCGGTAAAGATCACGTCTGCAAGAATCGTATCCGGAGAGACCGTGATCAGAGCAAAGGTGAAGGAAAATGTAAGGAAAAGTGACGGGAAGTTTTATCTGGTAAAGGTGAATGGACTTGAAAATAAGCCGGCATGTGTAATGGCAGAATCACTGGAAACCTCGCGGCTGGTGTTCAGACTGGATACGTCGGACAAGGCAAATGTAATTTCAAAGTTTGGAATTGCAGTGAAAAATAAAAAGAAACTGAAACTGGTCAGTAATACGGTATATGTGAAAAATCCTCATGCGATTGCAACGAATACGCAGGAATGTGAACTTCCTGCAACAAAGAAGGGGATTCATTTTGCTTCGGATATGAATCTGGATTCGAAGCATACTCTGGTCAATGTGAATCTGAACGATCTGATCACTACAGAGGGAGAAGGTGTTCCCTATGTTTACAACGGAAAGACTTATTACTTTACAAATACGATGCAGGCAGAGGTGAAGAGGTTTGTCTCCAGAGGTGTCTGTGTCACTCTTGTTATCTATCTGCCGTGGAACAGTACAAATAAGTATCTGGTCTACCCTTCGGCGAGACAACCGGGCCCGTACTGGTATATGCTGAATACCTCTGATGAGAAGGCGAGGGAGACGCTGGAGGCGGCTTTCTGTTATCTGGGTGAAATATTTGGTACACCTGAGCGGCTGGTATCCAACTGGGTACTGGGAAATGAGGTGAATTCTCAGTATTACTGGAACCATGCCGGAAATCTTGCGTTTGAAAAGTATGTAAAGGCTTATGTTCAGGCATTCCAGATGCTCAGTGATGCGGTACATGCCAGCTGGCCGGAGGCAAAAGTTTTTGTGCCGCTGGATAATGCATGGAACATACCGGTTTCAGAGGTTGGCTGGAATGGAAAGACATTCCTGACACAATTTGCAAAAGAGCTTAAAAGGGAATCTTCCCGCACAAAATGGAATCTGTCTTATCATGCGTACTCCTTCCCGCTGCCATCTGAGCCGTATAAGAAAAATCAGCACGTTACCAAAAGTGCAGATTCACCGTATATCACGCCGCAGAATCTGAAGTACCTGACGGATTATATCAGGAAGACATATGGGTCGTCTACCAGAATCATTCTGTCGGAACAGGGATATATGGCTTCCATGGGTGAAAAGGCGCAGGCTGCTTCTATTTTATATGCATATTATATGGCAGAGTTTAACCCGATGGTGGATGCGTTTATCATGCGCTGTGAATATGATGATGCATGGGAGGTATCCGAGGGATATGCCATGGGACTGACGGGACTGGACGGCAAGAAACGGGAAGCATATAAAGTGTATAAATATATGGATTCTCCGAAATCCATTGCCTATGCAAAGAAATATCTGAAAAAAATAGGAGCATCAAGCTGGAAAGCAGTGGTTCCGGGGTATCAGGCATCCAGATTTAAATAATCTGTGCATCGCGAAAGCATAGACAAAATGCATCTTTCGTTATATAATCTCTGAGGAGAAATGAATATGGTAACTGTTCAAAGCCTTGAAGAGGCGGATTTACGGATGGGCTCTGGAAAGTTACTGAATATGTATGATTACAGACCGGCTGCGCGGAGATCCATTCCGGGGGAACAGCAGGGATCCGGCTGACAGAAATACGAAAATGAGGAGAACACAGAAATGAGTAAAGTCAGAACACGTTTTGCACCCAGTCCGACAGGGCGGATGCATGTAGGAAATTTGAGAACAGCATTGTATGCGTATCTGATCGCAAAGCACGAGGGCGGAGATTTTATCCTCCGTATCGAGGATACGGATCAGGAACGCTATGTGGAAGGCGCCGTTGATATTATTTACCGTACCCTGCAGGAGACAGGGCTGATCCATGACGAGGGTCCGGATAAGGACGGCGGCGTGGGACCCTATGTACAGAGCGAGCGCCAGGCAAAGGGCATCTATCTGGAATATGCGAAGAAGCTGATTGAGAAGGGAGAGGCCTACTACTGTTTCTGCGACAAAGAGCGTCTGGAATCTCTGAAACAGGAAGTGGCAGGTAAGGAGATCGTGGTATACGATAAACACTGTCTGCATCTGTCAAAGGAGGAGATCGAGGCGAACCTGGCAGCGGGAAAGCCCTACGTGATCCGTCAGAACACCCCGAAGGAAGGAACGACGAAATTTGTTGATGAGATCTACGGTGTGATCGAGGTGCCAAACGCAGAGCTGGATGATATGATCCTGATCAAGTCTGATGGCTATCCCACTTACAATTTTGCCAATGTAGTCGACGATCATCTGATGGGAATCACACATGTAGTCAGGGGAAATGAGTACCTGTCCTCTGCACCGAAATACAATCGTCTCTATGAGGCCTTTGGATGGGAGGTTCCGGTTTACGTGCACTGTCCTCTGATCACCAATGAGGAACATCAGAAGCTGAGCAAACGCTGCGGCCATTCTTCCTACGAGGATCTGATCGAGCAGGGATTTGTAACGGAAGCTGTGATCAATTATGTGGCACTGCTTGGATGGTGTCCGCAGGACAACCGTGAGATTTTTACGCTGGAGGAGCTGGCAGAGGCATTTGAGTACCGTCATATGAGCAAGTCTCCGGCAGTATTTGATATGACAAAGCTTAAGTGGATGAACGGAGAATATATTAAGGCGATGGATTTTGACAGGTTCTATGAGAGGGCGCTCCCGTTTATTCAGGAAACGATTCATAAGGACTATGATTTCAGGAAAATTGCACAGATGGTAAAGACACGTATCGAGATCTTCCCGGATATTCCGTCACTGATTGATTTCTTTGAAGAAGTTCCGGAGTATGAGATCTCAATGTATAAAAACAAGAAGTCCAAGTCAACGGAAGAGACATCCCTTGGAATTTTACAGGATGTGCTTCCGATGCTGGAGGCACAGGAGGATTTCACAAACGATGCTCTGTTTGAAAGGCTGAGTGCCTATGCCGGCGGGAAGGAATGCAAGATCGGGCATGTGATGTGGCCGATCCGGACCGCCGTTTCAGGAAAGCAGACGACTCCGGCAGGAGCTACGGAGATTATGGATGTAATCGGGAAAGAGGAATCCATCAGCAGGATCAGAGCGGCGATTGAAAAACTGAACGCCGAAATCGTATAATATGAGTCTGAGCGAAGCACAATCACGGGCGGTCGCCCATGCCGAAGGGCCCTGCATCTGTCTGGCAGGACCCGGTTCCGGCAAAACCACAGTCATCACAAAGAGAGTTCAATATCTGATTGAAAAGCGAGGAGTATCACCATCAGAAATCCTGGTGATTACCTTTACAAAGGCTGCCGCTCTCCAGATGCGGGAGCGATTTGGACGTCTCATGGGTGGAAGGCATCTGCCGGTCACCTTTGGGACTTTTCATGCTGTCTTTTTCGGTATTCTAAAGCATGCCTATCACTATACGGCAGCTAATATTCTGCGGGAGGAACAGAAATATCAGTATCTGAAAGAGATTATTGAACGGATGGATCTTGAGATTGAGGACGAAGCGGAATTTCTTTCAGGCATCATTGCAGAGATCAGTATCGTGAAAAATGACAGGATCGCCCTGGAGCATTACTATTCATCCAACTGTCCGGAGGAGACGTTTCGGGAGATTTTTCGGAAATACCAGCAGCGGCTGATGCATACCAGACTGCTGGATTTTGATGACATGCTGGTATATACCTATGAACTTTTAAAGGAGCGAAAGGATATCCGGGAGGGATGGCAGAAGCGCTTTCCCTATATCCTGATCGATGAGTTCCAGGATATCAATCAGATACAGTACGATGTGATCCGGCTGCTGGCCCTGCCGAAGAACAACCTGTTTATTGTGGGAGATGACGATCAGTCCATCTACCGTTTCCGGGGAGCACGTCCGGAGATCATGTTAAATTTTGGAAAGGATTATCCGGAGGCAGTGATGATGAAACTGGACGTAAACTACCGGTCAACAGAGAATATCATCCGGGGAGCAGGGAGAGTGATCGTCAACAATACCATGCGTTATCCCAAGGACATTCATGGTGTGAAAGACGCGGGAGAGAAGATTGAGGTACATGGGTTTGTCACGCAGTCCCAGGAGAATCTTTATCTTGTAAAGAAGGTTAAGGATTATCTGGAAGGAGGCTACCGTCATGAAGATATTGCCGTTCTGTTCCGGACAAATACAGGGGCGAGGCTGATGGTGGAGAAGTTTATGGAGTACAATATACCCTTCCAGATGCGTGACAGTATGCCGAATATCTATGAACACTGGATCGCCTGTGATATCATCTCCTATATAAAGCTCGCCATGGGCAGCAGGGAGCGTAAAGAGTTTTTGCGGATCATCAACCGTCCGAAACGTTACATAAGCCGGGAATGTCTCGATGATCCGGAAATCTCTTTTGAGAATCTGAAAACACATTACCAGGATAAGGACTGGATGGTGGAGCGCATCGAAAAACTGGAATACGACCTGCGGCTGATAAAAAATATGACGCCCTATGCGGCAATTAATTTCATCCGTCATGGTGTTGGCTATGAAGAATACCTGGCTGATTATGCACAGTACCGCCGTATGAAACCGGAGGAACTCTATGATGTATTAAATGAACTTCAGGAGGCGGCCAGAAATTTCAGGACCTTCGATGACTGGTTTCAGCATATGGATGAGTATGCAGAGACACTGAAGCGTCAGGCGAAGGAACAGCAGCAGGAAAGACATGCAGTGGTCTTCACCACCCTGCACAGTGCCAAGGGACTGGAATTTCCCATCGTTTTTATCGCAGATGCCAATGAGGGGAACATGCCCCACCGGAAAGCAGTACTGGATGTGGATCTGCAGGAGGAACGCCGCATGTTCTATGTGGGCATGACCAGGGCGAAGGAGCGGCTGCATATTTACTATGCCAAAGAAAAATACGGAAAGGTGCTGCAGCTGTCAAGATTTGTGGAGGAGCTGAAGAACGGGGGACAGAAGAATGGAGGTTCAGGGAAGAAGAACGTTACCGGTCACGGAGTGAACAGTAACAGAAGAGCAGGGAACACAGGGAAAAGAGTTAGAGGAGTATAAGAATACAAAGCGGGTGAGTCATCAGTCCGCTGCCATCATTTGTGCAGCAGGCATATGACTCACCCGCATCTTTTCCTATGCGTCTTTACATCTGCATCAGGAATCCATCTTACTAGTATAACCCACATTAAATACCTTACTGTTTCGATGAGGATGCTTTTTCGAGAGTGCAGGTGTAAAAACGCAGGCGTAGCGGGCTACGCTGAGGCTTTTACACCTGTGCTATCGGGAAAGCAGACCAGCGAAACATAAGGTTATTTGGTGTGGGTTATACTAAACTTCATCCTCACCGACGATCTCATCGAACTCCTGACTGTCCAGCAGTTCATCAAAAGCATCCGCAACGATCTCATATTCCTCATCGTCCTCAATGTTGTCCAGCTGAGGCTCGCCGTTTACTTCTGTGAAACGGTAAAGATATACTTCGCCGTCCTCATTTTCGCCGTTCTCATCCAGAGGGAGAAGTGCGATATATTCTTTGTCTCCGGCCGGGAAAATGGTCAGGACAGCACACTCTAATACCGTACCATCGTCCAGCGTAAGAGTTACGGAGGCTCCGCCTTCCGAACCACAGTCACTTCCGCAGCATCCGCAGTCGCCGCTGCAGCTGTTTTCAAATTCACTCATGTCAAATACCTCACAATCTTAAAAATAGGCAGGTAACTGTCTTTGTCTTATCAGTTACACAGATAGTTTCTGGGCTGTTACGCAGCCGTTTTCAATCCATTTCACTTTATCAGATAAGTGGTCAGATTGCAAGCTATTTATAAGAAAAAATATACCAATTGAATCGAAATTATGTTATACTTATAATGAGATGCCAGGGATTTTGGGAGCGCGGGAGCGCGGAAAAATCTGAAGGCATCATGGGCTCAAAAATATTTGACCCCATGATAGTGCAAGATCGGTTACGCAAAGGGTAATCGAAATCAGATACAGGCATGGAGGAAAACGCAATGAAACTGATATCTTGGAACGTAAACGGGCTGCGTGCCTGTGTGCAAAAAGGATTTCTTGATTTTTTTAAAGAGATTGACGCGGATATTTTCTGTATCCAGGAAACCAAGCTGCAGGAAGGGCAGATCAGCCTGGAGCTTGAAGGATTCCACCAGTACTGGAATTATGCAGTGAAAAAGGGATATTCGGGTACAGCAGTTTTTACAAAGGAGGAGCCGCTGACAGTCACCTATGGAATAGGAATGGAGCTGCATGACCAGGAGGGAAGGGTGATTACACTGGAGTATCCGGGCTACTTCCTGGTGACCGTTTATACGCCGAACTCACAGAACGAGCTGGCGAGACTGGATTACCGGATGCAGTGGGAGAAAGATTTTCTGGCATATCTGAAAAAGCTGGAGGAACAGAAGCCGGTGATCTTCTGCGGCGATCTGAATGTGGCGCATCAGGAGATCGATTTGAAGAATCCGAAGACAAACCGCAAGAATGCCGGATTTACTGACGAAGAGCGGCAGAAGTTTACACAGCTGCTGGCGACGGGATTTATTGATACTTTCCGTTATTTTTACCCGGATCAGGAGGGCATCTATTCCTGGTGGTCCTATCGTTTCCGCGCCCGCGAGAAGAATGCCGGCTGGCGGATCGACTATTTCTGCGTATCGGAATGTTTGAAGGACAGGCTGGTGGATGCAAAGATCCACACAGAAATCTATGGCTCCGATCACTGTCCGGTGGAGCTTACGATCGACATGCTGGATGCAAATACCGGAGGTACCCATGAATCTTCTGACCATTGAGAAACTGACGAAAGTATTTACGGAGAGAAAGATCTTTGACGGGGCGGATTTTTCGATTAATGAAAATGAAAAAATCGGTGTCATCGGAATCAACGGGACAGGTAAGTCCACACTGCTGCGGATCGCGGCAGGGCTGGAGGAACCGGATGAGGGAACCGTGACAAAGGGAAATCAGGTAGTCATCCGTTTTCTGATGCAGAATCCCGCGTTTGACCCGGAGAGTACTGTCCTGGAGGCGGCACTTTCGGGAAATATTACCAGGCTGAATGAGTGGACGGTGGAAAGCGAAGCCAGATCCATGCTGAATAAACTGAAGATTACGGATGTTAATCAGAAGATAAAGGAACTTTCCGGCGGACAGAAGAAGAGGATCGCACTGGTAAATGTGCTCCTTCTTCCGGCAGATATCCTGATCCTGGATGAGCCTACGAACCACCTGGATAATGAAATGGCAGGATGGCTGGAGGAATTTCTGATAAGCTATCGGGGTGCTGTGCTGATGGTAACGCATGACCGGTATTTTCTGGACCGGGTGTCCAATCGGATCGTGGAGATCGATAAGGGAAAGATCTACAGCTATCCGGGCAGTTATTCTGAGTTTGTCCGTCTGAAAGAAGCCAGGCAGAACATAGAGATCGCATCGGAAAGAAAGCGGCAGAGCATTCTGCGCACAGAGCTTGCCTGGCTGGCCAGAGGCGCCAGGGCAAGATCCACGAAGCAGAAAGCACATATTGCCCGAATTGAAGATTTAATGGAACAGAGAGGTCCCGTAGAAGATGCAGCAGTGGAGATGAGCTCGATCTCCACCCGCATGGGAAGAAAGACCATAGAGGTACAGGGCATCTGTAAATCCTACGGGGATAAAGTACTGATCAGAGATTTCAGCTATATTTTTCTGAAAGATGAGCGCGTTGGAATCATAGGTGAGAATGGCTGCGGGAAGAGCACGCTTTTGAAGATCATCACAGGCAATGTAAAGCCGGATGCGGGAACGGTTGAAATCGGACAGACGGTAAAGATCGGCTACTTTTCGCAGGAGAGCGAGGAGATGGATGACGGGGAGCGTGTGATCGATTACGTAAAGGAAGCAGGAGAATATGTTACGACGACAGAAGGGAAGATCACAGCTTCCCAGATGCTGGAGCGTTTCCTGTTTGATGGCTCCATGCAGTGGAACCCTATTGGAAAGCTGTCCGGAGGGGAGAAGCGGAGACTTCATCTGCTGCGTGTTCTGATGGAGGCGCCGAATGTCCTGATCCTGGATGAGCCCACCAATGATCTGGATATTCAGACACTCACGATTCTGGAGGATTATCTGGATTCCTTTGAAGGGATTGTGATCACGGTATCTCATGACAGGTATTTCCTGGACCGGATCGTTCGGAGGATATTTGCATATGAAGAAAACGGGCATCTGCAGCAGTATGAGGGGAATTATTCTGATTATCTGATTGCATATGAGAAACGTCATCCCCGGGAAGTGACAGCAACGCGGACACCACAGGAAAAGGGGAAGAAAACAGAACGTGCGCCACGGCAGAAGCTGAGATTCAGTTACAAAGAGGAACGGGAATTTGAAACGATAGAGGATGAGATCGCATCATTGGAACAGACGCTGCAGGAGATTGAGGAGCAGATGGAGGAGTCTGCCAGCAGCTACAGCCGCCTCAGTGAGCTGATGGAAGAAAAAGAACAGACAGAGGCGCTTCTCGAAGAGAAAATGGAACGATGGGAATATTTAAGTGATCTGGCACTTAGAATCGAACAGGGACGGGAGGGGAATTAGAGTGAAAAAAGAGATACCGGAGCAGATGAGATGTACAGCCTGCAAAGATATGGGAAGGCTGGGTGTGACAAAAGAAAAGGACGGTATTGTTTTCCGTGCCGCATTCGATGAAACAGAGGAAATTTTCCTTTTGTTGTATAAAAAAGGATCGGATGAGATCGTGAATGAGATTTCCATGAGTGAATGGAGGCAGATCGGGAATGTATATGCCGTAAAGATGGAGAATCTGGATGACAGAAAGTATGAGTATAATTACCGTGTCGGGAACAAGGTCATCCAGGATCCGTACGCAGGAGTGATTCGAGGAAGAAACGTATTTGGAGAGCAGGTGGCAGATGAAGACGGGCATCAGATTCGCTGTGGATTCGATTTTGAGGCGTATGACTGGAAAGAGGATGAACCGCTACAGATTCCCTATGAGGATGCGGTGATGTACAGTCTCCATGTGCGCGGATTTACCATGCAGGCAAACTCGAAGGTGCGTTATAAGGGGACTTTCCGTGGTGTTGCCGAGAAGGCGGCATATCTGAGAGATCTGGGAATTAATCAGGTGAAGCTGATGCCTGCCTATGAGTTTGATGAGATCATAAAATGCTATACAGGCCGGTATATGAGCTATGAAGAAGAGGGAAAGAATACAAAGCTGAATTTCTGGGGATATGGGGAAGGATGGTATTTTGCACCGAAGGCTTCCTATGCATCCGGAAGTGATCCGGTAAAAGAGATGAAGGATATGATATCTGTCCTGCATCAGAACGGAATCGAGGTTCTGATGGAGTTTTACTTTACAAAGGATATCAATGTACGTATGGTCACAGACTGCCTCACACACTGGATCACGGACTATCATGTAGACGGCTTTCATTTACCGGGAAATGATGCCATGATCAGTATGCTGGCAAAAGATCCTGTGTTTGCAGGAACGAAGCTTCTCGGAAGCAGCTTTTCGACGGAGGAGATCTATTCAAATGGGAAGCTCCCATCCCGGAGAAATCTGGCCGAGTATAATGCGGGCTTTATGCAGAATGCGCGCGGCCTCTTAAAGGGTGATGAAGATCAGTTGTATCATTTTGTATACAGATGCCGTAAGAATCCTCCAGCCAGTGGTGTGATCAATTATATGGCCAGCCATGACGGATTCACGATGATGGATATGGTTTCCTATAACGACAAGCACAACGGGGCCAACGGTGAACAAAACCATGACGGACCGGTTTATAATATCAGCTGGAACTGCGGGATGGAAGGACCGAGCAGGAAAAAGAAGATCACGGAGCTTCGGAACAGGCAGCTTCGCAATGCGTTTCTTATGCTGCTGCTGGCGAATGGAACGCCGATGATACAGGCGGGAGATGAGTTCGGAAACTCACAGGACGGCAACAACAATCCATACTGTCAGGATAATGAGATTTCCTGGGTTGACTGGAAGGCCGCCAGAAGAAATGTAGAGCTGACAGCGTTTGTCAGGGATGTGATCGCTTTCCGTATGAGGCACAGGATTTTACACATGCCCCGTGAACTGAAGGTCATGGATACCTTATCCTGTGGCTATCCGGATCTTTCCTATCATGGAAACCGTGCGTGGTATGGGGAGTTTGACAATGGAAATCGGGAAATCGGTATGATGTACTGCGGACAGTATGCATCAGAGGAAGAGTTTCTATATGTGGCATACAACCTGCACTGGGAGGAACAGGAGTTTGCTCTTCCGAGCCTTCCGGAGGAAATGCAGTGGTATGTGGCGATCGACAGCTCCACGGGTGTATACCCGGAGGGGGAAGAGAAAGCATGTGGTACACAAAAGACATTTTCCGTACCGGGACGTACGATTATCGTTCTGATTGGAAGAAGGTAGGGATTCCATGATAAAAGATGCAATCGGTCATTTCAAAACCATAACAAAACATAAGCTTCTGGTCATGAAAGGCTGCTTTCGGGTCGGCCTTTACAAACAGGGACTGCTCCATGATATGTCGAAATATATGCCGTCAGAATTTCTGGTGGGATGCCGTTACTATCAGGGAAACAGGAGCCCGAACAACGCAGAGAGGGAGAGATACGGATATTCCTCTGCATGGCTGCATCACAAGGGACGCAATAAACACCACTTTGAATACTGGGTTGACTACAGCCTGGAGCAGAATCAGGTTCCCATGGCCGGAGTACAGATGCCGCGGAAATATGTGGCAGAGATGCTGATGGACCGGATCGCAGCCTCGAAGGTTTACAATGGAGCATCTTACACAGACCATGATCCGATCCAATACTACCTGAGAGGAAAGAATCACTACATGATGCATCCCCGGACAGCGAAGGAACTGGAAGGGCTCTTAAGGATCCTGGATCAGAGAGGGGAAGAGGCACTTTATGATTTTGTAAAGAACCGGTATCTGAAGAAGAGATGATTCCCCCTTGAATCGCAGGCTTTAAGAAAACAGAAAAAGAAACCGCTGCATAACAGATAAGAATGATCTGTGGTGCAGCGGTTTTTAGAAGGGATTTCTTAATATTTCCCATGAAATAAATCTTTTCGGGAATATGTGCATGCAGGTGTGGATGCAGATATTATTCGGGATAAACCAGACGATCCACGGAGATGTCGGTCAGGACTTCCCTGAGAAATTTCTTTGCCAGATAGTTTGCCATCGGAAGATTCATATCCAGATAGTTGCCGCAGTCCCTTGGAGAAGCTCCCGGGATTTCATCTTCAAAACCGGAGATAAAAGTAAACATTTCCGTAAGAAGAGGAACGATATCCTCCGAAGTCAGATCGCCTGCCAGCAGCAGATAGAAACCGGTGCGGCATCCCATCGGACCGAAGTAGACGATGCGGCTGCCATAGTCAGCATGATTCCTTAAAAAAGTAGCGGCAAGATGCTCAATCGTATGGATTTCAGCCGTATTCATGACCGGCTCTTCATTTGGCGAGGTCATGCGGATATCAAATGTTGTGATCGTTTCAGCACCGATATGATCCTTTCGCGATACATAAACACCGGGCTGCAGCTTTATGTGGTCAATTGTAAAACTTGCGATTTTCTCCATAGTTATATTCCTTTCCGTTCTAAGACATGATGTATCTGTTCAGAATAACAGAATAATAATATCTGTACATCTGCGATTCAATGTCTGTCAATTTTCCTTAATTATAAATTTGCAGGCGGAAATAGTCAAATAAAATTTTAATGTTACATAGCCCTTGATGTGTTGATTTTGTGATCGAATTGTTTTTGAAAATTGATGATAGGATATTGACAAAAACCAATCAAAGAGTATAATGGTGATAGGAATAATAAAAAAAGCAATCATCATTAGGAAAGTAGGGATACTTATACTGGATATAACACAGAACGATATTGATATTTACCTGACAGAGGTAAAAGAAGCAATCAGAAATAACAAATACAGAATAGAACGGAATTCTCGCAGGCAGGATAATATTAATCTATTTTTGAACTATATTATTGACGAGACAATGGCGAAAGATATATTTCTTGGATTAACTGCAACTGATTTTTCAGAAGTGTTGCAGAATGAGCACAGAGGTTATGAACATGAGTTATTGTATGTTTTTGGCAAGGATGTTGAACTTTTGGAAAGAATAGGCAATACAAATAAAACAGTTTCCCTATACATAAAATTTAACAAGCTGGATCACTGTTATGTAATTGTTGTATCACTTCATGAACAGAAATATCCGATGAAATACTATTTTAAATAAAATCTGATAAGGAGGAATCATGATGGCAGAGAAAAAAAGAATTGATTTTTGCACGACTTGCAGAAAAAATACAGAGTATACCTTAAAGAAACGAAATATCATAAAAACCATAAAGGACAAAGAGTACACATTTAGTGTTACATCTGCTGTATGTGATGAATGTGGTGAAGAGATGAACATTCCCGGATTGATTGACAAAAACATTAAGGAAGTAGACGAGCAGTACAGAACTTCTGAAGGAATTGTATCGATAGATGATATTGAGAAGCTCATGAAAATTTATAAAATTGGAAAAGGGCCGTTATCACTCGCTCTTGGATTTGGAGAAGTGACGATTACGAGATATCTTTCTGGACAGATTCCATCAAAAGAATACTCAGATGTTATTAAAGCAGCTTTGTCTTCTCCGGCATTTATGAAAGAAAAGCTTTATGAAAATAAGGATAAGATAGCATCAGCAGCTTACAACAAATCAATGAATGCAGCGATACAGCTTGAAAACTTGTTTTCTGTATCAGATAAAATGCTGAGAGTAATTTCATATGTATTTGAAAGGCTGGAAGAAGTTACACCGCTTATGCTCCAGAAATTGCTTTACTTTATTCAAGGAGTATCTTATGCGCTGAATGGTAAGCCTATGTTTTCTGAAAACTGCCAGGCATGGGTACATGGACCGGTTTATCCAGAAGTATATGAGATGTTCCGAGATTTCAAATACAATCCAATTGAAGATGCACGATTTGCTATTTTTGATGGAAATAAAGATGAACTCACTGAGGATGAACGCAGAGTAGTAGATTTGGTTGTCAACACCTTTGGAGAATATGGTGGAAAGGTGCTGGAGAGAATAACACATAGTGAGAAACCATGGAAAAACGCAAGAAAGGGATATGGGGAAAATATTCCGTCAAACGAACTGCTCTCTATGGAAAGTATAAAATCATACTTTGTAGAAAAAAATGCAATATATGATTTTTCATCTGAGGATGGTCTGAGAAAATATATAGGGGAAATTATGAAATAAGTATGCTTTGACTTTTGCAGGAGCATAGTTGGTTGTAATTTGCTATATCTTTACTCCTGTTGGACATCACAATGCGGACTGGGAGATTGTTTTCTAAGAGGTAACCGTGAATATATTTATTGCCAGAACTCCATGTCCTATCTGCAATTCAGCTTGAGTGAAAAATCGAAGATGCATTGTGAAAGAGAGCATTTCAAAGCAATTAGTGGATAGAATGTCGTTTATGGTGTTTTAGAGAGCTATCAGTCTTTACTCGGATTTGATTGGATAGATTAAGTAACTAATTGTCATATAGCATGAGATAATTACTGCTGAATGAGAAATTTAGAAAGAGGAGGTTAAATGAAATGATAATTGACGAAAATATTGTGGATTTAATATGCGAGTTAGAATATATAGTTGGACGACAGTGTTATAATCCGAATTCATATAATGGGTGGACGGGGGAAGAAGGGTGTTCGTTTCGATATCCGGTAAGTTTTTGCAAAAGTAAAGAAGCGTTAGAAAAAGGAGTATTGACGAAAGAGCGTGGAGCTATTAAACATATAGAACCAGAAATGATAGCTACTGTCAAATATGCTTTTGGTTCTAATCATATATACATAGGCGATGCGATAAAATTGTTGCTTGAAAATATTGAAAAAAGATATGCAATTAGCTTTAATGACTTAGAAAAGATACGCATTGAAAAGAATGATTATGACTTAGAAAAGGCGCATATTCAAAAAAGAGACATTGAAAAAAGGTTGGAAAGAAAAGAAGTTGTTCAGATTAATCAAAACTGTATAAAGGTCGGAAAGGATATTCCGGCGGGGAGTTATTTGTTGATATGTCCGAAATCTGAAGATGGAAATCATGTTTTGACACGTATACATATTTGTAAAAAAATGGTTATAAAAAACAAATTATATTGGATTGGGATAGAAAGATTGAACAAGTATTTTTAGAAGAGAAAGATACCCTAATGAGTACGAATGAATATATTATTTGTAAATCAAATTAGGTTTTTACTCATTATAATAAGGTCATCTGTAGGTTTTCTGAACAAAGGAAAAGTAAGTATCTATGTGGAAGAAGCTATTGAAAAATATAAGGTTACAGGAAACTATGGGAAAGGTGTCAAAGAAATAGGTCTTAAGCGACATGGTATACAAAATCGATGAAATAAAGTTTGGGTTCATTATTTTTCCATAGCCCCCCCCGGAATTGACTTTCTATACCACAGGTGCTAAAATGTGTTAAAACCGGGACAGCAGAAAAGAAGGAAAACGCTGTCCCGTTCGGAAACAGGAGCAGAAGAACGGAGCTTCTTGTATAATACAAATATAAGGAATTCCGAGAAAGAAGGTTGAGAAAA
>OLOS01000205.1_pt1 | contig 69637 bp, 57 predicted proteins | sample 1672631 | NCBI WGS metagenome assembly OLOS01 (sample SAMEA3136707, study PRJEB25190) | human gut metagenome | biome: human gut; feature: human-associated habitat; material: faeces | place: Austria | collected 2013
TTTCGCCCCCGATCAGGAATGTACCTGTTGAATGTGTATTCGATTTTCAAGGTTCGTGAGGGCGTTTGTTTTGTCCCTCAATAGGTAGGCAGCGAGAAGGTTCATTTTTTAACCCCCTGAGCGAAAAAATTTCAGAAATTTTTTGGAGCACGAAAAAAGCCGCTGATTCATAGTGAAACCAGCGGCTTGTTTTGCGGTGTGTTCAGCTGAAAATGGGCAAAAAATAACGGTCACACAATCCAAAGGGACTGTGTGACCGTTATTTATATCAGTTGTTTTGCCTACGCAACTGCGTCAACTTCTTATTGGCGCTGTTCCTTGATGGCAGCCTGAGCGGCGGCCAGACGGGCGATTGGAACACGGAAGGGAGAGCAGGACACATAGTCCAGGCCCACCTTGTGGCAGAACTCCACGCTGCTGGGATCGCCGCCGTGCTCGCCGCAGATGCCCAGGTGGATGTCGGGACGAGTGGCGCGGCCCATTTCAGCGGCCATCTTCACCAGCTTGCCCACGCCAACCTGGTCCAGCTTGGCGAACGGATCGCTCTCATAGATCTTCTTATCATAGTAAGCGCCCAGGAACTTGCCGGCGTCGTCACGGCTGAAGCCGAAGGTCATCTGGGTCAGGTCGTTGGTACCGAAGGAGAAGAACTCCGCCTCGGTGGCGATCTGGTCGGCGGTGAGAGCGGCTCTGGGGATCTCGATCATGGTACCCACCAGGTACTTCATCTCCACACCGGCGGCGGCCAGCTCCTCATCGGCGGTCTTGACCACGATGTCCTTGACGTACTTCAGCTCCTTCACCTCGCCCACCAGGGGGATCATGATCTCGGGGACCATGTTCCAGTCAGGATGCTTCTTCTGCACGTTGATGGCGGCGCGGATGACGGCACGGGTCTGCATGGCGGCGATCTCCGGGAAGGTGACGGCCAGGCGGCAGCCGCGGTGACCCATCATGGGGTTGAACTCGTGGAGGGAAGCGATGATGTTCTTGATCTGGGCCACGGTCTTGCCCTGAGCCTTGGCCAGCTTCTCAATATCGGCCTCCTCAGTGGGCACGAACTCGTGCAGAGGGGGATCCAGGAAGCGGATGGTGACGGGGCAGCCTTCCATGGCCTCATAAATGCCCTCGAAGTCACCCTGCTGCATGGGCAGGAGCTTGGCCAGAGCGGCCTCCCGCTCCTCCACGGTGTCGGAGCAGATCATCTCGCGGATGGCATCGATGCGGTTGCCCTCGAAGAACATATGCTCGGTACGGCACAGGCCGATGCCCTGGGCGCCCAGCTCACGGGCCTTGGCGGCGTCGTGGGGAGTATCGGCATTGGTGCGGACCTTCAGGCGGCGGAACTTATCGGCCCAGGCCATGATGCGGCCGAAGTCGCCGCCCACGCTGGCATCCACGGTGGGCATTGCGCCGTCGTAGATATTGCCGGTGGAGCCGTCCAGGCTCAGCCAATCACCCTCGTGATAGGTCTTGCCGGCCAGGGTAAACTGCTTATTGGCCTCGTCCATGCTGATGGCGCCGCAGCCGGAGACGCAGCACTTGCCCATACCGCGGGCCACAACGGCAGCGTGAGAGGTCATACCACCGCGGACGGTGAGGATGCCCTGAGCGGCCTTCATGCCCTCGATGTCCTCGGGAGAAGTCTCCAGACGGACCAGAACCACCTTCTCGCCACGGGCATCCCAAGCCTTGGCATCCTCGGCGCTGAAGACGATCTTGCCGCAAGCGGCGCCGGGAGAGGCGGGCAGGGCCTTGCCCACAGGCTCAGTAGCCTTCAGAGCCTTGGGGTCAAACTGGGGATGCAGCAGAGTATCCAGGTTGCGGGGATCAATCATGGCCACGGCCTGCTGCTCGGAGATCATGCCCTCATCCACCAGGTCGCAGGCGATCTTCAGGGCGGCGGGAGCAGTGCGCTTGCCGTTGCGGCACTGCAGCATGTAGAGCTTCCCGTGCTCCACGGTGAACTCCATATCCTGCATGTCGCGATAGTGATCTTCCAGAATGTCGCAGACCTTGACGAACTCGTCATAAGCCTCGGGGAACTTCTCGGCCATCTCAGCGATGGGCATGGGAGTACGCACGCCGGCCACCACGTCCTCGCCCTGGGCGTTGGTCAGGAACTCGCCCATGAGCTTCTTCTCGCCGGTGGCGGGGTCACGGGTAAAGGCAACACCGGTGCCGCAATCATCACCCATATTGCCAAAGGCCATGGATTGAACGTTGACGGCAGTGCCCCAGGAATAGGGGATGTCGTTATCGCGGCGATACACGTTGGCACGGGGGTTATCCCAGGAACGGAACACAGCCTTGATGGCGCCCACCAGCTGCTCCTTAGGATCGGAGGGGAAATCCTCGCCGATCTTGGCCTTGTACTCGGCCTTGAACTGCATGGCCAGCTCCTGCAGGTCGGCAGCATTCAGCTCCACGTCCTGGGTGACGCCCTTCTTAGTCTTCATGGCGTCGATAAGCTGCTCAAAGTACTTCTTGCCCACCTCCATGACCACATCGGAGTACATCTGGATGAAGCGGCGGTAGCAATCCCAAGCCCAACGGGGATTGTTGGACTTCTTGGCGATGACATCCACCACGTCCTCGTTCAGGCCCAGATTCAGGATGGTGTCCATCATACCGGGCATGGAGGCCCGGGCGCCGGAACGAACGGAGACCAGCAGGGGATTCTCATGATCGCCGAACTTCTTGCCGGTGATCTGCTCCATTTTCTCGATGTACTCCATGATCTCAGCCATGATCTCGGCATTGATCTGGCGGCCATCCTCATAGTACTGAGTGCACGCCTCGGTGGTAATGGTGAAGCCCTGGGGAACAGGCAGACCAATGTTGGTCATCTCAGCCAAGTTGGCACCCTTGCCGCCCAGCAGCTCACGCATGGATGCGTTGCCCTCTGTGAACAGATAGCAGAATTTTTTACTCATAATACCCTCCAAAATACCTCTATATTTTGTAACAATTTATTATAACCATAATAAAAAATAAAAGCAACACAAATCCGGTGTTTTTTTAATTTTTTTATCCTTTGACCTATTTCCTGATGGGATTTCCCGGAGAAATGATGCATATTACAAAAAAAGCGCCGGGGGATGTTGAGAATGTGCGGCGCTCGTGTTATAATATTTAATGTATTTGGTTTTTTAGCAAGGAGGTGCCGCTGATGGATTCCACCCTGGAGCGGAGCATCCGCCGGGCCGGCCGCAGCGGCAAACTGCCCCACAGCGTGATCTTTTCCGGCAGCGGCGATCTGACGGCGGCTGCGCGATTCTACGCCGCGGCCCTTGAGTGTACACAGCAGGACAGGCCCTGCCTGCGCTGCCCCGCCTGCAGCAAGGTCCTGCGCGGCATCCATCCGGATGTCATCACCGCCGGAAACGATGACGGCAAGGACCTGTCTGTAGAGGCTCTGCGAGCCCTGCGCAGTGATGCGTTCATCCAGCCCAATGAGGGCGCATGCAAGGTGTTTCTGTTTCCGGATTGCCGCCGCCTGACGGTGCAGGACCAGAACGTGCTGCTGAAGCTGGTGGAGGAGGGGCCCGGCTATGCGGCATTTCTGTTCTGCGCAGAAAATCCCAGGGTACTGCTGCCCACGGTGCGCTCGCGATGCGTGGAGCTCGCGGTGCGCCCTATGGGGGAGGAGAATATTCAGCTGCTGCCCCAGGCCCGGACATTGCTGGAGGCTATGGCCGGAGGAGAGCGCCAGGACATGATACGCGCGCTGGTAGGCCTTGAAAACGGGAAAATCACACGGGAGGCTCTGCAGCAGGTGCTGCTGCAGGCCCGCGCGGGCGCGCAGCAGGCCCTGCGCCTGCGCTATGGCGTGCCGGCAGAGGAGCCCTATGCCGCGGCGGCCGGACCCCTGAGCCGCCGATTGGGAGAAAAGCAGCTCATGGAGCTGTGCGAAATGCTGGGCAGATTTGCCCAAGAATGTGAATGGAATGTGGCGGTGGGCCAGGTTTTGGGCGCCATCGCTGCGGAATGGGAGGAGACCCTATGACAGAAGTCATCAGCGTCCGCTTTCGCAGCGGATGCAAAATCTATTACTTTAGTCCCGGACAACTGCACATTGAGGCAGGCCAGGACGTGATCGTGGAAACGGCCCAGGGTGCAGAATATGTGACGTGCACGGAGGGCAACCACCCGGTGGAGGACCACCAGGTGGTGGAGCCCCTGCGCCGAGTGCTGCGCTTGGCCACGGAAAACGACCGACGCAGCCTGCAGCTGGCCCGGGAAAGGGAGAAGGATGCCTTCGCCGTTTGCCAGAAGAAAATCGCCCAGCACGGGCTGGAGATGAAGCTGGTGCGGGTGGAATGCTCCTTTGACAGCAACAAGATCCTGTTTTTCTTTACCGCCGATGGTCGGGTGGATTTCCGGGAGCTGGTGAAGGATCTGGCTGCCGCCTTCCACGCCCGCATTGAGCTGCGGCAGATCGGTGTGCGAGACGAGGCGAAAATGCTGGGTGGCCTGGGCATCTGCGGCAGGCCCTTCTGCTGCAATCAGTTCATGGACGACTTTATCCCCGTATCTATCAAAATGGCCAAAACCCAAAACCTGTCCCTGAACCCCGCAAAGATCTCCGGCACCTGCGAGCGGCTCATGTGCTGCCTGAAATACGAGCAGGATGCCTACGAGGACGCCGTGCGGCGGATGCCTAAGAATGAATCCTTCGTGCAGACACCCGATGGGCCCGGCAATGTCAGCGCAGTGAATCTGCTGAAGGAGCAGGTCACCGTGCGGCTGGACAGCCAGCCCGACGCCCCCCGTTGCTACCACAATTGCGAGGTGTGTGTACTGCGCAACGGCAAGGGCAGCCGGGACGGTATCCAGGTGCCCCAGGAGCGGCCCGCACGCCTGGTGGCAGAGGAGAAGCAGGAGGACTTTCCTGCGGTGGTATCCGACTTCCACTTTACCCCACCAGAGGCGGTGAGCGCCGCACTTAATGGGGAAAAGGAGGAGGGACGGTCCTCCCGCAATCGCCGGCGCAGAGGTGGACGCGGACACAGCGGCGACGAGGAGCGCAGCGCCGAAAAGAAGCCGGCGGAGCAGGCAGAAAAACAGAGCCGGATCGAAAAATCCCGGCCTCCCCGCCGCAGAGGCGACAAAAAGCCGGAGGGCGGTGCGGCCTCTGTGGCCCAACAACCTAAGCCCCAGCCGCCGAAAGTCCAGCAACCCAAATCCCAGCCCGGCACCGGGGATCCGGCGGCTGCCAAAAAGAGCCGCCACCGGGGCGGGCGGCGCCACAGCAGACGCAGCGGCGCAGGCGGCAGCGACAAGACGGAGGCATGACACATGGGAAAGTTTGACGGTGTACTGCTTCTCAGCGATTTTGATAACACCCTGGTCTACACCGAAGACGCGCTGTTAAGCGGCGGCAATCTGCCGCCGCTTAACAGCGCAAACCGGGAGGCCATCCACTATTTCATGGCCGAGGGCGGCATCTTCTCAGTGGCCACAGGCCGGGCCCTGCCCAGCTTTGCCCCCATTGCCCCCACACTGCCCATGAACGGGCCGACCATCCTTTTCAATGGAGCCGCCCTTTATGACTTTGCCCGGGAGGAGTACCTGGAAACAGCGTTCCTGCCGGAGGATATAAGGGAAAAGCTGATCCCCGTGGAGGAGGCCTTTCCCGGCCTGGTCTGCGAGATCTATCACGACGGCAACACCATCCACACCCTGCATCCCAGCGAACTGACGCGCAATCACCTGCGCCTGACAGGCTCCTCGGCTGTGGAGGTGCGCTCCATTGGGGAGGTCCCTCCGCCCATCAGCAAGGTGCTGTTTGAGGAGACCGGCCAGCGGGGCGACGCCCTGGAGCAATTCGTGCGCAGCCGGAGTTGGGCGGGGGAGTTTGAGATCGTTCGGTCCGGGAAATTCTTTCTGGAAATCACCGCCAAGGGTGCCACCAAGGGTGGCATGGCCAAAAAACTGGCGGAGCTGCTGCACATCCGCCCGGAGGATGTCTGCTGCGTGGGTGACCAGGCCAATGACCTGTCCATGCTGCGGCTTGCCGGCCATGCCTTTGCCCCGGCCAATGCCATTGAGGCCGTGCGCCGGGCTCCGGGGGTAGAGCTGCTGCCGGACTGCCGGGAGGATGCCCTGGCGGCGCTGATAGGCCGGCTGGACGGTCTTTATGCCTGACTCGGCAGAAAATTGCGGCGGAAATGCACCTTTTTCATCAAAAAAACAATTTACATCCACCTAAAGCATGGTGTATAATATAAGCATTATGATTGAAACGGTTCTGCGTTTTATCTTATAATTCTGAAGCCTCAGGAGGAAATCACTATGTCTAATTACATTCTTGTTATCAACCCCGGCTCCACCTCTACCAAGATCGGCGTGTTTGAAAATGACACCCTGCTCTTTGACAAGACCCTGCGTCATCCCGCCGAGGAGATCGCAAAATTTGCCACCATTCCCGACCAGAAAAGCTGGCGTAAGGAGCTGGTGGAGCAGGCCCTGACTGAGAACAACTTTGACATGAAGAAGCTCACGGCCATCTGCGCCCGGGGCGGCCTTGTAAAGCCCATTCGTGGCGGCACCTACGCCACCTCCGATGCCCTGCTGGCCGATTGCGTAGCAGGCGTCCAGGGTCAGCACGCCTGCAACCTGGGCGGCCTCATCGCCCGGGAGATCGGCGACGAGCTGGGCATCCCCTCCTTCATTGCCGACCCCCCCGTGGTGGATGAGCTGCAGGCCATTGCCCGCTATTCCGGCCATCCCCTGATCCAGCGGGTCAGCAAGTTCCACGCCCTGAACCAGAAGGCCGTGGCTAAGCGCTACGCCAAGGAGGTAGGTAAGAAGTACGAGGAGCTGAATCTCATCGTCTGCCATATGGGCGGCGGCGTGTCTGTGGGTGCCCATGTGAAGGGCAGCGTGGTGGACACCGAGAACGCTTTGGACGGCGAGGGTCCCTTCTCCCCCGAGCGCTCCGGCAGCCTCCCCACCGACGCCGTGATGAGACTGTGCTTCTCCGGTGACTATACCGAGGCGGAGCTGCGGAAGATGTTCGTGGGCCGCGGCGGTCTGGTGGCCTATGCCGGCAGCACCGATATGCGCGACCTGCTGAAGATGGCCGAGACCGATGCCAAGGTGGCTGAGGTCATCGACGCCTTCCACTATCAGATCGGCAAGGAGATCGGCGCCATGGCCGCCGCTATGCACGGCCAGGTGGATCAGATCATTCTCACCGGCGGCATCGCCTATGGCAAGGAGACCGTCCACGCCCTGAAGGATATGGTGGAGTGGATTGCCCCCGTCACCGTCTATCCCGGTGAGGACGAGCTGCTGGCCCTGGCCCAGGCTGCCCTCCGGGTCCTCAACGGCGAGGAGCAGGCAAAGGAATATTGATCCCTCGGAACTGTCGAAAAAACTCCGAATTTTTCGGCAAAAGGCTTGCAGCCTGCTGCGCGCATAATTTGTGTGCCGTAGGCGCACAAATTGCACACTGGCAGCCTGAGGGATATTTTCCCCCCACGCACATGTCGCAACAGAAAATGATCTGACAGCTTTGCCGCCTGCGGGCGGCAAGCTCTGCGAGGCTTTTTAACACGCCGAAGGGCGGCAGGATGTTCCTGCCGCCCTTTTTTTGCCCAAATGTCCCCGCTGATGGATCCCGCCGGGCTTTAGGCGCAAAAAAGCCATCCGGAGTGCATTACTCCGGATGGCTTTGCTGTCTCTCTTTACCGGGCAGCGGGCTTTTTCATCACGAAGGCCTTGCCGTCCACGGCGCGCATGGTGGCCAGAACACCGTTGAGATGGTCATACTCGTGCTGGATCAGCTCAGAGAGATAGTCCTCACAGGCAAGCTCCTGTACCTGCCAGTTTTCATCCCGGTAGCGGACAATGCAGCGGCGGTTGCGCCGCACCTTCACCAGCAGCCCGGGGAAGCACAGGCAATCATCCATAAGCTCCATGGTCTCGCTGCCCACCAGCTCCAGGGTAGGGTTCACGATGACCCGGCGCACGCCGTCCAGGTCCAGACAAATCAGGCGCTTGCGGATGCCGATCTGCGGGGCCGAGATGCCGTGGCCAAAGCCCGCATCCTTCAGGCACTCAAACATATCCTCAATATCCGGGCGCAGCTGCTCCAGCTCCCCCCGGGTGACGGCGGCGCTGACCTCGTACAGGGCCGGGTCGCCCAACAGCAATACTTCGCGTTTCATTTCCGTTCTCCTCTCACTTTTGCACAATGCCATCGATCCACAGGATCCATGGTGCATATATTATACAGCTGTTTTCCCCTGCTGTCCAGTTCCCCGAGATGGAGTCTTTCCTTTTATTCAAAAAAGATATAGGACGCCGTCCCGCAGGTCTGAATTAGGTCCGGCAGCTCCTCCGCGGCGCCGCCCGTTATGGTCACCGTATCGGCCAGGGACAGGTCGCAGCTCTCCAGTGGCGGCTCTGCAGACGCTTAAACCGGGGTGTGCGCTCTATGACGCACAAAATGCCATAGGCCAGGCCCCTGCAGATGTAAAATTCAAACGTTACACCTTCTCATGGATTGCCGGAGAAGCTCCGTTTTCCCGGTAATAGGATTGTAATTTTTGTGCCAGCAGGCGGCGGGCGCGCTGCCCCGCGCCGGAAGGCAAAAGGATCAGTCACTATCCAGCTTCAGCACCGCCATGAAGGCCTCTGTGGGCACCTGGACGGTGCCGAGATTCCGCATCTTCTTTTTGCCTGTGATAGGATCTTTGATCCTCTCACAGGTGAGCTTTATTTCATTTCACGCCGCACAGCGGCGGGCGCGCTGCCCCGCGCCGGAAGGCAAAAAGATCAGTCGCTATCCAGCTTCAGCACCGCCATGAAGGCCTCTGTGGGCACCTGGACGGTGCCCAAATTCCGCATCTTCTTTTTGCCTGTGAAAGGATCTTTGATCCTCTCACAGGTGAGTTTTATTTCATTTCACGCCGCACAGCGGCGGGCGCGCTGCCCCGCGCCGGAAGGCAAAAAGATCAGTCGCTATCCAGCTTCAGCACCGCCATGAAGGCCTCTGTGGGCACCTGGACGGTGCCCAAATTCCGCATCTTCTTTTTGCCTGTGAAAGGATCTTTGATCCTCTCACAGGTGAGTTTTATTTCATTTCACGCCGCACAGCGGTGGGCGCGCTGCCCCGCGCCGGAAGGCAAAAAGATCAGTCGCTATCCAGCTTCAGCACCGCCATGAAGGCCTCTGTGGGCACCTGGACGGTGCCCAAATTCCGCATCTTCTTTTTGCCTTCCTTCTGCTTCTCCAGCAGCTTCTTCTTGCGGGTGATATCGCCGCCGTAGCACTTGGCCAGGACGTCCTTGCGCATGGCCTTCACCGTTTCCCGGGCGATGATGCGGCCGCCGATGGCCGCCTGGATGGGCACCTCAAAGAGTTGGCGGGGAATATTATCCTTCAGCTTTTCGCACAGGCGGCGGGCCCGGGGATAGGCCTTATCCTTATGGGCAATAAAGCTCAGGGCATCCACGCCGTCGCCGTTTAGGAGCAGGTCCACCTTCACCAGGTCGCTGGGCCGGTAGCCGGAGAGCTCATAGTCCAGGCTGGCGTAGCCCTTGGTATTGGCCTTGAGGGTATCGAAGAAGTCGAAGATGATCTCATTCAGGGGCATCTGATAGTGCAGCTCCACCAGGTGGGTGTCCAGATATTGCATATCCTTGAACTCACCCCGGCGGTCCTGGCACATGGGCATGATATTGCCCACATACTCGTTGGGGGCGATGATGGAGACCTTCACATAGGGCTCCTCGGCATGCTCGATAACAGCGGGGTCGGGATAATTGTGGGGGTTATCCACCTTTACCAGGGTGCCGTCGGCCTTATATACATGGTAAATAACGGAGGGGAGAGTGGTGACCAGATCCAGGTTGAACTCCCGCTCCAGGCGCTCCTGGATGATCTCCATATGGAGCATCCCCAAAAAGCCGCAGCGGAAGCCGAAGCCCAGAGCCACGGAGCTTTCCGGCTCAAAGGTCAGGGAGGCATCGTTGAGCTGGAGCTTTTCCAGGGCGTCCCGCAGGTCCGGATACTTGCTGCCATCCTCGGTGTAGATGCCGCAGTAGACCATAGACTGGGCGGGCCGGTAGCCGGGCAGAGGCTCCGGGGCGGGGTTTTCGGCGTCGGTAACGGTGTCGCCCACCTGGGTGTCCTTGACGGTCTTGATGGAGGCGGTGAAGTAGCCCACCTCCCCGGCCTGCAATGCGTCTGTGGGCTCGTTGCCCAGGGGCTTTAGGTAGCCGCATTCCAGGATGGTATACTGGGCGCCGGTGGCCATGAGGCGAATGGTCTGGCCGCGGCGCAGGGTGCCCTGGCGGATACGGAAATACACCACCACGCCCACATAGGGGTCATACTGGCTGTCAAACACCAGGGCCTGGAGGGGGGCATTGGGGTCGCCGCTGGGGGCGGGGACGTTTGCCACGATGTCCTCCAGTACAGCATCGATATTCACGCCGTTTTTGGCGGAAATCTCCGGGGCATCCAGGGCCGGCAGGCCGATGATGTCCTCCACCTCCTGCTTGGCCTTCAGGGGGTCGGCGGCAGGGAGGTCGATCTTGTTAAAAACCGGGAGGATCTCCAGGTCGTGGTCCAGGGCCAGGTAGGTATTGGCCAGGGTCTGGGCCTCTACGCCCTGGGTGGCATCCACCACCAGCACCGCACCCTCGCAGGCGGCCAGGGAGCGGGAGACCTCATAATTGAAGTCCACATGGCCCGGGGTGTCGATGAGGTTCAGGGCATAGGTCTCGCCGTTTTTCGCTTTATAATAAAGGTGGACGGCCCGGGATTTGATGGTGATGCCCCGCTCACGCTCCAGGTCCATGTTGTCTAGAAGCTGGTTCTCCATCTCCCGCTCGGGCACGGCGTCACACAGCTCCAGCAGGCGGTCTGCCAGGGTGGATTTGCCGTGGTCAATGTGAGCGATGATGGAAAAGTTGCGGATGTGGGATTGATCGTACATACACTATGACCTCCGATGATGGAAATTTGTTTTTAGTATTACGGATTGCCACGGGCGCGGTGCGCCCTCGCAATGACATGGTTTTTGCATGAGGTGCGGTGCAAGCCTGGTTTCAGGTCGTCCGGGAGGCCGACCCCTGTGCGCCGCTTGCCGATAGATTACCGTGGGGAAATTTGCACAAGCCTGGTTTGGGCGGACAGGGCCGTCCGCCCCTGTAAATTCATAATGACACCTTGCACTATATCTCCGACAGCTTTTTGCAGCGCTCATCGGTGTTATGCACTACCTGGGCCACACTCTGTCCCAGGCCCGGATAGGCGGTGAGGGACTCAGCCGTCAGGCTGGGACACTGGCCGTCCGCCCCGTGCAGGGCCAGCTGATAGTGCATGCGGCTGGCAGCCATATCCGCCTCCACCGCGCCGGCATCGAAGGCATCGGCAGCCACGCCGAACAGCTCCTCATTGCCCCCGCCTCGGCGGTACAGGTGCCGCAGCAGCAGGTAAAGCCCCCCACTGAGATAGTCGCCTGCGGCGGTGATGGCGCTGCGGTTGCCCGTTTTGCCCAGCAGGTCAAAGAGCAGGTTGGTGGTGTTTACCACCAGCTTTTTCTGCAGGGTGGCCATGATGCTGCCCCGAAGGTTGCCCTTTTCGTCCGTGGAATCATACAGGTCGTCCGCCACGATAATGGCGCCGTCCCGGCTCAAGGTGCGGCCCAGCAGATAGTCCGCCGACACACGGTAATAGTCACATGCCTTCACCACAAACGCAAGGCCCGGCTCGCGGATGCCGTTTTCATAGTGGCTCAGCAGCGCCTGGGATATGCCCAGCTGCGAGGCCGCCTTGCGCTGGGATATGCCCCGCTCTTGTCGCAGCAGACTCAAGGTCCGGGAAAAATCAGTTACCATCAGGTTGTCCCTTCCTCTCCTTTTCTTATACAAGGAGTAAATTATACCGCATTTTATACGAATTGTAAACGGGTATTTTTTACTTTTACCACAAAAAAGGCAGATCTTCCGGTCTTTTTGCCTTGACGTGGAGCGAAAAATGCGGTATAGTTATTTTGTAACTATTTTGTAACCTTTAGGATGGTTTTTTTATATGAGAATTTTGGAGCGGCTTTTGGAAGGGCCGAAAAAAATATTATGGTATTTGGGCGAGCACCCGGACCTGCTGCAGCGCTATACGGATCTGCAGGGTCTGGCCCGCCGGACGGTGCAACTGCTGCGGCGGAAATGGGAACAGCTGCGGCAGGCCCTGCGCTTTATGGTGCGGGAGCGGAAAGCCCGGCGCTTTCCGGAGTCGGACCACAAGCTGGCCCAGGCCATACTCTTCATTTGGGGCAATATCCCTCGGTTTGCCAGCCGCTTCCGGGAACGGCTGTACCGTATTCGCCGCTTCCGCATCCGGACCGGAAACCGCTGGCGGGTGTTGTTTGAGCGGATCAAGTTGCACCCGGCCTGGTTTTTAGGTTCCGCTGTGGCCGTGGCCGCCATCGCCGTGACCCTGAGTCTGTACACCATCGGCGTAACGGTAAGCTATGACGGCATGAATCTGGGCACCGTGGCCTCCGGCCGGGTCGTGCGCCAGGCGGCAGCGGATATTGAGGACGTTACCTGCCAGACCCTTGGCTACGACAGCTACACCGTAGACACCTCCCTGCTGACCCGAAAGACCCGCATCGTGCCCCGCAGCACCGTGCAGACCAAGCAGGAGTTTGAGGCAAAGCTCTCCCGACAGCTGGGAGAGGTGGCCTACGGCTATGTACTGTATGTGGATGACGAGCCTGTGGCAGCCACGGAGTATGAGGGCGCCATGGAGGAGCTGCTGGAGCAGCTGAAAACCGGCTACATCACCGACCAGACCGTGGAGTGCTATTTCGTGGAGGATGTGGACATTCGTCAGGAGTATGTGTCCGCCGACCTGATGATGAACCTGGGCTACATTGCCGAAAAGCTTAACGCCACCAAGGAGGGCGCCGTGACCTACACCGTGCAGAGCGGGGACACGTTCTTTGACATCGCCCTGGAGCATGAGATGAGCGTGGAACGGCTCCTGAGTCTGAACCCCGGCTACCAATCCGACCTGATCCACGCCGGCGATACGCTGACCATCAGCAACGCTGTTCCCTACCTGACAGTGGTGGATGTGGAGCGGCAGAGCTATCTGCAGGATGTGGCCTACAGCGTAGAATACCAGGATGACCCGTCCATCTATGAGGGTGACTACGAGGTGCTGGAGCCCGGCGTATACGGCAAGGAGGACGTTACCGCCAACGTCACCTATATCAACGGCGCCGAGGTGAACCGGGATGTGGTGGCAGCGGTCACCCTGAGCCAGCCCACTCCGGAGCTGCAGGCCCGGGGCACCAAGGAGCGGCCCTCCTGGGCGGCTACGGGCAGCCTGCGCTGGCCCTGCAGCGGCATTATTACCTCCTATTTCGGCTACCGGGATATCGGCGTGGCCGGGGCCTCCTCCAACCACGGCGCCCTGGACATCGCAGCCAGGTACGGCACGCCCATCTACGCCGCCGACGGCGGCACCGTGGTTGCCTCCGGATGGGATGGCGGCTACGGCTACCGGATCCGCATTGACCACGGCAACGGCATGGTGACCCTGTACGCCCACTGCAGCAGCCTGCTGGTTGGCTCCGGTGAGCATGTGTACAAGGGCCAGCTCATCGCCTACATGGGCTCCACCGGCATCAGCACCGGCAGCCATTGCCACTTTGGCGTATATGTCAACGGCACCGCCGTGGATCCGCTGAACTATCTGTAAAAAACCGCGCGCTGTGCGGCAAAAAGCGTCCGGGACCTGAGGGTCCCGGACGCTTTTTCATGAGGACGGAGTGCGGCAGGAGCTTGGTGCCGGCCGCATGTCTTTTGTTACTCAAACAGGCTGGCCTGGTAGGGCAGGTCGCCCCGCCCGGTCTGCCGGAGCTGGCGGGCATTCTCCTCGGTCAGGGCGTCCACGATGGCCATTTTGCGGATGATGTTCTGCACGGTGCTCTCCAGGGCCGTGCCCGCCCGATAGTCCGCAGGGAAAATGAAATCCACCCGACCCTTGCTCAGCAGATCCTCCACCCCCTGGCGGTTCTCCTCCTGATACACGGCGATGGCCTCACCGCCGTAGGACCGCATCATCTTCATGCAGGGTACGTCGGATAGGCCGTCGCCAATGTAGATCATGTTGGTAAAGGGGATACGCTTGCTGTCATCGGGCATGGAGGCGTTAAGGGTGCGGTCGTCGGACACGTCCAGCACGCCCTTATTGATGCGGTAGACAAACTGGGTCTTATTGGTGAAATTAACATCCAGCTTGGGCCAGGAGGCCAGACCTTCCTCATTATAGAAAAACTCGCAGGCGTAGATCTCCTTAAACTCGTGGCTGATGCCGCTGCCCTCGATGATCTCCCGCAGGCCGGAGGAGATGACATAGTGCTCCACATCCACACCCAGGCTCCGGCCGAAGGCGTTGATGCGGCCAAACCAATCCTTCACCCCGGGGAACAGCTCTATGCCGTGGCCGCAGCGCACCAGGAAATCACGATCCAGACGAATATTTTGCGCCCGGCACTCCTCGATCATGGTATACATATAGGCCAGCAGGCCGTCCATACGGTTGGTGAAGCCAAAGGTATTGGCCTTTTTCCAGAACTCGGCGGGCTGATAGCCCAGGGCAGGAATAAAGGTATAGTCCTCCATGTCGGTGGTGCAGAGGGTTTTATCAAAGTCGTACAGCAGGGCAATGATGGGTTTTTCCATGGGGGGATCTCCTTTTGGTTGTGATGGGGGGGTGCGGCGCACGCAGTACAGAGGGTATTGCGGATCGCCGCGCCAGTGACGCCGGCCACCGGCTCGCAATGACATCGTTTGCAAAATATGCGGCATATGTCCGGGGGTGGGGCAGGACCCCACCTCTACGCAAAGTCGGGGTGTACTATAAAAATCCGGGGCAGCAGGACACGAAGGCGGAATGAACCATGCAGAGGCTTGCGCTGCGAGCCTCTGCATGGCGTGGTTTCCTGTTTATTTATCAGGCTCGTAGTTGCGGCCGAACTTCAGCTCGTCTAAATCCAGCTTGAACTCGGAGCGAAAATCCGTGTCCGCCGGCAGCGGCTGGGCGGGCTTTTCCTCGTCGTAGGCCGCCAGAATATCCTTTTCGATCAACTGGGCGGTATCCTGGCTGGGGACCGGCTCCCGGGCGAGGTTTTCCTCCGGGACAGTCTCCTGGGGCACCTCGCCCTCAGCAGGTTGCTCCGAGGCCGGGGCCGCCTCTGCCGCCGGCTCCTGGTCGGCAGGCTCCTGAGCAGGGGCCTGGGCCGCAGGCAGCTCACTATGGGGCAGCTTTTCCAGGTAATCCACCTGGTCCAGGCACATGGCAAGGCTCTTAGCAATGTAATCCTTCATGGCCGTTTCGGCAGCGCTTAGCTTCTGCCGGGCCGCTTCCGTCTTGCGGGCCAGATCCCGGTTGAGCTCGTCGGCGGCGTTTCGTGCGTCGGTCAGGAGCCTCTCGCTCTCCTGCCGGGCGTCTGCCAGGGTCTTTTCGCCCTTTTCCTTGGCCTCCTCGGTCATAGAGGCTGCCATCTTCTGAGCGGCCAGCAGCATGGAGCGCATGGTGTCCTCAGTGGCGCGATATTCCTCCACCTTCTCCGCCAGGATCTTCAGCTTGGTTTTCAGCGCCGCGTTTTCCTTATACAGGGCGGTATAGTCCTCGGTCAGTGTGTCTAAAAACTCATCCACAGCGGCCAAGTCATACCCGCTGGAAAAGGATGGGGATTTGGGGAACGTTTTCTCGGAAACCTCCTGTGGTGTGAACATAGCTATCCCTCCGTACTATCTTATCTATCCGGCAGCCCTTACAGGTACAGGCCAGGAACTGTCGAAAAATCCTTTGGATTTTTCCGACAAAAGGCTTGCAGTCTGCTGCGCGCATAATTTTGCCGACTTGCGGCAAAATTCCACACTGGCAGCCTGAGCGGTATTTTCTCTCACGCACATGTCGCAAGAGAAAATGATTTGAATTTTTTGCCGCCTGCGGGCGGCAAACTCTGCGAGGCTTTTTGAAACGCTGCGTGTCCTTACAGGTACAGGCCGCTGCTCTCCAGCTCATCGATGAGGTCTCCCATGAGGTCCACAGAGTAGGGCGTGATGATGTAGGTGTTGGCGGAAACCTTTTTGATCTTGCCGTCCCCGGCGTAGGCCACACCGGAGAGAAAGTCAATGAGGCGGCGGGCGATATCCTTATTCGTGGACTCCAAATTCAGCACCACTGTGCGCTTTTCCCGCAGGTGGTCTGCAATCTCGGAGGCGTTTTCAAAGCGCTCCGGCTTCACCAGCACTACCTTCAGCTGGGTGGTGGCGTGGATGTTTACCACCTTGTTGCGGCGATCGTCGCCCCGGCGGTCCTCCTTCCGGTCATCAAAATAGGAGTCCTTACCGGGCCGCTGGGTGGGAAACTGCTGCTCCTCCTCGTAATCATAATCCTCATCATCGTAAGGGTGAATAATCTTCTTAAATTCGTCCATCAAGCTCATGGCTATATAACCTCCCGCATTTACTTGCTGTAATTTCTGGCGCCGAAAATGGCCGTTCCCACACGGACCATATTGCTGCCGGCCTCAATGGCCTCGGCATAATCCCCGCTCATGCCCATGGAAAGATACTTTAATTTATTATCGTATATATTTTTGTTTATGTCAACATAAAGTGCCTTCATCCGTGTAAAAAGGGGCATATTTCCATGGGGCTCCGTCTCCACCGGGGGAATGGTCATGAGGCCCAGCACCCGCACATGGGGGAGCGTTTTGGCATAACAGGCAGCCTCATTCAGGGCGCCGGGGGCAAAGCCGCTCTTGGCCTCCTCGCCGCCGATATTCACCTCCAGCAGAATGTCCTGGACGATGCCAAGCTTTTCAGCGTTCTTTTCGATCTCGTCCAGCAGAGCCATAGAGCTGACGGATTGGATCAGCGCTGCCTTACCCACCACCTGCTTGACCTTGTTGCGCTGGAGATGGCCGATGAAGTGCAGCGGCACGCCGTCATAAGCGTTTTCAGCCAGCTTTTGGGTCATCTCCTGGACCCGATTTTCCCCCAGCACGTCGATGCCGGCAGCGATGGCCTCTCGGCAGGCAGCGGCGTCATTCATTTTGCTGGCACCCACCAGGGTTATATCCGCCCCGGTGCGGCCAGTCTTGGCGGCAGCCAGGTGAATCTCCCGCCGGATGGCGGCAATATTTTCGGAAATAGACATGGAAACTCCTCCTTTATTCAGCTGTAGAAGGTCCCCCGGGGGATCCTCCGGCAGAAAATTAACCACCTTAGGCAGCAGGGCCGCCCTATTTTTCTCTGTCTGCGCTCGGGTCAGCTGTCCGGCAGTATCATTCCGTCCGTAAGCTGCTGGGCCGTGGAGATCACCAGATCCCCCTGCCGCAGGGCCCGCTCTCCCGATGCGCCTTCGGCGCGCCGCACCAGGCAGAAACCGCTGCCCTTATAAATCAGGTCCACGGGCTTTAAGTACACATAGGCGCCGATCTGACAGTAGACGCCCAGCTGCCCGGATTCATCCATGCGCAGGGCGGCGGTGGGGACCCGGATGCCGCTGTACTCCCGCAGAATGATCTCCGCCTGCTGGCGGCGCAGAAGCGTTACCTGAGAGATATAACGGGTGCAGGCAAACACAACGGCCACCTGGCCGTCCTCCTGGTTGCTGATGGATTGAACATAGGCCGGGGCGTCCTGCTTGAGGCCCTTGCTCAGGCGCAGGGTGACCTCCTGGCCCACCTCCAGCTCCCCGGCCTCCGCCGCAGGCAGGACGGCGGCATAGTACCATGTGCTGCTGGTGATGATCTTGCCCGCGCTCTTCACGGCGGCAGAGGCGGAGAGGCCATTCAGCTGAGATGGGGTGACCCCCTCTAAAAACGCAGGGGTCAGCGTTCCCTCGCAGCCATCGGTGGAGCCGCTGAAATAGCCCGCAGCGGCGGTCTGCACCGCCGTTGCGCCGGAGAGCCGGTCCTGGAGCGAGGAGATGGAGGAGCGGGTGCCCTCGATCTCCGCGTCGATCTGATCCAGGGATTCATAGCTGTAGCTGCGCTTTAACACGGCGGTCTTTACCCCGGCCATGGCCTCGGCAGCCACAGAGTAATCTCCCCCGGCCACAACGGTGCGCAGCCCCAGAATGCTGTCGGACACATCGCTGTCCACCCTCAGGGCAGCGTCACTATCCAAAAAGGAGCTGCGGGCAAACTGAAGCTGCTGCAGCTTCAGCTCCGCATCCTCCAGCTCCTTCACGGTCTCCAAGGCGCTCTTACTGGCGTAGGACACAGCCACGGTTTGGCCCGCATGGACCTTTTCCCCCTCCTGCACCTGGCGCAGCAGCGTGCCGGAAGCCTCCGGCAGAGCCGTCTCCTGCCGGACCACCCAGCCTGTGACGGAGATGGAATCCGACACCTGGCTGGTATAGGCCGCGGACACGGACAGGGGCCGGTGGAAATACCGGTACGTCTGAACACCCAGCAGCACCACCACGGCGGCCAGCACCGCAGCGGATAATATTTTGAAAATGGGGGTGGATCTCATGGCTGCTCCTTTGCTCAGGGTGCGGAAAGGGCCGTTTCAGCATCCTGCCTAAGTTTTTGATACTTTACCGTTGGTGTTGTATTTTCACTTTTTCGGCAGTCCCGCTGTTCACTGTCCCCGGCCTCCTCCTGCAGAGAGATGGGGCGCAGGGGGACAATAGTGGAGATGGCATGCTTGTAGATGAACTGCTGGCGGCCGTCGCTGTCCAGCACCAGGGAAAAGCTGTCGAAGCCGGTGATGGTGCCCCGCAGCTGGAAGCCGTTCATCAGAAATACCGTGACGGAAAGGGCCTGCTTGCGCACCTTGGTGAGAAAAATTTCCTGTAAATTCGCCTTTTGCATATCGTCTGCTCCTTTTTCTATGTTTTGGTGCGGACGATACCATTCATGGTAGGCTTTTATGCTTGTCCGCCCGGGTCTATCCTAAGCCCTGGGCGAGGAGATATTCTGTCGCATTTTGGAGGCCCGCCGGGAAATCAGGGGTTTTCTCCCAAAGAATCCAGTGGATGTCCTCCTTACGGCGCAGCCAGGTAAGCTGACGCTTGGCGTACTGCCGGGAGCGGAGCTTCACCTCTGCCACGGCATCCCGGGCTGGGGTGTCGCCCCGGTAGACGGACAAAAACTGCTTATAGCCGATGGCTTGGAGGGCTGTGGCGGTTTCAGGCAGGCCACTTTTAAGCAGGGCTTCCACCTCCTGCAGAAGTCCCTGCCCCACCATGGTATCCACCCGGCAGTCAATGCGCTCATAGAGATCGGCCCGGTCCCGGAAGGTAAGGCCGATGGTATAGGCCCGGTACTTGGGGGGACGGAGGCGGGTGCGCGCATCGTGGGCGGTGATGGTCTCGCCGGTCTCCCGAAAGACCTCCAGGGCCCGGAGGATGCGCTTTTCATCGCTCAGGTGCAGGCGGGCGGCGGCTGTGGGGTCAATGGCCTGTAATTGGCGGTAAAGAGGCTCGATGCCGCCCTGTGCCAGCTCCGTTTGGAGGGCCCTTCGCACCTCGCCGCCGCTGTGCCCGGCGGCAAAGGTCCGGCCGGAGAGGATGGAGTCCAGATAAAGGCCCGTGCCGCCCACTAAGACAGGGCGCCTTCCCCGGCAGAGGATATCCTGGATGCAGCGGTCGGCCCGCTCCGTGAATCGGGCCACAGACCAGCTCTCGGCCGGGTCGGCCACTGCCACCATGTGGTGGGGGATGCCCTCTGTTTCCTCCGCCGTGGGAGCAGCGGTGCCGATGGTCATGCCCCGGTAGATCTGCATGGAGTCCACGGACACCACCTCGCCGCTGAAGCGCTTTGCCAGGGCCACACCCATTTTGGTTTTGCCGGTGGCGGTGGGGCCGACGACGCAGATAACACGGTTGTCCATGGGGAAGCTCCTTTCGTGGGGGATATGGAATTGCGGATTGCCGCACCGGTGACGTCGGTCACCGGCTCGCAATGACAGGTCTTGCAGCGAGTGCGGTGGGCGGCGGGGCACATAGGTCCCGCCCTACAAAACAGCTTGTATGGGGCGATGCCCACGGTAGACGCTGGCTTTACCCCTGCCAGGCCATGCCAGCACAAGCGCGGAGCGCGTCGCGGCATTAGACGCAGAGACGATACGAAAGCAAGACGCGAAATTTGCTTATTCCAATTCGCGTGGCAGAAAGGGCCGACTTGAACGGCACCTCAGCCGCGGAAAGGATTTCAAAACCTTGGTTTGACGGCGTTCTTTCCTCCCTTTCTTTCGCCGCAGAAAGAAAGGGAGCCGCCGGAGGCATAGGCGGGCGCAGGGGTATTACGGATTGCCACAGCCAGTGTGCGCACTGGCTTCGCAATGACACGTTTTTTTGCAAGGGGCACAGTGGGCAGCGGGCGGCAGGATGAGGGCACCCCGCCCTATGGAAACGTTTCAAGGAGTGCAGTAAGCGGGGCGTCGGGGAAATCGGCGAAGCGCTGCCAGTGGCAGATGAAGCGAGCCGGTTTCGAGGAAGTGCCCCGATTGGCGGCCACGACAGTGGCCGGGAATCGGTTGGCACGACGGTGGGCAACCGCCGCCCCCTACAGATGCGTAATAAGAAATGCAGCGGGCAGGTGACCGCCAGGGTCGCCCCTGCGGCAGGGCGGTCACTGCAGCTTTTGCTTTAATTCGTAGAGCAGATTCAATGCTTCCAGCGGGGAGAGAGTGTCCACCTGCTCCCGGCGGAGGCGGTCAATTACCTCGTTCTCAGCCAAATTGGAGAGGGAAACCTGGTCTGTCTCCTCCCGCGTAGGGGACGGAGGTTTGCCGGCCTCAGTCTCCAACTCCCGAAGAATGGTCTTAGCCCGGGCGATGACCCCCTCCGGCAGGCCCGCCAAGCGGGCCACCTCAATACCGTAGCTGCGGTCGGCGCCGCCGGGGACGATCTTGCGCAGGAAGATGATCTCCTCCCCCCGGGCCCGGACGGCGATGTTGTAATTCTGCACACCGGGGAGGCTGTGCTCCATGTCAGTGAGCTCGTGGTAATGGGTGGCAAAAAGGGTCTTGGCCCCCAGCTTTTTGGGGTCGGCACAGTATTCCAGCACCGCCCGGGCAATGCTCATGCCGTCAAAGGTGCTGGTACCCCGGCCAATCTCATCCAGGATCAGCAGGCTGCTTTTGGTGGCAGAGCGGAGAATATCGCTGACCTCGGTCATCTCCACCATGAAGGTGGATTGGCCGGCGGAGAGATCGTCGGAGGCGCCGATGCGGGTGAAGATACGGTCCACCACGCCCAGACGGGCACTTTTGGCCGGGACGAAGGAACCGATCTGGGCCAAAAGCACAATGAGGGCCACCTGGCGCATATAGGTGGATTTACCGGCCATATTGGGGCCGGTGATGATGGCGGCCCGGCCCTCTTTTTCGCCCATGTAGGTGTCATTGGGGACAAACAGGGCGTCCGGCCGCATTTTTTCCACCACCGGGTGGCGGCCGTCGTGAATCTCCAGGACGCCGGAGTCGTCCACCGTGGGGCGGCAGTAGCCGTTGCTGACGGCCACAGAGGCCAAGGAACAGAGGCTGTCCAGCTCCGCCACCGCCGAGGCGCTGGCCTGGATCCGGGACACCTGGCCGGCAAGCTCCGTGCGCAGGTCGGTGAATAGCTCATATTCCAGGGCGGAGACCCGGTCGCTGGCGGTGAGAATATCGCTCTCCAGGTTTTTCAGCTCCTGGGTGATATAGCGCTCGCCGTTTACCAAGGTCTGCTTTCTGATATAGGTGTCGGGGACCTGATCCTTGAAGGAGTTGGACACCTCGATATAGTAGCCGAACACCTTGTTATAGCCGATTTTCAGGGTGCGGATGCCGGTTTTCTCTTTCTCCTGGGCCTCCATAGAGGTCATGAGGCCCTTGCCCCCGTGGAGGATGCCCCGGAGCCGGTCCACCTCCGGGTGGAAGCCGTCCCGGATGAGCTCGCCCTCCCGGACGGAGAAGGGGGGCTCGTCCCGGAGGGTATCGGCAATACGCTTTGCCAGGTCATCCAGGGTGTCCAGGGTGCTGTAGAGCTCGTGGAGGCGACCCTTGGGGAAGGCCGCCAGCAGCGCCTTGATAGCGGGAAGCTTTTCCATGGCGGTCCGCAGGGCCACCACATCCCGGCCCCCGGCGCTGCCGTAGACGATGCGGCTCATGAGCCGCTCCATATCACTGATACCGGAGAGTGCCAGAACCAGCTCCTCCCGGGTGACGGTGTCATTTACCAGGCGCTCCACGCAATCCGCACGGCGGTCAATATCCCGGACGCTGAGAAGCGGCCTTTCCAGCCAGCTGCGCAGCATCCGCGCGCCCATGGCGGTCTTGGTCTTATCCAGCACCCACAGGAGGCTGCCCTTTTTTTCCTTGCTGCGGAGGGTCTCCGTCAGCTCTAAGTTCCGCCGGGCAGAGATGTCCAGCTCCATGAACTGGCCCTGACGGTAAAAGTCCAGGGTGTCAATATGGTGTAGATCTCCCCTTTGGGTCTCGTGGAGATAATTCAGAAGATTGCCCAGGGCCAGGAGAGGAGCGTAATTATCGGCAGGGAGGTCCGAAAGGGCCTGTTCCCCGAATTGGGCGGCGATGCGGGTCCGGGCGGCGGGGCCATCGGTCTCGCGAATCTCCCGGTGGCAGGAGAGCTTATCCTCCGTGAGCACCTGCAGGGCGGCATCCCGGGCAGCGGCATCATTGAGGATGATCTCCGCCGGGGAGAACCGGGCCACCTCATTGAGCAGGTGGACACCGGCGTCGGGACCGGAAAAGGCCGTGGCATGGGTCTGGCCGGTGGAGATATCACAGGCGGCAAAGCCGGCCTTATCCTCCCCCAGCCAGGCGGCGGCGCAGAAGTTGCTGCGGCCGGCCTCCAGGGAGGTGTCGTCCAGGACGGTGCCGGGGGTGACCACCCGGATAATGTCCCGCTTTACAAGGCCCTTGGCCGTGGCCGGGTCCTCGGTCTGCTCGCAGATGGCCACCTTATAGCCCTTGGCAATGAGCCGGGCAATGTACCCGTCAGAGGAGTGGTAGGGGACGCCGCACATAGGTACCTTCTCGTCAAAGGACTTATTCTTATCCTTATCTCGGGTGGTGAGGGTCAGGTCCAGCTCCCGGGAAGCCGTCCGGGCGTCGGCGCCGAACATCTCGTAAAAATCGCCCAGGCGGAAGAACAGGATGGAGTCCTTGTTCTGCTCCTTGATTTCCAGGTATTGCTTCATCATGGGGGTCAGTTCAGCCATAATCGGTCACATCTTTCTGCCGTCGGGGCGGCGGGTCTCGCTGGGAAAAGGTGGAAAACTTTGTGGAAAAGTGCAAAATTATCTTATTTAGGAACAAAAAAAACGTTCTAAGCCCGCTTGAACATCTTCTCGATCTCGTAGCGGGTGAGCTTCACCGCCACGGGGCGGCCATGGGGGCAGTACTGAATTTCGCCGGATTGCACCCGGTCCACCAGAGCCCGCAGCTCCGCAGGGGAGGTGTGCATCCCCGCCTTGATAGCGGACTTGCAGGCCATGGTCTGCAGGAGGTGGTCCCGGGCAGCGGCGGGGTCGGCCCGGCCCAAACGCAGGCCCTCAGCCAGCTCCTCTATGGTGGCGGCGGTGTCCTCCGGACAGATATCCGCCGGAACTTCACGCACCAGCAGCGTCCCGGCGCCGAAATCCTCACAGGAGAAGCCAAGCTCCTCCAAAAGGGGCAGGCTTGCCAGGGCGGCGGCGTAGGCATCCGCCTCCAAATCCACCGCCAGGGGCTGGAGCAGCAGCTGGCTCATGGGCGGCTCCTGCCGCTCCTTCAGGGCGTTAAAGCGCAGGCGCTCATGGGCGGCGTGCTTATCAATGAGCCAGAGATTCTCGCTTTCATCCTGGCATATGATATAGGTATCCAGTGCCTCACCCACCATCCGCCAGGGGGCGGGCTTTTCCGTGAGAGTCTGCTGGATGGGCAGGTCAATGGTATTGCGCCGGGGGGCAGAGGCGGGGACCTCCGCAGGAGCGGGCCTTTCCTCCGCCGGGACAAGGGCCGGGGCGGACGGCTCCGTCCGGGCAATCGTTTCCGCCGAAACGGGGGCTTTCACCGGGGCCGGACGCGCCTCTGCAGGCTGAGGGTCCCGGGTCGGGAGCGGGGCGGGCCGGTGGACGCTGTCCCGGATGGTAAGCTTGGCATCGGGGTCTACCGCCGGGCGGGCAGAGTAGCTGCCCAGGGGACGCTTTTCCGCCGGGGGCGGAGTCTGCCGCTCCCTGTACTCCCGGACGGTCATGGATTGGTAAAAGGTCTGCTGGGCGGGCTTGGGGGTCTCTCCGGCGGTGAGCAGGTCCTTGACGGTGTAGTGTACCGCGTCAAAGACGGCCCGCTCATTTTGAAATTTCACCACGGTCTTAGCCGGGTGGACATTCACGTCCACGGTATTTTTCGGCAGGGTGATGTGCAGCACACAGCCGGGGAACTTGCCCTTGAGCAGCCGGTTGCGGTACGCCTCCTCCAGGGCGGCAGTGAGGAGCTGGCTCTTCACAAACCGGCCGTTTACGAAAAACAGCTGCCGGCCACGGGTGCCGCCGCCGTTTAGGGGCTTGGTGACAAAGCCCTCCACGGAAATATCGCCGCCGCAGCCGCTGATAGGCAGCAGGCCCAAGGCAAAATCCCGGCCCAGGGCGGCGTAGACAGCAGAGCGCAGCTGGCCGTCGCCGGGGGTGTGGAGCACCTCTGCCCCGTCCCGGATCAGCTTCACGGACACCTCCGGATGGCTCAGGGCCAGGTGGGTGACAACGCCGGTGACGGCGGCAGCCTCGGCGGTATCCTTCTTCATAAACTTCATGCGGGCGGGGGTGTTATAAAATAAATCCCGGACGCAAAGGGTAGTTCCCTCGGGGCAGCCGGTCTCGGTGACTTCCCCGGGTACGCCGCCCTCTAAGTGGAGAGATGCGCCCTGATCCGCCCCCCGTTCCCGGGAGAAGATGTCCACCCGGGACACGGCGGCAATGGCAGCCAGGGCCTCGCCCCGGAAGCCAAGGGTGCCAATGGCGGCCAGATCCTCCGCCCGGCGGAGCTTGCTGGTGGCATGGCGCAGAAAGGCCGTGGGAAGCTGCGATGGCGCGATGCCGCAGCCGTTATCGGTGATGCGCAGATAGGTGAGGCCCCCGTGCTGTATCTCCACAGAAATGGCGGAGGCCCCGGCGTCCAGGGCGTTTTCCAGCAGCTCCTTGGCCACGCTGGCCGGGCGCTCCACCACCTCGCCGGCGGCAATGAGGTCGGCTACGTGAGAGTCTAAGCATTGAATGATGGGCATGGAGACGGCCTCCTTTTTTGAGAAATATGGGGATTACGGATTGCCACGACCAGCATGTGCGCCGGTCTCGTAATGACATTGTTGTTCACAAGAGGTGAGGTGCAAGGCCGGGCGCGGGCCGTCGGGGACGCCGGCCCCTACGCTCCGTTTACCGATAGAATTTCGTAGGGGGCGATGCCCACATCGCCACGCGCGGTAGATGCAGAATGTGCCCCCGTTTGGACAGCCAGCACAAGCACAGAGTGCGTCGCGGAGGTAGACGCAGAGGCGATACGAAAGCACGGCATGAATTTTGCACAGACCGATTCGCGGGGCAAGAGGGGACCGACACAATCAGCACCTCAGCCGCGGAAAGGATCCCAAAACCTTGGTTTTGGCGGCGTTCTTTTCTCCCTTTCTTTCGCCGCAGAAAGAAAGGAAGCCGCCGGAGGCATGACGCAGGGGGTTACGGATTGCCACGGGCGCAAAGCGCCCTCGCAATGACATATCAAAACGCCAAAATATCCGTTACACCATCTCGCCGAACAGGGCCCAGGTATTGCTGTCGGTGATTTTTATGTCGCGGTACTGGCCCAGGGCGGATTTATTGCCTACAAGATGCACCAGGCGGCCTCCGGCAGTGCGGGCAGACAGGGGCCAGCGGGCATCGTCCGTTTCGCCGTCCACTAGGCATCGGAGAGTCTTGCCCACATAGCAGGCGTGGAGGCGAGCGGAAATTTCATTTTGGACGGCACAGAGGGTATCAAACCACTTCTGCTTCTCCGCCCGGGGCACGGGGTCGTCCATCTTGGCCGCCGGAGTGCCAGGGCGCGGAGAGAAAATAAAGGTAAACAGGGCGTCAAACTCTACCTGACGCACCAGGTCCACCGTCTCCATAGCCTCCGCCTCCGTCTCGCCGGGAAAGCCGATGATGACGTCGGAGGTGAGCACCAGGTCGGGCATGACCTTACGGGCATAGGTGATGAGCTCCAGATACCGGGCCCGGTCGTAGGGCCGGTTCATGGCCCGGAGCACCCGGTCGCAGCCGGACTGCACCGGCAGGTGCAGCTGATGGGCCACATGGCGGCTGCCGGCCATGACATCAAAGAGCTTGAAGGAGGCGTCCTTCGGCTGGGAGGACATAAACCGCAGGAGAAAGTCCCCGTCGATCTTGTCCAGCTCCTGCAGCAGGTCGGCGAAGTCGCGCCGGGGCTCTAAGTCCTTGCCGTAGGAGTTTACGTTCTGGCCCAGGAGGGTGATCTCCTTATAGCCCTGGGCGGCCAGCTCCTTCACCTCGGCCACGATCTTATCCATGTCGCGGCTGCGCTCCCGGCCCCGGACATAGGGGACAATGCAGTAGGAGCAGAAATTGTTGCACCCGTACATGATGGAGACCCACGCCCGGGTGCGGCCCTCCCGCACAACGGGCATCCCCTCGGCGATGGTGCCGTGCTCCTCCTCCACGGAGAATACCCGGCCCCGCCGGGTATAGACCCGGTATAAAAGCTCCGGAAATTTCCACATGGCCTGGGGGCCGAACACCAGATCCACATGGCGATAGCTTGTGCGGACCTTCTCGGCGATCTCGGGCCGCTGGGCCATGCAGCCGCACAGGCAGATGATCTGCTCGGGATTTTTCTTCTTGGTATGGGTCAGGGCACCCAGGTTGCCGAAAACCCGCTTCTCCGCATGGTCCCGTATGGCGCAGGTGTTCAGCACAATGATGTCGGCCCGGTCTGCCTCGTCCGTAAACTCACAGCCCATAGCCTGAAGCATGCCCATAATGTGCTGGCTGTCGGCCACGTTCTGCTGGCAGCCGAAGGTATCCACCAGGGCCAGCGGTGCGCGGCTGCGCTGGCGGTGGATGTCCGCCAGCTTCCTCTCAAAATCCCGCTGGCGCAAGGTCTCCTCCGCCGATAAAACCACTTGTTTTCTGTCCAAAATAACCCTCCGTAAGCGCCCATTTGCAAAATGGCACTATGATTCGACTTTAATTAAGAGATTATACCACATTCACCGGTGCAAAACAAGCCGTTTAGCGTTGCAAATTTCTGTCATTGCGTGTATGATAGGAGCAGCAAAAAACGGAGAAGGAGTTTTTTCTATGGCATGGAGCATTGCGCTGCTGGCGGTCCTCATAGGGCTTGACCAGGCGCTGAAATACTGGACAGTATCCCATCTGGTCCTGGGGGAGTCGGCACAGCTAATCCCGGGGGTACTGCAGCTGACGCGGCTGCACAACTACGGCGCAGCCTGGTCGAGCCTCTCAGGAAAAACGGCTGTACTGCTGGGTATCACGGCGGCACTGATGATCGCCGTGGCATGGCTGCTGATTAAAAAAATCGTGCGGCATCCCCTGGGTGTCACGGCGGGACTTTTCATCCTGGGCGGTGGCCTGGGCAACATGATCGACCGGGTGTGGCATGGGTATGTGGTGGATATGCTGGACATTTCACCGCTGCTTGAGTACCCTGTTTTCAATCTGGCGGATTGCTTTGTGGTGGTGGGCGCCGTGCTGGGCGCGGTGTACTACCTGTGGTTCTACGATAAATACGACAAAAAGGAGCGCGGCCATGGACGCAAAGACCTTGACGGCCACAACTGAATCCGCCGGGACCCGGCTGGATGCCTTCCTGGCCGCCCAGCTGCCGGGCCTCACCCGCTCAGCGGCAGCCCGACTCATTGAGGGGGGCTTTGTCACCGTAGACGGCAGGCCCGCCGGGAAAAGTGTCCGGCTTGTGGGCGGCGAAACGGTTTCCGTCACTCTGCCGGAGGCAGAGGAGCCTGAGGCCCGGCCGGAGGACATCCCTCTGGATGTGGTATACGAGGACGGAGACGTGATCGTGGTGAATAAGCCCGTGGGCATGGTGGTCCACCCGGCTCCAGGGCACCCGGACGGCACACTGGTCAACGCCCTGCTGCACCACTGTGCCGGGAGTCTGTCAGGCATCGGCGGTCAAATGCGGCCCGGCATCGTCCACCGCATCGACCGGGACACCAGCGGGCTCATCATCGCCGCCAAAAACGACGCCGCCCACGCCTTCCTGGCCGCTCAGCTGGCAGACCACACCCTGGCCCGGACCTACGAGTGCCTGGCTGTGGGCAATTTCAAGGAGGACAGCGGCACCGTGGATGCAAGCATCGGCCGCCACCGGACGGACCGGAAAAAGATGGCCGTGGTCCCCGATGGACGCCGGGCCGTGACCCACTGGGAGGTCATCGCCCGCTATCGGGGCGTCACCCATCTGCGCTGCCGCCTGGAAACGGGCCGCACCCACCAAATCCGGGTACACCTGGCCTATATCGGCCACCCCATCCTGGGGGACACCGTGTACGGGGCCAAAAAGCCTGTGCCGGGGCTGACGGGCCAGTGCCTCCACGCCACGGCCCTGGAGTTCATTCACCCGGCCACAGGGAAAAAGATCTCTCTCACCTGTCCGCTGCCGGAGGAATTCACCCGGATGCTGGAAGAGCTGCAGCGGCAAGACTAACAGGCTAATATGAATGCAGCCGCGGGGCAAAGCCCCGCGGCTGCATTTTTTGTTTGTTATCCCTGATGCTCCCGGGCGTGGCGGCAGATGGCCGCAAAGGTCTGTGGGCTGATGTCATGCTCGATCTTGCAGGCATCGGCCTCCGCCGTCTCCTGATCCACCCCCAGGCGGACAAGGAAATTGGTGAGGGTATGGTGGCGGTCCAGCATTTCCCGGGCAATGGCCAGCCCCTTGGGCTCCAGAGTGATGAGGCCCGTTTTGTCCATGGTGATATAGCCGCTCTCCCGCAGACGCTTGGTGGCATAGCTGACGCTGGGCTTGGTGACGCCCAAATGCTCCGCCACGTCGATGGAGCGGATATAGCCGTGCTTCTTTTGCATCATCAGCATGGTCTCCAGGTAATCCTCCGAAGATTTTTGAATTTCCATAATTGGTACACTCCATCGTTTATTTTATCCAGCGTAGCACACCGAGGCCAAAAAAACAAGGGAAAGTTAAAAATATTTTACTAAAACCTATTGACAAAGTATGCTTTTAGGAGTATTGTAAACATACCTAATAAGTAGGCTTTAGTTTTTCATACCAGGAGGACCAGCGTATGACCATTTATACCGACAATGCAGCCACTACCAAAATGAGCGACACCGCCGTGGCCGCCATGCTCCCCTGTCTGCAGGACAATTACGGCAATCCCTCCAGCCTGCACTCCGTGGGCCAGCGGGCCGCCGAAGCCCTGCAGGGCGCCCGGGAGACCGTGGCCCGGTGCCTGGGCTGTGACCCCAAGGAGATCATCTTCACCTCCGGCGGCAGCGAGGCCGACAACCAGGCCATTATCTCCGCCGCCCGATGGGGTGCGCTGAAGGGCAAAAAGCACATCATCTCCACCGCCTTTGAGCATCACGCCGTGCTCCACACCCTGAAGAAGCTGGAAAAAGAGGGCTTCGAGGTGGAGCTGCTGCCTGTGGGCACCACCGGCACCATTACCCCGGAGCAGGTGGCTGCGGCCATTCGACCCGACACCGCCCTGGTGACCATCATGTACGCTAACAACGAGATCGGCTCCATTCTCCCCATTGCCGAGATCGGCGCGGTGTGCAGGGAAAAGGGAGTTATCTTCCATACGGATGCCGTACAGGCGGCAGGCCACCTGCACATTGACGTAAAGGCTCAGAACATCGACATGCTCTCCCTTTCCGGCCACAAGTTCCACGGGCCCAAGGGCTCCGGCGTACTGTATGCCCGGAAGGGCATCCCCCTGGTGAATATCATCGAGGGCGGCGCCCAGGAGCGGGGCAAGCGGGCCGGCACGGAAAACCTCCTCGCCATTGTGGGCATGGCAGCGGCCCTGCAGGAGGCCTGCGACCACATCGACGAAAATGCCGCCAAGGTCTCCGCCCTCCGGGATAAGCTGATCAGCGGCCTGTCTAAGATCCCCCATTCCGCCCTCAACGGCGATCCGGTGCATCGCCTGCCCGGCAATGTGAACTTCTGCTTTGAGGGGATCGAGGGGGAGAGTCTGCTGCTTCTGCTGGATGCCAAGGGCATTTGCGCCAGCTCCGGCAGCGCCTGTACCTCCGGGTCCCTGGACCCCAGCCATGTGCTGCTGGCCATCGGCCGCCCTCACGAGGTGGCCCACGGGTCCCTGCGCCTGAGCCTGTGCGAGTGGAATACGGAGGAGGAGGTGGACATCATTTTGCAGGAGGTCCCGAGGATCGTGGAGTACCTGCGCAATATGAGCCCCATGTGGAAGGACCTGGTCAGCGGCAAGAAGCCGTTCATGCTGTAATAAGGAGGCAGATATCATGGCACTGTATACCGACACTGTAATGGACCATTTCATGCACCCGAGGAATGTGGGCGAGATCAAAAACCCCAGCGGCGTGGGTGAAGTGGGCAACGCCAAGTGCGGCGATATTATGAAGATGTATCTGGACATTGAAAACGATGTGATCAAGGATGTGAAGTTTGAGACCTTTGGCTGCGGCAGCGCCATCGCCTCATCCTCCATGGCAACGGAGATGATCAAGGGCAAGACCGTGGAGGAGGCCCTGGCCATCAGCAACAAGGACGTGGTGGACGCTCTGGGCGGTCTGCCCGCCCACAAGCTGCACTGCAGCGTCCTGGCGGAGGAGGCTATCAAGTCCGCCGTGAAGGACTACTACGACCGCAATGGCATCCCCTACGACCACAGCCAGTTCCCCGATTGCGAAAGCTGCGAGAGCTGCCGCATGGTGTGAAGCCCTTGCGAAGGGGATAAAATTGTGGTATCCTAAACCTATAAAGGCGGCGCGAGAAAACGCCTCGCAGAGTTTGCCGCCTGCAGGCGGCAAAATTGTAAAATCATTTTTTCACCGCGACATGCATGTGGGGAAAAATACTTTTCAGGCTGCCAGTGTGGAATTTTGAGCCAAAGGTTCAAAATTACGCGCGCAGCAGACTGCAATCTTTTTGGCAGAAAATTCCGCAGGAATTTTCGCCAGGTGCTTGAGGAGGGAGCGGCATGAAAATTTCCACCCGGGGCCGGTACGCCCTGCGGATGATGCTGGACCTGGCGGAAAACCAGGGCAGCGGTGTGGTGGCTCTGAAGGATATCGCCGCCCGGCAGGATATCTCCAAAAAATACCTGGAGCAGATCATCCCGGTGCTGAACCGGGCCGGCCTGCTGCAGACCTCACGGGGCTTCCAGGGGGGATATCGGCTGGCGAAGGTGCCCCAGGACTACACCGTGGGTGAAATTCTCCGGGCCGCAGAGGGAGGGCTATCTCCCGTGGCCTGTTTGGAGCAGTCGCCCAACGCCTGTCCCCGCTGCCACAAGTGCGAAACGCTGCCCATTTGGGCGGGCTTGGAGCAGGTGGTGAACGAATACCTGGACGGCATCAGCCTGCAGGACGTGCTGGATGGGCTGAAAAAGTAAATCATCCCCACAAAATCCAAATCCCACGCCGGCACTTCACCCGACATACGCCTGCAAAATGAAAGCAGGCACTCATAAAAGGGAACTACACCTCATTTATTTAACATGTATTTTATCGTACATGTCTAATAAGTGAGGTGTAGTTTATTCACGCATCGTATGGAATCTGTTCTCTTAGAAATGCTTCACCTGACCTGCCAGCAGCAGCCCCGGCAGCAGCCACAGAAGCTGGAACAGCACCAGCCGCAGGGGCGTCAGTGAGGCATAGCCGCCAATGCCCGTGAGGTAGTAGCACAGCAGCAATCCCGCCGCCGACGCCAGCAGCGCCAAGGCGATCGTCCACCGGGCCGCCAGCAGCAGCTTGCGGCTGCCCAACACCGTTTCGGCGTAGGGCATGAGCCCGTCCCGGTATACCACGGCATAGGCGGGTCCGGTCAATCGGGCCTGCTCCAGTAGGGAAAGGCGGGTCTGCACGTCCGGATAGATGGGCTTTGCATCCACCTTGAAGCTGCGGCGCAGGAACTCCGGGGTGATATTGCACCCCCGCACCGCCAGCACCGGGGTGACCCGGTTGCGCCGCAGGGCCCGCAGGGCCCAATCCACATTCCGGGAGGGCTGGTACCGCAGGGCGAAGATGGCTGTCAGCTGGCCGTCCACAGCCAGGAAAAGGCCTGAGGGAACCTTTAGCTCCTTGGGCAGGCGCACATTCTGCCTGCGCATAAAGTAGGCACTGCCCAGCAGCACCGTCTCGCCGTGGATGGTACCCCCGGCGCCGCCCTCCTCGTACCAGCGAAAATCATCCAGGGCTTCAGCCTGTCCCCCTTGGTCAGAGAGCATCTGCTCCAGCAGGGGCAGGGCCTGGCTGTCTGCCGCCCGGGCCATGGCCACAGAGTAGCTGAGCACCCGGCCCAGCTCCTCACCGTAAATTTTCATGCCGTTGAGAGAAAGTGTCCCGGCGGGGTACAGGTCCTCGTCAGTGATGACCATGCGCTTGGCACCGCTGACGGCCTTGGCGCCGCTGTAGCCCGCCACGGCGCAGCCGCTGTGGCTGAGCCGGTGGCTCAAAAAGTAGGTGGGCAGCGTCCCGGCCAAGGGCCAGGACAGGGGTGTGGCCGCCGCCAGAAGAGCCGACCACACCCACAGGGGCTGTGCGGGCTTGCTCTCGGACAGGCACACCACCCCCGTTAGCACGCAGGCAGTAGCCAGCAGCAGCGGCAGCACCGCGTTGTACCATTTTTGGGGCATGTCCGGCTCCACGGCGTGGGTATAGAATCCCTCCAGACGGCCCTGGCACTTGATGGCGCCGGCCTTAGTCTTCTGCACGCTCCAGGGCGGATGCCCCCCCAGATCCGCCAGGCGGAAGCTCTCTCTCCGGGCCGCGCACCGCAGGTACACGCCCCACTCACAGCAGAGGGTCACCAGGGCCGCCGCTCCAGCCAGGGGCAGATGCTCGCCCCCCTTGACCATGCACCAGACGCAATCGCCCAGGCAGGCCACGGTCAGCAGCAGTGCGCCCCAGGCGCAGGAAACTCTCCTTTGGCAGATCCCCTCCAGCATGTCCCGCCACAGGGGCAGGGCCAAGGCGGCCTGGGCCAGCAGCAGCGCAGCCACCGCGCCGAAGCGCAGGGGCGGGGTATCTGTCCAGACGGCGGGCAGGGTCACCAGGGTCTCCGCCGCCGTGATGCCCACCAATAAAACCGCCGGCAGGAGGCAGCGCAGGGTAGCGCCCCGGTGCAGACGGCATAGCCGCTTCTGCTCAAATTCCGCCTGGGCCATGTCCGGCTCCGGGGGGATGGCTTCTTCCCCCTCCGGTTCCGGCTCGGGCCGGGCCTTGGGGGCCGCCAACGCCCGGAGAAATCTGCCCACCGCCGCTAATCTCGCCCGGCAAAGGGCGGCCCGGCGGGCCCGGCGGGCCTGACGCTCCTGCTCCTCCCGCTCCAGCTGCCGCTGGGCCGACTCCTCCTCCATCACGGCGGAGACCGTCCGGTCCATCATATCCTCCAGCGACACCAAGCGCTCCCGGGGCGCAGCTTTTTCCTCCGGCTCCGGGGAATCCTTCTCCGGGGTCCGGGTGTCCTCTTTCGGCTGCTCCGCCGGGGCTTCCTCCTCGGCGGGTTTCTCCGCTATAGACTCAGGCTTCGGGGCAGGCTCCGCAGCCGGATCTTCCGGCTCCGGCTGCTGTGACTGGGAAACCGGCTCCGGGACGGGCTGCGGCGGCTCCGGCCTCGGCTGCGGCGGCTTCACCGCACCGGTACCAAACTCCGCCAAAATGTCGTCCAGGTCATACTCCCGGGTGAGGGGTACGTCCTGCAGGAGCCTGCCGGTGTCCTCCAGGGCCTGATTCAGTTCTTCCTCTGTGTACTTGCTCATAGTCCTCACTTACATCCGGCGGCGCACCGCCTCATATAGCAGAATGGCCGCTGCGGCGGATGCGTTCAGGGACGAGATATGCCCCTTCATGGGGATGCTCACCAAAAAGTCGCATTTCTCCCGCACCAGGCGGCCCATGCCGCTGCCCTCAGACCCGATGACGATGGCCGCCGGGCCCTTGAGATCAGCCTCATACAGGGAGGTAGCCCCCTCGGCGGCCGTGCCATAGACCCATATACCCTTTTTCTTCAGCTCCTCCAGTGTAGCCGGGAGGTTAGAGACCCTTGCCACGGGCATATAGCTCACAGCCCCCGCCGATGTCTTGCCCACAATGGCCGTGAGCCCGGCGGAGCGGCGCTTGGGGATGATGACCCCGTGGGCCCCGGCGCACTCGGCGGTGCGGAGGATAGCACCCAGGTTGTGGGGGTCGGAAATTTCGTCGCACACCACCAGCAGCGGCGCCTCCCCCTTTTCTTCGGCGGTATCCAGCAGGGATTGCACGGTCACATATTCCCGCATAGCCGCCAGGGCGATGACCCCCTGGTGGGCGTGGGTACGGCTCATGCCATCCAGCTTGCGCCGGTCGGCCTCCACCACCACGATGCCCTTTTCCCGGGCCCGGGAGGCAATATGGCCCAGGGTCTTGTCTGTCTCGCCCTTGGCCAGGTAGATTTTGTCGATGTTCTCCCCGGAGCGCAGAGCCTCGATCACGGCGTTGCGGCCCTCAATGATGCCGTCCGCCTCCGCCTGGGGCAGGGGCCTCTGTCTATCGTTTTCTCTCATAGCTCGTCCTCACAGAATAAAAATAAAAAAGCCTTGCATCAGGCTGCCGTTGTAACGCTTTAACGCCGCGCACGAAAAGTGATGCGCGCGGCAGGCTGCAAGCTCTTGGCCGGAAAAATACGGATGGGTTTTTTCGCAGCTTTTAGTATAGCACATACGGGGCATAATAGAAAGGTCAATTCATAGAAATTTTACACGGCAGGGGTTTTTCCGCCCTTGTTTGCTTTTATTTTATATGGTATACTGCCATTAATTACAAGGTCTGTCTACGCGGAAGGAGGCCAACTATGGACTCAAAAAACAACAAGAACAACAAAAACAGCAAGAACAACCGAAACCTTCGGGGTGTGCTGGTGCTGCTGGCCTGGGCCGTAGTGCTGACCATCGGTTTTAACTATTTTGCCGCCTATACCGGCAACGCGGCCAACAAGGCCACCAGCTTCGAGGTGGATTTCAGCGCCCTGGCCGATCTGGTCCGAGAGGATAAAATCGCCCGGGTGGAGTTTGAAAACGGACAGATCCTCGCCACCCCTATTGACGGCTATGTCTATACCGACGAGAGCGGCAAGGAACCCAAAACCTACACCAACTCCGAAAAAACCAAGGTCATTCTTTACACCACACAGATCAACAGCAACAATTTCTACGATCTGCTGGACGAGCATCATGTGGCCTACACCGCCCCGGTGGTGGAGCAGATGAGCCCCATTTTGCAGTTTATGATCTCTTATATCCTGCCCACGATTCTGATGCTGGGGGCGTTTTTACTGGTAATGCGTCTGCTGAGCAAGAGCAGCGGCGGCATCGGCGGCATCGGCAGCGTTGGCAAATCCAATGCCAAGGTGTATATGGAAAAATCCACCGGCATCACCTTTAAGGACGTGGCCGGCCAGGACGAGGCCAAGGAATCCCTGGAGGAGATCATCGACTTCCTCCACAACCCCGGCAAGTACACCGCCATCGGCGCAAAGCTGCCCAAGGGCGCGCTGCTGGTGGGCTCCCCCGGCACCGGCAAGACATTGCTTGCCAAGGCCGTGGCGGGCGAGGCCAACGTGCCGTTCTTCTCCATCTCCGGCTCCGACTTTGTGGAAATGTTCGTGGGCGTGGGTGCCAGCCGCGTGCGTGACCTGTTTAAGGAGGCGGCCAAGGTAGCCCCCTGCATCATCTTCATTGACGAGATCGACACCATCGGCAAGTCCCGGGATGCCAGCCGCTTCGGCGGCAACGATGAGCGGGAGCAAACCCTGAATCAGCTTCTGGCGGAGCTGGACGGTTTTGACCCCAGCAAGGGCGTTATCGTTCTGGGCGCTACCAACCGCCCGGAGGTGCTGGACAAGGCCCTGCTGCGTCCCGGCCGCTTCGACCGGCGCATCACTGTGGACCGGCCCAACCTGGCAGGCCGCCTGGCTACCCTGCAGGTCCACACCCGGAATATCCATCTGGCCGAGGATGTGAACCTGGAGAAGATTGCCCAGGCCACCGCCGGCTGCGTAGGTGCAGACCTGGCAAACCTGGTGAACGAGGCCGCCCTGCGTGCCGTGCGCAAGGGCCGCAAGGCCGTGAATCAGAACGACTTGCTGGTGGCCTTTGAGGTGGTCATCGCCGGCTCGGAGAAGAAGGGCACCGTCATCACCGACGAGGAAAAGAAGATCATCGCCTATCACGAGGTGGGCCATGCATTGGTTGCCGCCAAGCAGAAAAACGCCCAGCCCGTCAGCAAGATCACCATCGTACCCCACACCCAGGGAGCCCTGGGCTACACCCTGCACCTGCCGGAGGAGGAGAAATTCCTCATGTCCAAGGAGGACATATTGGCAGAGATCCGCACCCTGCTTGCCGGCCGCTCCAGTGAGGAGATCGTCTGCAACACCATGACCTCCGGCGCCGCCAACGACATCGAGCGCGCCACGGAGATGGCCCGGAACCTGGTGGCCCGGTTCGGCATGTGCGATGAGTTTGATATGATGGCCCTGGGCACCGTACAGAGCCAGTACCTGGACGGCAGCTACTCCATGTCCTGCGCCCAGGAGACCTATGCCGCGGCGGACCGGGAGACCATCAAGATCATCCGCCAGTGCCACCAGGAGGCCAAGCAAATTTTGCGGGACAACCGGGAGCTGCTGGACAAGATCGCCGCCTACCTGCTGAAGAAAGAGACTATTACCGGCCAGGAGATGATGGCCATTATCGAGGGCCGGGATCCGGAGACCGTGGACAACTACGGCGCCACCCGGGAGGACGATGCGCCCCGAAAGGCCTTCCGCCCCTCCACCCCCAACAGCATCGAGGCTCCGGCCAAGCACATCAATATCGTCTCCCAGCCCATCCCCATGCCGGACTTTGACGAGCCCAAGGAGGAAAAGCCGACGGCCAGCTCCCCGGAGGAGAATGCCCCGGAGGGTAAATCCCCGAAGGAGCCTCCCGCCGATAACGGGAAGCCCGAATAATAACCCCCAGGCCCCCGGAACGTGTTTGCGTCCCGGGGGTTTTTGCGCCGAGGGGAAAGAAGCCGCCTTTTGCCGGACCCTGGCCGTTTTTATGTAGACAAGAAAAATTATGCAACTTTTTCGCGGATTTTATGTTTACATAACGATGTGGAAAACTCTGTGGATAATGTGCATAACCCCTTTTTTTAGGCTGATTTTATAAGGTTGCTGTCTTGCTATAAGAATGGGAGCTGTCTAACATTTTTAAATCTTATTGTAATTTTTGTCAGAGAAAGTCCAGGCACTTGCCAGAACAGAGGAAATGCGGTAAAATAATAAAATATGGCCGGAATCGCCGGCAGGAGGTCTCTATGGCAGCAAAGAAAACCTATAACAACGAAAGCATTTCCAGCCTCAAGGGCGCGGACCGGGTGCGCAAGCGCCCGGGCGTCATCTTTGGGTCCGACGGCCTGGAGGGCTGTGAGCATGCCGTATTTGAAATACTGTCCAACGCCATCGACGAGGCCCGGGAGGGGCATGGGCGGCTCATCACCGTCACGCGGTTTTCCGACCTCTCCATCCAGGTGGAGGACATGGGCCGGGGCTGCCCGGTGGATTGGAACGAGAAGGAAGGCCGCTACAACTGGGAGCTGGTATTCTGCGAGCTCTACGCCGGCGGCAAATATGACAACGAAAACAGCGAAAACTATGAGTTTTCCCTGGGTCTCAACGGCCTGGGCTCCTGCGCCACCCAATACGCCAGCCGCTACATGGATGTAACCGTGTGGCGGGAGGGCAAGGAGTATTCCCTGCACTTTGAACGGGGCGAAATTGTGGGCCAGATGCAGACCCGCCCCCTGCCCGACAGCCAGAAGCGCAAGACCGGCACCCGCATCCACTGGCTGCCGGACCTGGACGTGTTTACGGACATCAGCATCCCCCCGGACTACTACCGGGATGTGATGAAGCGCCAGGCCGTGGTAAACGCCGGGGTCACCTTCCGGCTGCGCAATCAAAACGGCGCGGCCTTTGACACGGAGGATTTTCTCTATGAAAACGGCATCGCCGACTATATTCGGGAGCTGGCGGGGCTGGATGCCTTCACCGAGCCGGTGTGCTGGGAGTGCGAGCGCCGGGGCCGGGACCGGGCAGACAAGCCCGAGTACAAGGTGAAGCTGAACATCGCCTGCTGCTTTTCCAACAAGCACCCTGTGGTGGAGCACTACCACAACTCCAGCTTCTTGGAGCATGGCGGCTCCCCGGAAAAGGCCACCCGCCTGGCCTTTGTGTACGCCATTGACAAGTACCTCCGGGACCACGGCAAGTACACCAAGGACGAGAGCAAGATCACCTATCCCGATGTGCAGGATTGTCTGATTTTGGTCAGCAACAACTTCTCCACCCAGACCAGCTACGAAAACCAGACCAAAAAGTCCATTACCAATAAGTTCATCCAGGACGCTATGAACGACTTCCTGCGGGAGCAGCTGCAGGTATACTTCATTGAAAATCCCGACGCGGCGGAGAAGATCGCCAGCCAAGTGCTTATCAACAAGCGCAGCCGGGAGACGGCGGAAAAGACCCGTATCAATCAGAAAAAAAAGCTGACGGAGAAGATCGACATTGCCAACCGGGTGCAGAAGTTCGTGGACTGCCGCACCAAGGATGTGAGCAAGCGGGAGATTTATATTGTAGAGGGCGACTCCGCCCTGGGCGCCTGCAAGCAGAGCCGGGACGCGGAGTTTCAGGGCCTCATGCCCGTGCGGGGCAAGATACTCAACTGCCTGAAGGCCGACTATCCGCGCATTTTTAAGAGCGACATTATCACGGACCTCATGAAGGTCCTGGGCTGCGGCGTGGAGGTAAGCGGCCGGGCCGTGAAGGACCTGAATCAGTTTGACCTGAATAACCTCCGCTGGAGCAAGGTCATCCTCTGCACCGATGGCGATGTGGACGGGTTCCAAATTCGCACCCTGATCCTCACCATGCTCTACCGTCTGTGCCCCACCCTCATCCGGGAGGGCTATGTGTATATCGCGGAGACACCGCTGTTTGAGATCACCTGCAAGGAAAAGACCTGGTTTGCCTACTCGGAGAAGGAGAAGGCGGACATTCTCAAGTCCCTGGAGGGGAAAAAGGTGAAGGTGGACCGCAGCAAGGGCCTGGGCGAGAACGACCCGGAGATGATGTGGCTGACTACCATGAACCCGGAGACAAGGCGGCTGGTAAAGGTCCTGCCGGACGAGGCCGCGGAGACCGAGCGCATTTTTGACCTCCTGCTGGGAGACAACCTGGCGGGGCGGAAGGAGTATATCGCTGAGAACGGGTATAAGTATCTGGATATGATCGATGTGAGCTGAGGGGAAATGGACAGATTTGATAAAGATATTTCATTTTTGGAAAGTGTTGACCGCGACCCGATACTAAAAGAGCTGTGCCGCCAGTATTCCGTATACAGCCTTGATGAAAAGTTTCGGGTAATAACCTCCCCAATAAGCGATTTAATTAAAAGGAACTATGAGGCAGGTTACTTTCTAAGCAATTACCCGTATGTGTTGTCACTGTATGGCGTGCGCGACGACCAGATGGATAATTTGAGTGTGGAAGAACTCCCATATTTAGCGACCCTTGCCTGTCTGACATGGCATTTTCGGCGCGACTACTTTTGCCAGGGAGAGCTTACTTACCGCAGCATTGCGGAGGGAACTTTACTTCGGCTGTTTTGCCACTTAAGGGAACTGTATAAAAAGAACCCAACGGTCTCCACTTTGGAAGAACTCCATCGGACAAGGTGCAGTGCGCTTCCATGTCAACCAGGCGTTTATCGCGTGACGGTTCCGGAAAAGCTGCCCATTTCCTTTATTGAGGGCTCCGACAATTTGCGTGCAAAAGGTTATCCGGCGGCAATTTTGGAACAAAAATACGGTCAATGCACAGACAAAACCGTTTTGTACATCGGCAAGGCTAACGGACGCGGCGGCCTGCGGCAGCGGGTACTGCAATATGTAAAATTCGGCTGGGGCACCGCTGTCAACCACAAGGGCGGGCGCGCCATTTGGCAGGTGAAGGACTATCCGCTCCTGCTGTTAGAGTACGAAGTCTGTGAAAATTGCGAGCAGAGGGAGCATGAGCTGTTGGCCGCTTATAAGAAGGAAAACGGCACCTATCCCTTGGCAAATTGGCGGGGGTAGGCGGAGCAAGGGAATAAAAAGCCTTCCCTGTGTAAGGGGAGATGTGCGAAGCGTCGGAGGGGTTGATGGCCCCCTTGCCTAAGCACGGCGAAGCCGTGACTGGGGGATTCTTCCTCGCACGAATCCCTCCACCAGCCTGCGGCTGGTCCCCCTCCCTTTAGGCAAGGGAGGCTTTGGGGGCGGATTGCCACAGCCAGTGTGCGCACTGGCTTCGCAATGACATTGCTTTTGCAAGAGGTGCGGTACAAGTCCGGCGGGCGGACAGAGGCGTTCGCCCCTACGGATAACATGAGAATCTATACAAGCCCGGGACGGGTCGTCCAGGAGGCCGACCCCTACGCACGGCTATCGGTAGACATTCCGTAGGGGACGGAGTCCTGTTGCGGTGCCCAAAATTTCTACGCTGCCTAACGGCGGACGCTTGAAATTTTGACCGCGGCCACTCGCTCATCTCGCTTCATCTGCCACCGGCAGCGCTCGATTCGCTCCCCACATCGTCCCGGTCGCACCGGCTTCCCTGTTATGCGTAGGGCGGGGTGGTCCTGTTGCGGTGCCCAAAATTTCTGCGCTGCCTTACGGCGGACGCTTGAAATTTTGACCGCAGCCACTCGCTCATTTCGCTTCATCCGCCACCGGCGGCGCTCAATTCACTCCCCTCACCCCGCCGCGATGGTGCGGAGTTTATCGTGCGGCGGCACACATGGGTGCCGCCCTACAGAGCGATTTGTAGAGGCGGGCGGCCTTGTCTGCCCGGTCCCGGCAGCGCAGCGTTTTGTATGGCAGGGCCCATGTGCCCTGCCGCGTACGGTGCGCCACAAATTGAAACCGAGCGTTTTTTGGTGGGGGAAGCCCGTGCATTCCCCGCCAGTTTGAATACGAAAGGAATTATCTTTCATGGCAAAGAAGAAAACAGAACCGAAAGCCGTCCATCCCGCCGCGGACCCCAATGTCATGGGCCTGCGGGGCACGGTAGTGGAGCAGCCCATCACCTCCACCCTGGACGAGAACTATATGCCCTACGCCATGAGCGTGATCGTCTCCCGGGCCATCCCGGAGATCGACGGCTTCAAGCCCTCCCACCGCAAGCTCCTGTACACCATGTACAAGATGGGCCTGCTCACGGGGAACCGCACCAAGTCCGCCAACATCGTGGGCCAGACCATGCGCCTGAATCCCCACGGCGACCAGGCCATTTACGAGACCATGGTGCGCCTGGCCAAGGGCAACGAGTCATTGCTCCACCCCTTTGTGGACAGCAAGGGCAACTTCGGCAAGGTCTACTCCCGGGACATGGCCTACGCCGCCAGCCGCTACACCGAGGCAAAGCTGGCCCCCATCTGCGCGGAGCTTTTCCGGGATCTGGACTGCGACGCTGTGGACTTTGTGGATAACTACGACAACACCACCAAGGAGCCGGCCCTGCTGCCCACCACCTATCCCAATGTGCTGGTGTCGGCCAACCAGGGCATCGCCGTGGGCATGGCGTCGCAAATCTGCGGGTTTAACCTGGGGGAGGTCTGCGACACCACCATCCAGCTGCTGAAAAATCCCGACCACGACATTGCCACTACCCTGCTGGCTCCGGATTTTTCCACCGGGGGACAAATTCTCTGTGACCCGGAGGAGCTGGGGCGCATTTATGAGACCGGCCGGGGCGGTGTGAAGGTCCGGGCCAAGTACCGCTATATCAAAAGCGAAAACATTATCGAAATTTACGAGATCCCTTATTCCACCTCCCTGGAGGCCATTTTGGACAAGGTGTCCGAGCTGATGAAGGCCGGGAAGATCAAGGAGATCAGCGACATGCGGGACGAGACGGACCTCTCGGGCCTGAAGCTGGCCATTGACTTAAAGCGGGGCGTAGACCCGGACAAGCTCATGCAGAAGCTCTTCCGTCTGACCCCCCTGCAGGACACGGTGAGCTGCAACTTTAACATCCTCATCGCCGGAATGCCCCGGGTACTGGGGGTGAAGGCGCTGCTGGAGGAGTGGCTGGCCTGGCGCACGGAATGCGTGCGGAGACGGGTGTACTTCGTGCTGCACAAAAAGCAGGAGAAGCTGCACCTTTTGCAGGGCCTCAAGCGCATTTTGCTGGACATTGACAAGGCCATTGAGATCATCCGCCAGACCGAGGAGGAGGCGGAGGTGGTGCCCAACCTGATGATCGGCTTCGGCATCGACCAGGTTCAGGCGGAGTATGTAGCAGAGATCAAGCTGCGCAACATCAATAAGGAGTACATCCTCAAGCGGGTGCAGGAGACCGCCGCCCTGGAGGAAGAAATTGAGGACCTGGAGGATACCCTGCAAAAGCCCGCCCGCATCCGTAAGATCATCGTGGGCGAGCTGGAGGACGTGCGGAAAAAGTACGCCCAGCCCCGGAAAACGGAAATTATCTTCAGCCATGAGGCGGAGTATGAGGAGGAGCCGGAGGAGACGCCGGACTATCCCGTGACGCTGTTTTTGTCCCAGGAGGGATATTTTAAGAAGATCACCCCCCAATCTCTGCGCATGAGCGGCGAGCAGAAGTTCAAGGAGGGCGACGAGCTTTTCCGCCAGGTGGAGGCCACCAACAACACCGAGCTGATGTTCTTCACCGACCGCCAGCAAGTGTATAAGGTCCGGGCCGCCGACTTTGCCGACGGCAAGGCGTCGCTGCTGGGGGACTATCTGCCCACCAAGCTGGGGATGGACGAGGAGGAGAAGGTCATCGACCTGGTGCTGCCGGGGGATTACAGCGGGCATGTGCTGTTCTTCTTTGAAAACGGCAAGTGCGCAAGGGTCTCCCTCTCGGCCTACGCCACCACCTCCAACCGCCGCAAGCTCACCGGGGCCTACTCCGACAAGAGCCCCCTGGCGGCCCTGGTACCCCTGACGGAGGACAGGGAGCTGGCCCTCATCAGCACGGAGCCCCGTGCCCTGCTGCTGCACACGGCCCTGCTTGCGCCCAAGACCACCCGCGCCACCCAGGGCGTGGCGGTGATGAACATGAAGCCCCGGTATCATCTGGACCGGGTTTGTACCCCGGAGGAGAGCGGCATCACGAATCTTGCCCGCTACCGGGTGCGCAGCATCCCCGCTGCCGGGGCTCTGCTCCGGGAGGAGGACCAGGGCCGGGAGCAGATGTCGCTGCTGTAAAATAACTGGCGAAAAATCTTCGATTTTTCTGTCAAAAGGATTGTGGTCTGCTGCGCGCAAATTCCACACTTGCAGATTGAGCTTTGCCGCCTGCGGGCGGCAAGCATTGCGAGGCTTTTTACAAGTATAATTCGTTGGTTCCTCTTAAAATTGAGAAGAAAGGAGCGTCCCATGAAAAAAAGAATTCTCCCCCTGCTTCTGTGCGGGGCGCTGCTTTTATCCGGGTGTGGGCTGCTGCGGCGGGAATATACCCGCACAGAGCCCCACAGCGCCACCTATTACGAGGGCGACCGGCGGGATGTGCTCCGGGCAGAAGGCCGCCAGGACCTGGTGAACGACCTGCTGCTGCTGGTGAGCGCCCATGACGAGAGCGGCACCGTTTGGCTGTATGACAGCGAGGACGGAGCGGACGCTTCTCAACTGGCCCAGGTGGCCTGTGATGAGGTGCTGCAGGAGACCCCTCTGGGAGCCTACGCCCTGGAGTATCTCACCTACACCGTGGACGAGGGGGGACGGGGCTATACGCAACTGCGGTTCACCGCCGGATATCGGCGCACGGCCCAGCAGATTAAATCCATTGTCCACGCCACCAATGCCGCGGCCCTGCGGGACCTGCTGCAGGCCGCAGTGGAAAACGGTGGGAAGGAGCTGGCGGTGCAGGTGGGCAGCTTTGACGGCAGCCGCCAATCGGTGCTGGATTCCGTGGCGGCGTTCCAGCAGGAGCTGGGGCACGGTAACCAGTCCTGGCAGGTGCAGTTCTATCCGAACACGAACGCCTGGGGGATTATGGAAATAATTCTGAAAGAGTGAAAAAAATCCTTGACAATGGCCATATTATGCACTATAATAACCATTGTTCTGCGGGCGTAGCTCATCTGGTAGAGCGCGACCTTGCCAAGGTCGAGGTAGCGAGTTCGAGCCTCGTCGCCCGCTCCAAAAAGAAACACCATCCTGAAGGATGGTGTTTCTTTTTGGAATGCTGCGGGCAGGACCAAACTCGCTGCCTCGACCTGCGCGAAGCGCGTTAAATCAAGAGGTCCGGCAGGGCTCCTGCGAATGGCTCCGCCATTCGTGGGATGCCGGTAGCGAGTCGAGCCTCGTTACGTTTTTTGCTTTTGCGGTATGCGGGGATGCAGACAACAAGAGTAGTGGACAATCACAAAGCAGAGCTGCTTGTGTCGCCGGTCTGGGGAGATTTGGGATCGTCCTTCAGCTTTGCCGTTACGGTGTCGGCTTTTTTGATTCCCTTTGTACCGTCCCTGTCGCTGAAATACTTGCCGCAGCCTTCGCAGTACCAGTACTCGATATTGCCCTCGGCAGTCTTGGTCGCCGCCACTGCCGGGAAGTGTTTCAAATCAGAGTGGTTGTTTGCATTCAACTCTCCGTAGCTTTCGCCACAGAACTCACACTTTGCCTTATTCTTGCAGGTGGCCTTACCGCCGGTGTGGTCAGCCAGCTTCTTGCCGCAATAATCACACTTGTGGTCTTTGTTATCGTCTGCACACTCGCTGATTATATAATCGCAGATATCACATTTATGGTCTTTGTTTGCATCGATGCAATTCTCCGTTTGCGTGCCTGCAGAGCATCCGTCAACGGTGCAGGTGCGGGTATGGGTGCCGTCTTCATTAGATGTCCACTCGCCCCAATCGTGGTCCAGCGCATTGCCGGAGACGAAGGTCGCTTCATCCGCCGTGCCCTCGGAGCTCAGGCCGCAGAGGGTGCAGGACTTGTAGTAGACCGCCTTTTCGGTACAGGTTGCAGCAGACTTCAAATACTGCGCCTCTGCTTTTTCGGCAGTGAAGCTGTGCGGCGCCATCTCGCCGTATGTGCCGCCGCAGACCGTACAAACAGCCTTGGCGGTGCAACTTGCGGTGCCGCCGTGGCAGTTTTTAGTTTCCGTGTGGCTGGTGTTACGCTTACAGATTCGGGTGTGGGTCTTTTCATCGCTGTTCTGCGTCCAAGCGCCCCAGTTGTGGTCCAGCGCATTGCCGGAGACGAAGGTCGCTTCATCCGCCGTGCCCTCGGAGCTCAGGCCGCAGAGGGTGCAGGACTTGTAGTAGACCGCCTTTTCGGTACAGGTTGCAGCAGACTTCAAATACTGCGCCTCTGCTTTTTCGGCAGTGAAGCTGTGTGCCGCCATCTCGCCGTATTCGCCGCCGCAGACCGTGCAGACAGCCTTGGCGGTGCAACTTGCGGTGCCGCCGGAGCAGTCCTTCGTCTCCGTGTGAGTGCCGTCCCGCTTGCAGGCGCGGGTGTGGGTCTTTTCATCGCTGTTCTGCGTCCATGCGCCCCAGTCATGGCCGAGCGACTTGCCATTGGTAAAGGTTTCCGTGCCCTGCGCGCCGCAGGTGGAGCAGGACTGATAATATACCGCCGGGCTTGTGCAGGTGGCGGCGGACTTCAAATACTGCGCCTCTGCTTTTTCAGCCGTGAAGCTGTGCAGCGCCAGTGCGCCGTAGGACTGGCCGCAGTGGTCGCAGACAGCCTGCTTCGTGCAGGTCGCCGTGCCGCCGGAGTGCTCGCGGAGGGTGATATCCTTGGAAACGCTGAAGCGGTAGCCCTCCGCCGTCGTGGCAGAGGCGATAAACCGGAAGCTGGTTTCTCCCGCTTTGTAGGAAGCGGCATGGATCGTCCCCGTGCAGAGGCCGTCGACCGGGGCGATGGGTTCGCCGTCGCCCGAGAAGGTGAACTCATAGCTGTAGGCGGGATCCGTGCAGCCCTCCGGCAGAGGGAAGGAGAACTCGAAATCCTGCGTGCGGCAGACGGCATCCGGCGCAGTGATGGTCAGGGAGGGAACATTCGTCTTTTCGACCTTGTCGCCGCAGAATTCGCATTCGCCCCAATACTGGCCGTTTCCTGTCTGCCATTTGTAGGAATGGGACGAATGGACGGTCACGGTGAGCGTCGTGGAATTGCCCGCCTTGTCCGTGGCGACGACGGTCTGCGGGGTTCTCGCGTCGGTGAGGGTGATCTGACCCTGTTCGTCGGGGGTCACGGGCGCGCCGTTGACCGTCACGGTGTTCAGATACCGATCGGTCACGGTGAGGGTCTTATCGCCCTCGCCGCAGAAAACGTCGCCGTCCTTCGCGCCGGTGATCGCCGGGGCAGTCTTGTCGATGATGATTTTCTCCGTGCATACAACGCCGTAGCGAGCAAGGAGCTTCGTCCCCAACTGTGCATAGATCACATAGGGCTTTCCCTCCTCCAGATTCAGAGATGCCGTATTGAAGGCGCCGGTATAAGGATAGTGATCGTGCCCGCTGCTGAAAAGGACATCCGCAGCTAGGCCATTCGAGTAGAACTGATCGCCGACGGCGTACTCAAAATACGACAGTTCCTCCGGATGGGCGGTATTGATCTGTACGGTCTGATCTTCGTTGAAGAAGTGTTCCGTACCTTCGGAGCGGAAGCCGGTCCACTGGGAATCGCCCACGGAAATGGTGCTGTAATCAATGAAAACGCCGCTCCAAAAAGCAATGAAGGTAAGGCTGTCCTCGCCGCCCGTAGCAAAGTCGCCGTAGGTTTCTCCGCCCATGACTCTCCTATTGCCGATCAGCAGTGCTTGCAGCCTTTCATCATTTTCTCTTGTCGGCCTTGGCGTCAGGAGCTTCCAAATTTCATCCGTCCATTTGACGTTCTTCAATTCCGTGACCGTCGAGCCGTCGCGGTTGACGATGTGGACGGTATAGTCGCTGCGCTCCTCCCAGACGGGGTAGAGCGTAAGCGCCTCGTTTTGCTCATAAATCGCGTTCAGGGAATAGTCCTTCTCGCCGCCGTCGTGCTTCGACCAGCCGACCTGGGTGTAGCCGAGGCGGGTAAAGAGCGCGCCTTGCAGCTCCAACGCGCTGTCGTGCTCCTTGTTCACCGTCGTGCTGTCGCCCGTGCCGTTTGCGCCGGGGGCGTAGGTCACGGGATAGGTCATGGTTTGCAGCTGGAGCTGCTGCGCGGCGTTATAGCCGATGCTGTAGCCCGCGCTGTCCGGGGTAAAGCGGCTGGTGTAATCCGTGCCGTTGGCCTCGGCGAACACCACAGGAACTGCCGTGCTCTCGGTGGTCAGGCCGATCTCGGCGGCGCTGCCGAGCTTATCCAATGTAACGGTTTTTCCGTTGGCAAGATAGAGATTTGCGCCGGTGTTTCCGGTGATCTTCACGTCGCCGGTAAGGGTCAGGGAGCCTGCGCTCAGCGCGACCGCACCCTTGCCGCCGGAGTTGCCGGTAATCCGGCCGGTGCCGAGGTTGGCGGTCGAGCCGTTTTTGGTCAGCGTAATGGCTCCGCCCTTGTTGTTCTTAATTTCGACGGGAATGGCGCTGCTCTGCTGCGCCATCGTCACCTTGCCGTAGACTGCGTCGATGCCCGCGCCGGTATTCTCCGAGATCGTTCCGCCGTAGAGGTTGATGGTGGTGTATTTTGTATTTTCATAGATATCAGGCGCAGGCCAGCGGGAGGTGGAAAGTCCTGCGCCGGTGTTGCCGGTGATGGTGCCGCCGTAGAGGTTGATGGTATCCTCCACATAGATGCTGGTGGAGAGCACGCCGTGCCTCGCGTTGCCGGAGATGATGCCGTCATACATGTTGAAGGTTCCCTCGTTGACCACACCGGTACCGTTTTGGGTGTTGCGGATGTTGCTGATGACCGGGCGATCTGTGGGATAGTCGGAGCTCTTTTGATAGTAGCAGCCGCCGTACATATTGAACGTGCCGCAGTTATAAACGCCGCCAATCGGGGTGCTGTTATGGTCGTACAGGCCGTCTTCATCCGTGCTGGTCATGCAGATGCTCACGCCGTAAAGGTCGAGAGTAGAGGTTTTCGGAACATAAACGGCAGCGCCGCTGTCACCGGTGATGAGGCCGCGGTCGCCGGACATTTGGCAGTCTGTGATCACCAGACGCGCATTCTTCCACAGATTGAAGGCAGGGTCCTGGCCCATTATATTGCAGGTAAGGGTATGGCCATGCAGGCAGAGCACAAACGTGCAGCCGTCGGCAATATTGAGCTGCTTTGTGATCGTGACATCATTGGCAAGGTAGCCGTAGAATGTTGTCATCTTGCTGTTTGTAAAATTAAAGTTTATTGTACTGAAATCCTCTTGCGATTTGATCGCGTTCATTTTTGAAATATCGCCGGAGGTATTTTCCTTTCCGTCCTTGGTGAAGTAGACCCCTTCATAGGTCGTATGCCCGTTCATGGCTTTATGATTGCTGATTCCTCCTCCGCAGACGCAATGCGCCGACGGATGCGGCCAATCAAGGCGAACCGCGCTTGCCGTGAGCGGGAAGAGCAGCGCGAGCAGGCAGAGCGCCAGCAGAATGGCGAACAGTCGTTTCCTCATGTTGTTTCCTCCGTTTCTCCGTCCCTCAATAGCTTAAAATCGTATTTCATTTCCAGCATGGCGAATAGCTTATACATAACTTTTGTGGCGATTGTCCTGATATCCAGTGATTGGATAAAGGCCAGCACCCCGGCCTGTTCCTCCTCCGGTACCAGATACACCCGCATGGATGCCGTCAGGAAGCGGCTGAGCTTGCGCTCCAGCGGGAAATGGATGTCGCATTTCCGCGCCATATAGCTGCGCATCAGCCCCGCCGTACCGATTTCCATCTCGTAAAAATCGCTGTCGCTGTAATCCGGGAAATTCCCGCCGAAGATCTGCTTCAGCTCTGCCGTGGTATGCAGGTAGATATACTCCGATGTTTCAGGCAGGGAGTAGGCTTCAATGTAAATTTCCCGCAGGTTCTCGTTCAGCTCGGTCAGGGTCAGCTGGAGCGCCGTTTCCACCGCATAGGCGTAAACCGGCGGCAGCTTACTGTCTGCAATGCTTCTGGCCACGCCGAACTGTCCGCCGAACATTGTTTCGGTCAATTCCAGCAAAATCCTGTCCTTGGTGGGAAACAGATTCAAATAGCTTCCCCTTGCCACGCCTGCTTCGTCCACGATCTGGCTGACAGAGGTGTTTTTATACCCCTGCTCCAAAAAGAGGCGGACACATACGGTCAGTATTTTCCGCTTTGTGTCACTGCTGTCTCTCCGCAAATTTATCACCTCCTCTCAAGTGTTTTAGTATGCATACCAATAATATCATGCCAAACATAAAATAGCAACCGCTATTTGAAGCTTTGTCTCCGCAAATTGTGACTTTTCCGCAAACGCCGGTTTCTTCCGTTACTCACAGAGCTTTATGCCTTCTTGAATACTGCCCCCAAAAAGAAAACCTGCCGGACTTCTTTGCCAACAAAGCCGGCGTCCTGCTGGAGGGCGGCAACGACCTGGTTGTAGGCAACGCTAAGGGCTATATCCGGCTGAATTTGGCCATGCCCCGAGCCACGGTGCAGACCGGGCTGGAGCGCATCGCAGCGGCCATTCATGCGCAGCAGGCTGAAGCCTGAGACTACCACTCCAAAGACAATGCAATAAAGGCCGCCCCAGGGCGGCCTTTATTGCATTGTGTCGTCTTATCAATTTTTCCTGCGGCCTGTCAGTTCAGGTGCTTTTCAAAGTTGCCGCCTACCCGTACACCCTCCTGCACGATGAAGAAGGCGTTGGGGTCTACCTTGCGCACCTCCTGCTGCAGGGTCTGGATCTCATATTTGCTCAGGCACACGCACAGCACCTCCAGGGGCTGATCGGTATAGCCGCCGTAGCCCTGCCAGTAGGTCACGCCCCGCTCCAGCCGCTCCATGATAAACTTAGGCAGCTCCGTGTGCTTCTCCTTGGTAAAGATCAGCACCTGGACGGTAATGCTCTGCTGGTGGGTACGGTCCAAAAACAGGCTGTTAAAGACCGTGTAAATGGTGGAATAAATGGCGGTGGCGGCATCAAAAAGCACCAGGCAGAGGGCATAGAGCACCGCGTTGCAGGAAATGCTGAACTTGCCCACGGTGAAGCCCTTACCCTTCTTGCTCATGTACAGGCCCAGGATATCGAATCCGCCGCTGCTGCACCCGCAGGTAAGCACGACGCCCCCGGCAAAGCCGTTGACCATGCCCCCCAGGAGGCAGCTGGTGAGGGTGTCCTCCACAATGGGATGAGATGGCACCGGTATCATGGTCAGAAACAGGGAGCAGCACACCGTGCAGACCATTGTCCGCACCACAAAGCCCCGGCCCATGGTTTTCCACGCCAAAATAAGCAGCGGTATATTCAGCAGCAGATACAACACGCCAGATATGTCGAAGCCCGGATCCAGGCCCAGGCTTTGGGTTAAGACGGATCGGGTCAGCTGGCAGAAGCCCAGCAGGCCGCCGGTATACAAATTGTGCGGCACCACAAACAGGTTTATGGATATAGCCATCAGCAGCACACCCAGAATTCCCATCCCCAGGCACGCCCAGCGGTTATGCAGCGCTTTGCCGAACATGATATGCTCCTCCTTTGTCTGTCCTTCTCCTCATTATTCCCATTTCCAGGGCAAATGTCAATAGGGAAAATGATTTCATTTTTTTGCCTGCAGGCAGCAAGCTCTGTAAGGCATTTTGATGCAGCGGGAAACGGTCATATGCCGCTAAAAGCAGAAGATTTACGGAGCCTGCAGGGGAGGGGTTCCCCCACTGTAAAGATTATAGGCTGTAGCGCAGGGACCTATAAAGCCGCTCCATGCTCCGGGCTAAGGACCGGGAAACGGTGGATTTATTCAGCCCCAGCTCCCGGGCGATGGCGGTGACGCTCATGCCGCCGGTAAAGCGCATCCGCAGGATCTCCCTCTGCCGGGGAGTCAGCTCCTGCTGCACCGCCAAGGGCAGGTTGCACAGCAGCCGGCGGATGCGATCCTGGTTGTCCCCGGATTGCGCCTGCTTCCACAGGCAAAGGCTGGCAATGTCGATGGGGTCGTAGGCCTCAGAGGGTGTAATATGCATTTTTGCGATACCCCCTGTCATAGTAGCGAGCGGTGAGCTCCGCCAGCTGGCGTGTCTGTCGGTGCAAGGGCTCCAGATCTCTGATGCGGCGCTGTAGGTGCTCGGCGCTCTCCCGGTCGCCGCACCGAGCTTGCGCCCGCCGCAGGAGATCAATGCGCTGGTGCAGGGCCTGGGCCTGCTCCTGATACTGATAGGATAGCTGCTGTAGTGTCATGTTCTCCTTCTCCCTTCCCTTATAAAAATATGGATTTACAAAACTTTTTTGTTGACAAAGCCCGGTTTTTGTGGTAGCATAGTTTTCGCTGGTTGTTGTGCTGGTGTAGCTCAGCTGGTAGAGCAGCTGATTTGTAATCAGCAGGTCGGGGGTTCGAATCCGTCCACCAGCTCCAAATTCATATGTATATGGGGGATTTCCCGAGTGGCCAAAGGGGACAGACTGTAAATCTGCTGGCGATGCCTTCGGTGGTTCGAATCCACCATCCCCCACCAAAAAGCCGATTGCGCAAGCGATCGGCCTTTTTGTTTATCCAGAGTCGTCTACCCGGGGGCCGCCCTTGGCAATCCCCTCTTGCCGGACGCATACGCGTCCGGCTTTTTCAACGCCAAATGTGCCATTCTTTCGCTTCTTTTTCCAAGTTTTTCCTGTTAATCACAAATTTCTTGGCTCAAGTCTTACAATATCACAAGATTCTTGTGAAGTCAATACTAAAATAACAAGATTCTTGTATTTTTGGTTGACAAAGCCGGGAAAATGTCGTACACTGTGTCTAAGGATGTCGAAAAAAGTCGGGAGGGATGCAATGTGGGATTTGGCGAGCAGCTGCGTCAGCGGAGGAAGGAGCTGGGCCTCAGCCGGGAGGAACTGGCGGACAAGCTGGGGGTGACCCGGTCGGCAGTGGGCAACTACGAGACAGGCCTCAGCGCCCCCAAGGAGAGCGTTCTGCTGCGGCTATTTGACGTGCTGCAGGTGGAGCCCAACTACCTCTACCGGGACTTTTATGACGCCGGCAGGGCGGGCCAGGCCGTCAGCGAGGAGGAGCAATCCCTGCTGAAGAAATACCGGGAGCTGGGCCTTGCCGGGCGACAGACCCTGAGCCTCATGCTGGACGCCCTGAGCCTGATGCAGGCAGAGGCGGAGCAGGACCGCCCAACGGCGGAGGCACGGACCATCCCGCTGTACTGCTCCCCGGCGGCGGCGGGCTATGCGGCCCCGGTGTTTGGAGAGGATTACGAGCTGCTGCCTGTGGCGGCGGACGTTCCCCCCGGGGCAGAGTTGGCGGTGCGAATCCAAGGGGACAGCATGGAGCCCTACATCCACGACGAATCCGTGGTATATGTAAACCATGACCCCTTGCTCCCCGGTGACGTGGGCATCTTCTGCGTGGACGGGGACATGCTGTGCAAGCAGTATTACCGGGACCCCATGGGCACAGTGTATCTGTTCTCCCTCAACCGCAGCCGCAGCGATGCTGACCAGGTGTTTACCGCCGGCAGCGGCCGCAGCCTTACCTGCTTCGGCCGAGTGATGCTCCACACGCCCCCTCTCCCTATATAAAAGGAAAGAAACGGAGATGTTGCCCGCTCATAGGCAACATCTCCGTAAATTTTTTGAAAAAATCTGCAGGGCTTGCGTCCGTCGACGCAAAAATTCAAATCATTTTTCACCGCGCCATGTACGTGAGGGAAAATACCCCTCAGGCTGCCGGTGTGGAATTTTGCCGCTGCGCGGCAAAATTACGCACGCACCAGACTGCACGCCTTTTGGCAGAAAAATCGCAGATTTTTCGCCAGTAATTAGAGGATGAACCCTCCGTCGCAGGTGAGCACCTGGCCGGTGATGAAATCTGCCGCCGGATCGGCAAAAAAGGCCACTGCCGCCGCAATATCCTCCGGGGTCCCCAGGCGGCCCATAGGCGTCTGCTCCGCCAGCTGGGGCAGCAGCTCCCGGGGCAGCTCATCCAGCATATCCGTGCGGATGACCCCCGGAGCTACACAGTTCACCCGGATGTGGCTGGGGGCCAGCTCTGCAGCCAGGGATCGAGTCAGCCCGATGAGAGCCGCCTTGGTGGCGGAGTAGGCCACCTCACAGCTGGCGCCCCGCTGGCCCCAGATAGAGGAGACGTTGACGATACACCCCTCATGCTCATGGAGCATAGAGGGCAGCACCGCACGGCTGGTGTAAAAGGCACCGTCCACATTCACGGCGAAAAACTCGTGCCATCGGGCGTCCGTTAGCTCCTGGAACAGACACTGTCCGGCGATGCCCGCGTTGTTCACCAGCAGGGAAATGGGCCCGAGGGTCTGCTCCACCCGGTGGACCATGGCCTCCACCTGCTCCCGCCGGGATACATCCGCCTGACAGATCATGGCTCGGCAGCCCCGGTCCGTCAGCTGCCGGGCCAGTTCCTCAGCCTTGTCCCGGCGCACCCGGTAGCCAATGGCTACGGCCCAGCCTCTGCGGGAAAGCTCCGTGGCGATGGCTCGTCCGATGCCCCGGGACGCCCCCGTGACCAGCGCGATTTTCTCCATGATATTTGTCCTCCTCCGGGCTTGATGGATCTATTATAACAAATTCTCCCCCATTGCGCAAGAAAAGTATTGACAAATGCCTGTAGGCAGGGTATTATAGTACTGTTCTTGCGCGGTTAGCTCAGCTGGTAGAGCACATGCTTGACGTGCATGGGGTCACAGGTTCAAGTCCTGTACCGCGCACCATCGTCAAAAGCCCCGGAATCTCATGGGTTCCGGGGCTTTTCGTCATTTTGCCGAATGATGCACCTGGGATTTCCCGGAAATCATCCGAAAAAGTTGCAAAAATAGCATTTTTTCCGGGTTTGTGTCCCGGCAAAAAAAGGCGGTCGCCCCTAATTGTTTGGGGCGACCGCCTCTTACATTACCCGAGATTATTCTTCTGTTCTGCAAGTGAGATAATCCATGCTCACGCCCTTGTATGCCAACTTTTGGGAGCGTATTTTAGCGCACAGAGCCTTTGGCCTTCAGCATACTGCTGAAATAGCGATCCTGCACCCGCTGGCACTTATACTCCAGCATTGCAACGGGGTCGTTCTCCAGCTTGCCCTCGCGGATCAGCTCATACTCCATGGGAAGGTATTGGCTGAGAACGGTGAGGGGAATGGAGATAGAGGAGAGATTTTCCAGCAGCTTCTTTTCGGCGGCGACGACAGCCGGCTGGGCGAAATAGTAGCGGGAACGATCAGAAAAGCTATATTTCCGCTTCAGGTGGAGCTGCGCATCGGTGCCGTGATAGTACTTTATCCAGTAATTGGGCTTGGCGGTCAGCATGGTCTGCTCAAGCACATCGATAAAGCGAGAGGGTGCAAAGCCGTAACACTCCGCCAGTTCATCTTCGATCTTAGCCAAGGCGAAGATTCCCTCGCGATACTTGAAGGTCAGCTCAGGTCCCACCTTCAGAATTCCGACACCGTCGCGGACCATGTTATACAGACACTCGGAGGGCTGGTAGTCGGAGGAGTGGCTCTCAAACCGCAGCTGAGGATATGCCTTCAGCCGCTCCGAAAGCTTCCGTGCTGCTTCATGGTTATACTCGTGCACCGCTTCGTCGGAGAATTCAATGCCGATCTGCGCGACCACTGCCACTGTGTCCTCATACACCTGCGGCAGGCCAACCATTTCAAAGGCCTTTCTGAAACAGGCGATAGAAGCATCCAGATCCGCCGGCGTTGTGACGTGGATCCCTTCCTCCTCCTGCGTGCCACCGGGCACAGGGACCTCACTGCCGATTACATAGGCCGGACGGTAAGTCCATGGGGTATCGCTTTTCGTCTTTTCATAGGTTTCCTCGGAAACGATGGCCAGTTGGGCGGCTCTCTCCGCGATGATATCATTTCCGAAGGCGGACAGATCGTCATCTGCCAGAGGCATAGTGGGATCCAGATGGATTTTCCGGAAGCCGGCGGCAACATATTCTCTGACAAGCTCCTTGGAGTATTCCATGGCAGTGGCGGCATCCAAATGCTGCCACACGAAGGGGCCCAGGTGGTCGCCGCTGAGGATGACCTTTTCAATGGGAAACCCAATATCCGCTGCAATGCCGCTGACCAGCTCGGCGTAATCCTTGGGGCGCATGCCGGTATAGCCGCCGAATTGATTGACCTGATTGACCGTTGCCTCGCAGATGAAGTATGCATCATGGTCTTTTGCGTACTTCATTGTGGACCGCAGCACAAAGGGATCAGATCCCGTAACGGAGAAGCAGGCTTCCTTTACGATTGTCTTGAGTGGATTTTGCATCATACGACATCTCCTTTGATTATTGAAAGTTTACCGGTGGTAATTTTTTTTCACCAGTTCTGCAACTGTTTGCTGCGTAATCTCACCTTCCATGGGGCCAAATGCCGCACAGTTCAGTGCGCCGGTGGCTGAGGCGTTCTCTGCGCACTGCCGCAATGAAAGGCCGGACAGATAGGAGGTCAGAAAGCCGGCGTCAAACGAGTCACCGGCTCCGGTGGAGTCCAGCACCTCGACCTTGCACACCGGAAGATCAAAGCTTTCTCCGCGTGTAATGACGCGGCAGCCCCGTCCGCCGTCCTTGAGAACGACGACCTTCAGGACCGGATTGGCAAAAGCCTTTTCCAGTGCAGCATCCACCGAGTCTGCCCCGGTGATTGCCATCAGCTCCTCTACGCCCGGAAGCAGGATAGAGCAGCGCTCCATAATAGGGCGAACCAGCTCCTGCAGATCCTGATCATGCAGCGACTCAATTCGAATATTGGGATCAAAAGAGATTAAAGCGCCCTGCTCATAGTAATGCTCCGCTGCCCGCATTACGCAATCAGCCATAGCGGGCGAGGGCATCATGGCGCAGCCCATTACATGAAAGATGCCAACGTTTTCCGGCATATGCTCCGGATAATGGATATCGCCTGCAGCAGCGTTGCCAATATGAAAAATAAAGGTGCGGTCGCCATCGCTCGTGTAAGCAACAAAGGCCACAGCAGTAGAAAGCATCGCGTTGGTGGCCAAAAGCGAGCAATCCGCTCCATCCGCCAGAAGGCGCCGGCGGATACAGGCGCCAAAAGCATCATTGCCAACGGTGCCGATCAGGCCGCTGGGAGTTCCCAGCTTTGCTGCGGTGTCGATAAAAATGGCTGGCGCGCCGGAGGGATAAGGCCCCTTAAACAGCTCCGGTGTATCAAGGCCGGCGTCTGTGTCAATGCGCATAATCTCGCATAGGGCTTCTCCCACAGTCCAGATGCTTTTCATGGCTCCCACTCCTTTACCTTTGATGTATGTTCTTTCGATCGGGCAGCCGGTTACTCGTTTCCGGCAACCAGTACCTCAACGCAGCGTTCAAGCGTTGCTATTTCGTCGCTGCTGGCGCCTGCATCGGTGATAAACACATCAACATCGCTCCAATCGGCGTACTGCATAATCGCGTTTGTGGAAAACTTTGTGTGGTCGGCCAACACGACAGATTTGTTGGCGCTGGTAATGACGTCCCGCTTCAGCTGGGCATCCGAAAACATCTTTGTACAGGGGCCGCTGTGGGATTGGAAGCCGCTGCTGCCCAGAAAAGCCACATCGATCTTAATGGATTTCAGCGCATTGGCCGCCCAGATGCCGCCAGTCGCCTGGGTCACGCTGCTGACCTCGCCCCCAAGAAAATAGATGGCGTTCCCGCTCTCCAGCAGCGCAGGGATCACCGAGAGGTTGTTGGTGATAATGGCCAGTCCACTGCGCTGCCGCAACTGCCTGGCCAGCTCCACCATGGTGGAGCCGGCATCCACAAAGACCACCGAGCCGTCATCAATCTGCTTGATGGCACAGTTGGCAATGGCACGCTTGGCCAGGGCGTTTTCCTGTGCCCGGACATCCAAGGAACGCTCGGTAAACTCATTGATCGCCTGGGCGCCGCCGTGGCCTTTTTTCAAAAGATGCTTATTGTTCAGGAAAATCAGATCCTTGCGGATCGTTTCAGTGGTAACATTCAGCCGTTCCGCCAGGTCACTGGCCCGGACGCTGCCCTCTGTGCTGATGGTGTTGAGTATTTCCTGTCTTCGTTCTGTTGCTGTCATATTTGACCCCTCCTTTTTGCTGTCCGGTTTTTCACAAAAGCTTCGCAAAAGGCTACACAAAATACATTTCTCCGGAAAGCATTATTGGTTCTTCGCATGTATTTATGTGTCATTATATACCATATCACAAAAACGGAAAATGGAAAAGAATATTATTTTGCGCCACATGTCACGGTCAGCTTTCCAAGAAGAAAGCTTGCGTTTTTGTCATTCATGCATACAACATAGCACATTGAAATTGGAAATGCAACAAAAAAACCAAAATTCAATATTTTTGGAGGAGTTGCACAAGTAATGCCAGAACTTTATTGGAACTAACTTTGTGAATAATCCCCAGTAGTATTCGTCTATCCTGGCACTTTTTCACAAAAATTACGTTGGGGATTGACAACAGGCGGAAACGCTGATAGTCTGAAAACACAAGCAAATCGCAAGCAAAACACAAAAACGCAACATCGTGTCAGACTTGCACACATAAGGCGGGCATAGCAAAATGAAATTACAAGCAGCATTGGATTTTGATTACCGAAGCACAAATCGGGGTCAGGCAGAGGAGCTATCTATTTTTTGGACAGAGCTGGCCCAGGCGCTGGCGGGGGAGGCCCGAGAGAGCCTTGATATCATCGAGGTGGGCACGCCCTTTGTCATGGAATATGGCTTGGCGCCGGTAAGAAAACTGAAGCAGGCATTTCCGGAGAAGCTGATCCTGGCCGATCTGAAGATCGCAGACGCAGGGTATTATGAGGCCGCAGCCGCTTTCAAAAGCGGGGCAGATATTGCCACGGTGCTGGCGGTAACAGACGATGCGACGATCCGCAACGCCATGACGGCAGCCAGAGAGTACGGCCGCAGCATCATGGTGGATATGCTGGCAGTGCCGGATCTACCGACACGGCTCATGCAGGTAGACGCCCTGGGTGTTGACTACATTTGTCTGCATACCAGCAAGGATCTGCAGCGATTGGATCAGGACATGTCCAAGTCCTTTGAGGTGCTGCGCAGCTATGTGAAAAACGCTAAGCTTGCCATCGCCGGAGGGATCAACCGGACTACGATTGAAAAATTTGCCGCCATTTGCCCGGATGTGATCATCGTTGGCGAGGGAATCACCGGGGCAGCAGATTATGGCGAAGCGGCTGCATTTTTCAAGGCAGCTATGGACGCAGTGGAAAGGGGTGAGCGCTGATGCCAGTTCCTATTACATCCGTGATCGAAGAATTGCGCCGCACGCTGACCGCCATTTCTTATGAGCAGCAGGAGCAGCTGGCAGCTGAGATACAGAAGGCCAACCGCGTTTTTGTCGCAGGAGCCGGCCGAAGCGGCATGATGGCACGGTGCTTTGCCATGCGGCTTATGCACATGGGCATAACAGCCTATATGGTTGGCGAGGTAGTCACCCCCAGCATCGCAGCAGGTGACCTGCTGGTGATCGCCAGCGGTTCCGGCGAAACAGCCTCTCTGGTTAGTATGGCAAAAAAAGCGAAGAGCCTCGGAGCATCGGTGGCCACGGTCACCATCTACCCCCAGGCCACTATCGGAACGCTGTCGGACGCTGTAGTAGCGATTCATGCGCCTACATCGAAATCCGCTATCGATACCGGTGTGCAGTCGGTTCAGCCCATGGGCAGTCTCTTTGAGCAATCGCTGCTAATCTGCCTGGATTACGTTATTCTGATCCTAATGGAGAAAAGGCAGATTACCGGAGAGGAAATGTTTGCGCGACACGCAAACCTGGAGTAAACGAGTATGAACGAATCTATCACGCCCTCTTTGATATGTTCGGACCTGTGCAACCTGGAGGCGTCGGTCAAGGCCCTTGAGGAAACCGGCTGCCAGATGCTGCACGTGGACATTTTGGATGGCTATTTCAGCCCTAGCATGCCGCTGGGCCTTGATACGGTCCGGCAGCTTCGCAAGAAAACATCGTTGGCCTTTGATGCCCATGTGATGGCGGTGGACAACACCTTTTTTATGGAGGAGCTGGCGGACATCGGCGTACACCGCATGTGCTTTCAGGTGGAGACCGAGCGGCACATTAGCCATAAGCTCACATGGCTCCGTGAAAAGGGGATCAAGGCAGGCGTCGCCCTGGCGCCAGCCACGCCGGTAAGTGTACTGGAATATGTATTGGAGCAGTGCGACTTTGTGCTGCTGATGATGATCAACCCCGGCTACGCCTCCAGCGCTAAGGAATCGGTGCGGGATAGTCTGAAGAAAAAAGTAGGCGATCTTCATGCGATGATTGCAGAAAAGGGCCTGCCCACAACCATCACCATAGACGGACGCACCCATTTGGATGCGATCCCCGGTTACGCCGCCGCCGGCGCCAGCACGTTCGTGGCAGGCACCTCAAGCCTGTTTCGAAAAAACGGTTTGAGCTTGAAGGAGAATTATCAGGCGCTGGAGCAGGTCGTGAACAAAGCTTTGGGAAAGTGAGCGAAAGTGACATGAGCATCAATATATGTGAAGCAAAAGCCATCGTGGCGCAGGAGTGTACCGCAGCACTGGATAAAATCAGCGATGCCCAGAGTGAGGCGTTTATCGAGGCGATCCTCGCAGCGGACAAGGTGTTCTTTGTGGGCGTCGGCAGAGTGCTGCTATCCCTGCAGGCCATCTGCAAGCGGTTCGCACACCTGGGAATCGGGGCCCACTATGTGGGCGAGATCACAGAACCGGCCATTACCGACAAGGACCTGCTGATCGTTGGCTCCGGCAGCGGAGAGAGCCTGTTTCCTGTGGCCATCGCAAAAAAAGCCAAGGCGTTAGGTGCAAAGGTAGCCTGGATCGGCTCCAACGCCCACAGCACCATTGCAGAGCTGGCGGATTACCAGGTGCGAATTCCGGTGCAGAGCAAGCTGGCCTGCCCCGATGAGCTGCGGTCTCAGCAACCGATGACCAGTCTGTTTGAGCAGACCTTGCTGCTGTACGGCGACGCCGTTGCCCGGGTGATTGTGGAGCGCAAAGCGCTGGATCTGACGTCCCTGTGGCAGTATCACGCGAATTTGGAGTAAGCCCTGCCTTGTAATTAACCGCGGCTGCGGTTAAAATAAAAGACAAAAAAGGAGAAAATTATGAAAAAGATACTTGCGATTCTTCTGGCCATGGTAATGACCTTCGGCCTACTGACAGGCTGCAACAAGAGCCAGCCGGACAAGCCGAACGGTGACAACAGCGACATCGTTATCGGCGTTGTTGTCAACAACCTGGAGCATGTTTTCTTCAACCGCATCAAGGCCGGTATGGAGGAGAAGGCCGCTGAGCTGGGCGTGACCCTGAAGCTCATTGACGGCGCCGGCGACTCTGCCGTACAAATGGCCGCCGTGCAGGACTTCATCGCCGCCGGCGTTGACGCCATCGCCGTGGCATGGTGCAACACCGATGGCTCCGGCTCCATCGTTGAGCTGGCCAATCATGCGAATATCCCGTTCTTCTGCTTTGACGTATCCGCCGATGGCGGCGAGGTCGTTTCCACCATCCACACCGACAACTACGAGGGCGGCCGCATGGCAGCCGAGTACTGCCTGAAGAACATTCTCACCGATGGCACCGGCAACTGCATCATCATCCCCTATGAGGAGGTAGAATCCTGCCGCAACCGCGCTCAGGGCTTTATCGACTATATGGCCAAGAATGCTCCCGAGATGAAGGTGGATCAGATCGCCTCCTTCTCCGGCAACCGTGAAATCGCCTACAACGCCTTCCAGGATGCCCTGACCGCTCGCGGCGCAGAGAACATCGACTTCGTGTTTGGCGTGGGTGACGACGCTGTTCTGGGCGCCATCACCGCCTGCGAGGAAGCCAACGTAGAGATCCCCATGATTGGTCTAGACGGCAACCCCGAGGCCGAGCGCAATGTTGCCGCCGGTGGCATGTTCAAGGCTGACGTTGCCCAGGCTGCCCATGACATCGGTACCATCACCATTGAGACGATCATGTCCCATCTGAACGGCCAATCCGTCGACGCGGACATCCTTGTCGCCCCCAAGATGATCACTCCCGAGAATGCCGATCCCAATGCGTAAATTCTGACAGCTCATGGCGAAAAAGGAGGGCGGTTTTCCCGCCCTCCTTCATGAAAATGTGAAGGGGGAAAATCCATTGGAAGCCCTGATTCAAGCGAAAAATATCAGCAAATCTTTTTCCGGCATTCCCGCGCTGCACAACATCAGCATTGACTTTTACCCCGGACGGGTCCACGTGCTGCTGGGCGAGAACGGTGCCGGCAAATCAACACTTATCAAAATCATGTCCGGCGTGTATCAAAAAGATGAAGGCCAGATATATCTTGCCGGCGAAGAATTGAATTTGCATAACCCCCGCGACGGCATCGACAAGGGCATCTCCGTGATCCACCAGGAGCTGAGCGTTGTAGCTGACCTATCTGTGGCGGAAAACATCTTTCTGGATAATCTGCCTAAGACCGGCGGCGTATTGATCGACTATAAGACGCTGTATCAGGAAACAGCGAGGTTGATGGATGGCCTGAAAATTACCAATATCCATCCGCGGGATATCGTGCGCAATCTCAGCGCCGCAGACCGCCAGATGGTGGAGATTATGCGGGCCGTGTCCCGCAAGGCAAAGGTAGTCATTATGGACGAGCCCACATCATCCTTGTCCGAGAGAGAGATTGAGGCACTGTTCTCCGTCGTGGAGCGCCTAAAAAAGCATGATGTCGCGGTTATCTATATTTCCCATAAGCTCAACGAGATCATAGAGATCGGTGACGATATCTCGATCTTTAAGGATGGCGAGTTGGTATGCACTGACCTTGTGGCCAATCTGACAGAAGCGCAGATGGTCAAGCTGATGGTGGGTCGCGACATCGGTGAATACCATATTCGGGCGCCAAAGCCTAAAGCCATGGTCCCGCTGCTGGAGGTTAAGGGCCTGTGCGGCGACGGCTTTTCCAACGTCTCCTTTACGCTGCACAAGGGGGAAGTACTTGGCTTTTCCGGCCTGATCGGCGCCGGTCGCACAGAGGTGATGCGGGCCATTTTCGGTGCAGACAGATTTACCTCCGGCGAGATCCTTCTAAACGGAAAAGCGGTGCGCTTCAAGCACCCCCAGCAGGCCATTGCCGCCGGTATCGGCCTTGTGCCGGAGGATCGCCGCCGCCAGGGCGTGATCCTGGATGATTCCGTGCGGCACAACATTTCCATCGTCAGCCTTCGAGACTATGCTAAACGCGGACAGATTGATTTTGGCTGGGAACGGAATACGGCCACGGCCTATATCGAAAAGCTGCTGATCAAAACGCCCCACGACAAGGCGCACATTCGGAATCTGTCCGGTGGCAACCAGCAGAAAACCGTGCTTGCCAAGTGGCTGGCCGCCCAGGTGGAGATACTGATTTTGGACGAGCCGACCCGCGGCATTGACGTGAATGCAAAGGGGGAAATCTATCGCCTGATCTGCGATTACGTCTCCAATGGCGGCAGCGTCATTCTGATCTCCTCTGAGCTTCCGGAGGTCATTGGCGTGAGCCAGCGAATCGTGGTCATGCACAACGGCTACATCACCGGCGTGGTGGAGGGCGATGACATGACCGAAGAAACCGTGATGAAATATGCAACCAGGACAATAAGCGAGGTGTAAGCAATGAAAAAGCGTTTGGGAAACTATATGCAGGAATATGCGGTGGGACTTTTTACCATTCTGCTGTTCGTATTCTGCATGATTTTTGTGCCGAATTTTTCCTCTGCCAAGAATCTGGTGAATATCTCCACACAGATTTCCATAAACGGTCTGATTGCCACAGGCATGACCTTTGTCATCCTAACCGGCGGCATTGACCTGTCTGTTGGCTCTGTGGCGGCAGTGTCCTCCATTGCTGCGGCGGACATTGTGTTGAAAATGCCCAATCCAACGGTTTTCAGCTGCATTCTGACCTTTCTCCTGGTGTCGCTGGTGATGGGCACGGTGTGCGGTCTGTTTACCGGCGTTTTCGTCAATGAGCTTCGCGTTCCGCCCTTTATCGCCTCGCTTGCCACCAACAACATCTGCCGCGGTGCGGCCTATCTGTACACCAATGCCCAACCCATCCACGGCATGGACTCCAGCTTCAAGGTGTTGGGCATGACCAAGATCGGCGGCGTTCTGCCGGTCTGCGTGTTGGTTCTGATTTCCGTGATTATCCTCGCTTATTTCTATCTGACCAGAACCTGTGGGGGACGGTATGTATTCTCAGTGGGCAGCAGCGAGGAGGTCTCTAAGCTCTGTGGCGTCAATGTAAAGAAGGTAAAGTACATCTGCTACATTGTGTGTTCCGTGCTGGCCTGCCTGGCCGGCTGTGTGTACGCCTCTAAGCTGCAGGCCGGCCAGCCCAGCGCCTGCGATGGGTATGAGCTCAACGCCATCGCGGCCGTCGCCATGGGCGGTAACTCTATGTCCGGCGGCAAGGGTGGCATGCTGCAGACCGTGTTCGGCATCCTGATTATCGGCATTATCAACAACTCCCTGAATCTACTGGGCGTAAATGCCCACTGGCAGAAGGTGGTTCTGGGCGCCATCATTCTGGTGGCTGTGGTGTCCGACACTGCCAAAGCAAAGAAGGGATAAGCCGTGACATACCGGCACATATTGTTTGATATCGACGGAACGCTGATCGACACAGAGCAGATGCTCATTACTGTGTTTTCTGACGTACTGCGGCGCCGCTACCGGTGCGAGCTGACGATTGACATGTTCCGCAGCACGTTTGGTCTTCCCTGTGATGTCGCGCTGCGCGCAATCGGCTTAGAGCCCCAGCAATCTGTTATGGATGAAATTCAGCAGGGGATTCGCCGTTCGCTGCACCTGGCCAGGCTATTCCCCGGCATCGGTGAGCTGATCCCCACGCTGCACGCTACAGGGCTTACACTGGGGCTGGTTACCTCAAAGAGCCGCCAGGAATTTCAAAGCAGCTTTATCCCATTTGGCCTTGCGCCGTATTTCTCGCTGTCCGTCTGTTCTGACGACACGCCGCGCGGTAAGCCCTATCCGGATCCAATTTTATACTATATGGCCCAGCAGGATGCGGCACCGAAGGAAACTGTGTATATTGGGGATACCGCTTTTGACTGTCAATGTGCAGAGCGTGCGGGTGTTGATTTTATCTTGGCTGCATGGGGCGGCGTGTCCCCTGACATGGCAAGCTATTCTCCCGCGGCAAAATCTCCCGCATATCTTCAAAAGCTCCTTACTGGCCGCGGTTGTGCAGCCACAGGGTCTGATTCCGTCTAAACGCCCCTCATGGTGCTGGCTTCTGTGCGTTCATGTTAGTTATGTAAGCGATTTCTGAATTCAGTTCAGCAAGTCCCTATATGAAGATAAAGCGCGTGCCGGGTCAATTCAAGTCCTGTACCGCGCACCATCGTCAAAAGCCCCGGAATCTCATGGGTTCCGGGGCTTTTTTATTGGTGCCAAAAATGACTTTGTTAGTAACGTGTTAGTAGTAGCGCATTAGGTCAGTTATTTTAGGACGCTGTTATAAGCTTTCTCATTGATGATTTTTAGGGTGTCCATAAGCTTCTCCATGGCTTCCCACGCCCTATCCTGCGCCACATTCCCGACCGCCCGCAAAAATTCGCTGCCGGAGGAATTGGCCGTCTTGACCGGCGATGCCTCTGCTGAACACAGCTCAGGGCAGGTTGGTGGATGAAGCGGCGCTCTATGAAACGCTGACATCCGGCAGGCTTGCAGCCGCCGGGCTGGATGTTTTTGAGCAGCAGCCATCTGCTGATAACCCCCTGCTGCGCCTGGACAATTTTCTGGCCGGGATGCACGTGGCAGGAAGTACCCACGAGGCCCTGGAGCGCGCCGAAAAGGCCGTTGCAGACGATGTGTTTGCAGTCTTGGGCATTGACAGGTGAAAATGCCGTAAAAAACATAGATTTACGTGGCATTTTCCGGAGTATCATGATATAATGGCCGCAAGGCGGCCATTATATTTTCATTTTATGCCATTTTTCTCCCCGGCTCTGCCGGAAACCGAAAAATATGGCTACATTGCTCCATTCTGCTTCGCAGATGGCGCAATAACCGCAAGACGGCCATTTTTATCCTCATTTTATGCCATTTTTCTCCCCGGCTCTGCCGGGAAGTAAAATACGTTGACGCGGAATACGCCGCCCTGGCGCGGCATCAATCAGGAAAGGCGGGATCTCCTTGGAGCTGAACAAAAAAAACGGCCAGCGCATTTTGCTGCTGGTTGCCAGCTGTGTCATACTGTACTGGGGGCTGAACAATCTGTCCACTCTGGGCAGGGTGCTGGACAGCTTCCTTTCTCTGCTCTCCCCCCTGCTGTTGGGCATCTGCATTGCCTATGTTGTGAACCTGCTGCTCAAGGTCGTTGAGCGCCTGTGGGACAAGGCCCTTAAAAAGGCACCGGAGCTGTGGCGGATAAAGCTGAAGCGGCCCATCTGCCTTGTGCTGACCATGCTGCTGTTTTTGGGCATTATCTTCTCCATCATCTTTATCCTCATCCCCCGGCTGGAGGAGGCCGGCCGCACACTGGTGGCCAACGTGCCCGTTTATGTAACGCAGATCGAGAAATGGTGGGGCGGGGTCATTGCCTTTGCTGCAGGGCATGGCATCACCCTGCCGGAGCTTTCCATGAATGTGGATAACGCCACCAAGGTCATTACGGATTTCCTCACCAACAACGGCGACAATGTGGTGAATACTACCATTGACATCACCACATCTATCCTGGGCGCGCTGGTGAATTTTCTGCTGGCGCTGGTGTTCTCCGTGTATCTGCTGGCCCAGAAGGAGACGCTCATGGCCCAGGCCAAGCGGCTGCTGCTGGCAGCCATCCCTAAAAAGTCCGCCGGGCGCACCATGCACATCCTGAGCCTGACCAACAATGCCTTCTCCAGCTTTGTCACCGGCCAGGTGACGGAGGCGTTCATTTTGGGCACCCTCTGCTGCCTTGGCATGCTGATATTGCGGCTGCCCTATGCCCTGCCGGTGTCGGTGATTATCAGCTTTACCTCGCTGATCCCCATTTTCGGCGCGTGGATCGGCGCGGCTACGGGGGCATTTCTCATCGTATTCGTCAGCCCTATCAAGGCGCTGACCTTCCTCATCTTCCTGCTGATTTTGCAGCAGGTGGAGGGCAACCTCATTTATCCCAGGGTGGTGGGCAAGTCCGTTGGCTTGCCGGGCCTGTGGGTCCTGGCGGCGGTGACCATCGGCGGCGGCGCCTTCGGCGTTGTAGGCATGCTTTTGGGTGTGCCGGTGTGCTCGGTGGTGTATGCCCTGGTGCAGGATTTCATTCGCTCCCGGTCGGCAGAGGAGAGCCGGGACCAGGTCGGAGAGCCGGATCCCCCCCACCCGGCGGAGCACCCAGAGGAAAAGTAAACAGGAAAATCCGCGTCGGGCCGAGCGCCTGCCAGGTAAAGGCAGACACTCACATATTTGTGAGTGTCTGCCTTCCTTTTACAGGTATATTGCAGCAGCCGGCGCAGGGCGTCAAAAATACAAAAGCCGCCCCAAAGAGGGGCGGCTTTGCCGTTGGAGAGAAAACGGCCTATGCCGTCAGTGTTCCTTCTGAGGTACCGGGGCGCCGGACTCACGGGACCGGAAGAGAGGGGCCAGCAGCGCGGCGGCGGCTGCGAAGATAACAGCGGGAAGGATCCAGCTCAGGCCCAGATCGTATAGGGGCAGGGCCTCCAGGAAGGTGAACTTATCCACATAGAGGTGAATCGTACACAGGACGCTGGTGAGCAGGGCGCCCAGAGTGGCGGCCCGGCTGACAAAGTCGGAGACCTTGGGCATCAGCAGGGATATGAGAATGAGCACCAGGGCGGGGGGATACACTACATCCAGCACCGGGGCGGTGATAGCCACAATGCGATCCAGCCCCAGGTTGGACACTACGGCGCTGAAGACACAGATGACGACCACGAACACCTTATAATTTACCTTGCCCCGGCACAGCTCAGAGAAATAGGCGGCGGCTGAGCTGGTGAGGGCGATGGCGGTGGTAACGCAGGCCAGGCCCACGACTGTGCCAAAGATGATCATGCCGCCCTTGCCCAGGAGGGCCTCCACGATGGCCATGATGAGCTCGGCACGGCCCACGGCGCCGGTATACTGGCTGGAAACGGTGGCGCCCAAATAGGCCAGGCCCATATAAACGGCCAGCAGCAGCGCGCCTGCCAGCACGGCGCCGCCGCCAACAATACGAAACTTGGACTTGCCCCCGGTGTAGCCCTTATCGGTGACGCTCTGCAGCACGATAATGCCAAAGGGCAGGGCGGCCAGGGCGTCCATAGTCTGGTAGCCAGACTTGATGCCGGTAACGGTGACGTTGGCAATCTGCGGGGCAGAGGCAATATCGCCCAGGGGGCTGAAGATGCCCTTGAGAATGATGGCAAACAGGCCCACCAGCAGCAGCGGCGTGAGAATCTTGCCCACAATGTCCACCACGGCGGATTCCTTGATGCACAGAGCCAGGATTACAGCAAAAAACAAAATAGAGAACAGAATCGGAGACACGCCGGGCAGGTTAGGGGCGATGGCCATTTCATAGGTGCTGGCGGAGGTGCGGGGGATGGCCACCATGGGCCCAATGCACAGAATAATGGCACACATCAGAATTTCGGCAGGCACCCGACCTGCGCGATGCAGCACCGCCTCGCTGCTGCCCACCCGCAGCAGAGCAAACATACCCAGCAGGGCCAGGCCGATGTCAGCGATGTAGTAAGCGGAAAAGCCCGCCAGCCACTGCTGGCCGGACTCCATGCCCAAATAGGGTGGGAAAATCACATTGCCCGCGCCGAAAAACATGGAAAACAGCGCGAAGCCTACCACGATCACATCGCGGAAAAAGCTGCCTTTCTTTTGTTTACTCATTACAGAACTCCTCAAATCCTCAACATTTCGATCTGTTTGCCCTGCCAAGTCATGCAAGGCTTAAATAAAGGGTATCATTTTTTTCATGGCAACGGAAATGAATGTTTTCTATCGGGACATGAAAAAAATTTAATACGTAAAAACCGCTATGCACATCAGCCGGAAAAGTTGGCAGATTGTTAACAAACGCAGGATTGAAAAGGTCATGAGGTTGTGATATATTGAGAAATAATTCGGTGATTTTTGTGAAAAATATACACAGTGATTCTGTGCCTACAGATGCGAAGGAGAGGCAATTATGAACGACAAGAAGCTGCGGGCGCTTCTGACGGCAGTGCAGTGCGGCAGCTTTGGCAAAGCCACGGCACAACTGGGCTACACCCAATCGGCCATGACGCACATGGTGAACCGGCTGGAGGCCGAGCTGGGCTGCACCCTGTTGGTGCGCGGCAGCCACGGCGTGCGGCTGTCAGAGGAGGGGGAGAAGCTGCTGCCCTACATGCAGGCAGTGATCGACGCGGGAGACGCACTGCGCCGGGAGGCGGCGGCCCAGGGCAGGCTGCACGAGAATACCCTGCGGATCGGCTGCTTTGCCAGCATCGCCCGGGCCCGGCTGCCGAAGCTGCTGCGCAAGTTCCGCAAGATCCACCCGGAGATCCAGGTGGATGTGCTGGTGCGGGGTTACGAGCTGGCATCGGAGCTGGAGGAGGAAAATATCCAGCTGGCCCTGGTGGACGAGGCCTGCGGCAAGGGCTTTTACTGGACACCGCTGACGGATGCACCCCTGGTGGCGGTGGTGCCGCCGGATTTTGCCTGGGAGGAGGAGACCATCTCTCTGGAGCGGCTGCTGCAGGAGCCGTTTCTCTCCTCTCCGGAGCAGTATGTGGAGCGGCTGCTGCCACAGGACGCCACCCGGGTGGAGGTGACCGCCTCAGACGATGGGGCCATCCTCTCCATGGTGGCCGGCGGCCTGGGTGTATCAGTGCTGTCCGCCTTTTCTCTGGCGGGTTACGAGGGCCAGGTGCGGGTGATCCCGCTGACGCAGCCGGTGTCCCGGCGGCTGGGCGTGGCGGTGAAGGCCCCTCCGGCTGCCAACACAGCAGCAAGATATTTCCTGTCGTTCCTGAAGCGGCAATATGCAGGAGCGTGACGCAAAAAAGCACCCCCTTGGGGTGCTTTTTTTATAGGATCAGCTCAGTTTTTTGGTGGAATCCTTATCCAAATGGATGGCGCCGTAGAGATTCTTGGCACTGCAGCCGGCCCGGCCGCCGCCGGCGCAGGCACAGGCACAGGCGCAGGCGCAGCTGCTGGCACAGGCACAGTGGCTGCCG